>Ga0233425_10000185_pt1 | contig 159140 bp, 146 predicted proteins | sample Watercolumn_Towu_2_FD_181712 | JGI IMG/M metagenome (GOLD analysis project Ga0233425, IMG submission 181712) | Freshwater microbial communities from Lake Towuti, South Sulawesi, Indonesia - Watercolumn_Towuti2014_140_MG | ecosystem: Environmental > Aquatic > Freshwater > Lake | place...
CAAGCGCAGAGAGAGCTCCATCGCGCGCTCGACCTCCTTCTCATCCGCTGGCAGCTCGATGCACTCGTCGAACTGCATCTGGATGTCGGCGCCGAGAAGGCACTGGATCTCGATCGAGCGCTCGGGCGACAGCATGTGTTGGGCCCCATCGATGTGCGACTGGAAATGCGCTCCCTCCTCGGTGATCTTGCGGATCTTGGAAAGGCTCATGACCTGAAAGCCGCCGGAGTCTGTGAGGATCGGTCCGCTCCAGCGCATGAACGCATGCAAGCCGCCAAGCTTCGCCACGCGCTCGGCCGTCGGACGCAGCATCAGGTGATAGGTGTTGGCGAGAATGATGCCGGCACCGGCCGCGCGGACCTGCTCTGGGTAGAGCGCTTTGACCGTTGCCACCGTGCCGACCGGCATGAACGCGGGCGTCTCGACGGTGCCGCGCGGCGTGATCATCTCGCCCCGGCGCGCGAGGCCGTCCCGGGCGCGAAGGCGGAAGGTGAATGGTGCGGGCTCGACGAGGTGCTGCATTCCGGCGGCCGGTGATGGTACGTCCAAAGCTCTTTCTCCCAATGTGCCGGGTTCCGCCTCACTGCTATCAGTCCTCGTATTCCTTGTCGTGCACCGGCGCTCCCGGCGCCTGCTCGTCGAGCGAGGCGCGAAAGCGGATACAGCCGCGCATGAACTTTTCCCACGGCGGCACCGCGATCTGCGGCTCGGTTTTCTCCGGCAGCAGCGCCCACAAGTGCGGGTGATACCAGCAGAGATCATGACCGGATGTATCGCGGTGACGGCGGATGGCGTCCCGGAGCTTTTTGACCTCGGTGACCAGCGCATCGCGGGTCATCCCGTCCAGATCGTCATCCATGCTCGCCTCCCGGCATCTCCGGATAAAGTAGGCACGCATCGCCGTATGAGTAGAACCGATATCCTGAACCAATAGCATGCGCATACGCTGATTTCATCGTGTCCAATCCAGAGAACGCGGCGACAAGCATGAACAGCGTCGAGCGCGGCAGGTGGAAGTTGGTCATCAGTACATCGACGGCCCTGAAGCGATAGCCCGGCGTGATGAAGATGGCGGTCTCGCCGGACCAGGCCCGAATTGCGCCGCTCTCGGACGCCGCGCTTTCCAGGAGCCGAAGCGACGTCGTGCCGACCGCCACGATGCGCCCGCCGCGCGACCGTACGTCATTGAGCGCGGCTGCCGTGGCGGGAGAGACCTCGCCCCATTCGCCGTGCATCTTGTGCGCGCCCGTGTCCTCGGCCTTGACCGGCAGGAACGTTCCCGCCCCCACGTGCAGCGTCACGAAATGCCGTGAGATGCCCGCCACGTCGAGGAGGGCAAACAGCTCGGGCGTGAAGTGCAGACCTGCGGTCGGGGCAGCAACCGCGCCCTCCTTCTCCGCGTAGATGGTTTGATAGCTCGCCCGATCGGTGTCGTCGGGCGCCCTCCGGCCGGCGATGTAGGGCGGCAGCGGCATCGCACCGGCAGCGGCAATGGCCCGATCGAGATCGGGTCCCGCGAGGTCGAAGGCAAGCTCCACCTCGCCAGCCTCGCCCTTGACGGCAACCACGGCGTCGAGCGCGCCCATGAGACATGAGGTGTTCCTCTGTCCCAGCCGCACACGATCGCCCGGCTCGAGCTTCTTGGCCGGCCGCGCGAGCGCGCTCCATCGATTTGGGGACAGGCGCTTCAGGAGGTTGAACGACACGTGCGCACGAAGCTCGCCGCGGAAGCGATACCCGTCGAGCGCGGCCGCGATGACGCGCGTATCGTTGAGGACGAGCGCATCGCCCGGCCTCAGGAGCTCAGGCAGATCCCGCACGGCCCGATCCTCGAGCCTGTGCCCCGGTCTCACGACGAGAAGCCGCGCCGCGTCGCGCGGGCTCACGGGACGGAGCGCAATGCGATCCTCGGGAAGCTCGAAGTCGAACAGGTCGGTGCGCACCGGTCTCGAGAGCTCGATTTAGAGTGGATCGGACGAGGCGGCACCTACCACCTGGCAGTTCCCGCTCGCAAGCAGGGGCCTGAGCAGACCCTTGCACAGAACCCGGATCGGAGGCAGCTTTGCGACTCAAGTAATGTGAGTGAGCCGTGGAGGCGAAACGATCAGCCCCCATCATTCTGCCCAATCATCAGGAGGCCGACATGCCCAAGGGACAGCGTTCACAGAAAGAGAAGCGTAAGCCCAAGAAGGACGCCGGTGCGAAGAAGAAATAGCGTCCGGCCGTATTCGAGGCGTTGCGCTGAGGCGAGGCCCGCCACCCTCGGGTGGAGCCTCGCCTTGTCATTGTTGTCGGATCGTCTTCGCCGCAGGACCCGTCTGGCGCCCGGCACCGAGGCGCGATGGGGTCCGGGCCCGCCGGGTCGCGGTCACACCCCCAAGTTCCCCTTGATGCCGAGGGCGAACAGCCCAATTATCCATTCGTGGGGTCCCAATTGCCCCGTGCTGGCCAGAAGGAGGCCCAAGAATGAACACGCCACTCGAGATCACATTCAAGGGTTTGGACAAGAGTGCGGCCATCGAGGCCAAGATCGCAGAGAAAGCCGCCAAGCTAGAGAAGCATTTCGACCGCATCACCCATTGCCGGGTGGTCGTCTCGGCCCCCAACAAGCACGCCCACAAGGGCAAGACCTACGAGATCAAGATCGACATTGGCATTCCCGAGCATGCCCCCATCATCGTCACACACGATTCGGCGGTTGGAAATGCCACCGAGGATCTGCAGATCGCACTCAGGGATGCCTTCCTTGCCGCCCAGCGCCATCTCGACGAGACGGTGGAGAGGATGCGAAGCGCAGCCAAGTCCGAGCGGGGACGGCGCAGGCCCGCAGGAGAGCGCGACTGATCCCGGCCGCACACCGGTGAAGACTTATGGCTTCTGACGGTCGGCACGCGTCTTAGCCGTGCTCCCCGTCTCGTGGGGCGGCGCATTTTTTGGGGCCGGAGCCTCGGCGGCTTTGTCTGTGCGCGGCCACGATACGTCGTCGGCCCGACCCCGCTTCGGCGTCAGCCGCTCACCCTTGAACATTACGCGATAATACGGTGTCTGGGCTGCCGACATACGCGGCGCCGCACCTTGTCCGGACCCGCCTGCGGCGGGCGTCACCGAGCTCATGACAGTGAGCCCGCCCGCGATCTGGTCGAGCAGCACCGCCCCCATCTGTGACGGCTTGTCCGCGCTCTCCCGCCGCGTCACGAGCGCCACGACGGAAGCAGAAATGGCGGGGCGCAGAATGTCGAGCGTCACCACCTCCTCGCGCCCGGCAGCGTTGGCCGTGCGCAAGCTGATCTTTCCATTGTCGGCCTTCTGCTCGCCCTCGGACCCGGCGGCGCCTGCTGCCTGCTGTGCCCCATGGGCGGCCTGCGCAGGAGCGCCGCCATCGGCACCGCCTTGAGCCCCCTCCCCCGGTTTCGCCCCACCCGCAGCCGCCGGCTCGGCGAGCTTGGCCTTGTCGGGATTGATCTTGGCCTGCTCCTCCTCGGCGCCGGCGAGCGGAATCGATCGGTTGGCCTTGGCCTGGCTCAGATCACGCTTCAGCTCGCGCTCTACGAAATGCGCGAGCTTGCGATTGCCCGCGGGCGTGAACGACACGCCATCACCGTAGCGCAAGCGGACGATCTTGCCCGTGACGTCGGGCCCCCAGGCATCGTAGCCGCCGTTCTCGTCGGCGAACCCGGCGTAAGCATCGATGTACTTCATGCCGTTGAGATAGACGCGCTCGCGGATGACCTCGTTCATCATCTGCGAGTCCTCCGAGTGATCGGGACGTGCCGCCGCCGGCAGGCCGACCCAATAGACGGAGACGTTCTGGCGCTTCAGCGCCTTCATGAGACGGTCGCCCCGCTCCGCGTACTCCTTGCGCCAGGCGGGCGTGCCGACACCAACCCGCTTGCCGTCCGCGTCGCGGATCGAGACGCGATCCCAGGCCCCCAGCATCACGACGGCGACGTTGACGGGCTCGCGCTTGAGGTCCTCCTCGAACGCGACCAGCTTCTCCGCGAAATCGGGACGCATGAGGCCGTTGATCAATGCACGCTTTGGCCGGACCTGAAGCCGGGCATCCCCGAAAAAGGCTTCCGTCAGGCCTTCCACCAGACCTTCGGCGTAATCGTCACCCACGGCGAGCACGCTATAGATGTCACCGTGCGGGAACGGCGTGAGGAAGCTGCCGCCAAAGCCCTCCTCCTCGGCGTTGAGCGGTCCCGCGGCAGCAACGATGCCAACAAGAAGCGTCAGGAGAATTTTGGCCGCCACTCTCATCGTCCCGGTCTACTGCCAGCTCCCGCACTCTTTCCGGCTGTCCGATACTCGCACCGGACGGGCTCACGCCTCGAACTATGCATTCGTGTCTGTGGGCCGCGCCAACTCATAATACGAAGCTAAGGCCGTGCAAGGCTCTTCATATGCGCCAATACCGCGTCCGTAGGCCAGCAGTCGATGGTGAGCTTGTTGGCGACCTGATACTTGCCGATGTTCATGCGCGTATTCGAGCCGATCTTGCCATCGATCTTGTCAACATCGTAGCCGAGCGTCTTGAGATGGCTCTGGATCCCCTCGACGACCTTCGTCCTCTGTGGCGCCACTCCGGCCCACGGCGTGGCGAAGTCCCCGCTCCCTGCGATGCGGTCCGCCAGATGCCCGACGAACACGGCGTAGAGATCGGACGTGTTGTAGCGGCGAATGGTCTTGTAGTTCTCGAGCACCAGGAATGACGGCCCGTAGGCGCCCGCGGGGCTCATCAGGTAGGCTGTGAGACCGAGCTGGTCCTCGCTCCAGGCTCGCCCGTTTACGCGCTGAAACCCGAGCTTTGCCCACTCACCGAGCGGACGCTCCTGAAGCGGTCCCTCCATCGCGCAGCTTCCGGCCGGCGGCACGCGCACCTCGTAGCCCCACGTCTGTCCCTTGACCCACCCCTTCCCACTCAGCTGTGCCGCCGTCGAGCCCAGCGCATCGGGAACGGAGTTGAAGATGTCCTTCGCCCCATCGCCATCGATGTCCCTCGCGTAGGGCTGATACTCGGTGGGCATGAACTGAGTGAGCCCCACGGCGCCCGCCCAGGACGAGCGCATCTTGGCCCTCGGAACGCCCGCTTCGAGCATGCCGAGCGCCGCGAGCAGCTCGGCACGGAAGACGTCCTTGCGCCGCCCGACATAGGCCTGCGTTGCGAGGACGCGAATGGCGTCGTGCGGCAGCTTGTACTGTCCAAGCGCCGTCTCGCGCGCCCAGAACGCGAGCAGCGAATAGCGGTCGACGCCGATCTCGCCTTCGATCTTGTCGAACTCGGCCTTGTACTTGGCCAGGTAAGGCCTGGCCTCGGCTGCGAGCCTCGAGAGGTACGCCTTATCGAGGTACTCGGACGGCGGGCGCGTGAACTCGGCCTGTCGATCGCTGCCCGTCTTGTCGCGACCCGGCAGCGCGAGATCGGGAAGCGAAAGGTCCGGCTCGAGGCCCCGGAACGCGGCTTCGAAGGTGGCCCGCGAGACTCCTGCCGCCTCGGCCTCCGGCCAAAGCTCCTCGACAAAGGCTCGAAAGTCCTTTCCGTCGGCACCCGCTATCGCGTCCGGCGCGAGCGGACCTGCCCCGAGAAGTGCCATTGCCAGCACCCAACCCGCGTGTCGCAGCCACAGGCTTCGCACTCGAGCTGAATGGCGCCATACGGTTACACGCGTAGCCCGAACCGTCGCCACGGAACCCCCTCACCTGATCTCCACACCGGACCTGCCAACTGGCATCAAGTGTCGCCGATTCCAGGCGAATTTGCGACGCCCCGCAGGCACCCGGGGCAGTGGGGGCTCAACCCGCAAGCTCGAAGGCCGCGAGGCGGCTCTCCCAGGCCAGCGCCTGCGCGACAATCTCGTCGAGGTTGTCGTGCTCCGGCCGCCATCCGAGGCTTGCCCGGATCTTTTCCGAGCCGGCGACGATGGCGGAGGGATCGCCCGGACGGCGCGGAGAGAGCCTGACCTGGAAGTCGACGCCGGAGACTCGTTTCACCGCATCGATGACCTCGAGCACCGAGTAGCCCTTCGAGTAGCCACAATTGAAAATGTCCGACCCTCCGCCCGCCCGCAGGTGCCGAAGTGCGGCCGAGTGGGCGCGAACGAGATCGGTGACGTGAATGTAGTCGCGGACGCAGGTGCCGTCCGCCGTCGGGTAGTCGGTGCCGAACACCTCCAATAAGGGGCGCTTGCCGAGCGCCGTCTCGCAGGCGACTTTGATGAGATGGGTGGCCTTCGGCGTCGACTGCCCCGTGCGACCCTTGGGGTCTGCTCCGGCGACGTTGAAGTAGCGCAGCACGACCCAGCCCAGACCGTAGGCGCGTCCGGCGTCGGCCAGCATGATCTCGGTCATGAGCTTCGAGGAGCCGTAAGGCGACATCGGCGCGAGCGCGGCCGTCTCGGCTACCGGGTTTTCCTGCGGGTTGCCGTACACGGCCGCCGTCGAGGAGAAGATGAAGTGCTTCACCCCCGTCGCGACGGCGACCTCAATGAGCGCGCGCGATTTCACTGTGTTGTTGTGATAGTAGCCGAGCGGATCGGTAACCGATTCGGGAACGATGATGGAGCCGGCGAAGTGGATGATGGCGCTGACCCCGTACTTGCGCAGAAGCACCCGGACGAGATCCTGATCGCCAGCGTCGCCTACGACCAGGGTCGCGGCCGGAGGAGCCGCCCAGCGGAATCCGGTCGAGAGATTGTCGAGCACGACCACTTTCTCGCCCGCGTCCAGCAACTCGTGGACCATGTGGCTGCCGATGTATCCGGCGCCGCCCGTGACGAGTACGCTCATGTGGCCCATGCCCCTGCGATCAGAATGCCCTGACGGGCAGCTTACGAGCTTGAGGTTGATCATCCCTGACGCCTGACGCCTAAAGTCGCGTCCGCGCATTAACTGTTCGCAAAGCATCAAGAGTCATGCCAAATCACCCCATGGCGCCAATGACCGCCTGGACCGCGATCGGAGACCCCATGCCCGCCAAGCCCAAGACATCCATCCGCAAGGCCGTGCTTCCCGTGGCAGGACTGGGGACACGCTTTCTTCCTGCCACCAAGGCGATCCCCAAGGAGATGCTGACGATCGTCGACAAGCCGATCATCCAGCATGTGGTGGACGAGGCGCGAGCGGCCGGCATCGAGCACTTCATATTCGTCACAGGACGAAACAAAGGTGTCATCGAGGATCATTTCGACACACAGTTCGAGCTTGAACGGACGCTCGCCCAGCGCGGCAAGGTGCGAGAGCTCGAGGCGTTGATCCGCGACCTGCCGAGCCCCGGCCAGGCAAGCTTCACCCGCCAGCAGGCGCCGATGGGGCTCGGTCATGCCGTCTGGTGCGCGCGCAACATTGTCGGCAACGAGCCGTTCGCGCTTCTGCTCCCCGACATGCTGCACCATAGCAAGCGGCCCTGTCTCGCCGACATGATCGCGGCCTACGACAAGACAGGCGGCAACGTGGTATCCGTTTCGCCGGTGCCCGAAGACCAGACGCACCAGTACGGAATCGCCGGGGTCGAGGATCAGAATGCGAAGGTATCGCCCATCACGCGCATGGTCGAGAAACCTTCCCGCGGGACCGCGCCGTCCAACCTGCACATCACGGGCCGTTACATTCTTCAGCCCGAGATATTCGCGCTGCTCGAGGGACAGGAGCAGGGCACGGGTGGCGAGATCCAATTGACCGATTCCATGATCCGTTTGATGGAGCAGTTGAAGCAGCCGTTCCACGCCGTCCGCTTCGACGGCGAGCTCTACGACTGCGGCTCCAAGATCGGGTTCCTCCTCGCCAACGTCGTTTATGCCCTGGAACGGGAGGACATCGGGCCGGAGCTCAAAGCTCGCCTGAAGAAGCTCATTTGACGGCTTCCGGGTTATGGTGCTGCTCCAAAAGGGCTAATCGGCATCTCCGAGAGACCCCTGCCCCGGATCTCAGCGTCGGGCACCGGGCGCCGCCGAACCTACCCCGATCGCCCGAGGAGCCACTCGAAAACTGCCGCCGACGGGCACGATGTTGCCCGTTTCCGGTGCAAGACCGATCGGCTATGGTCGGCCCGCCCGATCCCGTGGAGCCCGGAGAACCATATGGCCAGAAGGCGTTCGCCAGAATTGTCGTCGGCACCGCTCGCTCGCTCGTTGACCCCGCCGGGGGTGTTCCTCATCAGAATGCTCATCTTTCTGACGCTGGTGGCATTTCTTTGCGCCATTCTGAACGAGCAATTGCTCGTCGCGTTCATGACGAACCCGGGCCTCAATGCCTTGATCGTGGGCGTGCTGGCCCTCGGCATCCTCTATGCGTTCCGCCAGGTCATCCGGCTTTATCCCGAGATTCGCTGGGTCAATGCCTTCCGGATCTCCGACCCCGGCCTCTCCATCAACCATCAACCGGTTCTGCTTGCGCCGATGGCAACGATGCTGAGAGACCGGACAGGAGCGCTCTCGCTGTCGACCGGCTCGATGCGCTCGATCATGGACAGCATCGGCTCGCGGCTCGATGAAGCGCGCGACACCGGCCGCTACATGGTCGGGCTTCTGGTTTTCCTCGGGCTGCTCGGGACCTTCTGGGGCCTCTTGAACACGCTGCACTCTGTCGGCGCCGCCATCAGCTCGCTCGACACCAAGGGCGAGACGGTAGCGGTCTTCGACGAATTGAAGAGTGGACTCACCAGGCCGCTCCAGGGCATGGGCACGGCGTTCTCATCGTCGCTGTTGGGGCTCGCCGGATCGCTCGTCATCGGCTTTCTGGAATTGCAGGCGAGCCATGCCCACAACCGGTTCTACAACGAGCTCGAGGAATGGCTGTCCGGCATCACCGAGCTGACGCCGGGCTCCGTCACGACGACCGACTTCACCACCCGCCAGCTGACAACGGCCGTCTACGAGATGCAGCGCGCCGTGGAGGAGCTTTCGGCGCGCATCGCCGGGCAAGGATCGACTGGGGCCTCGCTGCAGCCCGGCACGGGCGCCCCCGAGGAGCCGGTCCGTGAGCTTGCCCGCGGCGTCAACCAGCTCGTCACGCAAATGAGAAGCGAGCAGAAGGTTGTGCGTGAATGGGTCGACGAGCAGGCTCAGCATCAGGCCGAGGTGGCCGGCATGCTGAAGGACCTGGCCGAGCGGATGCACAAGCGCAGCTGAGGGTATTAGCGGAGCGACGGCGACATGCGACGAGGACGAGGCAGACGCAGTGGAGACTACGCCGAGTTCTGGCCGGGCTACGTCGACGTGCTGTCGACGCTTCTGCTCGTCGTCACGTTCCTCATGTCCGTTTTCATGATCGCCCAGTACTTCTCGACCCAGGAGGCGATGGGGAAGGACTCGGCGCTGAAGCGCCTCACCCGCCAGATTGCCGAGCTGACGAGCCTCCTTTCCCTCGAGAAGGGAAAATCCCAATCCAGCGTCGATCAACTGGCCGCCCTCCAGGCCACGCTCGCCGCCACCAAGGAGGAGAACGCAAAGCTCTCGGGCTTTGCCCTCAGCGGCGACGAGAAGGCCAAGGCGGCAGCAGGACAGATCGGCTCGCTCACAACCGAGCTCGATAGCCAGAAGAAGATTTCGAACGAGGCCCTTGCCAAGGTCGACCTGCTCAACCAGCAGATGCTCGCCATGCGCCAGCAGCTGGCCGCCCTGAACGCGGCGCTCGAAGCCTCCGAGAAGAAGGATCAGGAGAGCCAGGATCGCATCAAGGATCTCGGCCAGCGCCTCAACGCGGCGCTCGCCCGCCAGGTCCAGGAGCTGCAGCGCTACCGGTCGGACTTCTTCGGACGGCTCAGGGAGCTTCTCAAGAACCGCAAGGACATCCGCGTGGTGGGCGACCGCTTCGTGTTTGAGAGCGAGGTCCTGTTCCCGTCGGGATCGGCGACGCTTACACCCGAGGGTCTCGCCGCCATGGATCAGCTTGCGGCGGCCATTGTCGATCTCGAGAAGACCATTCCCAAAGAGATCGACTGGGCGCTGCAGGTCGACGGTCACACCGATATCCGCCCCATCGCCAGTCCAACGTTTCCGTCGAACTGGGAGCTGTCGACCGCGCGCGCCGCCTCGGTCGTCAAATACATGATAGCGAAGGGCGTGCCCGCGAACCGCCTCGTTGCCGCGGGCTACGGCGAGTTCCAGCCGATCGAGCCCGGAACCGACGAGGTCTCGCTGCAGAGGAACCGCCGCATCGAGCTGAAGCTCACCAACCGCTGACCAAGGCCAGCTGGTCTCGCGTCGCTCGCATTCCCCAAATACCGCCTACCGCGCCAGCTCTTTCAAGCCGCGGCGAATGAGCTTGGCCGTATCTGCGTCCCTGCCCAATTCATTCCCGGCGGCGGCAACGGCGGCGGAGGCCTGCTGAGGATTGTAGCCGAGATTGACGAGCGCGGAGATGGCCTCGGCCGCCGCATTGCCTTGAGGGGCCGAGAGAGAAGCGCCGGGCGGAGCGCCCGCTGCAGGAACGTGCAGTCCGGCCATCGACAGCGCGGGAGCCTTGTCCTTGAGCTCGGAGGTGATGCGCTGCGCAAGCTTCTTGCCGACCCCCGGCGCCTGCTCGACGGCAGCCCAGTTCTGAAGAGCGATGGAATTGGCGAGGTCCTGCGGCGCAAGCGTGCCGAGAATGCTCAACGCAACTTTTGATCCCACCCCCTGTATGGTCTGGAGGGTACGGAACCAGCTCCGCTCGACCTCGCTCTGGAAGCCGTAGAGACGGATCGCGTCCTCGCGCACATGCGTATCGATAGTGAGCGATACCACGTCGCCGAGCCTCAAGTTGCGAAGCGTGCGCGCCGAGAGCTGCACCTCGTAGCCGACGCCGCCGACATCGATGATGGCATGGCTCTCGCCGATGGCGTCGACCCTGCCGCTGAGCTTGCCGATCATGCCCCGACTCCACCGAGCGAGCGCGCGCCTCTGGCCGCGAGCGCGCGGATTCCGCGGTGGCTCGCATGGCAAATCGCAATCGCGAGCGCATCGGCCTCATCCGCGCTCTCGAACCTTGCCTTGGGCAGGAGAAAACCGATCATGGCCTGGACCTGCCCCTTCTCCGCGTGCCCTGCGCCGACCACCGTCTTCTTGATGAGGTTCGCCGGGTACTCGGCGACGGGGAGCCCCTTCATGGCGGGAGCGAGCAGCGCGATGCCGCGCGCCTGGCCGAGCTTCAAGGTCGAGCGCGGATTCTCGTTGACGAAGGTCTCCTCGACCGCCGCCTCGGCCGGCTTGAAAGTCGCGATGACACCGGCAATCGCTTCGTAGAGCTCTCGCAGGCGGCAGGCGAGCTCACTGTCCGGCCGCGAGACGACAAGCCCCGAGGCGACATAGGTGAGACGGACACCGTCCGTATCGACGACGCCCCAGCCGGTGCGGCGCAGACCGGGGTCGATGCCGATGATGCGGACAGATGCAATTCTCATGGCTCTGCGCATAGCACGGCAACTGATTCGGGCAGTGATCCAGCCGCAACAACGGACTTGCCTGCGGTCGAGCCCCCCGCAAATCGCCTCGCGCCCGTCCGATGCCGCTCCGCGAGCTTGTGAGAAGTGCTAGCTGACCCGATCGCGGTATGGTGTAGGTTCGTGCCGCCCGCTATCCTTCAAAGCAAGCGACCCATTCCGGACCGGAACCCGCTCTCGTGACCGACGCCAATTTGCCCGGCGCCCGCCCTGCGGCCGGCGGCAACACTCCACGCCGCGGACGGCTGCGGCGCACCCTCTTGATAGGCGGGCTCAGCGTTCTCGGGCTGCTCGTCGTCTCCAATCTCGTCATGGTCGCACTGTTCAAGAGCTACTACATTCCAGCCACGTCGATGAGCCCCGTGCTGCGCGTGGGCGACTACGCGATCGCACCCCGCTGGAGCTACGGCCTCAATCCGCATGTCGTGCCGTGGGTGCTGAGCGGGCTGGAGCACCGGCCGGGCGCACGGCCCGAGCGGGGCGACATCGCAGTGTTCCTGCACCCTCGCGAGTCCGGCACATACTACGTCAAACGGGTCATCGGACTTCCGGGCGATGAAATCCGCGTCGCGGGCGGTGTCGTCCACATCAATGGTACGGCGGTTCCCAAAGTGCCGGCAGGGAATTTCGCGGGCGCGGATCCCGGCGGCAATCCGGCACGCTTTCCCTGCTTCCTCGAGACCCTGCCGAACGGCGTGCGCTATCTCGTGCTCGATAGCGACCCGCAAGGTCCTCTCGACGACATGCCCGCTCAGAAGGTGCCCGACGGCCGATACTTCGTGATGGGCGACAACCGGGACAACTCGGTCGACAGCCGCATCCCACCAGAAAGGGCCGGTGTCGGTCTGGTGCCGCTCGAGAATTTCGCGGCACGCGCAAGCTGGCTCCTGGCGAACGAGGAGGGTGAGCACGCACGCTCGGGGCCGCTCGGGACCGAGCCGGATCTTGCGGCCTGTCAGCCATCCCCCGGCATCGATTGAGACGGATCGGTGCCCCCGAGGGCGAATGCCAGGAGCAGTAGGGGCCTTCCATGACCCGTTTCGGCCCCGCTTCAGTTCGCCGCCCCTTGCTCTGATCCGGGCCGAGAGGCTATTTCGTGTGGGCTTCACGCGCAACTCGGGAGCATGCACATGGACCTCGTCGCCGAGAGTTGGATGCTGTTGGCCGGTGCCGCCCTCATTCTCCTGGGGCTCGTCATTCGCTGGCGGACCTCGCGTTACGACCTCAACGACGCCGTCATCGGCAGCGCCTGGCAGGCGGCGCGGGGAAAGCGCTCGGCCGAGAACCCGACCGAGGTCGAAAAGAGGCTCAAAGACATTACGTCGAGATCGACGGCGGCCGGCAAGGTCACCTCCGCAGCCTCCACGGTCATCGGCCATTTCTTTGCCCAAGTGATGGGCGTCGCCGCGCTACTCATGATGCTCGCCGGTGCGGGGCTCATCGCGGGAGGGCTGTGGTGGAGGTAGCAGCGGCTCGTCGGGTCTCCAACGCTCCGCCCGCACGCAGGCGTGAGAGCCTCACGCCGCCGTCAGCTTCTTGAGGACCTCTTCCGATACCTCGAAATTGGCGAACACGTTTTGCACATCGTCGTCGTCCTCGAGCGCACCTATGAGCTTCATGATGCTCTCGGCCGCATCCTCCCCGACGCTGGTCAGAAGATCGGGCTTCCAGACCGCCTTGACGCTTTCCGCTTCACCGAGCTTGGCCTCGAGCGCACCCGCCACCGTTCCCAGCGTGTCGAACGGGCACGTAATAAGGTGGCCGCTGTCGTCCGACTGCACGTCGTCGGCGCCAGCCTCGATGGCGGCCTCGATCACTGCATCGGCCGATCCCGCTTCGGAATTGTAGGTGATCTCGCCCACGTGGCTGAACATGTGACTCACAGACCCCGTCGAGCCGAGATTGCCCCCGTGCTTCGTGAACACGGCGCGCACGGCCCCGCCCGTCCTGTTGCGGTTGTCGGTCAAGGCTTCCGCAATGACGGCGACGCCGCCCGGGGCATAGCCCTCGTAGCGGACGGTCTCGAAGGCCTCCGTCTCCCCGCCCTGAGCCTTCTTGATGGCGCGGTCGATGTTGTCCTTGGGCATGTTCTCGGCCCGCGCGGCCTGCACAGCGAGGCGAAGCCGGGGGTTCATCGCGGGGTCCGGCATGCCGATCTTTGCCGCGACCGTGATCTCGCGCGCGAGCTTGGCGAACATCTTCGAGCGAGCCGCATCCTTGCGACCCTTCTTGTGCATGATGTTCTTGAATGCTGAGTGGCCGGCCATGACGTGTCTCTAACAAGCGTTGTTGGATGCCCTGTCTATCGGCGAGGGCCCAACCGCCGGTCAAGGCTCCTGGCCGGGGCGTTATCCTTTTGCCGAATTCCTAATGCCATCCGGCGCCGTTAACCATTTGTTAACCATTGGAGCGCAGCCTCGAGGTGCGAGGTGATTCCTCCCTCGCTTGACCGCCTCCCCTGCCCAGAGGACGGCGGATGAACGGCCGGTCGACTTCGCTTCCGGCCATGTAGAGAGCCGCGATGAGGGCGGAGCTGTCCCTCCTCATCAAAATGCCAACTACTCTCTCTCGACCCAGAGCAGCGGCTCGGTAGGCTCCAGTACGCCACCGAGCCGCAAACCTTTTGCCCAGACCGCAAGCCCCGTCTTGTCGTCGATCTCGACGGCAAGTCCCGAGAGGGTCGGAGCTCCCGTCGCCGGCTCGAACCTCTCGCGCGGGATCCGAGTGAGGAAACGGTTGATCGGCTCGTCAGCGTCCATTCCGAGCACAGAGTTGTAGTCGCCACACATACCGGCATCCGAGATATAAGCTGTTCCGCCGGGCAACACGCGCTCATCGGCTGTCGGCGTGTGCGTGTGTGTCCCCGCCACGGCGCTGACGCGCCCGTCCAGCCACAGCGCCAGCGCCTGCTTCTCGCTCGTCGCCTCCGCGTGAAAATCGATGAAGATGGCGTCCGTGCCGGCCTTGAGCCCGCACGCGGTGATCTCGTTGTCGATCGCCCGGAACGGGCAGTCGAGCTCGCTCATGAACACGCGCCCCAGCGCGTTGACCACGAGCACGTCTGCGCCGTTGCGCGCCTTGAAGATGCCCGCGCCCCGTCCCGGCGTCCCTTTCGGAAAATTGAGCGGACGGATGAGCCGCGGCTGGCGCTCGATGAACACCAGCGCCTCCTTCTGGTCGAAGGCGTGGTTGCCGAGCGTCACGGCATCGGCGCCCGCGTCGAGCAGGTCCTGCAGGATCGCTTCGGTAATGCCGAACCCGCCGGCCGCGTTCTCTCCGTTCACGACGACGAAATCGAGCCGGTAGCGCTCGCGCAAGCGGGGCAGCGTCTCGAGCACGACCCTGCGGCCCGATCGGCCGACCACGTCGCCTAGAAAGAGAAATCGCAATGAAAGCTCCCACTCCCCATCGTCCTTCTCGATGGGGAGAGGGTCGGGGTGAGGGGCCCCTCACGAGTCGAGAAGCTGCCCCTCGCCCTAACCCTCTCCCCGCAAGCGGGGAGAGGGGACTTCGCATTTCTTAGGCCCGGACGGCGTCAGGACCCAATCGAGGCGCTCGTCATAATCGGAATGGGGCACGGCGTCGACTCTCTGCTCGTCGTAGGCCAAGCCGATGGAAACGACGGGCTTCAGCGCCCGGAGGCGGGCCAGCGTGCGGTCGTAGAAGCCGCCGCCGTAGCCCAGCCGGTATCCCTCGAGGTCGAAGGCCAGGAGCGGCCCCAGCACGATGTCGGGCTCGACCACGGCCGCGGCCGGCAGCGGCTCGCGGATGCCCCAGGTGACCTCGCTGAGAGGCTCGCCCGGGGTCCAGGCGCGGAATAACAAGGGCTTGCCCTTGGCCTCCATGACCGGCAGCGCAAGCCGATAGCCTTCGCCCGCGAGCCGGCGCATCAACGGAGCCGGATCGATCTCCTCGCCGATCGGAAGGAACCCGGACACGACAGCGGGAGGAGAGTGTCCGGCGAATGCGATGCCGTACCCGGCGATCCTCTCTCCCGCGCCGGCGCCCAGCCGCGCAAACGCCGCGGCGCGTAGCGCCTTGACCTCGGAGCGAAGCCGCTTCTTGGCAGCGGCGGCTGGATCGGGAGTGGACGACGAGGAAGAGGTCAAGCCGGGCCTTTGATTTGTCGCTGCCGGCAGCGACGTGTGAAGCGCGTGGCGGCCGGCTCCCCGCAGGGGAGTCACCACGCGCCAAGCAATTAAGTGCCGCGGTGGCCGTTGGAACGGTTGATCTCGCCGGGTCCCTACAAATGTAAGGTGGGCGCCATATGTCCGGGACCACGGTCCCGGCCAGGGACAGCTCCCAGGCAGATCTTATAGGCCCTGGAGATTCATGTGTTCCTGACGAGCCCCGCAGCGGATCAATCATAGCCGAGACCGGTTGCCAAATCGAGCGGGCAAGCCGCGTCAAGTTGTAGACAAGACCGGACCCATAGCGCCGTAAAGGCCGGTATTCCGGGCGCGGCGGCCCTGCTCGGCTGGCGCGAAGCTTGCGTGCCGTAACTCCTCTCGTCCTCAATGCCCCGGATTGACAAATGTCCCATAGAACTCCCACCGACGAGGCTCATGCCTCCTCCTCCCCCATCGTGCTACTCACGGCGGGCGGATCGCTCGCATGGATCGTGATCAATAGTCTCAGAAAGCGCCTTGGAGCCATTACCGTCATCGAGGAAGTGTCGGAGACGAAGGCCGAGATCTTCCGCCGTCGCGTTCGTCTCGTCGGCTGGTGGCACGCCCTGGGGCAGGTTGCGTTCGGATTGACCGAACGCGTGTTTCTGCGCAATCGGAGCCGCCTGGCATCGATCTGGTCGCGCCATGGCCTCGATCGCCGGCCGAACCCCGAAGTCACCGTTCATCGCGTATCGTCCGTCAACGCGCCCGAGTGCCGTCTGCTCCTCGAGCGCCTCCGTCCCAAGGTCGTCGCCGTCTATGGCACGCGCATCCTGAAGAAGGCGACGCTCCAATGCATCGACGCGCCCTTCATCAATTATCACGCCGGAATCAATCCCAAGTACCGCGGCCAGCATCCCGGCTACTGGGCGCTCGCCTCGGGCGACGCAGAGAATGCCGGCGTCACCATTCATCTCGTCGACGAGGGTGTGGACACGGGGAGCGTGCTCTACCAGGCGCGCGTCGCGTTCGAGCCGAACGACACCATCGCGACCTATCAGCACGTTCAGGCCGCAACCGCGCTGCCGCTGTTTCAGCGCGCGATCGAGGACGCGCTCGCCGGCCGCCTCCATCCCAAGGCGGTCGATCTTCCCTCACAGCAATTTCTCCCGCCGACGCTGTGGGCCTACCTCGGCAACGGGCTGATGCGCGGTGTGTGGTGAAAAGGCCTCCGCGGATGTCGTTGTGATTCTTGTCCAACGCTCTCCACGCAATGGAGTGGCCAAGGCCGCTCCGGCCGCCGGATGGTCTCGCCCCCGATCCTCATGACGGCCCTTTCGCTTCGCTCGAGCAGGAGCGGCCATCTCTCCGATCCCCCTCTCTTTGATGGGGAGGGGCCCGGGGTGCGGTGACCTCGCAAGCGGACCATCGCGACTGAGTACGATGCCGCCTCAGCAGTCATCGCAACGAGCGGCACTCCGCGCGCAAGAGCCACCCACCCCCAACCCCTCCCCACGAGGGCGAGGGGAGCCGCGGCAACATCAATCGCGAGCAGGGCCAAAATTTTTGCGCCTCGCTTACGTCAGTCGCTGGGTCCCTGCCGCGCTCACAAGAGCTTTCCCGGATTGAGGATGCCATTGGGGTCGAGTGCGGCTTTGATGGCCCGCATGAGGTCGAGAGCGACCCTGTCCTTCACCAGCGCCAGCTCGGCGCGCTTCAGTTGGCCGATGCCGTGCTCGGCCGAGATCGATCCGCCCATCTCCACGACGAGTCCATGCACCGCTCGCTGCATCTCCTCCCACGAGGCGAGGAAACGGGCCTTATCCATGCCGGCGGGCTGAGAGATGTTGTAGTGCACGTTGCCGTCGCCGAAATGACCGAACGGCACCGGCCGGGCTCCGGGGCAGAGCCGTTCCACGAGCGCGTTTGCTCGCGCGACGAACTCCGGGATTGCCGGAAGAGGCACCGAGACGTCGTGCTTGATCGAGCCGCCCTCGGCCTTCTGCACCTCCGACATACTCTCGCGCAGCCGCCAGAGCTCGCCCGCTCGCTCCATCGAGCCTGCAATTGCCGTATCGGCGAGAAGCCCCCTCTCGCTCGCCGCCGCCAGCACCTGTTCGAGGAGCGGGCCGGCGCGACCGGTTTCGGTGGTCGATATCTCGATCAGCACGGACCAGGGGTAGGTCCGCGAGAACGGCGCCCGGGCTCGAGGCTCGTGCTTCAAGACGAATTCGAGGCCGCGTCCGGATAGGAACTCGAACGCCGTAAGCGACGTCCCGCAGCGCTCCTCGGCGAGCCGGAACAACGCCAGCACGAGGGAAAGCTCGTTCAATGCGACGAGCGCGGTCGCCTGCCCGGCGGGGCGTGGAACGAGCTTCAAGGCGGCCGCCGTGATGATGCCGAGCGTCCCCTCCGAGCCGATGAAGAGGTCCTTGAGGTCGTAGCCCGTGTTGTCCTTGCGCAGTGTGCCAAGGCCATTCCAGATGCGACCGTCCGCCAGCACGACCTCGAGACCGAGCGCGAGATTGCGCGCACTTCCATAGGCGAGCACGGCGACCCCGCCCGCATTGGTCGCCAGCACGCCGCCGATCCGGGCGCTGCCCTCGGAGGCCATGCTGAGCGGGAAGAGCCGCCCGCGCTCTTCCGCCAGGTCTTGCACCTCTAAGAGCGTGAGCCCCGCCTCGACCACGAGGCTCGTCGCGGCCACATCGGCCCCTCGCACGCGCCGCAGCCGCTCGACGGAAAGCACGATCTCAGTTCCGGAGTCTGCCGGAATCTGCCCGCCGACCAGCCCTGTGTTGCCGGCCTGCGGAACAACGCCGACGCGGGCCTCGTGACACAACGCGAGGCAGCGCGACACCTCCTCGACCGTACCAGGCTTCAACACAAGGGGCGTCTTGCCGGCATAGCGGTCACGCCATTCGCGAAGATGGGGTGCCTGCTCGGCCGGATCGGTGAGCGCGTTCGCCGGCCCCACCACCTCCTTGAGGCGATCGAGCAGGGCCGGCGTGGGAGCCATGAGATGGGTGGGGGTGCGAGCAGCCATATCCGATTGGTGACTTTGTGCAGCGACTGCAAGTGCGGCGCTGTCCCAGAGACCGGGAGAGTTCCCGACCGTCGGGCCGGACGGACACTAGCATCCGCAACAGCGCCACTCCAAGCCTCGCCGGGCGCCACATTTTTCTAGTAATCTCGGGAGCTCGCAGCACTGGCACAGGGACCGTCCCATGCGCATCGTTTCGAGTACGGCCGTTCTGATCGCCATGACGATGCTTGCCGCCTCAGATCGCGCCCGCATCGGGCCGAGCCAGGTCCAGCCCGGCCCCCATTGCCGTCTCTCCTGCGCCATCGCCTGCGATCGCGTGTCGTGTCAGGGTCTCAACGTGGCCCAGTGCCAAAACCTCCGATTCTCCTGCCGCAACGCCTGCAAGACGCGCTGCTGACAGCGCCCACCGCCACGAAAGAAAAAGGCACTGCTCGTCATTGTTGTTGGAGCTGCTCCGGCCGCCGGACAGGCTGACCGCTGATTGTCATGACGGCCCTTTCGCTGCTCATGAGGAGGAGCGGCCTTCTCACCGATCCCCTCCCCTTGATGAGGGGCTAGGGGTGGGGTGAAGCAGTGGAACAGTGCGGCAGAGCGCGATGCGGCCTCAGCGATTTTCACAAGCTGCACCGATCCGCCAGCACCCCCCAACCCCAACCCCTCCCCACGAGGGGGCGGGGAGCCGCGGCAACATCAATCGCGAGCAGAGCCAAGAAAAACTGTTCCGCTGGGAACAGCGCAGTGCCCCGTCGCGCGACAATGTCGTGTCTCCGTGGTGGCGCTCCACGATCTGCGCCGAGACCATGAGACCTGTTGTGTCCTCGTCCCTTTCAATCCGCATCGCTGCTTTCGTGCTGGCCCACGTCGCCCTCTTCGCGTCGGCGCTCGCCCTCGGCGTCATGACCGGCTAAAGCGCTTTCCACCTGATTTGATCAAGCGGTCGAGGCCGGACGGGGCGCCGCGGCTCGGCGCAGGCGATCGTTGATCGCCTCGCCCAACCCCTCCTCGGGAATGGGCATCACCGCAATGGCCGTGGCACCCTGTGTATCGAGCCGTCTCAGAGCAGCGAACAGGTTGGCGGCCGCCTCGATGAGATCGCCAGACTCGCTCAGGTTGATCATTAGTCCGCCTGGCTCGATCGGCGCACGCCCGAAAGCCAACAGCGCCTCGCCCGGTGCCACGCTCGTCGCTCCGAGGCGCAGGTGGGCGCGCGGCGCATAATGACTCTCGAGCTGACCGGGGGACAGCGGCCGCTCGCCGCCCGAGAGAGCCCGAAGAAGTCTCTCCCCGAGGATCTCCTCGATCGTCTCGGCCGGCACCGCGCCCGGACGCAAGAGGACGATCTCGTCGCCCGTCGCATCGAGCACGGTCGACTCGATGCCGTGCGCCGTGGGCCCGCCGTCGAGCACACACGCAACCTTGTCGCCGAGGTCCTCCGCCACGTGGCGCGCTTGCGTGGCGCTCACATGCCCGGACCGGTTGGCCGAGGGAGCCGCGAGCGGCCGGCCCGTAGCCGCCAACAGCGCCCTCGCCACCGGATGATCGGGAACGCGGATGGCAACCGTGTCGAGCCCTGCCGACACGAGCTCCGAGAGCTCAGAGTTCGATCGCCTCCTCACGACCAGCGTCAACGGCCCCGGCCAGAAGGTGCAGGCCAGAAGGAGGGCCTTTGGACTGAAGGTCGCCAGGCGCTCCGCCGCCTCGAGGCTTTCAACGTGAACGATGAGCGGATTGAAGCGCGGGCGCCCCTTGGCCTCGAACAGGCCCGCAACCGCTCGCCCGTTGGTTGCATCGGCGCCGAGCCCATAGACCGTCTCGGTCGGAAAAGCCACAAGCTTTCCGCTCCGCAGAAGCCCGGCCGCCTCGCGGATCGCTCGCTCGCTCGCTGGGACAACGCCCATCGGGGATCGTTCCTCACATCGCCTTTGCACGGAAGCCGCGGACGCCTAATGTCTACCGGTATTGGCACGATGCTCGCCACGTCCGGCCGTAGAGGCCCCGCAAAAGGATTGCACATGACCTATCAGGCTCCAGTAGACGACATTCTCTCGGCTCTCAAGTCGGCGGCCGGTCTCGACGCGCTCCTCGCCTCGGGTGTCGCGGAAGGCATGGACGAGGCGACGATCCGTGCGATCCTCGAGGAGGCGGGCAAGCTTGCCACCGACGTGCTCGATCCCTTGAACCGCGTCGGAGACATCGAGGGCTCGAAGCTCGTCGGCGGATCGGTCGTGACCCCGCCGGGATGGAAGGAGGCCTATGCCCAGTTCGTCGCCGGCGGCTGGCCGGCGCTCGGCTGCCCCTCAGAGCATGGCGGCCAGGGACTGCCGGTCAGCGTCGCGATGGGCGTGACCGAAATCTGGAATGCGGCCAATCCAGCCTTCGCCATGGGCCCGCTGCTTACGAACGGGGCGATCGACAGCATTCACATCGGCGCCTCGGACGAGCTCAAATCCCGCTACCTGCCGAAAATGATCTCCGGCGAGTGGACCGGCACCATGAACCTCACCGAGCCGCAGGCGGGCTCCGACCTCAATGCCGTCAAGTGCAAGGCGGTCAGAGAAGCGGACGGAGCCTATCGCATCTTCGGCACCAAGATCTTCATCAGCTATGGCGATCACGATCTCACGGAGAACATCATCCACCTCGTGCTCGCCCGCCTCCCTGACGCTCCTCCCGGCACGCGCGGCATCTCGCTTTTCCTGGTTCCGAAGAGGCTCTTGAACGCCGACGGCTCGCCGGGCGCCGCCAACGACGTCCATTGCGCAGGCCTCGAGCACAAGCTCGGCATCCGTGCAAGTCCGACCGCGGTCATGAAGTTCGGCGAGAAGGACGGGGCCGTCGGCTATCTCGTCGGCGAGGAGAACCGCGGCCTGCAGACCATGTTCATCATGATGAATGCGGCCCGCCTCGCGGTCGGCGTGCAGGGCGTCGCCGTCGCCGAGCGCGCGACCCAGCGCGCCGTCGCCTATGCCAAGGACCGCAGACAGGGCCGCGGCCGCGACACGAAGCCCGGCGAGATGGCCCCCATCATCGAGCACCCCGATATCCGCCGCACGCTCCTCACCATGAAGGCGCTGACGGCGGCGGCGCGCTCCATCTGCCTCGCGACGGCGGCGGCGACCGACATCTCGCACCGCGCCGCAACCGAGGCCGCGCGAGCCGCCGCCGCGAACCGCGTGGCGCTGCTCACCCCCATCGCCAAAGCCTTCGCGACGGACTGCTCGGTCGAGGTCGCCTCTCTCGGCGTGCAGGTGCATGGCGGCATGGGATTCATCGAGGAGACGGGCGCGGCGCAGCATCTGCGCGACGCACGCATTCTTCCCATTTACGAGGGCACCAACGGCATTCAGGCCATCGATCTCGTGACGCGCAAGCTGCCCCTCGGCGGCGGCGCGGTGGTCAGGGCCTTCCTTCAGGAGATGGGCGAGACCGTCGCAGCGGTCGAGGCCAGCAATCGCCCGGGGCTCGGGCGCACGGGTGAGCGCCTTCAAGCGACCCATGCCGCGCTCGTCGCCGCCTCACGGTGGATGGGAGCCGCGCTCGCAAAAGACCCGGAGGCGGCTCTCGCAGGGGCAACGTCCTATCTCAAGCTCTTCGCCCTTGCAGCCGGCGGGCACTATCTGGCGAAGGCTGCGCTCGGTGACGGCGCTGGCGTGGGCGAAGTGGACAGTGGAGCCGGCACGCTCGCGCGTTTCTTCGCCGAGCAGATCTCCGTCGCTGGGCCTGGCCTCGCTGCGGCCATCATGGAGGGCGGAGACGCGGCGACGGGCAAAGCCGTCGACAAGCTCTTTGGGTGACATGGTCCCATCCGCCACTTTCAAGGCCCAGGCCCGCGCCGCGCTGGCCGACGAGGCGCTTCAGCGTGCGCTCGGCGGCTTGCCCGGTGGGCTCGTGGCACGGCGCGCCGCTGCCGTGAGAGAGCTCCCCGAGTTCGAGACCCTTCGCGACGAAGCGCGCGACATCCGTGACCGCACGCTCGCCGATCTCGATCTCTACCTCGAAGCATTCACGCAGCGCGCCGAGGCGGCGGGCACCATTGTGCACTGGGCGGGCGATGCGTCCGAGGCGTGCTCCCTCATTCTCGATATCTGCCGTGCCGTGAACGCGGGCCTCGTCGCCAAAGGCAAGTCGATGGTCACCGAGGAGATCGGCCTCAACGCCCACCTCGAGGCGGCCGGCCTCAGCGTGGTCGAGACCGACCTCGGCGAGTATCTCGTGCAGATCCGGGGCGAGACGCCGAGCCACATCATCGCGCCAGCGATCCATCTCACCGAGGATGACGTCGAGCGCGACTTCCGCCGTGTCCACGCGCATCTCTCCAAGGACCGGACCTTTGGCGGGCCAGCGGATCTGGTGGCGGAGGCCCGCGCCGTGCTGAGGGAGAAATTCCTGGCGGCGGACGTCGGCATCACGGGCGCCAACTTTCTCGTTGCCGAGACCGGCAGCGCGATCCTCGTCACCAACGAGGGCAACGGCGACCTCACCCAGTCGCTGCCCAGGGTGCACATCGTCGTCGCCTCGATCGACAAAGTGGTGCCGACCCTCGAGGACGCGGCTACCCTTCTTAGAGTCCTCGCGCGCTCTGCGACGGGTCAGGAGATGTCGGCCTACACGACGCTCGCGACGGGCCCGCGCCGCGCCGGCGATCCCGATGGGCCCGAGGCCTGCCACCTTGTGATCGTCGACAACGGGCGCACGCGCTTGCTTGCGAACCCTGATACGCGAGCGGTCCTGCGCTGCATCCGCTGCGGCGCCTGCGTGAACCATTGCCCCGTCTACAATGTCATCGGCGGCCATCCCTATCGCTCGGTCTACGCGGGCCCGATCGGCGCGGCGCTGACGCCGGGCCTCGGGGGAGTGAGAGAGAACAGCGATCTCCCCAAGGCGTCGACCTTCTGCGGGCGGTGCGAGGAGGTCTGCCCGGTCCGCATACCCCTCGTCCACATCATGCGTCATTGGCGCAGCGAGTTGGCCCAGCGCCGTGCGGCCTCACCTGGCAAGAGGATCGGGCTCGCGATCTGGTCCTCTCTTGCGAAGCGCCCGCGGCTCTATCATGCCGTCATGCGTCTTGCCGTGGCGGCGCTCGGAGCGCGAGGACGGCGACGGGGATCATTCTCGTGGCTTCCCTTCGCGCGCGGCTGGACGCGGACGCGCGATCTACCCGCGCCCGAAGGGCGCACCTTCCAGCAGCTCTGGCATGAAACACGCCGCGGGGTGCCTCGATGAACCGCGACCATATGATCGCCCGCGTGCGCAGTGCGCTCGGCCATCCCCGCCCCGACGACAGCGAGAGGCTTCGGCGCGTCGAAAGCAAGCTTTCCGCGCACCGCCGCAACTGTGTGCCGCGACGAGCCGTGAAGCTCCAGCCCGAGCTGGCTCGCGATTTCGCGGCGCGCCTCACGGCGGTCGGGGCCAGCGTCGAGCACATCGCGGATCCGTCCGGGATCCCGGAGCGCGTAGCAGCGATCCTCTCGGAAGCTGGCCTGCCACCTCACGTGCGGACCGGCAGCGATCCCTTTTTCGCCGCGTTGCCCTGGAGCAGAGCCGATGGTCTCACGCGAGCCGCCGGCGCCGCCTCGGCCGAGGACCGCGCCACGCTCTCTCACGCGCTCGCAGGCATTGCAGAGACGGGGACATTGGTGCTCGCATCCGGACCCGAGAACCCCGTGACGCTCTCGTTCCTGCCCGAGCTCAGCATCGTGACACTCGCTCAGGAGTCGATCTGCGGCAGCCTGGAGGACGGCTTCGACGCCGTGCGCCACCGTTTTGGCCCTGGCCTCATGCCGCGCACCGTGACTCTCGTCTCCGCCCCGTCGCGCACGGGCGACATCGGCGGCAGGCTCGTCATGGGCGCGCATGGCCCCCGGCGGCTGGTGGTGATCGTGGTCGGAGCGCCGGACGCTCCCGGCGGTGCGGTTCTGCTCGAGCGCTCTTCAGATCAGTATTGAAGCAGACGGAAACCTACTTCGGCTTGCGGCAGGACTCGTAGCAGCGCGTCGTGATCTGATTGCAGCGCGCGGTGTCGCCCTTGCTGTCCTGCAGGCAGCGCATCTGCTCGGCGTCGCAACGCGCCTTGCAGTTGTCGGCCAGCGCCGGAGCGCCACCCGTCCCGAGAACGGCAGCGAGACAGAGAAGCGGAAACGTAAGTCCGATCCTTGCCATTGTTCCGATCCCGTTGAGATTGATCCCGATTCCGGCCTCGTCGTTCCTGAGACCCAGGAGCCGGCGCCGGCCATGTCGAACCTTTTAACGCCCAGAGGATGAACGTCACCTGAACCGGACGTCAAGGGCTCCGGCCTCAGAAAGCAAACTCCTCGAAAATCGGGTCGATCTTGCCTTGCCAGGGTCCCTCGAAGCGCTCGAGAAGCTCATCGGCAACCGTTCTTCCGCTGTCGACGAGCTCCTGCAACGGCTCGAGATAGATCGTCTCGTCCCGGCCCTTGCCATCGAGGCGACGACGGTTCTTGAGGCCCCGGCGCGCAATCGAGAGCGTTTCGCGCGCGAGCTCCCGCACCGTCGTGCCGCGAAAGGGCGCGGCAAATGCCTCAACCGGCACGCGGTCGCGAAGCCCCTGCCGCTCCGCGGCAGTCCACGACCTCACCATCTCCCAGGCCTCGTCGAGCGCGGCGCTGTCATAGAGGAGGCCAACCCACAATGCAGGGAGCGCGCAGATGCGCCGCCATCGTCCGCCGTCCGCCCCGCGCATCTCGAGGAACCGCTTCAAGCGTACCTCGGGAAAAAGTGTCGTCAGATGATCGGACCAGTCGTCGAAGGTCGGCCGCTCACCGGGGAGCGCGGCGAGCTTGCCCCCCATGAAGCTCCGGAAGGAGGCGCCCGCAACGTCAATGTAGTTGCCGTCCCGATAGACGAAATACATCGGCACATCGAGCGCGTATTCCACATAGCGCTCATAGCCCATGCCGTCCTCGAACACGAACGGCAGCATGCCCGTGCGGTCGGGATCCGTGTCGCGCCAGACCTCGCTGCGCAAGGACTTCAGGCCGTTCGGGCGTCCCTCGATGAAGGGCGAGGAGGCGAACAGCGCCGTTGCGATCGGCTGCAGGGCGAGCGAGACGCGCAGCTTCTTCACCATGTCCGCCTCGCTCGCAAAGTCGAGGTTCACCTGGATGGTCGCCGTGCGATACATCATGTCGAGCCCGCGCCGGCCGACCTTCGGCATGTAGCGCGTCATCACGGCGTAGCGCCGCTTGGGCATGCGCGGCGTCTCCTCGAGAGTCCATTTGGGCGAAAAGCCGACGCCGAGGAAGCCAATGCCGAGGTCCTCGCCGACGTCGAGCACCTGATCCAGGTGCTCCTGCGTCTCGGACGCGGTCTCATGCAATGTCTCGAGCGGCGCGCCCGACAACTCGAACTGCCCGCCCGGCTCGAGCGAGATGGTGCCCCCGAGCAGCCCCCGTGTCTCCTTGGCGGGCCGCGTCAAGGCGATGACGTTGTCACCCTCCTTGACGGGCTCCCAGCCGTAGCGCTGGATCAGCGCCTCCATGAGGGCGCGGATGCCCGTCTCCCCCTCGTACGGGACGGGCGTCAGGCAGCAGGTCTGAAACACGAACTTCTCGTGCTCGGTGCCGATGCGCCACAGGTCTCTCGGCTTCTCTCCCGCCGCGATCCAGCCGATGAGATCGTCCCGGGAGCGCACGGGGCTGCTCGGCGCTCCTTGCTGGCGGGTGGACATCGATGGGCCTCGGTCAAACTCTGGGTTGCGTTGACTGGCGACACTTATGGCCGGGCGCCCTCGCGGGCACAATACTTGACTGGCGGGTATTTCGAAGCGGCAACCTCGATCTCTAGCGCCAGTCTCCGAGCGTGGCATTGACGAGCGCGAGCGCGGCGACGGCGGCCGTGTCGGCCCGCAAGGTCCTGGGGCCGAGCGAGATCGCGAGCACACAAGACTTCTCGAGAATGGTCTCGCGCTCGCCCGGATCGAAGCCTCCTTCGGGGCCGACGAGCAAGGCGAGCGGCCTCGTCTCGTTCCCGCCACGCGGGCCGGCACGCTGGCCTAGAGCGTCTACGGGATTGGCTACCGCCGCCCCTTCGTCGCAAAAGACGATCAATCGTTGGGGATCCCAGTCTGCAAGGACGACCTCGAGCTTTGCGGGCAGCACGACCTCCGGCACATGCAGAATGCCGCATTGCTCGGCCGCCTCGATGGCGTTGAGGCGCATGCGCTCGAGGTTGACGCGCAGAGCGATGGTCCGCCGGGTCAGAACCGGCCGCAACCGCGCGACCCCCATCTCGGCGGCCTTCTGCACCATGTAGTCGAGACGCGCGTGCTTCAGGGGCGCGAACAGATAGTCGAGATCGGGGCCGCGGGTCTGTAGACGGATCCGCTCGCGCGCGTCCAGCGTCACGGCGCGTTTGCCGGCGCGGGCTAGAGCCGCCCGCCACTCCCCATCGCGACCGTTGAAGAGGAGAACCTCGTCCCCCTCGCCGAGACGCAGCACGTTCAAGAGATAGTTGCTTTGGGTGGCCGTGGCGGCGATCACCGCTCCTTCGTGAAGCGGCGCCTCGACGAACAGCCGCTGGAACTTGAATTCGTGGGTCTCCATGCTCCTCCATAGCCCAAGGGATGAGCGGCGGAAAGCGAGGCGCGAGCGGGACAGCCAGATACGCGGGAGAGTGGACATCCCCCTTTGGAGCGCAATAGAGAAAGGTGCATGGCGGGGCCGGAGCCCGTCATCGGCCTTGCGGGAGGATCGAAAGTCGTGAGCATGTCCGAGGAGACCAAAACCCCGACGCCCACTGCGGTCGCCGATGCGGCGCGCGGCAACTGGGTCGACCAGTGGGCCCCTTCGGCTCTGCGTCCTTATTTGCGGCTCGCCCGGCTCGACCGGCCGATCGGCGCCTGGCTCCTCATGTTTCCGTGCTGGTGGTCGCAATTGCTGGCCGAGAACCATTCCGGAGCCAGCACGACGGACGTCGCATCGCTCGCACTTTTCACCCTCGGCGCGTTCGTCATGCGCGGGGCCGGCTGCACCTGGAACGACTGGGTCGATCGCGACTTCGACGCCCGCGTCGCCCGCACGATGAGCCGGCCTATCCCATCGGGTCAGGTGACGCCCGCCGCCGCGCTCGTCTTCGCCCTTCTCCTGTCTCTCGTGGGGCTCGCCGTACTCCTCGCGTTCAACCGTTTCACGATCGGATTGGCGATCGCGTCGCTCGTGCTCGTGGCCATCTATCCGTTCATGAAGCGCTACACGTATTGGCCGCAGCTCGTGCTCGGCCTCACCTTCAACTGGGGAGCCCTCGTCGGCTGGGCGTCGGTCGAAGCCTCCCTCGCCCCAGCGCCGCTCTGCCTCTATGCCGGATCGGTGCTTTGGACGGTCGGCTACGATACGATCTATGCCCATCAGGATGCCGAGGACGATCTGATGCTGGGTCTCAAATCGACGGCGCTCAAATTCAGGGAGCGCTCCCCCGCAATCGTCGGCGCTTTTTATGCGGGAGCCGTCACGCTCTGGACGCTCGCGGCAACACTCGCCGGGGCGGGCACACCGGCCTTCATCGCGCTCGCGCTCGCCACCCTTCATCTCGGCTGGCAGGCGGCAACGCTCGACATTCGCAACGCCCAAGGCTGCCTCGCCCGCTTTCGCGCCAATCGCGACACGGGGGCGCTTCTCGTCGCCGGACTTCTGGCCGATGTCCTCTTCTGACCGCGACCAGGCCGGTGCGCCTCACTCCTCGGAGGGCTTCTCCTCCGTGCCGCTCGAGAGCTTCTGCAGCTTGGCCAGCACGCGCGCGGCTTCCTCGCTCTCGGTCTCGACGCGGACTTCCTCCTCCTTGGGCTGGAGGATCTCCGCGACGGGACGGGCGGCCTGAGCGCCCGTGGTCTCCTCCGCCGGAAGCAGCGTGCCTGCCTTCAGAGCTTCCTTCATCGCTTCCTTCTGCTCGCGCTCGAGGCGCCGCGCCGCCCGTTTCACCTCCGCGTCGAGGTCCGTCTGCGAGCACAAGCCGAGCGTCACCGGATCCTGGGGAACGAGGTTTTGCGAGTTCCAGTGCGTACGGTCGCGGATCTGGGCGATCGTCGGCTTGGTCGTGCCGACGAGACGCATCAGCTGGCTGTCCTTGAGCTCCGGGTGGTTCTTCAAGAGCCACAGCACGGCGTTGGGACGGTCATGCCGGCGCGAGACGGGTGTGTAGCGCGGCCCCTTGCGGCTCTGCGGCTCCGGAATCGTGACCTTGAGCTCGGCAAGCCGCAGCTTGTGGCCCGGGTCCTTCTCCGCCCGCTCGATCTCGTCGCGGGTGAGCTGTCCGGACGTGATCGGGTCGTAGCCCTTGATGCCCTTCACCACGTTCGGATCGTCGTCGGCGATGCCTTTCACCTCGAGGGGATGCAGGCCGCAGAATTCGGCGATCTGGTCGAACGACAAGGTGGTGTTCTCGACCAGCCAGACGGCGGTCGCCTTGGGCATCAGGGGCTTGCGGTCGCTCATAAGCTCTTCTCCGGGCTTCCGCGCTCCCGCGCGCGAAAACCAAACAGCGTTAACAAAGATGGGGATTGGCCCTTATAGCGTGAATTGGGGTAGCCCCGCAACGGGGAAGCACGGGGAAGCTCGGCGCAATCGGCACCGCTCCCGGGCCCAGTCGCCTCAATCAGAGGCTTGATCTTGAATGTTTTTTCGCGCCGAGAAACGCCATTGCAGGAGCGCCGCCTTGCCGCTAGGGTCCGCGCGCTCGCTCGAGCGAACGCTTCTCCAGTCAAACAACGGAACGCCTGACGTGAAGATCACCTACTACGAAGACCTCTCCGTGGGCCAGGAGGCCTCGATGTCCAAGACCGTGACCGAGGCCGACATCGTCGCCTTCGCCGACGTCTCGGGCGACAAGAACCCGGTGCATCTCGATGCCGATTACGCCTCGACCACCCTGTTCAAGGAGCGCATCGCACACGGCATGCTGTCGGCTTCCTTTATCTCGGCCATCTTCGGCATGAAGCTCCCCGGACCGGGCTCCGTCTACGTCTCCCAGTCGCTCGCTTTCAAGGCCCCCGTCAAGATCGGCGACACGGTCGTGGCCACGGCCAAGATTCTCGAGCTCATGGAGAAGCGCCGCGTTCGCTTCGAGACAGTGTGCGCGGTCGACGGCAAGCCGGTGCTGACTGGCGAGGCGGTGCTGATGGTGCCGGGACGGCCGGCGTAGGATCTTGTAGTAACCCAACATCTCACCTGCGGTGACATGTTGGGTTGCGCGGCTATCGCCGCTAACCCAACCTACGGTCCCCGGGGCGGCGCCGACATGATGCAGGTACTACACGGCCTCGAATTCGTGCCTGTCCATTCGAAGGGCGCCGTGCTCGCCATCGGCAATTTCGATGGCGTGCATCGCGGGCACCAGGCGCTCATCGAGAGGACGGCAGAGCTTGCAAGAAAGACCGGCCGGCACGCGGGCGTGATGATCTTCGAGCCGCACCCGCGCGAGTACTTCCATCCCAACGATCCGCATTTCCGCCTGACGCAACTCCCGGAGAAGCTGCGCCTCTTCGAAGCGCAAGGGTTGAAGCTCGCCATCGTCATGAGCTTCGATCACGCGCTGGCCGGTCTCGATGCCGAAGAGTTCATCGCCCGCTATCTGGTCGAGGCGCTGCTCGTCTCCCATGTCGTCATCGGCTACGATTTCTTTTTCGGCAAAGGCCGGGGCGGCACACCGGAGAGCATGCGCACGGCGGGCCTCAAATTCGGTTTCGGCGTGACGGTAGTGGACCCGGTCGCGGAGGATGGCGAGGTGTTCTCCTCGACCGCGATCCGCCTGAAGCTCGCCCAAGGAGACGTCACTGGAGCCACGCACGACCTCGGCCGGCCGTGGCGCGTTGCCGGCAAGGTCGTCGCCGGCGCCAGGCGCGGCGCGGTGCTGGGATTTCCCACCGCCAACCTGCCGATGCCCAAGGGCACGGCGCTGGCTCATGGCATCTATGCCGTGCGGGTCGAGATCGGGGCCGAGCGCTACCAGGGCGCCGCCTATCTCGGCACGCGCCCCACTTTCGACGACGGCATGCCGGTGCTCGAGGTGTTCCTGTTCGACTTCGAGGGCGACCTCTACGGGCGCGACATGTCGGTCGAGTTCATCGGCTTCGTGCGCCCAGACCGCAAGTTCTGGAGCGCCGAGGCCTTGAGGTCGCAGATGGTCCAGGACTGCGAGGAGGCGAAGCGGATGCTGGGGGCTCATTCCTCTTGAGATGGCACGTGCGCCGGAGGGGTGCGCGGCAGACCTCGCACGTGCGGCGTGATGGCATAAGCGATCGTTGAAGGGCACAACCCGCGCCCAAGCTTTGCCTCGTGCCCTTGGGCTTGCTAGAAGGCAGGCCAAATCAGCTATTGACCGAGAGAATGCTTCACGATGGCCAAGAGTAGCGGCGGCAAGGGTCCGGGCAAGGCGCCGGCAGGCACTCCCGGCGGAAAAGACAAGGGCAAGTCCGGCGCAGAACCGAAAAAGCCGCCCGTCACGGCGATGCCGCAGGGTGCCAAGGCCGAGCCGAAGGTGGCGCCCGCAGCACATGGGTCGAAGGCGCCGAAAAACGACTCCGGCCCCGCACCCGGCTCCGGCAAGGGCGCAGCGCGCGACTGGAGCGAGACGCTGTTTCTGCCCAGGACCGATTTCCCCATGAAGGCCGGGCTTCCGGAGCTGGAGCCCCGGCTCTTGAAGCGGTGGGACGAGATCGGCCTCTACGACCGGCTGCGCGAGGTCTCGACGGGCCGCGACAAGTTCGTGCTGCACGACGGCCCGCCCTATGCCAACGGCAACATCCACATCGGGCATGCGTTGAACAAGATCCTCAAGGACCTCGTCGTCAAGAGCCAGCAGATGCTGGGCTTCGATTGCAACTACGTGCCCGGCTGGGACTGCCACGGGCTCCCCATCGAGTGGAAGATCGAGGAAGCCTACCGCGCCAAGGGCAAGAACAAGGACGAGGTGCCGGTCAACGAGTTCCGCGCCGAGTGCCGCGAGTTCGCCGAGAAGTGGCTCGGCGTGCAGCGCGAGGAGTTCAAGCGCTTGGGCGTCGTCGGCGACTGGGAGCACCCCTATTCGACGATGGCCTTCCGCGCCGAGGCGACGATCGCGCGCGAGCTCATGCAGTTTGCCAAGAACGGCCTCCTCTATCGCGGCTCGAAGCCCGTCATGTGGAGCGTGGTCGAGAAGACCGCGCTCGCAGAGGCCGAGGTCGAGTACGAGGACTACCAGAGCGACCAGGTGTGGGTGAAGTTTCCATGCAAGATGGTCGTTCGATCCGGCGCAAGGCTGATCTCCGGTCAAAGCGAATGGAACACATTCGGCGCCAAGCATCCTGTAGGCGATGGCTTGCAGCCGACATGCCTGGTGATTTGGACCACCACGCCTTGGACCCTTCCCGGAAATCGGGCCATCTCGTTCTCGTCCAAGATTGGTTACAGCGTCTTCGAAGTCACCGCGGCGCCGGAAGGCAATTGGCTGAAAAGAGGCGAACGGCTGATCCTGGCCGACAAGCTAGCGGCTGAAGTGATGAAGGCGGCGAAAGTTGAAGCATACGAGAAGCGGGAGGTCGTCTCACCCGGCGCCTTGAGTGTTGGCGCGTGCGCTCATCCGCTCCCTGAGCTCGGTTACTCCTTCGACGTCCCCCTCCTCGATGGCGACCACGTGACCGACGACACCGGCACCGGCTTCGTGCACACCGCGCCCGGACACGGCGCGGACGACTACAACATCTGGACCGCCAACCAGAAGGTGCTGCGCGATCGCGGCATCGACACCACAATTCCCTTCACCGTCGACGCCGAGGGCGTGTTTACGGACGCCGCGCCGGGCTTCACGGGCAAGCAGGTGCTCGACGCGAACGGCGACAAGCCCGGAAAAGGGCTATCAGCCAACGAGGCCGTCATCGCGGCGCTCGTCGACGCTGGCATGCTGATCGCGCGCGGGCGCTTGAAGCACCAGTACCCGCACTCCTGGCGCTCCAAGAAGCCCGTCATCTTCCGCAACACGCCACAGTGGTTCATCAGCATGGACAAGGCGCCCCAGAGCTCCCTCTCCCCACTACTACAGGGAGAGGGCGGGGGTGAGGGGCAACGCCCTCAGACGCTGCGCCAGATCGCGCTCTCCGAGATCAAGCGCACGGAGTGGGTGCCGGCCGCGGGCGAGAACCGCATCACGGGCATGATCGAGAACCGTCCCGACTGGGTCGTGTCGCGTCAGCGCGCCTGGGGCGTGCCGATCACCGTCTTCCGCCACACGGAGACCGAGGACGTCATCCCAGGGCCCGATTTCGGCGGCTCGGACGAGCTCGTCGCCCGCATCGAAGCCGCCTTTGCGGAGAAGGGCGCCGACGTCTGGTTCGAAGCGGGCGCCAAGGAGCGCTTCCTCGAGGGCCTCGTACCCGGGCACCAGCTCGACCGCTGGGAGCAGGTCAAGGACGTGCTCGACGTGTGGTTCGATAGCGGCTCGACCCACGCCTTCACGCTCGAGGACCCCGATAGCTTCCCGGGCCTCTCCGGAGTGAGCCGCGTGCACGACGGCGGGCGCGACCGCGTCATGTACCTCGAAGGCTCCGACCAGCACCGCGGATGGTTCCATTCCTCGCTCCTCGAATCGTGCGGCACACGCGGGCGCGCGCCCTACGACATCGTGCTGACGCACGGCTTCGTGCTCGACGAGAAGGGGCAGAAGATGTCGAAGTCGCTCGGCAACGTGGTGGCGCCGCAGGACGTGATGGCGAAATCGGGGGCCGACATCCTCCGCCTGTGGGTGGCGGCCTCCGACTATTCCGACGATCTCCGGATCGGGCCCGATATCCTCAAGAATTTCGTCGAGGTCTATCGCAAGCTCAGGAACACGCTGCGCTGGATGCTGGGCGCACTCGCCCATTACGATCGGCGCTATCAGGTGCCGCGCGCCGAGCTCCCGGAGCTCGAGCGTCTCATGCTGCACCGGCTGGCCGGGCTCGATCGCGAGATCAAGGCGGCTTATGCGGCCTACGACTACCGCAAGGTCGTCACCCAGCTCGCGCAGTTCATGAACACCGACCTCTCCGCGTTCTACTTCGACATCCGCAAGGACACGCTCTATTGCGAGGCGTATTCGAGCCTGAAGCGGCACGCGGCCTTAACCGTGATCGACCAGATCTTCGGCTGCGTCACGGTGTGGCTCGCGCCCATCCTCGCCTTCACAGCGGAGGAAGCCTGGCTCGCGCGCTATCCGTCGGCCGAGAGCTCCGTGCATCTCGTCACGTTCCCCCACGTGCCAGATGGCTGGCAGGACGAGGCGCTGGCTGCCAAGTGGGACACGGTGCGCGACGTGCGCCGCGTGGTGACGGGGGCCTTGGAGCTGGAACGCTCCGCGAAGCGCATCGGCTCCTCGCTCGAGGCCGCGCCCGAGGTCTATGTGACGGACCCGGGGGCACTCGAGGCGCTCCAGGGCATCGACCTCGCCGAGATCGCCATCACCAGCGAAGCGACGCTCGTGCGCAAAGCCGTCCCCGAGGGCGCCTTCACGCTCCCCGACGTGCCGGGCGTGGGCGTGGTGCCAAAGCTCGCCGGGGGACAGAAGTGCGCGCGCTCCTGGCGCATCTCGACCGACGTGGGCGCCGATCCCGCCTACCCGGACATCTCCCTCCGCGACGCGGCGGCCGTCAGGGAGTGGGAGGAGCGGCGAAGCATCGCCTGACCTCGGATTTGACGATTGCGGAACAAGAAGACGGCGGGTTAGGCGCGCCTTCGCGCCGTAACCCGCCGGAGCCGTTGCGCATGCACCGTGGTGGCGGGTTACGCTTCACTAACCCGCCCTTGGGCTACGGGCTGGCGCGTCTGCGGGTGGGGCTGGAGCTGCTTCCGGCCCCTCACAGCTGGCCCCATCTCTCCGCCTCCGGAGCCGACGCGCCGCCAGCGGTGCTTGCTCCGTCCTCGCTTCGCGCTTAGACGGTCGGGAATGACGAGCCGCACGCCAGCCCCCGCGCCATCCACCGCCCCGCCCGCGACGTGGCTGTGGGGGCCCCAGTCGGGGCCGGGGCTCGCCGTGGCTCTGGCAACGGGCGTCGCGGATCAGGCCCACAAGTGGTGGATGCTCGCCGTCGAGGAGATCGAGGGCAAGGGCCGCTACCCGTCGCTGCCGTTCCTCGACATCAAGTTCACGCGCAATACGGGCGTGTCCTTCTCCATGCTCGATTCCTCGAGCTATTCCTGGCAGTTAGGCTTGGCCGTCTTTGCCGTGGCCGCGGCCCTCGCGCTGTGGGTCTGGCTCGCGCGCGGCCCCTCCAACCGGCTCCTGGCCTGGAGCCTGGGGCTGATCATGGGGGGAGCGGCCGGAAACGCCATCGACCGGGTGCTGTTCGGGGGGGTCACGGACTACTTTTTGCCCCACGCCTTCGGCATCGACTGGCCGAACGTGTTCAACATCGCCGACGTGGCCATTGTTGCCGGCGTCGCCGGGCTCTTGTATGAGTCCTTGATCGCGAGTCGCAAAGACGCCGCAAATCCATTGTAGCCGCGTGGGTTAGCCCGACCAGCGGAGACCCGGACGAGATGAGACGCAGCGCCTGCTCTGACCGATTGCACATCTGTGCGGCTGCCGCCCTGATCGCGCTGGCGCTCTCGGGGTGCTCAATGGACGACGTCGAGCTCAATGGCGGCATCTTCAACGCGATGGGCCTCAACAACAAGACGAAATCCGCCGAGCCGAAGATGGCGGCGCGCTCGGGCATCGTCGTGCCCCCGCAGCTCGACAAGCTGCCGCAACCCGGCGAGCAGCAGGAGGTTGTCGCTGCCGACGTCGCCGCCCTCGACGATCCCGACAAACGGGCGGAAATCACCCAGGCGCAGCTCGAGCTTCAGCAGGCCGAGTTCTGCAAGAAGAATTACGAGCAGGCCAAGGCGCACGGCGACAGCACGACGGCCGACCTCGCCACCGGGCCTCTGGGGCCCTGCCGTGGCTCGATCTTGAAGACGATGGACGTCAAGATCGGCGGCCAGTAGCCGGGCCCGTCCGGCCATCCGAAAACACTGCGACGGCCTTGACTCGATCAAAGCATGAGACCCCCATGCACAGGGCACTGTTCGCGAATGATGGAGAGACCTGCCCGTCGCTCCCGTGAGTTGGAGCCGTTCATTCGTTTCCGGCTTGCCCGGACGAATTCCGTGACGTCTCGGGTGGCACGGTCCCCCTCCCCTCGATGCGGAGTGGTCAGGGGTGGGGTGAAGCAGCGAGCGGACCATCGCGGCAGAGCGCGAGGCCGCCGCAGCAATCGTCGCAACGAGCACCGATCCGCTGGCATGTTCCCTGGCCGGTACCCCCACCCCCAACCCCTCCCCACGAGGGGGAGGGGAGCGCAGGCGGCACGTCTTCAACATCGATGAGCAGCAGAGCCGTGCTCATCGGGGGCTGCTCGACATCATCGAGAGGCACGGGGAGATGAACGTGTTGTCATTTGACAACCGCCGACCCTATGCCGAAATCGAGCTTGGAATGGCAGGGGCGCCGGTTCGGCACGGCGGCCCGCAGCCTCGACCACGAAGCACGATCCCGGCCAAACCGGTTTTTTGCGCAGCGCTTGCCAGGAGCCCGTCCGTTCGATGCAGAGTCCGCCCGGCCCGCGCCTCCCCTCCCTCCTCCTTTGGGCCCTTCTCATGCTCGCAACCAGCCTTGCCGTCACGACCCGCCCGGCCGCGGCCGCGCCGAAAGTGTCCGAGTTCACGCTCGGAAATGGCATGCGCGTCGTGGTGATCTCCGATCACCGCGCCCCGGTCGTCACCCACATGGTCTGGTACCGGGTCGGCGCTGCGGACGAGCCTAAAGGCGTCTCGGGCATCGCCCACTTCCTCGAGCACCTGATGTTCAAGTCGACCGACAAGATTCCGATGGGCGAGTTCTCGAAGATCATCGCCAAGCTCGGCGGACAGGACAACGCGTTCACCGGCCATGACGTGACGAGCTACTTCCAGCGCATCGCCAAGGACAAGCTCTCAACCGTCATGGAGATGGAGGCCGATCGCATGGTCAACCTTCGCCTCACCGAGAAGGAGGTCTCGACCGAGCGCGACGTCATTTTGGAGGAGCGGCGCTCGCGCATCGAGAACAATCCCAACGCCATCCTCGACGAGCAGATGGACGCGGCGCTGTTCACCAACCATCCCTACGGCATCCCCGTCATCGGCTGGGAGCACGAGATGGCCGGGCTCTCGCAGAAGAACGCGCTCGACTTCTACAAGCGCTACTATGCGCCCAACAACGCGATCCTCGTGGTCGCGGGCGACGTCACGGCGGAGGACGTGAAGCCGCTCGCAGAGAGAACCTATGGCAAGCTCCCCGCCAATCCCGGCGCCGGTCGCGATCCGCGGCCCAAGGAGCCGCCGTTCCGCGCCGCCCGGCGCGTCGATCTCGAGGACCCGCGCGCCGGCAAGGCCTCGTTCCACCGCGACTATGTCGCGCCGAGCTACTCGACCGCCCTCCCGGGAGAGGCGGAGGCGCTCGACCTGCTCATGAAGATCGTGGCCGACGGAGCCACGAGCCGCATCTACAAGGCCCTCGTCGTCGATCAGGAGATCGCCTCGTCGGCCGGCGGGGCCTACGACGGCTCGGGCCTCGACAGCGGAAAGATCTCTTTCTACGCCGTGCCGGCCGACGGCGTGGAACTCGCCAAGGTCGAGGCTGCGCTCGACGCGGTGCTCGAGGACATCATCGCCAAGGGCGTCACGGCGGCCGAGCTCGAGCGCGCCAAGAACGCCTATATCGCCGAGTACGTCTACGACAACGACAACCAGGCGACGCTCGCGCGCCGCTACGGCTGGTCGCTGGCCCTCGGGCGCACGGTGGCGCAGGTCCTCGCCTGGCCCGACGACATCGCGAAGGTGACCGCAGAGGCCGTCAAGCAGGCGGCCGCCACCTGCCTCGACAAGCGCCGCTCGGTGACGGGCACGCTGCGCCCGGCAGAGAACGGCAAACCGGCACAGCCGCTCGTACGCAATGGCCGGACCTGAGTGGGAATCGGATATGAGCCTTTCACGCTACTCGACCGTGAGACTTCTCCGCGCCATGAGCGCCGTCCCTCTAGAGCCCCTTCCCCCTGATGTGAATCGCACGGCCGTAGGTTGGGTCAAGCGTAGCGCGACCCAACATCTCACGACGTGCATTAAAGTCGTTGGGTCGCGGCCCGCTGAAGAGGCGGGCCTTGACCCAACCTACGTGGAAAACGCTCTAGTGTCCCTTATGCACCTTATGCACCGCAAATACCGAAACGAGTTGCCGCGAATTCGTCGGTATTTGCGGTGCGGGACACTAGCGGCACTCGTGCTCCTTTCCACTTTATCCGGGTCCGCCAACGCCATGCAGATCAAGACCGTCAAGAGCCCCGGAGGCATCGAGGCCTGGCTCGTCGAGGACCACTCCAATCCGCTCCTGGCGCTGAAGTACGCCTTCGAGGGCGGCAACTCCCAGGACCCGGAAGGCAAGGACGGGCTCGCCAACTTCCTGTCCGCCATGCTCGACGAAGGCGCGGGCGACTTGAAGGCGAGCGAGTTCCAGGAGCGCATGGAGGATATCGCCATGCGCATGACCCACGAGGACAGCAAGGACGCCTTCTACGGCAACTTCGAGACGCTCTCCGCGAACCGCGACAGGGCGGTCGAGCTTCTGCGTCTCGCCATCACGGCGCCCCGCTTCGACGCGGATGCCGTCGAGCGCATCAGGAAGCAGCTTCAAGCCAACCTCGTCTATGCGGACCGCGATCCCGAGAAGGTCGCCGCCCGCGAGTGGTACGCGGTCGCCTTCGAGGGCCACGCCTACGGCCGCCCCGCGCAGGGGACGCAAGCGTCGGTCTCGGCCATCACCCGCGACGATCTCGAGGCCTACCGCAAGCGCGTGTTCGCGCGCTCCAGCCTCAAGGTGGTCGCCGTCGGCGACATCAGCGAGGCCGAGCTGGGCCTCCTGCTCGACAAGGTGTTCGGCAGCCTGCCGGCCAAGGACGGCCTGGCAACCGTGCCCCAGACGGCGCCCGCTGCCGGCGGACGCGAGAAGCACGTCGAGATGGACGTGCCGCAGTCGGTCGCCGTGTTCGGCGTCGGCGCCATGCCCCGCAAGGACCCCGACTTCATGACGGCCTTCGTCCTGAACCAGCTCGTGGGCGGGGGCGGCTTCGCCTCCCGGCTCATGGAGGAGGTGCGCGAGAAGCGGGGCCTCGCCTATTCCGTTTACAGCTACATTCAGCCCTTCCGGCACACCTCCGTGCTGTCGGGTAGCGTGGCGACGCGCGGCGACGCGGTCGAGAAGTCGATCGATCTCATCCGCGCGGAGTTCACGCGCATTGCCGACAACGGACCGACGGAAGAGGAGCTCGCCAACACCAAGAGCTACCTCACCGGCTCCTATGCCCTGCGCTTCGACAGCAACGTCAAGATCGCAAGCCAGCTTCTAGGCCTCATGGAGGAGGGCTTCGGCACCGACTACGTCGAGAACCGCAACAAGCTGGTCGAGGCCGTGACCATGGCGGACGCGAAGCGCGTCGCCAGGCGCCTGTTCGACGCCAAGAACCTCATCGTCACCATCGTCGGACGCCCCCCGGCCGCCGCCGCCGACAAGGGATGACGCCCGCGTAGGCTTGGCGGCCCGTTAAAAACCGGCTACGCCACCGCCGACAGGAGCTTTTGCAGGCGGGGGCAAGAGACGGATGAGCTTCAAGGACACGCTGGGCGCGGCCGGGCTCTACCGGCAGTCGATCGCGGGCTGCCTCGATGCGGCGATCGGCGCGGCGGGCCTTGGCGCCGGCGAGCTTTCCGCCTGGACGGCAAAGCTCGCCCGCCCCCTCGAGGCGCTCAAGTCCGATTACGAGACGGGCAGCCTTCCCCTCCTCAACATTCCGGACGAGACGGCGGATATCGATGCGGCCACGGCGGCCCTGGCGCGGCTTTCGGACGGCGCCAGCACTATCGTCTTCTACGGCACGGGCGGATCGGGTCTCGGCGGAGAGACGCTTGCGCAGATCGCGGGCTGGGGCATCCCGGGTGGCGCCTCTCCCTCCCAGCGCTCGCGCCCGCGCATCCGTTTCTTCGACAATCTCGACCCCGTCACGCAGGCGGGCGTGCTCGGCATGGACCTCGAGGGAACACGCTTCGTCGTCACCTCGAAATCGGGCGGCACGGCGGAGACGCTCGCCCAGGTCATCACCACGCTTTCGGCCCTAGAGGCGGCCGGCCTCGGGAACGAGATCAGACGCATGTTCCTCGGCGTCACCGAGCCGGAGGCCGAGGGAAGGTCGAACGGGCTCAGAGCACTCTTCCGGAGCCTCGGCATTCCCATGCTCGAGCATCACACGGGCATCGGCGGGCGCTTCTCCTGCCTCACCAATGTGGGGCTCCTCCCGGCGCTGGCGCGCGGTCTCGATGCGCGGGCGATCCGTGGCGGCGCCCGCGAGGTGGTGCAGGCCATGCTCGCGGCAACGAGTCCCGCAGACTTCGCTCCCGCAGTGGGGGCTGCGTCGATGGTGGCGCTTGCGAAGACGCGCGGCGTGCGCACGCTCGTCATGATGCCCTACGCGGACCGGCTCGGGAAATTCGCCGAGTGGTTCGTCCAGCTCTGGGCCGAAAGCCTCGGCAAGAAGGGCGAGGGCACGACGCCGGTGCCCGCCCTCGGCCCCCTCGACCAGCACAGTCAGCTCCAGCATTTCATGGAGGGACCCCGCGAGCTCGCTCTCACCATCCTGCGTGTCGCCACGCGCGGCAAGGGGCCTGTGATCGACGCAAGGTTGGCGAGGATCGCGGGCTCGGACTACATGGCCGGCAAGACCATCGGCGACGTGGTGGAGGCCCAGAGCCTCGCCATTGCGGAAGCTCTCGCAAAGGCGGGCCGGCCGGTGCGCACCATCGACATCGACCATCTCGACGAGAGGACCACGGGCGCGCTCCTCATGCACTTCATGCTGGAGACGATCCTCGCCGGCCGCCTCCTGGGCGTCGATCCCTTCGACCAACCGGGCGTCGAGCTTGCCAAAGCGCTGACGCGTGAGCGCCTTCTGTAGGTTGGGTTAGGCGCAAAGCGCCGTAACCCAACATGTCTCCACGCGGCACCCAAGTCGTAGGGTTACGCGCGGAATGGCGCCATCCTTCCACCGCACCGTCACCGGTTGACTTGGGACATCAGAACCTACGACTACGACCTACGACCCGTGGGCTTGCGGGTGTTTCAAGCGATCGCGTCGAGGCCCTTGTGCTTCACGAGGGACAACAGCGTCCTCCCGACCCCGAAGCTGATGCTCCCACGGCGGAGGAACAAACGGTGCCAGTGACGGCCCGCGGCGGCACTCACATATAGAGTGTTGGGTAGCGGACCTACTGCAATTTTCTTCGCGGCGCGATTGCGGGCTAGTGTGATGATTCCGAAGTTCGCATTCATGTGGCCGCCAAATCGAGTTGCGAACTTCGGAATCTGAATCACACTAGAAAACAAATACTTGGCTAGTGTCCTTATCGTTCGCGAAGTTCGCCAAGATCGTGCCGCAGGTGGTTACAAACTTCGCGACACTAGCTGCTAAGTCGCTTCGTCAATCCTCGCCAATATCTGAGTAACCGCTTTGCCGAGGGGGCCCAGATCCTTCGTAACGATGTCCCAAATGACCTCGGCATCGATCGTCTCGTACCCGTGCCGAAGCCGGTTCCCGAGGCCGCGAATTTGCAGCCAAGGCACCTGCGGGTGGAACGCCTTCTGCTCATCTGGGATATGCTTCGCGGCTTCGCAAACTTTTTCGAGAAATCGCTCTGTGGCCGCGACGCGGATCGGGTCGGCGATATAATCGTTCAACGTCTTTCCCCGCCACATACTCTCGATAGTCTCGATAGCTTCGCGGATATGAAGAAGTCTGGCAGCGAGCGGAGGCGGCGCCATCAGAAAATCTCGACGACATCGATGCGGATACGCTCGGCGAAGGGCGGCGCGAGCCGGCGGCGCTCCAGAAGGCTCACATCGAGGCCCGTGATTTGAGACAGCGTTCCCGATGCAGCGAGTGCAGCGCGGCCGGACGCAACGGGACCCTCCGCGGTTTTCGAGGGCGCAAGGTCGACAAGCACGTCGATATCGCTCGCTTGGTTATTGTCGCCGCGCGCGCGCGAGCCGAACAGCGCCAGATGCTCGACACCAAGGCGGCGCAACTCCGCCTCGGAGGACTTCAGGACTGCGATAAGGTCTGCTTTCGACATGCAGTTGAAGGTCTGTTGAAGCGGCCTGAGTGTCAAGCGGATTAACCCGACCTATGCACCACAACGCCAGCGGCATCGCACGAGCGCGAGGCGATCCACGTCATCGGATGGCGAAAAGCGTAGCTTTGCATACGGTTGAGCCATCCGATGACGTGGGCGTCCGCGGGCGTGCGACCCGAAGGGCGGGGTGAATTTGACGCCACGCGGCGTCGAAGCGCTTGTCCGATGCAAAGGCATCGAACGGCGCGCTTCTCCTGGCGTAGCGTCAAATTCACCTCCGTGCCGCTGGTGTTCTGGTGCATAGGTCGGGTTAACGCGGGCGGTTGCGTAGAGGATGTTTGGCTCAAGCAACCCTCGGAGTGAGCCTCCTGACCTTGATGCGGGCGGCGTTGAGGCGCGCCTGAGCGAGGTTGTAGGCCGATTGGAGCCTGAGCCAACCCTCGGCCGTGCTGCCGACGCCCTTCCCGAGGCGTCCTCCCGACACGGAAGCCGGAGACCCGGCTCCGATCGTCGGTGGTGCCGCTGTAGCGGAAGGCCGAGCGGAGGAATTGTCGGCTGAAGAGCCAGGAACCGCCGCGGGCGACATGGCGGCTGCAAACTCTCAAGATTACGCCAACTCGAACACGTGCGGGATCTCACGCGGGCGCAGAGGACACACGCCGTCCGCGTCGAGCGTGACGATGGCGATCGTCTTGCCGTCGAACGACATGAATTCCGGCGTATAGCCTTTGCCACCCTGGTGCACGCCGACAACCGCACCGATGTCGCCCGCGATCAGGCCGTGCTCCGGCAGCGCCCGAGTGAGTGGCCACCCGGCATCGCAGTCGTTGGGTTACGCGCGGATCGGCGCCATCCTTCCACCGCGCCGTCACGGGCCGCGCTAACCTACGTCACTGCGGAACGACAGACGGCGAGAGCGGGCCACGTCCCTGGGGAGACCCGCATTTTCGCCCTGGGATGGGTCGAGAGGGTCGCCTAGTGTGCGAGCCAGTCGAATCAGCGGAAGCCCCTCCATGACCAAGGCCCCCACCAAGCACACCGACATCCGCGACATGAGCTTCGAGCGCGCCTTGAAGGAGCTCGAGAGCATCGTGGCGCGGCTCGAGCGCGGTGACGTCGAGCTCGAGGAGAGCATTGCCATCTATGAGCGCGGCGAGGCGCTGCGCGACCATTGCGACCGGCTCCTGAAGCAGGCGGAAGCCAAGGTCGAGAAGCTCGCCTTCGGCGCCGACGGCACGCCCCGGGGCACCGAGCCGCTTGATTCGGAGTGACGTCTAGGCGCAAAGCCGGTACTCTGTGACCCGCCAACTTTCTTTGAGGAGGTTGCGATAGATCAGTGCCGGATTGCAAGAAGGCCGCGGCATCTCCCGACGCGACCATCGTCGTCAAAATGTATGGCAAAGTTGATCGAGGCGACGTAAGCGACTATCTGGTCGTGAAGACAAGGTCAGTTGAGTATCAGACGTGCGTGGTGCGCGTTCCGCGCTGCGCGGCCTGCAAGAGCCGATCCGAGCGCGAAAGTCTGGTCAGCTTTGTCAAGCTTCTTGCCAGCCTCGGTACAGCCTACGCGATCATTGCCTATGGGTTTGGTCTCGAAGGCTGGATAGCCCTCGGCTTTGGGGCGGTGGTGGGCATTGTGTTGTTTGCCGCGTCGATGCTTAACTCAGTGATCATTTTTCCGCCGCCGGATGTTCCCTCGCGGAGCAATTTCTATCACTTCTATCCGCCGATTCACGAACTGATGAAACAGGGCTGGAACGTGGGCGACCGTCGGCCCAGCGGACTTTAGTGATCATACCCAGGGGCGGTTGCCGTGGGCGATTGTGCATCATTCCAAGCGCGTATTGCACCCGGGCCCGTAATAGTCCGTCACAACCGCATGCAAGAGTCCGCTTGGCGACGGGATCGTCCTCCAAATTCCGGCTTGGACTGCGTCCGTGCGGGCGTTAGTTTGTCGCATGGCCGAGGACGGCGCCGAGCATCGGCCCGCGCCGGTGTAAGGTGTGCGTCGCGGCCCCGCCCGGACCTATTGTGGCAAGGTGTGAGAAGAAAGCTGTGAGCAAGACACCTCTCCTCGATACGATTCTAACGCCCGCCGATCTGCGCCGGCTGCCGGAAAGCGACCTCAGGCAGGTGGCGGACGAGCTGCGCACCGAGACCATCGACGCGGTCTCCGTCACCGGCGGACACCTCGGCGCCGGTCTCGGCGTGGTCGAGCTGACGGTGGCGCTCCACTGGGTGTTCGACACGCCGAGGGACCGCCTCGTCTGGGACGTCGGCCACCAGAGCTACCCGCACAAGATCCTGACCGGCCGGCGCGACCGCATCCGCACGCTACGCCAGGGCGGCGGGCTCTCCGGTTTCACCAAGCGCTCGGAAAGCGAGTACGACCCGTTCGGGGCGGCCCATTCGTCGACCTCCATCTCGGCCGGCCTCGGCATGGCGGTCGCGCGCGACCTCGAAGGGCGCTCGAACAATGTCGTCTGCGTGATCGGGGATGGCGCCATGAGCGCCGGCATGGCCTATGAGGCCATGAACAATGCAGGCGCCCGCGACGAGCGCCTCATTGTGATCTTGAACGACAACGACATGTCGATTGCCCCGCCCACGGGGGCGCTCTCACATTATCTCGCGCGCATCACCTCGAGCGGCACCTACCTGCACCTGCGCGACATCGCCAAGCATCTCGCCCACCACCTGCCGAAAAGGTGGGAACGGCGCGCCGCCCGCGCCGAGGAGATGACACGCACCTACTGGACGGGCGGCACGCTGTTCGAGGAGATGGGCTTCTACTACGTCGGGCCCATCGACGGACACGATCTCGCGACCCTCGTCGCCATCCTCAGAAATGCGCGCGACGCCCGACAGGGGCCGATCCTCATCCATGCGGTGACGCGCAAGGGCAAGGGCTATGCGCCGGCCGAAGCCTCGGACGACAAGTATCACGGCGTCGCCAAGTTCAATGTGGTGACCGGCGCACAAGTAAAGCCCAAGGCCAATGCGCCGACCTATACGCGCGTGTTTGCCGACGCGCTCGTTGCCGAGGCAGAGAAAGATAAGAAAATCGTCGCCATCACCGCCGCCATGCCGGACGGCACCGGCCTCGACATCTTCGGCAAGGCGTTTCCCGACCGCACCTTCGACGTCGGCATCGCCGAGCAGCACGCGGTGACATTCGCTGGCGGGCTCGCAGCCGAAGGCCTGAAGCCGTTCTGTGCGATCTACTCCACGTTCCTGCAGCGCGCCTACGATCAGGTCGTGCACGACGTCGCCATCCAGAGGCTGCCCGTGCGCTTTGCCATCGACCGCGCAGGGCTCGTCGGCGCCGACGGGCCGACCCATGCCGGCTCCTTCGATCTCGCCTATCTCGGATGCCTGCCTGATTTCGTCATCATGGCCGCGTCGGACGAGGCCGAGCTCGTGCATATGGTCGCGACCGCCGCCGCCATCGACGACCGGCCGTCCGCGTTCCGCTATCCGCGCGGCGAGGGAACGGGCGTCGCCTTGCCGAAGGAGGGCCGGCCGCTCGAGATCGGCAAGGGGCGTATCTTGAGGGAGGGCACCGCGATCGCGCTCGTCTCGCTCGGCACGCGGCTCGGCGAGGCGCTCAAGGCCGCCGATCAGCTCGCGGCGATGGGCTTGTCCGCGACCGTTGCCGATGCCCGCTTCATGAAGCCCCTCGACCGGGATCTCGTGCGCCGCTTGGCGCAGAGCCACGAGGTCCTGGTGACGATCGAGGAGGGCTCCGCCGGCGGCTTCGGCAGCCATGTGCTGCACTATCTCGCCGAGGCGGGGCTTCTGGATCGCGGCCTCAAGGTGCGCGCCATGGTGCTGCCCGACACCTTCATCGATCACGATGCCCCCGCGAGAATGTACGAGCGCGCGGGACTTTCGGCTCCGGGCATTGTCGAGATGGCCTTGGCCGCGCTTGGCCGCGAGACGCTCGCCCCGGGCGCGAGTCGCGCTTAAACGGCATTCAATTCAGCACATCGTGTTTGAGATCACATCGGCTCAACACGCAAGCGGGCCGGCTCTGACGTGAATTGGTCTGCGCACGGCGACGTAGCCGCCCGCAGCCGCGATGGCCAGGACGACAAATCCAAACGGTACAACCGCCGCTAGAACCCAGATAAGTGCCGCCTTCATATGCCCCTCCCCGTCCCGGTCCTCCGAGAACAGACCTCTGGACAGGAGCTCAGTTTAGCATTTAGAAGCTGCCATTCGCTTCAATTGGTCGCACGGAATGCAGGTAAGCCGGAAAGTAGGTTTTAACTCTTTCCATTCGATCGGCCGCGCGCTCGCCACCTCAAGAGCGTTCTCGATGCGGCCTAAATTTATAGGATTGCCGCATGTCGAAATCCCATGCTCTTTTGACGTTCATTGGCCGTTCGCTTCTGGCCGCGATCTTCATCTGGTCCGGGCTGCAAAAGGTCCTCGCCTATGGCGAAACGCTCGCCTACATGCAGGCTTTCGGCGTGCCGAGCCTCTCGCTGCCCGTCGTCATTCTGGTCGAGCTCGCTGGTGGCGTGGCGATCCTCGCCGGACTGCTCACGCGATGGGCCGCGATCGTCCTCGCGCTTTTCTGCCTCGCCACGGCCGTCGTTTTTCATTCGGACTTCGCTGACGCCACACAGGCCGTCATGTTCATGAAGAACCTCGCCATCGCCGGAGGTCTCATCCTGCTCTACGCCAATGGCCCCGGCGCCTACGCGGTGCGAAGCTGACTCCTTGACCCGATCAATGCACCGAGAGTTGGCAGGCGCTCGGTGCCCCCTCCCCCTCGAATGATGCCCGGCCTCTGGGGCCTGGCACCTCGCGCACTTCGGTCGTTACTTGACTATGATCGTTATGACGTCCGACTGCACGACCGGATCGTGCGGAATGTGGTTGTAATCGCCGAGCACGAGTTGCAGCGTGTGCTTGCCGGGCTTGAGATCGAGCGCGGCCTCGGTCTGACCCTTGCCGAAGTGCTTGTGATGGTCGTCCGCCGGAATAGGGGAATTGACGTCGGCGAGCTCGGCGTCGATCAGCACGTGGTGATGGCCACTCATCGCCTTCTCGGTTCCGGCCGGAGCGAGCTCCATGCCCTCGATGCCGAATTTCACGGTTACGGGCGAAGTCACCTCGGCCCCGTTCTTCGGCTCGAGGATCGTGACCTTGGCGCCGGGAGCGGCCGGCGTCCGCTTGGGTCCCTCGGGCCCGCAGCCGGCCCCCAAGAGAGAAACGGCGGCGGCGGCAACAACAAGTAGACGCTTCATCGGGCCCTCCATTCTTTTCAAAAGACAAGAATTGCGTCATGGAGCATAGCGATGCGGCAAAGGTTGGATCAAGCGCTGGTGGATCGGGGGCTCGTCGAGACCCGGGCCCGGGCGCGCGGCCTCATTCTGAGGGGACTTGTCTCGGTCGACGGCAAAACGGCGGCCAAACCTGGCGAATTGATCGGCGAGGCCTCCGCGATCGCCGTGGCCGAGGCCGCCGGGCGCTACGTTTCCTTCGGAGCTGACAAGCTCAGAGCCGCGCTCGATCACTTGCAGGGGGAGTTCAACCCCGAGGGACGCATCGCGCTTGATGTCGGAGCCTCGACCGGCGGCTTCACCGACGTGCTCCTGAGCCGGGGGGCCGCCAAAGTCTATGCCGTCGACGTGGGACGCGGCCAGCTCCATCTACGCCTCAGAAGCGATCCCCGCGTCGTTTCACTCGAGGCAACCGACGCCCGCGCGCTGTCACGCGCCCTCGTGCCCGATCCGATTTCGGCGGTGGTCGCCGACACGAGCTTCATCTCGCTGACCAAGGTGCTCGAGCCCGCTCTCGCACTGACGGTTCCAGGCGCGTGGCTCATTGCGCTCATCAAGCCCCAATTCGAGGTGGGGCCTGCTTCCGTTGGTAGTGGCGGAATTGTTCGCGACAACGCCGAGCGGGCTCGAGCCCGCGCGATCGTAACCGACTGGATCGCGGCGCACCCGGGCTGGCGCGTCGATGACGTTATCGTCTGGCCCGGCCTCGAAGGGCGCAGCAACGAGGAGTACCTGATCGGAGCCCACCGCCGTGTCTGAGACGCAAGAGGTCGACATCGTGAGGCTGGGCTCCCAGGGCGACGGCGTGGCCGACGGCCCGTCCGGTCCGCTCTACGTGCCGCGCGCGCTCCCCGGCGAGCGATGGCGCATCGGTCCTGCGGAAGGAGCCCCGGTGCTGATCTCGGCCCCCGCGCCGCGGCGCGAGCCCGTCTGCCGGCATTTCGGCCGATGCGGCAGTTGCATGGCCCAGCACATGCCAGCCGATCTCTACGCCGAATGGAAGCGGTCCATCGTCCAGGACGCCTTCGCGCATCGGGGTATCGAGGCCGGCGTGGCCCCCCTGGTGCGGGTCGGCCTTCATTCGCGCCGGCGCGCCTTTCTGGGCGTTGAGCGGCAGGGACGCCGGGTCGTCATCGGCTTCCGGGAGGAGGGTCAGCATACGCTCGTCGACATGGCGGAGTGCCCGGTGCTCGATCGGGCCCTTGTCGCCCTCTTGCCTCATCTCAGAGACATGGCCGTGCTCGCCATGCCGGCGGGAGTGGGCGGACGTCTCGTCGTCACGCTGACAGCCGGGGGCCCCGACGTCTCATTCGACAACGGTCATCGAGCGCTCACACCCGAAGCGCAAAGCCGCCTCGCCGAGCTTTCAGCCGGCGCTCGCCTCGCCCGTCTCACGGTTCACGGCGAGCCAATCGTCGAGCGCGCGCGCACCTCGATCACGTGCGGGTCCGTCGCGGTCGATGTGCCTCAGAGCCTGTTCCTGCAGGCCGTCCCGGAAGCCGAGCGCCACCTCGTCGACCTCGTGACGGCGGCCCTGCCGAAAAAGGCAAAGCGCGTTGCGGACCTATTCTCGGGGCTCGGCACATTCACCTTTCCGCTGGCCCGCCGCGTCCAGGTGCTCGCCGTCGACAGCGACAGGCGCGCGATTGCCGCACTCGCGAGCGCGGCCCGGCACGCTCGAGGCCTGAAGCCCATCGAGGCCCGCGTGCGCGACCTTTTCCGCGAGCCGATGTCGGCGCGCGAGCTCGATCCTTTCGATTGCGTCGTCCTCGATCCGCCGCGCGCAGGAGCACAGGAGCAGGCGGAACGCATCGCAAATTCGAAGGTGCCGGTCGTGATTGCCGTCTCCTGCGCGCCGGCGACGCTCGCCCGCGACGCGCGCATCCTGATCGACGGGGGCTACACGATGGGCCCCGTGACCCCCGTCGACCAGTTCCTCTTCACCCCGCACGTCGAGGCGGTGGCCGTGTTCCGGCGCTGAGCACGGCCGCGTCACCATCGTCTGTTCCAACTGCGCCATGCACCGTGAGGGAATTGGCCGTGCATGGGGAAAGGCGACGCTCAACCGGCGAGAAGGCGCTCGACGAAAGCCGGAACCACCTTGGTGGCTGGTCCGTGAATGGCCTCGGCGAAACAGGAGACGCCCTCGGAAGGCTCGAGATTGAGCTCGACCGTGTGCGCGCCGGCTTCCCGCGCCAGCGCAACGAATCCGGCCGCCGGATAGACGTTGCCGCTCGTGCCGACCGAGATGAAGAGGTCTGCTTCCTCGATGAGCGCGCCGATGCGCTCCATCTCGTAGGGCATCTCACCGAACCACACCACGTCGGGACGCAGCCCCTGCTTCCGGCCGCACGATGGGCAGGCCGTCTCGAGCGAGAGGTCCTCCGTCCAATCATGGCGCGCATCGCACAGCCTGCACCAGGCCTTCATCAGCTCGCCATGCATGTGAATGAGGCTCATCGAGCCCGCTGCCTCGTGGAGAGCGTCGATGTTCTGCGTCACGACCGTCACGCGGCCTGGGTGCTCGCGCTCGAGCCGGGCCAACGCAAAATGGGCGGCGTTGGGTGCAACGCCCACATGGGCGCGCCGCCGGGTGTTGTAGAAGTCGTGCACGAGGACGGGATTGCGCGCGAATGCTTCCGGCGTGGCCACGTCCTCGACCTTGTACCTCGCCCAGATTCCGTCCTTGTCGCGGAACGTGGCGACGCCCGACTCGGCCGATATTCCCGCGCCGGTCAAGACGACGATGCTCTCAAAACGTGCCAACGGTTTCACTCCGCAGCAGCGGTGGCGATGAGTCCCATAACCGGGCCGTCCCGGCCGTTCAGCGTTGCGTCACCATTCCGAAACCGGAGGGAACAGAAACCGGACGGACCTCAGTTGGCCGAGGCCGCCTGGAACGGGGCGCCCGGGGATGCGTCCAACAATTCCCCGGTCCGCCGCTTCGATCCCTTGCGGACGGTGCGCCGGTGCTTTCCGCGACCGCCGGCATGGGCTTTGCCGCCTTCCGGGAGAGTGGCTTCGACGGCAGCCGAAATGATCGCCGAGGCGAGCACCGCCGGCGCCAGCGGCGCAACCGGCGAGTCCGCAACGGCGGCGATGGTCACCGGCAGGGGATCGAAGCAGTCTTTATAGCGCTTCGTCAGATTGTCCTCGCGCACCTTCTGGCGGTCCCACGCCGTCTCGGGCAATGCCGCGACACTGGGCCCTGGAAGCAGTGCCTTCCAACCCGCGACAAGAAATCCGTATTCGAGCATCTGCGCCGCCCGCAGCGCACGCGATGAGCTCGATGGCGCACCCAGGACGACCGCCACCATGCGCCGCCCGTCACGCGTTGCGCTCGCGACGATGTTGTAGCCGGCAGAGCAGGTGAACCCGGTCTTCATTCCGTCGCCGCCCGCCACGTTGATGAGCACGCTGTTGTGGGTTGCGATCCTGCGCCGGCCCACCTGCGCGTCCCGCATCGAGAAGTAGCCGCGATGCTGCGGGAAGTCCCGGAACAGCGCTTCGGCCAACAGTGCGAGATCGCGAGCGGTCGTATGCTGGCCTTCTCCGGGCAGACCGTTCGGATTGATGTAGCGCGTTCCGTACATGCCGAGCCGGTAGGCCGTCCTGTTCATGCGATCGACGAATGCCAGCTCGTTCCCCTCGAGTGCCTCGGCGATGGCCACGGCGATGTCGTTTGCCGACACGATGATCAGGGCCTTGGCGGCATCCTCGAACGTGATCGACTTGCCCGTCCCCAATCCGAAGCGCATCCTCGGCTGGCTGTTGGCGTGAGCCGAGATGGTGAGCGTGTCCGTTGGCTTCACCTTGCCCTCCGCCCAGGCCTCGAACAGGAGATAGGCGGTCATCATTTTGGTGAGAGAGGCGGGATACCAGGGTCGATCGGCATCCTCCGCATAGACGACACGCCCGCTGTCCGCATCATAGACGAGTAGCGGACCGGCGCGCATGGGCTCCGCCGCGGCACCCGCTCCACCCGGAATCGAGAGCAGGAAAAGCACTAGTGTCCCGCACCGCAAATACCGACTAATCCGCCGCAACTCGTTCCGGTATTTGCGGTGCATTAGGCGGTGCATTAGGGACACTAGAGCGTTTTCCACGTAGGTTGGGTCAAGGCCCGCTTCTTCAGCGGGCCGCGACCCAACGACTTTAGTGCACGCTGTGAGATGTTGGGTCGCGCTACGCTTGACCCAACCTACGGCCGTGCGATTCACATCAGGCGGAAAGCGCTCTAGCATCATCATTGGCTTAGTGTGGTGCTCATCTCGCAATTGCCGACTGAGAACCCGCCGCAATTTCTGGTCGGCAATTGCGAGGCACCACACGAGGGCCATCGAGACCGACAGAGTGAAACCGCCACTCTGCACCCGCCGGCCAGCCCTCACGCCGCTCATGCCCATCAGGTTCCGCATTGCGCCCTGTGCCGTAGCAGATGGTCCGCGAGCACGATCGCCATCATCGCCTCGCCAACTGGCACCGCGCGAATGCCGACGCAGGGATCATGGCGGCCCTTGGTGACGACCTCGGTCTCGTTGCCGAAGCGGTCGATCGTCTGGCGCGGCTCGAGGATGGACGAGGTCGGCTTCACGGCAAAGCGTACGACGACCGGCTGCCCGGTCGAGATGCCGCCCAGGATGCCGCCCGCGTGGTTCGACAGAAAACGCGGCCTGCCGTCTGCCCCCATGCGAATTTCATCGACATTCGCTTCCCCGGTGAGAGTGGCGGCGGCCATTCCGGCGCCGATCTCGACGCCCTTCACGGCGTTGATGCTCATCATCGCTCCCGCGAGATCCTGATCGAGCTTGCCGTAGACCGGTGCGCCAAGCCCCGCCGGCACGCCCTCGGCCACGATCTCGATCACGGCACCGATCGACGAGCCGCTCTTGCGGATCTGATCGAGATAGTGCGCCCACTCGGGCACGGAGCCCGGATCGGGACAGAAGAAGGGATTGCTGTCGACCGCGTCCCAATCCCACTGCGAGCGGTCGGCGATCTTCTCCCCGATCTGGACAAGCGCACCCCTGATCTGCACATCCTCGCCCAGCACCTTGCGCGCGATCGCTCCCGCCGCCACGCGCGCCGCCGTCTCACGCGCCGACGAGCGCCCGCCGCCCCGGTAGTCGCGGATGCCGTACTTCTGCCAGTAGGTGATGTCGGCGTGACCAGGACGAAACTTGTCTTTGATCTCACCATAGTCCTTGGAGCGCTGATCGACGTTGCGGATCAGGAGCGAGACAGGGGTCCCCGTCGTCACTTGCCGGCCGGCGCCGTCCTCGAACACCCCCGACAGGATCTCGACCTCGTCCGGCTCCTTGCGCTGTGTCGTGAAACGGGACTGGCCCGGCTTGCGCTGGTCGAGAAACGCCTGAATCTCCTCCCGCGTGATGGGCAGGCCGGGCGGACAGCCGTCGACCACGCACCCGAGGGCGGGACCGTGGCTCTCCCCCCAGGTCGTGACGCGAAACAGATGCCCGATCGTATTGTGTGACATGAAAGCCGCTATCCGGGCGGGACCCGTCGGAGCGCCCGCAATTTCATGAGCGTAGCATCGGCAACCCTCCGGCCCGGCACGCCCTTTCCTTCACTCTTAGGGGCGCCCCGCCCTCCCGGCAAGCGGCTCAAGGCGCCCAATTCGATTGGCAGACTCGGGTGACGCAGATATGAGGGCTAGATACCGCGTATCTCGTGCCCCCCTCGCAGGGAAAGGAGGGCTGGACATGGGGTGCGGGAGGTATGGCCGCCGCTCGTGGGCAGGAGCCCGGGGCCGCGTGTCGCTTTGTGCCGACTGTGCGTCCTTGTACTGCATTAAAACTGACCGAACGCGACGCTCCTGGCGGCCTTGAGCAGCTGCCTCGAGTGTCGTGAATGTGTCGGGGGGAGCCGGAGCAGCCGCTGCTCCGGCTCCTCTTGTCTTTTCGGCCTCTGCTAAAGCTCTGCTCGCGAGTGTTGTTGGCGCGGCTCCCCTCCCCATCGAGGAGAGGGGGATCGGTGGGAAGGCCGCTCCTGCTCGAGCGAAGCGAAAGGGCCGCCATGAGGGTCGGCGGAGAGCCCATCCGGCGGACGGAGCAGCCTCAACAACAGAAACGAGCAGAGCCTCTGCGAAAGCTCTGTTCCAGGAGCACGAGACGACCGAGCCACATTGGGCTTGACGCAGGGTCCCGGTCAGGCCCTTCTCATCATTGGCCCAATTCTCAGCACCAGAATGCCCGTCACAGGGGAGGGGCACATGCCAACGACCGGAGCGCGCGTCCGAGCCGCGATCGCGAGCCTCCTCCTCATTGCGATCCCCTGGGCCGCCACGTCGTCGGGACGCGCCGACACGCCGCAGAGGTCCGAGCAACAGGCGGCAGCCGGGCAAAATGACGCCGCTCAACCGGACGGGAACGAAGCCTCTGGATCGCCGCAAGACAGGTCGAACGAGTTAGGCGAGGCGAAGACCGAGGCCAACGCGGGCGCTCCCGTTCTAGAGCCCATCGACCCTGTCGTGCCGCCCGTCAAACGGGTCATGCCTGTGACGCCCTCCGCAAAAGCCGCGACAGCGCATGGAGCAAAGAAGCCGTCCGGCAAGGAGCCCGAAGGCGATGCCGCAAAAAAGACCTCGACCGGAAAACCGGGTGATGAGAGGTCGGCGAAAATGCCCCCTGATAAGAAGACCGTCGCCAAGCCATAGCCGAACGTCTATCGTCGCCCCAGGGGCCGAGGCCCAGAGAGACGGCGGATGCGGAGGATGGGTCGGTTGGCGAGCGATCGCAAATTTGTGCCCAGCGCCCCCTTCAGCATGGCGGTGGTTCTCTCTCTGTGGTTTGCTTCGATCGGATGCCCCGGCATGGCCGCGGCGGAGCCGCCATCGGCCGATGGGCTCGAGTCGCTCCGCACACTTGCGATCGAAGGAAAACTTCCGGGCAAGAAACCTGGCGAAACGGCAGACGACATCAGCGGCATCGCCTGCATGGACTCTCCCGGCGCTCCCCAGATGCGCTGTCTCGTCATCAACGACGAGAACAAGGGGGCGCAGCTCGTCACACTCTCGGATGGAAGGCTCATCGCCGGGGCCGAGGTGCCGCTGATCGGCGACGAAGCTTCGACAACCGCTTACGGCACCGTTCCTGCCGGCACCTGCCCGGGTGGAAAGGGTAAATACGAGGAGCTCGATGGTGAAGGGGTCGCCTACGCGAAGCCCTACTTCACCATCGTCGCCTCGCACGCCTGCACTCGCAACAAGCAGGCTTACAATCCCCCGAATTACCTGACCGTCCGCATCAGGGTCGACGATCAGGGCCGCATCGTCCGGGGCGACGGCTCGGCTCCGGGTCCCGGCGATACGCCATTGAGCCTCGTCGAGCGCACCTTCCGGCTCGGCGACATCATCAAGGTGACGCCCTCAGCCAAGACTGCGCTCGGCAAGCCGCTCACGCCGGAGGAGAACGGCCTCGACATTGAAGGCATTGCCGTCATCGGCGGCAGTCTCTACGCAGGCCTGCGCGCGCCTGCCGGGAAGGACGCCTCGGGAAAGGCCCTGATCCTTCGCACACCGCTCGCGCCGCTCTTCTCCTCCGCTGCGCCAGAGCCAGCCGCCGCCCAGGCACTCGAGCTGGCGTTGGCTCCTGAGACCGGCATCCGCGATCTCTCCGTCCTTCCTGACGGGCGCCTCCTCGTGCTCACGGGCCCGGCCCAGGAGCAGGATCGGCTTTATGGCTTCCTCGTTTTCGATCCCGTGACGGAGAGGAGCGTGACCAAGGAATGCAAGCTCAAACCGATCCCCCTGCCGTACGACCCTTCCAAGCCCAAGCAGGAGTACGCCAAGGCCGAGGGCGTCACGGTCCTCTCCTGGCGCGGCCTCGATGCCGCGGAGCCATCCGAGATTCTGGTGCTGTTCGATGGCCTGCCGAACGGTGGACCGAGGGTCTATGCTCTCGCGCCGTGCGGGGCACCTTGAAGCCTCATGCTCATAATCATTAGAGCCATGCGAGATGGCCCGGCCGCAGCACCATGACGCGATCCTGCGGCGCCTCGAGCGTCGGCACCGTTGTTGGATCGAGCCCCAGGAGATGGGCGGAGAGGGTGCGCATCACGCCGCCATGCGCGGCGACGAGCGTATCGCGCTCGACCGATTTGAGCCAGTCGAGCACTCGGACCATGAGATCGGCATAGCTCTCGCCACTGGTGGGACGCCACGTGTAGGGATTGCGCGCTCGCTCCTCGAGCCCCCGGGGATCGAGCCTCGGCAGCTCGGCCTCCAGCTTTCCTTCCCAATGGCCGTAGCTGAGCTCCTTGAGCCGGTCCTCGAGAACGTAGGAACGCTGATCGAGACCGAGGGCGGTGCGGAGGATCTCCATCGTCTCGCGCGCGCGCCCGAGCGGACTGGCGACAAAGTCGGCCGCGGCGATCGCGGGCATGAGGGCGGCCAGCGCCTCGCCGTTGCGCTGCGCCTGGAGGCGGCCCCTGGCATTGAGCGGAACATCGACCTGCCCCTGGTAGCGCCGCTCGGCGTTCCAGTCCGTCTCACCGTGCCGGACGATATAGAGGGTCGGGTGCATGACAGCCGGTCGGGCAGTGTGCTCCAGTCGGAAGAGCGCCGAGTGCAATGTATTGGCCGGGCTCCGTCACGGCGAATGCCCCCGTCCTGACGCCCCCTTGCGCATGCCCTTCCTTTTCCTAACCCTCGCTTTTCACGACCGAGATATCCGGAGCGTCCTCGTTCTTCATGCCCTGAACGTGGTAGCCGCTGTCGACGTGGTGCACCTCTCCCGTGACGCCGCGCGCGAGATCGGAGAGAAGGTAGAGGGCGGCGCTGCCGACCTCCTCGATGGTGACGGTCCGGCGCAGCGGCGAGTTGTACTCGTTCCAACGCAGGATGTAGCGGAAGTCGGAGATGCCAGAGGCCGCGAGCGTCTTGATGGGGCCGGCCGAGACGGCATTGACCCGGATCCCGCCCTTGCCGAGGTCGGCTGCGAGATAGCGCACGCTCGCCTCCAGCGCCGCCTTGGCAACGCCCATCACGTTGTAATGCGGCATGACCTTCTCCGCGCCGTAATAGGTCAGCGTGATCATCGAGCCGCCACCGGTCATCAGCTTCTCGGCGCGGCGTGCGAGAGCAGTGAACGAGTAGCAGGAGACGAGCATCGTCTGGGTGAAGTTCTCCTCGCTGGTGTCGACGTAGCGCCCGTCGAGCTCGTTCTTGTCGGAGAACGCGATGGCGTGAACCAGGAAATCGAGCTTGCCCCAGACCCGGCCGAGCTCTGCAAACAGGGCGTCGACCGAGGCCTTGTCGGTCACGTCGCAGTGCAAGACGACCTTCGACCCGAGCTCGGCCGCCAACGGCTCCACTCGTTTCTTGAGAGCTTCGCCCTGGTAGGTCAGCGCGATGTCGGCGCCCTGGGCCGCGAGCGCCTTGGCGATCCCCCACGCGATCGAACGGTTGTTCGCCACCCCCATGATGAGGCCGCGCTTCCCGGCCATCAGTGTGCCAGAAATGATGCCCGCGTTCGCGCTCTGCTCGGCCATCGGCTCAAAAACCCTTTTTCTGGCGTGGAGGTGAAATCGGGCGGCATCCTACACAAAAGGTCCCGCTGGTCCAGATGCGCGTCCGCCGGGAGGGTGCGGCAACCTGCAGCCCGGCGTCCGCGCCGCGAGCACGCAAGAATATCACGTAAATTCAAATCCCTGGCGCGGCGATGCCTCGCCCCGTGGGATGCCAGTCCGGCCCGGGCCCGGGCCTCAGCCGTTGAGCTGCCAGCGCCCGCCCTCGATCCGGCAGGCCGTTCCTTCCGTCTTGCGGGTCGTGAAGCCGGTCGTCAGCATGACGACGAGATGGCGGCAGACGGAGCCCTCGCCGTTGCGGAACGACGAGGTCGGGTGGACGATGCCCGAGAGCCGCCCGTTGGCGCGCTTCCAGACGTAGCTCGCGCCATCGCCGACGTTTGTCAGGGCATACTGAACGCTGGCCAGAGCAGCGATCTCATCCCCTTCGTCGAGAGGCTCGCCAAGTCCTGCGAACTTCGGCTTGATGGGCTTTCCGCTGGCTTCGGGACAGCTGCAATTCGGGCCCGCGCCCGCTGCTGGCGGGCTCGCGCCGGTCTCGTCAGCCGCCGCCGGCAGAGCATCGAGAAAGACCGCGGCGACAAGAGCAAAGCCGGTCGCGACGGCTGCTGCAAGCGGAGCCAAGGAACTCTGTGGACGCATGACGCTTCACTCGACTGACTGGCTGGTAGCTGTGACACAGTGCTGGCCGCGGCATGCGGCTCCAGGCTCGCGGATTGTGAACGACATACGTTAAAAGGACCTAAAAGGCTGTGCCGCTTGTCGCTCACCGGCACAGCGAGCGAGAAAGGCTTGTGACCTTGGCCAACTCAACGAGCACGGATGGACGCAGCGGAGGCGGCACCCACGAATCCGATTTCACACAGGCCGTGGAGCCGTTCCTCCTGTTCGAGGGCTGGTTTGCAGAGGCGCAAGAGCGGGAGATCAACGATCCGAACGGCATGGCCCTCGCCACCTCCGGCAAGGACGGTCTGCCGAACCTGCGCATGGTGCTGCTCAAGGGTGTCGACGGCCCCGGAACGGAGAGCCGAGGCTTCGTATTCTACACGAACCTCGGCAGCGCCAAGGGCAAGGAGCTCGTCGCCAACCCTCAGGCCGCCCTGCTCTTTCATTGGAAGAGCCTGCGCCGGCAGGTGCGCGCGCGCGGTCCCGTCGTCACGGTGACGGCCGAGGAGGCCGATGCCTACTTCGCCTCGCGCACGAGGCTGAGCCGGATCGGGGCCTGGGCCTCGAAACAGTCGCAGCCGCTCGAATCGCGCTTCGCTCTCGAGAAGGCGGTCGCCGTTCACACGGCCAAATTCGGGATATCGGAAATTCCCCGCCCGCCGCACTGGTCCGGTTTCCGCCTGATCCCCCTCGAGATGGAATTCTGGCAGGACCGCCCACACCGCTTGCACGACCGGCTTCAATTCCGCCGTGCGAGCCCGGCTGACGGATGGAGCAAGGCTCGGCTCTATCCCTGAGCGCCGGGGGCCTTTCGGATTCGATGCCTCGATTGATACGGGTGCTTCGTCATCCGCCCAGCGCAGAGACGAGACGCTCTGCCGCTCTACGCGTCGCATCGCTCCAGGGTGCGCCGTTCGAGGCAATGAGGTTGGCCTCAGACTTCAGAATCACGCCATCCTCGAGAATGCGCAGGCCGTTGGCCTTGAGCGTGCTGCCCGTTGTCGTGATGTCGACGATGAGGTCGGCAGTTCCCGCTAGAGGCGTTCCTTCCGTCGCGCCGAGGCTCTCGACGATGCGATAGTCGGCGATGCCTTTCGACGCGAAGAAGCGCCGCGTAAGGTTCATGTACTTGGTCGCAACCCTCATCGCGCGGCCGTGCTCGCGGCGGAACGAGCCCGAGATCTGGTCGAGATCGCTCATGCTCCGCACGTCGAGCCAGCTTGCCGGCACGGCGACGACCACGTCGGCAAACCCGAACCCGAGCGGCTTCAGGAAGCGCACGCGCTGGTCCGCATCCGGCATCTGCTCGCGCACCAGGTCCTCACCGGTGACACCGAGGTGCGCGCGCCCAATCTTAAGATACCACGCGATCTCCGAGGAGGAGATGTAGGCGACCTCGACGTTCTCGATCCCTGCCACCTCACCGCGATAGCCGCGCTCGTCGCCCGTCTTGCGCAAGACGAGCCCGGCCTTCGACAGCGCCTCGGCCGTCTGCTCCATGAGCCTGCCCTTGGAGGGCACCGCAAAAATGAGACGCTCGCTCATGACGCCACTCCGTCGACGGCAGCGAGCAGGCGCTCGGTGTGGATGGCGGCACCGACCGCCGGAATATCGATGGCGGCCCCGACGCCCTTCATGAGCCCGTCATAACGCCCCCCTCCGGCGACGGGGCTCGAAACGCCGAGCTTTGGCACCACGATCTCGAACACAAAACCTGTGTAGTATTCGAGCGTGCGCCCGAACTCGGCCGAGAACTCGGCTCGCGCGAGATCGATGCCGGCATTCGAAAGCAGCGAAAGCCGGCGCTGATAGGCGATGAGCGCGTCGGCGATATCGACGCCCTCGGCACGTACGACGTCCTTGATGGCGCTGCCGGCCTTGAGCGCAGGCCCCGCCACGGCGAGATAGCTCTCGATGAGGCCCGCCGCCGTGGCCGAGAGCGGCTCGGCTCGCGCGTCTGCGCTGCGCGACAAGAGATTGGCCGTGATCTCGGCAACCGAGCGCACACCGATCGCCTCAATGCCGGCGATCTCGAGATAACGCGCAACGGCCTGCTCCGCCTCGGCAGGGCTCGCGGGATCGATGAGCCGCGCGAGCTCGTCCGGAATCCCCCCCATGAGATCGCCCGGGGCGGTCGCGAGGCGCCCCAACTCAGCCCGGAAGGCCTCCGGATGCCAGAAATGGTGCTTGAGGCGCTGGCGCCAGCGCTCCGGCATGGCGACCGTTTTCAGTATTGCATCGAAGAGCCCCAGATCGCCGAGGCGGAGACGGTAATCGTCGAGGCCGGCCGCCTCGAGGGCCTCGAGGATGGTGATCAGCGTCTCGGCATCCGCCTCGCACGCGTCGAGCACGCCAAAGCTCTCGATGCCGGCCTGTCGGAACTCGCGCGGGTGTGCCTTGTCCGCGCCTTGCGGCTGGAAACGGAATGCGGCCCCGTTGTAGCAATAGCGGGCCTCTGCTGTATTGGTTCCGTTGCGCTCGAGGTAGAGCCGGCAGGTCGGCACCGTGAGGTCGGGGCGCAGGCAAAGCTCGTCGCCGCCGGGGTCGGTGAAGACGTACGTGCGTGCGCGCAAAGCTTCGCCGATGGCATCGAGGTAGACGCCGGCCGGCTGAATCATGGCCGGCGCAACGGCCTCGTAGCCGGCGGCGATGAATACGCCCATGAGCCGGCTCGCCTGCGCCTCCAGCGCCTCGAACTTTTTTGCCGTCTCTGCGGCCATTTCCTGCAGCTCCGCATGCTTCTTCTCCCCTTCGAGGGGGAAGAGGCGCGTCACGAATGCCTCTTGATAATCTCGCGCACGGCCTCGACCAGCTTCGTTTCGGGCACCCCCACCTGCGCGGGGCGGGCCTCCTTCCACTCCTTGTTGTCCTTGATGGCGGCGGCGGCCTTTGCGCCTTCGATCAAGTCCTTGAGCGTCACCTCGCCCTTGGCGCGCTCGTCCGAGCCCTGGATGACGGCGACCGGCGCGCCGCGCTTGTCGGCATATTTCATCTGCGCCTTCATGCCCGAGGAGCCGAGATACATCTCGGCGCGGATGCCGGCTGCGCGCAGCGTCTGCGTGAGCTTCTGATAGCTCGCGATCTCGGCCTTATCCATGACCAAGACGACCACGGGACCGCCCGCAGCGCTCTCCTTCCCGACACCGAGGGCGTTCAAGGCGGCCTGCAGGCGCGAAACGCCGATCGAGAAGCCGGTCGCGGGCACGCGCTCGCCCGTGAAGCGGGCGACGAGATCATCGTAGCGCCCGCCGCCGCCGACCGAGCCGAAACGGACGGGGCTACCGTCCTCGTTCCTGACCTCGAACAGAAGCTCGGCCTCGAACACGGGACCCGTGTAGTAGTCGAGACCGCGGACGACGGAAGGGTCGAACGCAATCCGCGTCTCATCATAGCCTGCCGAGCGCACGAGCGTATCGACAGCGGCCAGCTCGCCCATGCCCTCGTCGGCACTCGCGTTGCCTTTGATGATCGGCAAAACACGGCTGATCGCGCCCGAGCGCGAGCCGGCGGACGCTGAAAGAAATGACGTGATGGTCTTGATCGGCTTCTCGGACAGTCCAGCCCCCGGCGTGAAATCGCCGCTTTCGTCCTTGCGGCCCTTTCCGAGAAGGAGCGCCACACCGTCAGCGCCGAACTTGTCGAACTTGTCCATGGCGCGCAGCACGGTCAGCCGTTTCCCGGCCTGAGAGGCATCGTGCGGATCGATGCCGGCCAGCTCGAGCACGCCGTCCAGCACCTTCCGGTTATTGACCCTGATGATGTAGTCACCTCGCTCGATGCCGAGCGCCTCCAGCGTATCGGCGGCGAGCATGCACATCTCGGCATCCGCAGCGACACTCTCGGCGCCCACCGTGTCGGCATCGAACTGGGTGAACTGGCGGAAGCGGCCGGGGCCCGGCTTCTCGTTGCGGAACACGGTGCCCGTCGCATAGCGCCGAAACGGCCTCGGCAGCGACTGGAAATTCTGAGCGACGTAGCGCGCGAGCGGCGCAGTCAGGTCATAGCGCAGGCTCAACCATTGCTCGTCCTCGTCCTGGAGCGAGAACACGCCCTCGTTGGGGCGGTCCTGGTCGGGCAGGAACTTGCCGAGCGCATCCGTGTACTCGAAGGCCGGCGTCTCCAGGGGCTCGAAGCCATAGCGCTCGTAGACGGCGCGGATCCTGGCGAGCATGTCCTGGCTCTGCCGGATCTCGGCCGCTTCGACGTCGCGAAAGCCTTTGGGAAGTCGGGCTTGCGGGCGCAGCGCGGCGTCCTTGGGGGTCTTGGCCATTGAAAGTGCTTGAGTTGCTGAGGCGCCCAAGGGCGGGCGAGACGATTTGGAGCCGCCTTATAGCGGATCGAGTGCCGGGCGGAAAGGCAAGGGTGTCGCGCCCCGATTCCGTTCGGTTCCAGGGCACCATCGAAAGCAGGCTTCTCGACTCATGGCCCGCCTTTGAGCACCCGCAGGAAGGCCGCAAGCCGCGGGTTGCGGCGCACCCAGGCCCTGACCCGGCTCGCGACGACGGCGGGCCAGCCACGCCAAGTGAGCGGCACGATGAGATCGGTGAGGGAAGCAGGGCTGGCGCCGATGCGGTCCTTGAATGCGTAGTCGCCAATCCCGAAGTCGAAGCGGCGTACGCCGCGGCCCAGGAAATACCGCATGGCCTCGACCGCGATGAGGCGGCCCGGAGAGACATGGCTCCAGCGCTCGCCAGCACTTGTGATGCGCAGCGCCGTAAACACGCCCCGATGGGTGACGCCGAGCAGTGTCGCGATGATCTCGTCGCCCGACTTGAGGGCAAAGAGGTGCGCCCGGCCGCAGGGGGTTCCCTCGCGAACGATGCGCTCGTAAAAGCGCGCGTATCCGGGTCGGTCGAGACGGTAAATCTCCCCCGCACGACGCGCCCGCTGCTGCTCCTCGAGCACCGCATAGATGGCGGTGATCTCGTCGCTGATTTCGGCCCGCGTGAAGGACCAGGGACCTTCCTTCTCGAGCAGACGGTAGCTGCGCGCCACTTCCTTCTTGTACCTCTTGCCGCGCTCCTTGAGCCGCTCCTCGATCGTTCCCGGGATGTCGAGCCTATGACTCGAATGACGCGAGACAGTCACTCCCGCCGTGAGGGTCAGCGGATTTGGCCGCCCTTCGATGGCCGCGGGCATGTTCTCGAGACGAAGCACATCGGTGCCATCGAGAGCGTCGAGGATGGACTGCCGGAGAGCCGCTGCCGCCGCGGCATCGGCCGGTGCGGCAGGCCCGAGAATGGGTCCCCCATAATCGGAGAGGCCGAAGCTCGGAAAAGCTGCGACCCTTATTCCGCCGTCCTCGAACTCCACGAGCGGCAAGATCATCGCCAGCTCGCCCGTGCGCGCCGCGCGGACGACGAGCGCGAGCGGCCGGGCCCCGGCCCGCGTGGAGACGACCTCGATGAGAGGCGTGAGCCACGCCCGCGTCTGGAACACGGTCGCCTCGTCCGGAGCCCCCGCGAGGGCCGTGAGCAGCCCCTGCGCACCGTCGCAACGCTCGACGAAGTAGCTCACGGCAGGCCCTGACGCAGGGCTTGCACGGATCGCGTCTCGTGGAAGGGTCTTGGCAGAGACGAGGATGCTCATTCTGCGGCCTTCGGCAGGTCAACGATCCGGCCGAGATGCGTCTGGTCCAGAACAAACTCGACCGGGCGGCGCGACTTCCTTGCCTGGTTCAGGAGCCCCGCACGGCGCACGCCGGCCTGCAGCGCGGCCTTGGCCCAGAACACCGGCCCCGACGTGGCGCGGCTTCGCGGCGTGAACCCGAGCTTCTGGCGCAGAATGCCGTTGGCAAGGTTGACCATCTGGCTGCGGCGGATGCCCTCGGTCCAGTACTCGGTGGTCATCGATACGTTGAGGCAGTCGAGGTTCTCGACCCGGTGCGGCGCATTGAGCTGCCAGTGCAGCATCTCGCCGCCGCCGATCTCGAGCACGCTGGCGTCGCCATCGTAGGAGGGATCGTATTTGGCATCGACCTCGACCGCGTAGAGGGCGATCTGCTCGAGCTGCTCGTCGGTCAGGAACGGCGGCTTGTTGGGGTAGACGTAAACGCGCTTCCTCCCGTGCAGCTGCCAGAGCGACTGCCCCGGAAGATCGACGTGATAATAGACCTGCGCGTTGGGCGAGGAGATGAGAATGCCCGACGTCCGGTTGTATGTCTCGTAGCCCGGCACGTTGATGCGCACCTCCTCGAAGGCCTGATCGAGCACCTCGCGATAGCGGGCATCGAGCTTTCCGACGTCGCGCAGATTGAGCCACATGCGGCCCTTCGAGATAGCCTCGATCACCTCTGAGCCCTTGAGGCGGCCGAGATCGCCCTCGCGCCACAGGCGCCGTGCCGAGCCCTGCGGACCCATCTCGACCAGCGCGTAGTGCTGGCGCGGGTAGCCATTGATGAGGTCGGCCAGCGCCTCGAGAGAGAACAGCGGATGCCGGTGCAGCCTGTGCCCGATACGGACGGGAGCGGAAAACCAGCTCTTGGTGTGCTCTGGCTTCCAATTGGTGAAGATCGGCTCGGACATGGGCCTTCCTGCAGCAAACCTGTGATTGAATTGGCCTTTGCAAAGGAATGCAAGCGCCGCGCCATTGTGAGAGACGGGCCAAACGGACGCTTGGAGCTCCGGAAAGGAGTGGAAGGGGCAGCAGGCCACCCTGAAGAGAGTTAACCCGACCTATGCACCAGAATGGGACCGCGATCGCTTTCTCATAATCGCTTTCTCATGCATGGAACGGACTGGCTCCCTATGTAGAATGTCGTTCGAGCGCAGCCCCCGATTGCCGGATCCAGAACTCATGGATACCTCGAAGTCGCTGACCGTTTCCGAGCCGTCGTCTCGCGCCCTCGCTCGCGTGCCCAGCATCGCCCTGGCGCTCGGCGGGGGCGGCGCGCGCGGCCTCGCACATGTGCTGATGCTCGAAGCCTTCGACGAGCTCGGCATCAAGCCGAAGATCATCGCCGGCACCTCGATCGGCGCCATCTATGGAGCCGCCTACGCCTCCGGCCTTTCGGCCCGCGAGATCAGAGCCCACACCGAGGAGACGCTGACTGCGCGGCTCGACCTCCTGCGCGACCTTGTCGCCTCGCGGACAGAGGGCTTGAGCCGCATCTGGAACCTCTTCTCCGCATCGAACGCACTGCTGGCGCCCGGCGTGCTCCTCGATCTCATCCTGCCCTCGCGCGTCAAACGCGATTTTTCGAGCCTGCCGATTCCCTTGAAGGTCGTCGCCTCGGATTTCTACGGGCAGGAGCAGGTTGTCTTCACCGAAGGTCCGCTGCGCCGCGCGGTAGCGGCCAGCATGGCGCTCCCTGTCATCTTCGAGCCCGTCGTCGTCGACGGCCGCGCCTTGATCGACGGAGGGCTCACGAACCCGCTGCCGTTCGACCTTCTGTCGGGCGAGGCCGACATCGTCGTCGCCATCGACGTGACGGGCGTTCCGGTGCCCTCCGACAGGCGGCCCCACCCCTCGGCGCTCGAGGCGCTGTTTGCGACGTCGTTCCTGTTCGAGCGCTCGATCATCCGCGAGAAGCTCAAATCGCGCCAGCCGGACATCTATATCGAGGCCGGCACGGGGGCCTTTCAGATTCTCGACTTCCTCAAGGTGCAGGAGATCATGAAGGCGGCCGAGCCCGCCAAGACGAAGCTCAAGGCCCAGCTCCAGCGCGTGCTGCACGCAGAAACGGTTGCAGCGGTCGTGACACGAGACGAAAGCACCGCCGGCACGGCTTCGAAGCCGCCCGCCGAAGCGAAGCGCCGGCGTCTCCTCGCACGCCTCAAACCTGCCTCTCGCAAGACCTGATGCTCGAAGAGCGCGAGCGGCGGCCTCACACGCTCCCGGCGCGGCGCTCTTTGAAAAAGCTCTTGAGAAGCTCCTCGGCCGCGGCCGAGGACAGACCGGAGTAGATTTCCGGAGCATGGTGGCAGGTCGGCTGTGAGAACACCCGCGCACCATGCTCGACGCCGCCTCCCTTGGGATCGGAAGCCCCGTAATAGAGGCGGCGGATGCGGGCAAAGGACATGGCGGCGGCGCACATGGCGCACGGCTCGAGCGTGACATAGAGATCGTGACCGGTGAGCCGCTCCGAGGAGAGAGCGGCACATGCCGTCCTGATGGCCAGCATCTCGGCATGCGCCGAAGGGTCATTGAGCTCGCGCGTGCGGTTGCCGGCACGCGCGACGACGCGCCCGTCAGGCGAGACGACCACGGCGCCCACCGGCACCTCGCCGCGCGCTGCGGCAAGGCGTGCCTCCTCGAGCGCGACATCCATATGGCCGAGCCGCGCCGGCAATGTCATAAGGGGCCTCCCAGCCACGATGCCGCTTCCCCTGCTGTGGGAGGCGGCGTGAATACCCAGCATCTCATGCGCAAACCGCCAACCGGTCAACACCCGACGCCGCACCGGCGCGTGCCGTCCGAGCCGAAGGGCCCGACAGCGGCCTCGGGCCCGGGCGCACGCATGCGCATCGCCAAGGCGATGGCCCGCGCGGGGCTCTGCTCGCGCCGCGAGGCAGAGCGCTGGATTACGGACGGGCGCGTCAGCGTCAACGGCTCCGTCCTGCGCTCGCCCGTCTGCGAGGTGGGCCCGGGCGACAAGGTCTTGGTCGACGGGAGGCCTCTCCCGGCTTCCGGCACTGTCCGGCTGTGGCGCTACCACAAGCCGAAAGGACTCGTCACCACCCATCGCGATCCAGAAGGACGCCCGACCGTGTTCGAGAAGCTCCCCCCGGAGCTGCCGCGCGTCATCTCCATCGGGCGGCTCGATTACAACACGGAGGGACTGCTCCTGCTGACCAATGATGGCGCGCTTGCCCGCCATCTCGAGCTGCCCGCGACCGGGTGGCTGCGCCGCTACCGGGTGCGCGCCAAAGGCCGTGTCACGCAGAGCGATCTCGACAGGCTCAAGGACGGGATCGAGGTCGACGGCATCTCCTATGGACCGATCGAGGCGACGCTCGATTCGGTGCAGGGCGCCAATGCCTGGCTGACCATCGGAATCCGCGAAGGCAAGAACCGCGAGGTGCGTAAGATCCTGACCCCCCTCGGGCTCGAGGTGAACCGCCTGATCCGCGTCTCGTTCGGCCCCTTCCAGCTTCTCGACCTCGCACCGGGCGCGGTCGACGAGGTGCGCCGCAAGGCGCTCGCCGAGCAGATCGGCGTGGAGCTGGCGCGCCAGCTCGGCTTGTCGGAAAGCCCGGAGGCGCGTCGCGAGCGGCAGAAGGGTGCCAGGAAATCAGTCCCGCCCCATGGAGGGGACGCATGAGAATTGTCGGCGGCCGGTTCCGCGGGCGCATGATCGAAAGCCCGGAGCACGCCGGTCTCAGGCCGACGGCCGACCGTGTCCGGGAAAGCCTTTTCAACATTCTTCTGCACGGCGTCCCGGATTTCGCGCTCGAAGGGGCGCGCGTGATCGACCTCTTTGCCGGAACCGGCGCGCTCGGGCTCGAGGCGCTGTCCCGCGGGGCGGCCTATTGCCTGTTCGTCGAGGAGAGCCCGGAAGCGCGGGCGCTCATCCGTGCCAATATCGAGGCGCTCGACCTTACGGGCGTGACGCGCATCTTTCGCCGCGATGCGACCGGCCTGGGTCCTGCAGGGAACATGGCCCCCTTCTCGCTCGCCTTTCTCGATCCTCCCTACGGTAAGGGCCTTGCCGAGCGGGCCCTCGTCTCTTTGAGGAGCGGCGGATGGCTCCTCGATAAGGCGGTCGCCGTCATCGAGGAGCGCGCCACATCGGCCGTCGACCTGCCCGAGGGCTTCGAGCCGATCGACCGGCGCACTTATGGTGACACGCAGGTCTTGTTTGCTCGCACCACAGTGCCAGCACGCGCCCCAAAGGCAGCCCCGACATGACGAGCGCCCTCGCCTGAGCGACAAGAAACGCTCCTCGCCCCCTACCAATCCGGCGCCGTGGCGCTTAGAGTCCGGATAGGAACCTCGTGGAGATCGCCATGCTGGACGAGAGCAAGCTCGAGAACCGCTTCGTAGCAGCCGCGCTGAAGCTCGCTGCCGAGAGACCCTGGACCGAAGTCAGTCTTCAGGACATCGCGGAGCGCGCGGGCGCAAGCCTCGCCGAGCTGCGCAAGGCCTTTCCGTCCAAGAGTGCGATCCTCGCCTCCTTCATCCGGAGCGTTGACGACGCCGTGCTGGCCCGCGCCCCGAAACCGGCGCCCGGCGAGCCCGCCCGGGACCGGCTGTTCGACGTGATCATGAGCCGGTTCGACGTGCTCGCCCCCTACAAGCCGGGCCTCAAGTCGATTGCGGCCGCCCGGCCATTCGATCTCGACATTCTGTGCAAGGCCGTGGCCTCTCAGGCCTGGATGCTGAACGCGGCAGGGATCGCAACCGACGGCCCGCTGGGTCCCGTCCGCGTCGCCGGCATGGGGACGGTTTACGCCAGTGTCTTTCAGACCTGGCTCGACGACGAGGACCCCGGCCTCGCCAGGACGATGGCCGCGCTCGACCGGCGGCTCAAGCGCGCCGAGCAGGCGATGATCACACTCAAGGATGTCTGCAAGGTCGCCTGCCGCCTCGTCGAAGGCCTGCGCAAGGGCGCGAGCGCACGCCAGGAGACCGCCGGCAGCGCAGGCCCCACCTCCGGTGACGACGGGGGCGGCGCCCCGATCGGCTACGGACGGGCCTGAGGGTCTGAGCGTCAAGCAGTGGTGCGCTCACTCCTGCCCCTTCTGCCCGTAGTGCTTGAACCTCTCGAGCACGACGGCCATCTCGGCGTCATCGAGAAGATGGGGCGGGCCGAGGGCCAGCACCTTGATGTACGCTTCGGCCAGCACCTCGACCTCGTGCGCCAGCTCGAGCGCCGCTCTCAAGGTTTCGCCGAGAGCGATCTGTCCGTGGTTGGCCATGAGACAGGCGTTGCGGTGCCTGAGGCCTGTCGCGACGTGGCGCGCGAGCGCCTCCGTGCCGAAGGTGGCGTACGGCACGAGCGGAATATCGCTGCCGCCTGCGACCGCGACCATGTAGTGGAACGCGGGGATGGCCTTGTGGGCGCACGCGAGCACCGTGGCATGAAGCGAATGCGTATGAACAACGGCATTCATGCCGGCGCGCGCACGATAGGCGGCCAGATGGAACTGCCATTCGCTCGACGGCGTCCTCTGCCCGGCCGGCACGCTGCCGTCGTCCATGACGAGCACAATGTCGGCGGGCTCGATCTCCTCGTAGGCCATTCCCGACGGCGTGATCAGCATGCCGCCCTCCGAGCGGCACGACACGTTTCCCGACCGCCCCGGCGAGAGCCCGGAGCGGCTCATCTCGAGCGCCGTTGCGATGACCGCTTTGCGCGCCTTGATCTCGGATCTATTTTTGGACATGACAGCGCCGCGTTGTCTCGATCTCGAAGCCTGACTTAACCTGTCACCCTCCCGCCCGCTCGGGATAGAGCGAGAGCAGCCCCTCGTGCGACGCCTTGCAGTAACCGCGCTCGGTGATGAGCCCCGTCACGAGGCGCGCCGGCGTGACGTCGAAGGCGGGGTTCGCCGCCGGCGAGCCCGGGGCCGCAATCTCGACAACCTCGATCGATCCGTCGGCAAGCCGTCCCGTCATTCTCAACATCTCCTCCGGCGGACGCTCCTCGATGGGGATTGCGGCGCCGTCCTCGAGCGTCCAGTCGATGGTCGCATGGGGAAGCGCCACATAGAACGGAACCCCATTGTCGCGCGCGGCGAGAGCCTTCAAATAGGTGCCGATCTTGTTCGCCACGTCGCCGCGCGACGTAACGCGGTCGGCGCCGACGATGCAGAGGTCCACCTCGCCCTTCTGCATCAGGTGGCCGCCCGCGTTGTCAGCGATGATGGTGTGCGCGACGCCATGCGCGCCGAGCTCGTACGCAGTCAGCGCCGCGCCCTGATTGCGCGGACGCGTCTCGTCCACCCAGACATGAAGAGAGAGACCGGCATCGTGCGCCTGATAGATGGGCGACGTCGCCGTTCCCCAGTCGACACAGGCGAGCCAGCCGGCGTTGCAGTGGGTCAGCACGTTCAAGCGCCGGCCGGGACTCTTGCCGGCCGCAATCGCCTTGAGGATGTCCAGCCCGTGCCCGCCGATGCGCCGGCAGGCCTCGACGTCCTCCTCGCAGATCTCCCGTGCGCGGGTGTATGCGGCCCCGGCGCGCGCCCGAGGCGCAAGTGGCCCGAGCACGCGCCGCATGTCCTCGACGGCCCAGCGTAGGTTGACGGCGGTCGGGCGCTGCCGCACCAGATGGCCGGCCGCGCGCTCGAGCGAGCCGTCGGACGGATCGGCCGCCATGGCGAGAGCGATCCCGTAGGCCGCCGTCGCCCCGATCAGCGGCGCGCCGCGCACCTGCATGGTGAGAATGGCATGCGCCGCGTCCTCCAGGCTCCGGAGAGTCACCGTCTCGAGCCTGTGCGGCAGTCTCGTCTGATCGATGATGCCGACCGAGCGCCCATCCGCGCCGGGCCAGATCGTACGGTAATGCCTGTCACCGATTTTCATGGGTCCGCCGCCGGAACCTCCAGGGACGCGTCGAGGCCGCAGCCGGAACAGGAGAGCACATAGACGTCACTCTCAGGGCGTTGCGAGCGATCGATGACGAACAGTCCCTCCCATCCGCAGCGCGGACAGGAGAGCGCCGCATCGGGCTCTCTCTGCCGGGCCGCGATCCTGATGAGCGCGAGCGACATTTCCTCGGACGTGAGGCTCGGTTCCGGTGCCATATGCAGCGTTCCGTCCCTCCTGGTCTCAGTGTCCTTCGAACGCCATCAGCGCGTGCGACTTGATGCCGTGCGTGCCGAGGAGCTTCGCTCCGCCGAGCTCCGGCAGGTCGACGATGAACGTTGCGCCCACGATCACGCCGCCCGAGCGGCGGATGAGCTTGGCCGCGGCCTCCGCCGTCCCCCCGGTCGCGACGAGATCGTCGACGATCAGGATCCGCTCGCCCGGCTTGATGGCGTCCTCGTGAATCTCGATGATGTCGACGCCGTACTCGAGCGTGTATTCCTGGCCGATCGTCCGCCAGGGCAGCTTGCCCTTCTTGCGGATGGGGACGAAACCGCATCCCAGCCGGTCGGCTATGGCGCCGCCCAGAATGAAGCCGCGCGCCTCGATGCCGGCCACCGCGTCCACCGGCTCGGTCCGGAACGGCTCGCTCATCCGCGCGATCGCCGCCTTGAAGCCCTGGGCGTCGCCCAGGAGCGTGGTCACATCGCGGAACATGATTCCGGGCTTCGGATAATCCGGTATGGTCCGAATGAGGCTCTTCAGGTCGCTCAAGGACACCTCCCCGACAAAATTCGGCGCCAAGTTAGCAATATCCGCCGGAAGTGGGTAGAACATTGAGGAAACGGGTTCCCGATTCGGATAACGTCCGGGTGCGTTGCGACACGCGAGGACAGAGATGGCAATGGCCGACACCGACTACCCGCTCTCCGATGCCGATACGGACGACCTGCCGCGCACGTTGAGGCGCGAGAAGGAAGCGCGCGCGAGAGAGGCGCGAGAGCGGGCGAGCTCGGGGCTCGAGGCGACCGCCGGCTATCAGGCGGCGGGCGAGGGCTATGCCGCCGAGGTCTATCCGTCCGTCGTCAAGCGTCTCGACGTGCCGTTCCTCCACCTGATGGTCTTTTTCCTCAAAGCCGTGCTGGCCGCCATACCGGCGCTCATCCTCCTCACCGTGATCCTCTGGTTCATGGGACAGGCGCTCGAGACCTTCTTCCCCGAACTCGTGAAGATGAAGATCCTGATCAGCTTCCCGAACGGGTAGCCCAATCCAAGCACGGAGCCGCCACCAGCCGTAGGTTGGCTTCTCATGCCGGGAGGCGCGGGGCCCTAACGAGCGGAGCCTGCTCGGGCCGCGCGCCTGCCTCCATCGTCATGCCGTTTTGCCGAGCACGCGCCCCGCGACGGCGTCGAGCTTTGCGAGGAGGGCGGGATCGCGCGCTTCGGGCGCGGTGATGATGGCAACGTCGAGGGCCGTGTCGGAGCCGATCGGGCATTTGGGGTGCTCGCGCGGGAAATCGCGTGCAAGCCGCACGACGAGCCGCCGGGCCTTCTCGGTATTGCCGGTCATGACGCGGAGGATGGCGGCGACGTCGACGTGCGCGTGCTCGTCGTGCCAGCAGTCGTAGTCGGTCACCATCGACACGGCCGCGTAGCAGATCTCGGCCTCACGCGCGAGCTTCGCTTCCGGCATGTTGGTCATGCCGATCACGTCTGAGCCCCAGCTGCGGTAGAGATGGCTCTCGGCGCGGGTCGAGAACTGGGGACCCTCCATGACGAGATAGGTGCCGCCCCGCGTGTGCGCGATGCCCTCGGCTGCCGCCGCCGCGGCCACGGCGCCGGCGAGCAGCGGGCTCACCGGATCGCCGAGCGCCACGTGCGCGACGCACCCCGGCCCGAAGAACGATTTCTCGCGCGCGAACGTGCGGTCGATGAACTGGTCCGGAAGCACGAAGTGACCCGGCGCATACTCCTCCTTGAGCGAGCCGCAGGCGGAGATCGAGACGAGATCGGTGACGCCCGAGCGCTTCATGGCGTCGATGTTGGCGCGGAAATTGATGGCGGAGGGTGACAGCCTGTGCCCGCGTCCATGACGCGGCAGGAAGCGCACCGGCAACCCCTCGATCTCGGCCATCAGAAATTCGTCCGATGGCGCCCCCCACGGCGTCGTCACCTTCTCCCAGCGCGCACTGGTCAATCCGGGCAGGTCGTAGAAGCCGCTGCCGCCGATGATGCCGAGAACGGATTTGGTCATGAGGCCCCGCCCATCACTTGAAGAGCGGTCCATAGCACGAGGCCATAGCTGGTCCAATCCGGGGGTGGGCGCCAACTCATCGCACGCAGCACATCACCCGAAGAGCCGTTTCACCATCTCGATCCCGCCCCATGCGGCGAAGAGGGGCTCGGCTTCGGCCTTGATGGCATCGACCGGCCAGCGCGGGGGCGCGCTTCGCGCTGCGATTTTCGAGCCGGGATACACGATGTAGACGTAATTCGCTTTTTCGTCCCCGCCGAAACGAGCAAGCCGGGTGATCGGAAACGACGGATCCTGCACGTGAAGGTCGATGGCGGCCCGAACGGAGGCCTCGCCGACCTCCGGATTCGTATCGGCGAATATCGCCGACGTCGAGCGCCAGTTCCTGAGATTGACGACCGTGCAGAGGCACGCCCTTTCTACTGACTTCGCGAATTTGGCCGGCAAGACGATATAGGGAACGAACTCGGCGTCGGGAAAGGAGCCTGCGTCGTTCTCCGGTCCGCGCGACAGCGCCGTCATGGAGACGTAGAAGCCCGGCCGCGGGCCCTTGCCATTCTTGCCCTGAATGTATTTCGTCGAGTGGCCCGTCGAGTGCTTCAGGACGTCGAGCGCCTCCGGATCGTTCTTGGGATGGTAGGCCCGCGCCGCGCCGTCTGCATCGATCGACATCTTGGCCTTGAAGAAGAGCGGTGTGGTCCCCTTGATCCTCTGAACCGTGACCTTGCGGAATCCGTCGCTGAGATCGCTGCGCACCGTCTCGACCTCGGGTTTTGCCGCCGCATCTCTCACCGTCCGCAAGGCGCGCGCGCCTCTCGTCTCCAGACCCAGCGCAATCCCGGACGGCTTTTGAATATCTGCCGCAAGCTTCTCGACGGCAGAGGCCCACTGAAAGAGGTCGAAATTCTGAGGATCGTCATGGCCGTCGGATATGCCGGTATCGAGGACGCAGTGGAACGCGGGAATGAGCCATGTACCCTTTCTCCTCGATGCCGCCGCGTAGCAAAGCGCAAGACGCTCCAGCATCGCGGCCGTGAAGCCCGGCTGCGGCGCAACGGCATGATAGCTATGCCCGCCCTTGATCCGCGGCTGGACGAGCTCATGATGCAGAAAAAGGCCCTTCAGCCTGACATCCGCCTCTCGCTTCGTCGCACGCCAGGCTACCGAATAGTTGTGGCCTGTCGCCGACTGCCCGAGCCTGTTGATGAAGATGTGTGCCGATGTGATGTTGCGCACGTCGAGCCGGTTCGGCCGCCACGTGATCTTGTCCATGTCGGCCGGGAACGCATCGCCCGGGAGCTCGTCGCTCGTATCGTGGATGACGAAGTATCGAGCCAGCGTACCGTTCGATGTCTTTGAGACGGCTCCACTCAAGGGCCCGCCAATATCGGCAGCGCTGATCCCCTTGAAGTCCAGATAGGCGGAAAGCTGCTGAGCCGTGAACCCCACGTTGTTGCCGACATTGGTCTCCAGAAACGCCGGCAGTTCTGCCGGCTGATTGTCGATATTCCCGCCGATGCGCACGCGCCTCAACAGGCACTTGGCCTGCTCGACAGGAGCTCCGGAAAACTTGAGTTGAGCGAAAGAGAACGCACAGGCATTGGCCATGATGAAATCTCCCAAACGCAGTCGGATCAAGAAAAGGGCAATCGCCAGCACGGATCGATTAGAGGCAGAGTGTCCGAACTCGGAGCACGTTGCAATGCGGCGATCGTGCGATGCACCCGTGGCCATCAGTCCCCGGAGGAGGGGAGCCGCGGTAACGTCAATCGCGAGCAGACCAAAAAAAAAGGGCCCCGCAAGCGGGGCTCCTTTTCTACAAGACTGAGCGAGTTCCCATCCCAACGGCGCTAACCGGCACGGAAATCTGGGCCAACAGCCCTGAGCCTGAGGCCGATCAGTGCTTGATCCGCGACCAGATCCGCTTCTTGCCGATGTACATGAGGAGCGTCGTGACCAGGAGATAGACCATCACCTGCCAGCCGATATACTTGCGGCTGTTGAGCGACGGATCCGCGGCCCAGGCGAGGAAGGCCGCGACGTCACGCGCGTTGTCCTCGAGCGAGCCGGAGCCGTCCTGGTACTTGACGAAGCTCTCCTTGCCGAGCGGCGCCGGCATGGCGATCTGGTTGCCGGGGAAGGCGGTGTTGTAGGTCATGCCCTCGGCGAGCTTCAGGTCGGCCGGCACCTTGTCCGAGTATCCAGTCAAGAGGGCGTAGAGATAGTCCACCCCGCCCTCCTGGTAGCCGGTCACGATGTCCTTCGGCATGTCCAAGAGCACATGCTTCGCCCAGCCAGAGTGATTTTCGACGCTCCTCGCCTTTGCGATCAGCGAGAGATCTGGCGGCAGCGCGCCCCCGAACGCCGCGCGGGCGGCCTTGTCGTTCTTGAACGGCCCCAAGATCGGGTCCGAAAGGAGAGCCGGACGCTCGAACATGTTGCCCGCATCATCCGGACCGTCCGTGATTTTGTTCGGCCACTCGGCAGCCAGCGTCTTGACCGCCTCCTCCGGAAACTCCGGACCGCCCTGTTGCACGAGGTTGCGGAAGTAGAGCCGCTTCAGCTCGTGGCAGCTGGCGCAGATCTGCTGATAGACCTGAAACCCGCGCTGCAATTGGGCCTTGTCGTACTGGCCCCTGAACCCGCCGAAGCTCCAGCTCTGGCGTTCTATCCCTGGTGCCGCTTGGTCAGCCTCCTTGGCATTCGCCGGAGGAGATTGGAGCGCCGTCGCGGCGAGCGCGGCCCACAGGAGAAGAGATCTGTTGGTCATGATGGTCTCTCCCCTTCAGCGTTTCTCAGGCAGGGATGCGGCACCCGCCGGCGCGCCGCCGCCCTTGCCGAGCACGGCTTCCGTGATCGATCTCGGCAGCGTCTTGGGCGTCTCGAGGATGCCGACGATCGGCATCACGATAAGGAAGTGCGCGAAATAGTAGAGTGTAAAGATGCGCGCCCAGAACACGTAATCCTCCGTCGGCGGCTTGGCGCCGAGATAGCCGAGGGCGAGGCACGAGATCACAAGGAGCCAGAAGAACCACTTGTAGACGGGGCGGTACTTTGCGCTCCTCACGCGCGAGGTGTCGAGCCAGGGCACGAACACGAGGATCAAGACCGCCGAGAACATGGCGACGACGCCGCCGAGCTTCGAGGGGATGGCCCGCAGAATCGCGTAGTACGGCAGGAAATACCATTCCGGAACGATATGCGGTGGCGTGAGGAGCGGATTGGCCTCGATGTAGTTGTCGGAGTGCCCCAGGTAGTCCGGCAGGAAGAACGAGAACCAGGCGAACAGAATGATGAAGGCGAAGAGGCCGAAGGCGTCCTTGGCAACCGCATAAGGGTACATCGGCACGCTGTCCGACTTGGTCTTGATGTCGAGGCCGGTCGGATTGTTCTGGCCGGTCACGTGCAGCGCCCAGACGTGCAGCACGACGAGACCGACGATTACGAACGGCATCAGGTAGTGGAGGGAGAAGAAGCGGTTCAGTGTTGCACCCGACACCGAGTATCCGCCCCACAGCCATTCGACGACCGCGGTGCCGAGCCCGGGTATGACCTCGTTCAAGGATGAGAACAGGTTGGTGATGACGGTGACGGCCCAGAAGCTCATTTGTCCCCAGGGCAGCGCATAGCCCATGAAGGCCGTGGCCATCATGGCGAGGAAGATGAAGACGCCGAGAATCCACAGCACCTCGCGCGGCGCCTTGTAGGAGCCGTAGTAGAGGCCGCGGAAAATGTGGATGTAGACGGCGAGGAAGAACATCGACCCGCCGACCGCGTGCCAGTTGCGGAGCATCCAGCCGTAGTTCACGTCGCGGCGGATGTGCTCGACCGAGTTGAAGGCCTCGGCCGCGGACGGCTGATAGTGCATGGCGAGCACGATGCCGGTCGCGAGCTGCGCAGCAAGGCAGAACGTGAGGATGCCGCCGAACGTCCACAGATAGTTCAGGTTGCGCGGGGTCGGAAAATCAATGAACTGCGCGTTCATCAAGCGCATGACAGGCAGGCGCTCGTCCCACCACTTGGCCATGCGCGTTTGCGGCTGATAGCTCGACTCATGGGCTCCCATGTTGATCTCCCTCAGCCGATCTTGATCTTGGTGGGCGACAGGAACGCGTACGGCGGCACATCGAGGTTGCGCGGTGCCGGACCCTTACGAATGCGACCCGCCGTATCGTAGTGCGAGCCGTGGCAGGGGCAGAACCATCCGCCGTACTCGCCCTTGGCATCTGCCATCGACTGGCCTTTCGGGATGCAGCCCAAGTGCGTGCAGATGCCGATCAGCACCAGCCAGTTCTCGTGATCCTTCTTGACGCGGTTGGCGTCGGTGGCAGGCTCACCCTCCGCGAGGGCGAGATTGCGGGCCTTGTCGTCGGCAAGGTCGGCGAGCGCCACCCCGCCCGCCTTCGCAATCTCGTCCTTCGTACGGTTGCGGATGAAGATCGGCTTGCCGCGCCACATCACGGTGATGGCCTGGCCCTCCTTGATGGGAGAAAGATCGATTTCGACCGTGGCCAGCGCCAGAGCATTCGCATCCGGGTTCATCTGCTGTATGAACGGCCAGAGCGTGAACGCGCCGCCCACCGCGGCGAACGCATTGCCAGCCAGCACCAGGAAATCCCGGCGATCGGCCTCATCGGCTTTTGTGGACACGTGGTGCCTCCTCGTTGAGACATGCCGCTCGGACATGATCCTTGAGACCTGATCTTCAGGACTGGGACTCGACACGCAACCCACCGCGGGGGTCCCGGCCCGGCTGGATCGCGCGACCCGTCGACCTGGGTCTGGCCTCAGGTCTGGCCTCAGATTTCTGAACCCCTCCTTCGCGCTGCCGGACTGGCGGGCCGCGACGCAACGTGCTCTTTTGGCACCCTTTATGCGGCCCCTCAAGGCTGCGAAAGTCTGCCCCCCGGAGGGCAATTTGGCGCACGAACGCCCCCTCCTGGAGCAGGATCACGGGCCGGACCCATGCGGATTGCTTTATATCAACCCGATATCCCCCAGAACACCGGAACCATTCTCCGGCTTGCGGCCTGCCTCGGCGTTCCTGTGGACATCATCGAGCCCGCCGGATTCGATATGAGCAACAGAGCCTTGCGCCGTGCCGGGCTCGATTATCTCGGCCACGCCGAGTTCGTCTGCCACCGCAACTGGGACGCTTTCGAGGAGGCCCGCGCGGCAATCCGCCCCGTGCCCCCGCGGCTCGTCCTCTTCACGTCCAAGGGCGAGGAAAGCCACTTGAGCTTCGCGTTTGCGCCGGCGGACATCCTTCTCTTCGGGCGCGAAAGCGCCGGCGCGCCGCCCGAGGTGCACGCCGCCGCAGATGCCCGCCTCACTATTCCCCTGCGCCCCGGCCTTCGCTCCCTCAACATCGCCGTCGCCGCCGCCATCGCTCTCGGCGAGGCGCTCCGCCAGACGGGCGGGTTCCCGGCATAGGCCCGTCTCGTGACACATTGGGCTGATCCCAATACGGGGCCCCAAGACCAGTCAGGATCCTCACTATGCCCCGCGTCCAGTCCATCCGGCCTTGCCTGTGGTTCGATCATGAGGCCCTCGAGGCGGCTCCATAGGGAACGCGCGCCGGGCCGGTTGGCACGGTACGGGAAGGCGCGTACTGTCGGGCGCCAATCTCCTGATAGCCCGACATGAGCCTCGCGCCCGAACCTGAGACGCCCATCCGCCCGCTCGATGCCGTCCATCTCAATGTCGGCGACGGCCATTGGATCTACGTGGAGGAGGTCGGAACGCGGGGCGGCGTGCCGGCCCTCTTTCTGCACGGCGGACCGGGCAGCGGAGCGCAGCACTGGCACCGGCGTCTGTTCGATCCCGCGCGCTTCCACGCGATCCTCCTCGATCAGCGCGGAGCCGGCCGCAGCCATCCCTATCTTTCCAGGACTGCCAACACCACGCAGCATCTCGTGTCCGATATCGAGACCGTGCGGGCCCATTTCGGCTTTGAGAAGCTCCTGATCGCCGGCGGGTCCTGGGGCTCGACCCTGGCGCTCGCCTATGCGGAGCGCTATCCCGGGCGTGTGGCCGGCCTCGTGCTGAGAGCCATCTTTCTCGGCACCGACACCGAGGTGCAATGGGCCTTCCTCGAAGGCCCCCACCTGTTCCGGCCCGAGCTTCATCGAGCCTTCGTGTCCTGGCTGCCCGAAGCCGAGCGCGCCGATCCGCTGGCTCACTATGTGGCACGCCTCACCAACCCCGATCCCGCTGTTCACACGCCTGCCGCGCATATCTGGCACGCCTACGAGCGAGCGCTCTCGGAGCTCAACCCGGCTTCTGCCGTCCTACCCGATCCCCCGGACAAGAGCGCGCGCCTGCCGCCGACGCCGCTCATGGAAGCGCACTACATCAAGCACCATTTCTTTCTGGCGCCCGACGAGCTCCTCTTGGATGCGAGCCGTCTCGCTGGAATTCCGGGAGTGATCGTGCAGGGGCGCTACGATCTCCTCTGCCCGCCGAAGAGCGCCCACGCGCTGGCCGCCCGCTGGCCCACCTGCCGCCTCGAGATCGTCGAGGCGGCCGGGCACAGCATGACGGAGCCGGGCGTCGAGGCGGCCTTCCGCCAAGCCATCACCCGGCTCGGCGGCGGTTCCGGAGCAGGAGCATCGAGCCCCGCTCAGGGCTTGACACCGAGGTAGTCGAGCACGTCCTTCGGGATCGGCGCATTGGGGTCGAGTGAGAGCGCCTTGCGGTAGTCCTCGCGCGCCTTGTCGTCCTTACGCTGGGCGTAGTGGACGCTACCGCGATTGACATAGGCGTCGGAATAATTGGGATCGAGCTCGATCGCCTTGCTGTAGTCCGCGAGCGCGCGGTCGTACTCCTTGCGATTGTGGTAGATCTTGCCGCGGTTGGCATAGGCGTAGACGAATTTCGGGTCGAGACTGACCGCCTTGTTGTAGTCGGCTTCCGAGCGATCGTATTCCTTCCGGTCGAGATAGATGCTGGCACGATTTGCGTACCCATCCTCGTAATTGGGGTCGAGCTCGATCCCCTTGTTGTAGTCCTCGAGCGCACGGTCGTATTCGCGCTTCTTGTGGTAGGCCTTGCCGCGATTGATGTAATCCTCGGCATTGCCGGGCTTCAGCTCGATGGCCTTCGTGCAATCTGAAATGGCCCGATCGGCATCGTTCTTGATGTAGTAGATCTTGCAACGGTTCGTGTAGGCGTAGGCAAACTTCTGATCGAAATCGATGGTGCGCGTGTAGTCCGCAAGCGCCTTGTCGTAGTCCTTGAAAACGTAATAGGTGCTGGCCCTGTTGGCATAGGCATCGGCGAAATTCGGATCGAGCTCGATGGCCTTGTTGTAGTCCGCGAGCGCGCGATCATAGTCCTTGCGGGTATAGAATATCTTGCCCCGGTTGCCGTAGGCATCGGCATATTTCGGGTTGATCTCGATCGCCTTGTTGTAGTCTGTCAACGCCCGATCGAAGTCCTTCTGGTCGTGGAACACCTTGGCCCGGCCGCCATAGGCGAGGGCGAACTTGGGATCGAGCTGAATCGCCTTGTCGTAATCAGCGAGCGCGCGGGTGTTGTCGCCCACAAATCTCAGGAGGCCGGCCCGGTTGACGTAGGCGTCCGCGTCCTTCGGATCGAGATCGATGGCTCTCGTGTAGTCCGCCCGCGCCCGGTCGTAGTCCTGCTTGTAATGATAGGTCTTTCCGCGATTGAGGTAGGCCAACGCGTAGTTGGGATCGATCTGGATCGCCCTGTCGTAGTCGGCAAGCGCCCGGTCGTACTCCTTGCGCTCGATCAGGATCACGCCGCGATCGACGTAGGGGGCGGCCGACTCCGGGTCGAGCTCGATCGCTTTCGTGTAGTCGGACATGGCGCGGTCGTCATCGCCCCTATCGCGATAGAGGAGCCCCCGGCTGGCGTAGGCCGTGGCAAAGCCCGGCTCGAGGCTGATCGCCTTGCCGAAATCGGCGATGGCCTTCTCCGCCTCCCCGACGGATCGCTGATTTGTCGCCCGATTGTAGTACGCCAGTGTGTAGTTCGGGTCGCGCTCGATCGCCTTGTTCAACTCCTCGACGGCCCGCGCATAGTCGTAGCGAATCACGCGATAGACGTAGGCTCGCGCCTCGTAGTCGGCGCCCGTCGACGGCGACCGTTTGATCAATGCCTCGAAGTCCTTCTCGCTTCCCGCCTTGTCCCCCTTTTCCTTCAGGAGCATCGCGCGCCGCGACAGGGCAAACGAGTTATCGGGCGCGAGGCTGACGGCCGTATCGAGATCGGACGCGGCCCGAGCGTAGTCATGACGGATGCGGAAGATGTTGCCGCGCACGGCGAGAGCGCCGGCCTCCTTCGCGTTCGATGCCAGAATTGCCGAGCACGCCTCGATGGCGGCGCGCGCCGGACGGGTGGGCTTGCAGTCCGACGAGGCCAGATCTCCCCCCTTCTGAGCCTCGCCCGCGGCCGGTGCAGCCGACTGCTTGGGCTTCTCCTCGACGGCCGGCTTCTCGACCTTCATCGCCTCCTGCTTCTCAGCGTCGGGCTTGGCCTCCTCCGCTTTGGGCTTTGCAGCCGGTACCTGCTCCTGCACGGCAGTCTTGACCGCCCCTCCTGCGTCGCCGCCCGCATCGGGCCCTGGACCGAGAAGGCCGAATGTATAGGCAAGTCCTGCTCCAAGCACCAAGAGGGCCGCGAGCACACCGCCGATGGCGAGCGGACCTGACCAGGGTCCGGTCTCGCCCAGAACACGCCGCAGGTCGTTCTCGAGCTGGAGCGTGTCGGCGGAGAAGTTCTCATGCGTGATGATGGAGGCCTGCCGCCGCGCCAAGCCCTTCAGATTGTCCGGCAGATCCCCTGACCTCGGCATTTGCGCGCCATCGACCAGAACGGGAATGACAGGAATATCGCGCGACAAGGCGGCGCCGATCTCGCTGCGCACAAAATCTTCCGGATCGTCGATCCGCCGGTTGCCGCGATCGTCCTTGGCCGCCAACCAGTTACGCCCGATGACGGCCAGCATCACCTCGCTCTGCGCGAGCGTCTTGTCGAGCACGACCGTGAAGTCGCGCCCTTTCTCGATGGTGTCGACGTCCATGAACAACCGGTCCCGTCCGAACGCAAAGCTCAAGCGCTGATAGATGCTGCGCGCCTCGGCCTTGGCATCCTCGCGGCGGTAGTTGAGAAAAATCTTGCCCGACATGGCTCGCCCTATCACCGTTTGCTTCGAGACAGACCCGGCGGATCGATCAAATTCGAGCACTGCTGTCCGATGGACGATCCTGCCCGCGCGAGGGCGGCGGAGCGACCGACTTGCCCCCTTGCCACCGACTCCCGCGCCGGGATTATTGACTCCGATTGCGCTGCCGCACAATCGTCTGTCCGCGTTCACGGCATTTGAGACGGAACAGGGGTCTCCGGGGCCGGCCTGCGCTCCGCAGCCGGCGTCTCGGCCAGCGCCGAATAAGCCTATTCGGCCGCCTCTTTGGCCAGGAACCCACCCGACTGGCGCCTCCAGAGATCGGCGTAGAGCCCACCGCGGGCGAGGAGATCGTGGTGGCTCCCTTCCTCGACGATGCGCCCCTCATCCATGATGACGAGACGGTCCATGGCGGCAATCGTCGACAGGCGGTGGGCGATGGCGATCACGGTCTTGCCGCTCATCAGGGCGTTGAGGCTCTCCTGGATCGCAGCCTCCACCTCGCTATCAAGCGCGCTGGTCGCCTCGTCGAGAACGAGGATCGGCGCATTCTTCAAGAGCACGCGCGCAATGGCGATGCGCTGGCGCTGCCCGCCCGAGAGCTTGACGCCGCGCTCGCCCACGTGCGCCGCATAGCCTTGCCGGCCGCGCAGGTCCTCGAGCCCCTCGATAAAGCCGTGGGCGTGCGCGCGCTTCGCAGCCGCGATGGCCGCCGCCTCGCCCGCCTCGGGCCGGCCGTAGAGAATATTGTCCATCACCGAGCGGTGCAGAAGCGAGGTGTCCTGCGTGACAAGGCCGATCACGGAGCGAAGGCTGTCCTGGCGGACCCTGGCGATGTCCTGTCCGTCGATCAGAATGCGGCCCCTCTCGAGGTCGTAGAAGCGCAGGAGAATGTTGACGAGGGTCGATTTGCCCGCGCCCGAGCGGCCGACAAGACCGACCTTCTCGCCCGCCCGGATGGTGAGCGACAGCCCATCGATGACCCCGCCCTTTCTGAGACCGGCGATCGGTCGCTCTGCCGAATTCCCCTTTTCCTCGGAGGACGCTGCCGGCAGCTCCCGCCCATAATGAAAGCTCACAGTCTCGAAGCGGATCTCGCCCTTCTTCACGTTGAGATCCGCCGCACGTTCGGCATCGACCACCTGATGCGGCCGCGAGATCGTCTCCATGCTCTCGTGGGCAATGCCGAGGTTCTCGAAGATGCCGGCTACCGTCCAGAGCACCCAGCCCGACATGTTGACGATGCGGATGGTGAGCCCCATCACGAGCGCGATGGCGCCGATGGTGACGGCATTCGTGCTCCACAGCCAGATGGCGAGGCCCGACATGGCGACCAGAAGGAAGCCGTTGATGGTGAAGAGAGAGGTCTCCATGACCGTCGTGAGCCGCAACTGCTGCTTGAGCTTGCCGAGCAGCTCGTCCATCGCATCCTGAGCGTACGCGTCCTCGCGCTCGGTGTGGGCGAACAGCTTGACGGTCAGGATGTTGGTGTAGCTGTCGACGACGCGCCCGGTCAGCGTCGAGCGCGCCTCGCTCGATTCGATGGCGCGCGCTTTCAAGCGCGGCACGAAGTGCCAGAGCACCCACACATAGAGCGAGAACCATCCGAGCAGCGGCCAGATGAGCCGTGGATCGGCCTTGAGGAACAAGGCGATGGCGGTCAGCCAGTAGACGGCGACGAACCACACGGCGTCGATCGCCTGCACGACGCTCTCGCGTACCGCAGGGCCCGCCTGCATCACCCTGCTCGAGACCCGGCCTGCAAAGTCGTTCTGAAAAAAGCCGAGCGACTGGCGCAGCACATAGATGTGCGACTGCCAGCGAACCAGCGAGGTGAATGCGCCGCCGATCATCTGATGCTTGACGAGGTCGTGGGCGAAGTTGACGAACGGGCGCGCCACCGCGGCGACGAATGCCATGAAGAGCAGCATAGTCCCGTGGTCGGCTATGAAGGTCTCAGGCGTCGATGCCGTCCGCATCAGATCGACGAGCGAGCCCACGAAGGCGAACAGCGATGCCTCGATGATGCCGGCAAGGCCGCCCATGACAAGGAGTAGCGCAAAGCCGCGCCATGCCTGGCGCACGAAATGCCAATAGAATGCCCCGAGCGTCTCCGGCGGGCGCACGTCTCCCCTCCCCCGGAACGGGTCGATGCGGCCCTCGAACCATCGAAACAGACGAGACATGATGGGCTTGCTTGGGTTCAATGGCGGTCACACGAGGCATCTCGCTTCACATCGCGACTCGAGGACCCTGTTTACACTCTGCTCGCTGCTCGCGGGCTTTCATTCTCGCACCCGGCCGCACCGCCGGAACCCCGCCCTGGCAGAAGAGACACCATAGCAAAGGCAATCGGATTTGCTCAAACGTCCCGTTTGAGTGTATCCGCTAGGTCCCGACCGTGCCAAAACAATGGCACGCCTTCTCCTTCGCTCGAGACCCATGACAACTGCGCCCGACACCCTCGCTCAAAACGAAGCACGCGCCAGCGCCTGGTTCGAGGACTTGAGAGATCAGATTTGCGTGGCCTTCGAGAAGCTCGAGGATGGCCTCCCGGAGGGAGCTCCCTCGAGCGAGCGCAGACCGGGGCGCTTCGTGCGGACGCCCTGGAGCCGCACCGATCAGATCACCGGCGAAGCGGGCGGCGGCGGCGTCATGGGACTGATGCATGGGCGCGTGTTCGAAAAAGTCGGCGTGCACACTTCGACCGTCCACGGCGAGCTCTCGCCTGAGCTCAGGAAGCAGATCCCCGGCGCCGAGGAGAGCCCGCGCTTCTGGGCCTCCGGCATCTCGCTCATCGCCCACATGCAGAACCCGCACGTGCCCGCCGTGCACATGAACACGCGCATGGTGGTGACGTCCAAGTGGTGGTTCGGGGGCGGCGCCGATCTGACGCCTCTCCTCGACAGGCGGCGCACGCAGAGTGACACGGACACGCTCGCCTTCCATGCCGCCATGCAGGGCGCGTGTGCGCCGCACGCGATTGCCGACTACAAGCGCTACAAGGAGTGGTGCGACGAATATTTCTACCTCCCCCACCGCAAGGAGATGCGCGGCATCGGCGGAATATTCTACGATTACCTGACGCCCGCCGAAGCGGACGGCGGCTGGGATGCGGCGTTCGCGCTCACACAAGACGTGGGGCGCGCGTTTCTCAGGGTCTACCCGATGCTCGTGCGCGGCAACTGGTCGACGCCCTTTACCGACGCCGACCGGGAGGAGCAGCTCGTTCGCCGCGGCCGCTACGTGGAGTACAACCTCCTCTACGATCGCGGCACCCTATTCGGCCTCAAGACCGGCGGCAATGTCGAGAGCATCCTCTCCTCCATGCCCCCCGTCGTGAAGTGGCCGTGAGGCGCGATTTCAAGGGAGGGTAGGACCATCCGCTCGGAGCGTGACACAAGACCCGTCGGCTTGACCAAAGTTAGGTCGCGCGTCCGACCTCCTGCTACTTTGGCAGAGGTCGACTCACAGAGGCATCGCTCAGGCGGGTTTGAGGATGGGGCGGCTCACAGAAATTCAATTGCCCCTCCTCGCCACCGTCGGACGGTCGGCGAGGGATGCTTTGCTCGCACAGTCGACGGTGCTGGATGTGCCGGCAGGCCAAGAGGTGCTCACCGAGGGCAAGACCCCCAGTCATCTCTTGTTCCCGCTCGATGAGCAGGTCGAGCTCTATGCGCGGAGCGGACGCAAGCAAGCGACCATTATTCTGAGCCCGGCGCAACATCCATTCATTTTGGCCGCGGTGGTCAAGAACGCCCCCTCCCTGATGTCGGCGAGAACCATCGCCAAAACCCGCATCCTGTTCATGCCGGCGGGGCGCTTTCGCGAGGTCCTCCACAGAGACCCCGGATTGGCGCTGGCGACGGCCGAGGAGTTGAGCCGCGCCTTCAGGACCATGGTGCGCCAGGTGCGTTGGCAAAAGCTCCGCACCGCCAAAATGCGGCTGGCAGCGTATCTGCTCCTTCAGTGCCGCTCAGAAAAGAAGTCGGCCACGATTAGGCTCGGCATCACGAAGCGGATGCTGGCTTCGCTCCTTGGTTTGGAGCCCGAGAGCCTATCCCGGAGCTTCGCGAGCCTTGCCGCTCACGGAGTGAGCGTCTCAGGCGATCAAATCGAGATAAGAGATATCGGGAAGCTACGCGCGATCTCAACCTACGATGTCCTGTTCGACGCCCCGGAATAGGCCTACTCTGCGACCGAGCGCGACTCACTCTGGCGTCCGGCAGGCAATGCAAACCGCAACCATCCTTCGACACGTTGCTTTCGAGGACCTCGGCGTCCTTTCTCCGCTCATTGAAGCCAGCGGTTACATCGTGCGAAATCTGGAAGCCGGAGTCGACGATTTGAGAGACGTTCCGATCGCCGGCGATGATCTCATGATCGTGCTCGGCGGGCCGATCGGCGCCTACGAGGAGGATCGCTATCCGTTCCTGGTTGACGAGATGCGGCTCATCGATTCCGCCTTGCGGAACGGGGCGCGCATTCTCGGCGTATGCCTCGGCGCCCAGCTTCTCGCGCGCGTGCTCGGCGCTCGCGTCTATCCCGGCCCCGCAAAGGAGATCGGCTACGCTCCGATCACGCTGTCGGCGGCAGGCGAGAGATCGTGCCTGCGTCGCCTCGCAGACTGCGACTACACAGTGCTTCATTGGCACGGCGATACGTTCGACCTTCCGGCGGGAACGTCTCACCTCGCCTCGACGACATTGACGCCAAATCAGGCCTTTGCCCTCGGCACACAGGCTCTGGCTCTTCAGTTCCACATCGAGACCGATCCCCGCGCTATCGAGCGCTGGCTCATCGGACATACGTGCGAGCTCTCCCTGGCGGGGATCGATATCCGAGCGCTGCGCCAGGCCTCGAGGACGCTTGGCGCCTCCCTTGCGCGAGCCGGAGAGACGGTGATGCGCGATTGGCTCCTTCAGTCCTCCCGGCCTTGAGCTCCTCCGGCCGGAATGGGAGCGGTTCTGACGCGGGTCATACCGGCCCGCCGAAGTTTTGACCCATGGTCTTCATGTCGGCGGGCCGGTATTGACTTGGCATGCGCGCCGGCCGCCCGTGGAGATCTGCGTGAGCCTGCCGAGCCTTTGAGAGGGCCCGGGGTGCGAGGCATGGAACGCTGCGTAGAGGGGATCGCTCTCGGGCACGCCCGCGTTGGCGACGTAGAGCCGCTCCAGCGCACGCATCATCGCCGGGGCCCCGACGTGGGAAGCGGCGAAGGCGTCGGCCTCGTACTCGAAGCGCCGTGACAGTCCGAACACGATCGGGCGGACGAGGAAACCCAGGGATGGCATGAGAAGAGCGATCAAGGGGACCTTCTCCGGTGTCTCAAGCCCCAGCCGGTCGCCCATGAGCCAGACGCCGGCAGCGGCACAGAGCCCCAGCATGCCGAGCCCCGCCAGAGCTTTGAGGACATGGCCGTGGCGCGCATGTCCGGCCTCGTGCGCGACAACGGCCAGAACCTCTTCGGACCCGAGGCGATCGAGAAGCGTATCGTGAAGATAGATATGCTTTCTCCTGCCGAGCCCATGCACGCTGGCATTGGCTCTCCTGGTCCTGCGCGAGGCGTCGAGAACCTGGACGTGACCCAGCTTCAACCCGCAACGCCCGAGGAGCTCTTCAATTCGGGCTACGAGAGACGGGTCCGGCAGGGGTATCGCGGAATAGAGGAGCCGCGTCTGGACCAGCGGACGCAACGCGGAATCGAGCGTCATCAGCATCAGCCACACCGCCCAGGCGAGGAGCCACCAGAGCGGCACTTGCCGCTCGATCAGAGCGGCGGCTGCGACGAGCAAGGGCGCAACCACGATTGAGAGGACGGCGATTCTCGTCGCCGTGTCGGAGAGAAAGAGCCGCACTCCCGGCCGACCGAGGCCGAGTGCGGCATCGACGACATACACGTTGGCGGCCTCGACCCCTCTCCTGACGGCGCCCAAGGAGAGAAGCACAAGCACCGAGAGTGCGACGGCGAGAGCGGCCGGCGGCACGCTTGCCATGAGCTCGCTCTGAGCCATCGCCGCGATCCCAGCGACAGCAAAGAGAAGCGCCACCGCCGCCTCCGCGATGACGCCGAGGAGGGTGATCCGCCCCCGGATCAGAGCCCCATCGATGGTCCGTTGCTGAGACGCAGCGTCGGTCCACGCTGGCGGCGGTTGCCCTCGCTGCCGTACAAGGCATGCACGCTGGCGCAGCTCGAGCCAGATCCGAAGCAGGGCTGTCATGAGCACCAGTCCGGCGGCGAAGGAATTCAATTGTACCTCCCTCGAGCGACCTCGGAATCGAGAAGTCTCAGCACGGCGGACCCACCGTCGGCTGCGAATGCCGTATGGATCTGCACTAGGCTCGCGCCCGCTGCGAGACGGGCCGCCGCATCCTCTCGGGTCACAATGCCGCCAACCGAGATGACGGGGGTTTCGCGCAGCCGGCGACAGCACGCGCGGAGCCGGCCGGCGCACGGCGTCACCAGCACAATGCCTGATAGACCGCACGCGCTCGCGCAAGAGATCGCCCGCGGGAGGGGCGAGCCATTCGCACCAGCCTCCGCCTTGACCAAGAGCGGCGTGCTGCTGCCGGTTTCACGCGAGAGGACCTCGCCCGCCTCGCACAGCCGCTCAACGAGCCGCTCGACCCCCGGGCTGTCGCCGCCGCGGCCCGCAAAGGGTGCGCTCAGATTGGCGACCAGATAGTCGGCTTGCGACCACAGCGCACGCAACAGCGCCACGTAGTCCGCGACCACCTCGTCGTCGAGCCCCATGCGCGGACTGGCGAAGTTGGCGCCCACCCGGAACCCGGCCGGGAGCGAGGCACGATCGATCCCGATGCCGTGGGCCTCTGTCAGCGTGCCGACCTCGACATGGCCGGCGCCGGTCGCGGAGAGAGAGAGGAGACCTCGGCCGGTCCGGTCGATGCCCGCGGCCAGTCCCAGCCCGTTTCTGAATGTCAGTCCCATCGCGCTCATGGGACGATCGATGCTGACGGCAGTGGCGGACTTGGCGACGGATGAAGGCGTGGATGCCATGACGGCTTCGGCACCATCTCTCGGAGTGCGCATGAGTGTCATCCTCTCCTGCGCTGGAAGTCGCCCATGAACGCCACGAGCGCGTCGACTGCGCTCTCCGGAACGCCGTTGTAGAGGTTGGCCCGGATCCCGCCGACACTCGGGTGACCGCCAAGATAGAGGAGATTGCGCTCGGTCGCCTCGTCGAGAAACATGCCTTCGAGCTCCCGTGTCGGCAGGTGGAACCGTACGCTCACCAGAGATCGGTCACGCTCTGCGGCGGGCGCGTTGTAGAATCCGCCGTCTGCGATGGCCGCATAGAGCCGGGCACTCTTCCTGCGGCTTCTTTCCTCGGCGCTCTCCAGTCCACCCGCATCGAGAAGCCAGCGCAGCATGCGCGACGCCACCCAAATGGCAAAGGTTGCAGGCGTATTGACCCTGCTCCTCTCCTTGGCCTGCCGCGTGTAGTCGAAGGGCGCTGGTGTGCCGGGCCGCGCCCTGCCGAGAAGATCGTCCCGCACGATGACGAGGGTCAACCCCGCAGCCCCGAAATTCTTCTGGGCGCTGGCGTAGATGAGGCCGAAGCGCTCGACGGGAATGGGACGCGTCATGAGGTCGGCGCTCATGTCGCCCACGAGCGGCACGGAGCCCGTGTCGGGCACGGCATGATACTGAAGCCCGTCTGCCGTCTCGTTGCTCGTGTAGTGGCAATAGGCGGCATGAGGCGAGAGTTGCCATGTCTCGGGCGGAGGGAGCGACGCCCCGTCGCCTCTGGCGGCCAGCCGGACGTCGATCCAGGGCCTGGCTTCCCCAACGGCGCGGCGCGACCAGAGGCCGGTCTCGACGTAATCGGCGTGCTGGTGCTGCCCGCCAAGATTGAGGGCCACGAGCGCGAAGTGGGCGAAGGCTCCGCCCTGGAGGAAGAGGACGCGATAGCCCGACGGAATGTGGAGCAGGGCCCTGAGGTCGCGCTCCGCTTCATCCAGGATCTCCGTGAATTCGGGCCCTGTGAACGGCAGCGCGAGCACCGACTGCCCGCTCGATCGCCACGCCATGACGTCGTGGGCCAGCCCCTCCTGCACCTCGGGCGGAAGGGTCGTCGGGCCGGAGGCGAAGCTTGTCACCACCATGCCCTGCCCCTTCATCCGATGACATCGACGCCGTGGGCTCCTGCAATCATGAGGAACAGCGTCGGCACCGACAGGATCGTGTTCACGCGAGACGACAGAAACGTTATGCGCGAGCATCTGAGACGCTCCTCGACGGGGGCCGGCACGAACCCCAGGACCTTTTTCTGATGCGGCCACATGACGAGCCACAGATTGAGGACCATGACCGTGCCGAGCCACACACCGAGCCCCAGCGTGGCCGCGGGCGGCGAAAGAGTGAGGGCCTCACCCAATAGCCCGCGGCTCCAGAGCAAGAACAGGCCCGTCGCCCAGACGACGAGCGAGGAATGCCTGAAGATGCCGTGCTCGCGTTTGGAGGCGGCAACGAAGACGTCGCGCGCCGCCTCCGGCGGATCGGCCGGAAGAACACCGCGGTAGGCCGGGTTGTGCACGACATTGACCCAGTTGTGCCCCACCCAGATGATCACCCCGGCGATGTGGAGCGAGCGGGCCAAGGCATCGACGAGGAGAGACGTCATGATCTTCGGTCCGCCGCTTGGAAGGTCAAAGCACTTCCTCCGCGCGGCGCCTGGCGGGGCCCGTTTCACGCATGACGAGCGGCTTGGCCCCGCAGGCATTCGTCTGCCCTGCACGCCCGACGATCTCGTCGATCAGATGCCGGTGCGGCGACTTGGTGCAGACGGGATCGGTATTGGCGGCGTCTCCCGTCAGCAGGAACGCCTGACAGCGGCATCCGCCGAAGTCCTTCTCCCGCTCCGAGCAGCTCCGGCAGGGCTCTTTCATCCAACCGTCGCCCCGGAACGCGTTGAAGGCTGGACTGTCGTGCCAGATCCAGTCGAGGCCGTGGTCGCGCACGTTGGGGAAGTCCAATCCCTTGATGAGGCGCGCCTCCTGGCAGGGCAGCGCCGTGCCATCGGGGGCGATGGTGAGATGAATGGCGCCCCAGCCGTTCATGCACGCCTTGGGCCGCTTGTCGTAGTAGTCGGGAACGACGAAGTAGACGGTGAGCCTCTTGCCGAGCTTGGCGCGCTTCTCCTTGACGATCGCCTCCGACTTTTCGAGCTGCTCGCGCGTCGGCAGCAGCTCCGAACGATTGAGGAGCGCCCAATTGTAATACTGCAGGTTGGCGAACTCGACGTACTCGACGCCGAGATCGGCAGCGAGATCGATGAACTCGGCGGTGAAATCGATGTTGTAGCGGCTCACGGGCACGTTGAGCACCATCGGCAGCCCCTCGGCCTTGATGGCGCGCGCGATCTTGATCTTGTGATCGTAGACGTCGAGGCCGACGAGCCGCTCGTTGAGCTCGCTGTCACAGGCCTGGATGCTGAGCTGGACCTGCTTCAAGCCCGCCTTCTTGAGCGCTTTCAGGCGGTCGGTCGAGAGGCCGACGCCCGAGGTGATGAGGTTGGTGTAGTAGCCGATCTCGTCGGCGTAGGCGACGAGCTCCTCGAGGTCCTTGCGCAGCATCGGCTCGCCGCCCGTGAAGCCGAGTTGGAGGGAGCCCATGCGCCGGCCCTGGCGCAAGAGGGCCTTCCATTCCTCTGTGGTGAGCTCGTTTCTGTAGCGATCGAAGTCGACCGGGTTCGAGCACCAGGGACACTTGAGCGGACACTTATAGGTGAGCTCGACGACAAGCCAGAGCGGCATGCCGAGGCCATCAAGACTTAATCCGGATCCAGCCTTTGGCATGCGCCACCTCCAGGAACTTCAATGTATCTTGTGCGAGATTGCCTTGGCCGTACCGCTCGGCGAGCTCATTGGCCCCGGCTCCGATCGTCTGTCCGCCTGTGCAGGCCTCCAGGATGGCCGCCGCCGTCTCGTTGAGCTTCACGATGCCCTCAGGATAGAGAAGCACATGGGCCTGCTGCGGCTCTTCCCATCGAAAGTGAAAGTTGGGATTGAGCTCGACCGTGTCGGTGAGCCTGAGCTGCCGTTCGGCATCCATGCGCTCCTCCATGCTCTTCGGAAGGCAAGGAGCCGTTACGCCCTCGCCCTCCCCCTGCTTTTGCTAGCGAACGTAGACGTAGGCTGTGACCTCGAAGCCGAGGCGCACGTCGCAATAGGCCGGCGTCACCCACGTCCTCGTAGAGACTTCCTTGAGAAGCGTCTCTTTCATGGTTTCCTCCATTTTACGCTCAATGCTGCGAATTCCGGCCGGAGACCTGATGCGATGGACCGGCGAAACCCGCCAGAGACTGTTTCATCCTCGCCGCCGCTGCTTCTTGACTTCGGTAAGAAGGGGCCCTTCACATTGTCTCACGATGCGTTGATCGGGCGGGGCAGGCGAGACACGCCAGTCAACGGAGCTGGCCCGATCTGGCGAAGCTCCTCATGAGACCCCGTTAACCAGTCGATGCCGGTTCGAACGGGGATCGTCACGATCGCCGGACTCGCCAGCGTGGGGAATTCCGGGATTTCTAGAGGAGGAGGAGCGTTCGCGGCCCGGCAAAGGCCCGGGGCGACGGACCGCCCCTCACGTCACGTCGGCGAACCCGACCAGCCGGCGCCGGTTCTCGTCCCAAAGTTTGAGGCGGACACACATCAAGCTGTCGATAAGTGTCAGCCGGTTGATCGACTTGAACTCCGGGACCGCCTCCAGACATTCGCGAAGACGGTAGTTCGGGATCCGGCTGTTGAGGTGGTGGATGTGGTGCAAACCGATGTGGCCGGTGAACCAGTTGAGGATCGCGGGCAGGACATAATACGAGCTGCCTGCAACGGCTGCGACCTGGAAGTCCCAGCCGATGGTGCGCTCCCAACATATCTCCTTGAAATTGTGCTGAATGTAGAACAGCCAGCCCCCGGCTGCGGCCGAGAGCGTCACCACGGGAACGACGATCATGAGAAGATTGCCGAGGCTGAAGGCGTAGGCGAGCGATCCGTAGGCGGCGATGATGGCGAGATCGAGCGCGAGCACGCTCTTCCAGGCCTCGCGCGCGGGAAGACCGTGCCACCAGGGCAGCCGCTGCAGCACGAGGAAATAGAACGGGACGCCGAACCAGAACAGGAAAAGCGGATTGCGGTAGATCCGGTAGCGGAGCCGCCCCAGGGGAGAGAGCCGCTTGTACTCCTCGACGGTCAGCGTATCGATGTCGCCGATACCGCGGCGATCGAGATTCCCGGAGCTGGCGTGGTGGAGCGCGTGCTCCCGCTTCCAGAGCCCGTAGGGAGTGAGTGTGAACAGGGAAAGGCATCGCCCTGTCAGATCGTCGGGGCCTCGCGCCGCGAAAAACGAGCCATGCCCGCAGTCGTGCTGGATGATGAAGAGACGAACGACGAGGAGGGCGGCGGGAGCCGCCAGCAGCAGCGTGACCCAGTAGGCGTGCTCGACCGTTGCGAACATCGCAGTGCCGATGGCGAGCAGCAGCGCCAGTGTCGTCGCGAGCTGAAGAACGGCGCGATGTGCGTCCGGCCGCGCATGGCTGGCGCAAAGCCTAGCCAGTCGCGTTACAGTCTCCTTCGCCTCGTCATGACTGAAATTCCCCAGATACCCGGTCATGGAAATAGCCCCGCCTCCGATTCTCTTCGCTGATGTCCCCGACCTGCCAGTGATCCCCCCGTCTCGCGCCACCCAGAGGTGGCGCCGCTCAGCCGCTGATGATGATCGACGCGCTGCGGCTCTCGAATGCCGGCATAAGGACACTCCAAATGGGAATGAGTGTGGTGTCCGGATTCGCCCCGCGGAAATTCGTCCCGAACAGCGTCGAGCCGGCACAGCGACGACCGGGCGGTCCGTCATCATTGTCCGTGCCGGCTCGCGCCGTCAGACAAGAGTGGATCACCGCGAGATGCGCCACTCCGCCCGACAGGGTCGAAAACAGAACCCGGCTACCCTACTGGGAAACGCTGGTCACCAGAGTCAAGCCGGCGCGGTGGTGGCTGTCCGCTCTTCCACAACCTTGGAGGGCCAGCGGCCGTTATCCCCTCACCCCCCGTCGCCCCCACTAACGAACGTAGACGTAGGCTGTAACCTCGAAGCCGAGGCGTACATCGCAATAGGCCGGCGTCACCCACGTCCGCGTTGCGACTTCCTTGAGAAGTGTGTCTTGCATGGCTTCCTCCCATCGACATTCGACGTTGCGAATGATGGCCAGCGACCGTCTTTCACGCGCCGCCCGGCCAAGCACGCTCGCGACCTTTTCATCCGCACCGGCGGCCCCTCTTGACTTTGGTTATAGGGACCACTTCACACTTCTTCACGAACTGTTGAACCTTGAGGCAGATCAAGTCATCAGACGCGTTGAAGGCGGTCGGCGCGACGCTGCCGCAACACGGCTCTCATGCCGTGTCACGTGGGCGCTTATGGCCGGCGCCCCCGGGCTATTTCGGTCCGGCGCAAGGCGCATGCCGCTACCTTCCGGAATTCGGCCGGGCTTAACCCGAATTGAGGCGGCAAGTGCCAACACTACTCGAAAACCTCCACCGAGAGCCTCATTCTCGGATGGATGCTGCTGGCGACTGTGTAGGTCCCCGTCTCGGGAAAAGTGAGGACGACGCTGGTGCCCGGCTCCTGCGCGTCCGTTGAGAACGTGAGCCGCGGGTCGTCGACGCTTAGAGAATGAATGCGCTCGTCGTCGTTGCGGATCGTGAGTGGCCGACCCTTGCGGATCCGCACGGCGGCCGGCAAGAAGCGGCGGTTTCGCTCGCTGACGTGCGACACCTCCACGAATGCCGCTGCTTCACGCTCCTGCACGGCCGGTGCGATCGGCATGGGTTGTGGCGGGGTGTCGCTCGAGAGCGTCTTCAGGAATGCCGTCAGTTGAAGCCGTTCCGACGTAAACACAGGTGTGAAGATCGGGAGGTCTTTCGAGATGGTCGTCCTGTTCTCGATTCCTCCGAAGTAATGATCGTTGACGGCGTCGAGCGTCGCCATCGAGCCGTCATGCATATAGGGCGCCGTCCAGACGAGCTCGCGCAATGTCGGAGTCTTGAAGGCGTTGTTCATCCGCGGCTGACCAACGGTCTCACCGCGGCCTCTGTCTGCCCCCTCGGGGAGACCGATGTCATGGAAGGCCTCGTCGGTGAAGCGCCACGTTCCGTGACACGTGGAGCAACCGGCCCGGCCCCTGAACAGCTCGAATCCCTTGATCTCGGCGGGAGTGAGTGCCTGCTCGTCACCTTCGACCCATCTGTCAAAGCGGGTCTTCGGCGAGACGAGTGTGCGCTCGAATGCGGCAAGCGCGTTTAGAATGTTGCCTTCTGTAATGCCTTCGGCACCAAAGGCGCCCCTGAACGCTTCTTGGATCATGGGATCGGCTCGAAGGGCTGAGACGGCATCCGCGAGCTTCATGCTCATTTCGAGCGGATGCTCGATAGGCCCTCTGGCCTGCTCCTCGAGCGAGGAAGCGCGCCCGTCCCAGAAGAAACTGTCGCCCCAGGCAAGATTCCATAGCGTCGGGGTGTTTCGCTTGAGTGTGACGCCAGCGAGACCCTTGCCGCGCGATGCGCCGTCCGTAAAGCCAAGCGCGGGATCGTGGCATGTCGCGCAGGCCGTCGTGCCATCGCGCGAGAGCCGCGGATCTGTGAACAGGGCGGCTCCGAGCGCGATTTGTGCAGCCGTCGCGGGGTTGTCCGGCGGGAACGGCACCGTCAAAGGGCGCGCGAAGTCGCGCAAATCAAAGCGCCTTTGCGAGAGCCCCTCTGGCGGCGCAACAGCCACCATGACCAGCAGCGCGCCGGCGACAAGCCCCGCGCACCCGCCGATCCGCCGCCATGCCACCTTCGGACTCATCGCAAACCAGGAAACTCACCACGCTGCCATGAAGACAGGATTTTTCCGGTTTTGTCGATGCTCCGCCCGGCGAGCGCGCCATTATCGGGTGAGTTGAGGCAGGCTATGATTTCCAATCCGGCCTTCCGGTTGCCGCCGTGCCGGCGTCCGAAAGACAGGAATTGGCAAACGTTCCCCCGGCCTGAGCGGCGATGCAGGCCGCGATGACCGGATCGTTCTGCATCCGCTCCAACTGCTCCTCGGGCGAAAGCCCCATAAGAAGCGGGCATGAGCACGGGTCGAACGAGCCATAGGTGAGATGGGTCTCGCACATCGCCGGTCCCTCCATACCTTGCCAATGGAATTACGCTGCACGCAGTGCCGACGCGGTCGGTCGAATGGCACCCACGAGATTACCCTTCCTGCGTGGCCAGCACCATTGCCCGGAGGGAGAAGGACGACCTGCCGCACATGCGCATGACCTCGATCAAATCCAGTCGCCATAACGCACCATGCCCGCGCCTCAACGGGTAATGGCGGGAGGAACGGCGTCAAGGGCGGGCAGTCGGTGCCCGTCAGCTGCGCCGGGCTCTCAACTCGGGCTCCCCCGGGAGGCAGACGGGACCAGCGGAACGTGCGGGATCGTCCATGCGCAGGAAGCCTGCAGTGACGCGGTCGACCGTGTTTACGTGGTCCTCGAGAAGCCCGGGAAGCACCGAGCCCAGGAAATGACGAAGTCGCTGCATGTCACCTGTCTTCACAGCCTCATGGGCGTTCGAGAAGCGCGACAGGAACAGCTCGTGCTGAACGACGTGACAATGGAGGATGGGGGCCTCGCGCGCGCGCATCAGGTCCTCCTCGCGTCGGAAGTGCGCGCGCGTCTCGGTCTCTATCTCTGTGAGCAGGGCGGGAAGCGCCTCGTCTTGCGTGTCCCCGACCCGGCTCAGGAGTGCTTCGAGGCGCGCGTGATCGTCGTCCATGAGGGCAACGCCGAGGATATGATTGGGCAGGACCATTTCCGAGCCCCCTTCGATCAGTGGTTCGATTCAAGGCCACTCTGCAACGCTTTGCCGCGGAGCTTCTTGATTTTGGTGAATTGCAGGCGGGCGAGAGCGGCGGATCTGTTTCCGCCCCGCGAGAGGGAACGCCCAATTCCGGCCGCCGATGGCGCCAACCTTGTGACAAGGGGGCTTACGGAGCGCCGAGGAGGAGGCACACGTTCTGTCCCCCGAACCCGAACGAGTTGGAGAGGACAGTCCGCACCCGCTTGGCCCGTGCCTGACCCGGAACCACGTCGAGCGGGATTTCTTGATCGGGTGTGTCGTAGTTGATGGTCGGTGGAATCGTGCTCCTTCCGATCGTCATCAACGAGAACACGGCCTCGATCGCGCCGGCCGCCGACAGCGTATGCCCGATCATGGACTTGTTCGAGCTGACGGGCGTCACAGCCAGGTGGTCACCGAGGACGGCGCGCAACGAGATGTACTCCATCTTGTCGTTTTCAGGCGTGCTCGTTCCGTGCGCGTTGACGTAATCGACCTCCTCCGGCCTCGCATCCGCATCGAGGAGCGCGTTGCGGATGGCGCCGATGATGGCGGTTCCGTCGGGTTTGGAGCGGGTCCGGTGAAAGTCGTCGGCCATCTCCCCGCAGCCGCGAACGACACCGAGGATGGCTGCGCCACGGGCTCTCGCGTGCTCAAGAGATTCGAGCACGAGCGCACCGGCACCCTCGGCCATGACGAAGCCGTCGCGATCCTTCGAGAAGGGGCGTGAGGCCTTTTGCGGGACCTCGTTCCGGGTCGAGAGAGCGGAGAGCAGCGAGAACCGGATCAGCGCCTCGAGCTGGACCGAGCTGTCCGTGCCGATCGAGAGCGCAACTGCGGTTTCACCACGCCGGATCGCCTCGACGCCGAGCTGGATCGCGGTAGCGCCCGACGCGCAGGCGGTCGAGACGGAAATGGGCAGGCCCGCTGTGGCGAACCGGTCGGCAAGGTGGTCTGCGACGCTGGCGAACTGAAAAAGCCTCGCCATATCGCGAAACGCGCCCGTGCGGGCCGCAGAGAGGAGGCGCCGGTAGCCGGTCGCCCCAGCATCCGCACCCCGCTCGTAGAGAGCCCTGCGCTGCGGCCATTCGAGCTCGGCGGGCGGCGTCGCCACGTAGAGCGGTCCCGGAAAGCCCGCCGCGACATCTATGCGCGACTCCGCGATGGCCTCCTCCGCGGCTACCCCGGCCATGGCCATTGTCAAGGCGGGAGCGGAGTAGGGCTCACACGTGATGCAGTCGCATGTTCCCGCCATCGTCGTTCGAAGGCCCTCGGTCGGAAAGCGGGCAATGGTCTTGATGCCGGAGTGTCCGGCCGTAAGTCTCGCCCAATTCTCCTCCTTGCCCCTTCCGAGAGACGTGACGACGCCAAGCCCCGTGACGGCCACGACGGGCCGGCCCTTGGTGTCGGTGAGATCGTTTGCCATGCGTCGTCCTGTTGCTCAGCTGGGCCGATCGAGAAGGGCGAGTGCTTCCCCGCGCCAATGGCCGAGCCCTGTCACCAGCACGCGATCGAGAGAGGAAGAGAAGGGCTTTTCGATCCCGGAAGATGGGCATGGCGGGTAGAAGCGCCGTTCGCCAAGCGCCAACGCCGCGAGCGCGATACCGGCAGGAAAATGGGCCTCCACGCCATGTCCGAGCCTGCTGCCGTAGGCGCGTATCGCCGGCTCCAAACCGAGCCTAGGCAAGTCCTCGAGAAACGTTCGCTCATCGGAGGTAACCGGCTCCACGCCGCAGGCTCCGCTCAGCACCGCGAGCGGACCGGGACCGGGCGCCATGCGCCGGATCAGCCGTCCCATCGCCTCCGCCGCCTCGCCGGGTCTGCGCCGCGACCGGTCGGAAACGACTTGAGTGAGGCGCGCATAGGGCTTCCGGCCCCGGGCCTCGGCGTGCCGGCGCTGCTCGAGAACGAGGAAGGCGCCCATGCTGCCGGGCACGAGCCCGCCTTCCGAACCGGGCTCGCGGCGCTCCCAGACAGCGCGGAAGGGCCGGGACCACAGGTTGCGGCCGAGCTCGTAGCCCAAGAGCAGATCCTCGCGCTCCGCATTGAGCGCGCCGCCGACGAGGAACACGTCACCCTGTCCCCCCCGGATGCGCCGGAACGTGTTCTCGATCGCCGAGATGCCGGCCATCTCCTCGCCCATGAAGGTGCGCGAGGAGGCCGTGACGTTGTGCACGATCGAGATGTTGCCGGCCAGGAGATTGGAGAGTTGCGCCAGAAACAGCGTGGGGCGGAGCGCCCCTGGCAGGATCTCCTTGGCGAGCACATCGGTGTCGGCGCGCGAGCCGATGGTCTCGAGAACCTTGGCGTCGACGCTCGCGTCGCGCTCGCCACTGCCGGCCGCGACCACGAGGTTCGTTTTCTGCAGCAGTGCCAGATCCTTGGCGATGCCCGCGTCCTCGAGCGCCTTGCCCGCCGCATAGACGCCGATCCTCTGCCACGGCTCCATCTGCCGCTGATCGGACTTCTTCGGAATCTGCCGATTGAAATCGACCGGTGCGAGCGGATGCACGGTGTAGGGCCTGTAGGTCGTCTCGTTCAGGATCGGGGCTCGGCCCGCTTCCGACAGCGCTTCCAGGTGTGTCGCGTTGCCTTCGCCCAGCGAGCTCACGAGCCCGATCCCGGTCACCCACACGTCCGTTGAGCTGTCCTCCATGGCGGGAGCCGGTCGCGCGCGCTCGGAAGCGGCAACGGGCCCGTCAGCAGGTGGGCCGGGTCTCTCGCGTCCTTCCCCTCCGTAGGTCAAGCTTTCCTCCGTGACGGCACGTTGCGTGATTGCGTGTCATAACTAGATCGCGACGACGATCTTTCCGAACACCTGGCGGCTTTCGAGACGCTTCAGTCCGGTGTCGATCTCCTCGAGAGAGATGGTCGTGTCGATCACCGGCTTCACCACGCCCGCGGCCAGCTTGGCCATGGCGTCGGCCATGTTCCTGCGCGTGCAGCCGAAGCTCCCCAGAAGCTTCAATTGCTGCTGGAACAGCAAGTTCAGATTGGTCTCGGCCATGATGCCCGTCGTCGACCCGCAGGTGACGAGCCGCGCTCCTCGGGCCATCGACAGGAGGCTGCCCGGCCAGGTTTGCGGGCCGACATGCTCGAAGACCACGTCGACGCCCCTCCTCCCGGTGAGCTTGCGAACGCGGCTCTCGAACCGCTCCTTGGTGTAGTTGATGACGTGGTCGGCTCCCAGCGCCCGCGCCTTCACGGCCTTTTCCTCGCTGCCGACGGTCGTGATGACGACGGCGCCTGCGGCCTTCGCGAGCTGAATTGCGGCGCTGCCGATGCCGCTCCCGCCCGCATGAACGAGCACCGTCTCTCCGGCTCTCAACTTCGCATTGTCGAAGAACATGTGCTCGACGGTGCCGAACGTGATCGGCGCCAGACCAGCGCCGACCGCATCGAGTCCCGGCGGGGCCTTGACCGCGATCCGCGCCGGGACGTTCGCATACTCGCAAAGGAAGCCGTCGATGTGGAACCCGTACATCCCCTCGAGCGTCTCGCAGAAGTTGTCGCGGCCCTCCCGGCAAGCCGGGCACGTGCCGCAAGTCCTCGCGCCGTAGATCGAGACAATGTCCCCGGGCCTCAAATCCGTGACATCGCACCCGGCCTTGATCACCTCGCCAGCCGCCTCGGCACCCGCGATGATCGGGAGCGTCCGGCGCGCGAATGCCATGCCGCGCCATCCCCAGACATCGATGTGGTTGAGCGCTACCGAGCGCACCTTTATCTGGACTTCGTCAGGCGCCGGATCGGCTGGTCGCGGGACGTCGGTCAATCGGAGCTGGCGCTCGCTGGTGACCTCGACAGCGCGCATCGTGCCGCGATCACCGGCGAGATCGGCACCGGCCGGCCGGGGCTGCTCGAGCCTGGTCTTGATTGTCGGTCGCATGGCTCCTTACCCGGGCTCGGCCGAGAGGATGAGGCAGACGTTCTGGCCCCCGAAACCGAACGAGTTAGACAGCACGGTGCGCACCTTCGCCTCGCGCGCAGAGTTGGGAACGACGTCGAGGGGCAGCTCTGGATCGGGCTCGTCGTAGTTGATGGTCGGCGGAATGACCCCGGTTTGAATGGTCATGAGGGAGAACACGGCCTCGACAGAGCCGGCCGCAATCAGCGTGTGACCCACCATCGACTTGTTCGAGCTTATGGGAACGCCCGCGAGACGATCGCCGAGGACGGCCTTCAGGGAAATGTACTCCATCTTGTCATTCTCTGGAGTGCTCGTGCCGTGGGCATTGATGTAGTCGATGTCCTCGGGGCTAGCACCCGCGTCGTCGAATGTCTTCCTCAAGGCTCCGATAATCGCGGCACCGTCAGGCCTCGAGCGGGTGCGATGGTACTCGTCGGCCTTCTCACCGCAACCGCTGACCACGCCCAGAATCTCTGCGCCGCGCGCCTGCGCGGATTCGAGCGACTCGAGCACCACCGCGCCCCCCCCTTCTGCGATCACGAACCCGTCCCGCTTGAGCGAGAAGGGTTTTGATGCCTTCTCGGGTCTCTCGTTCTCGGTCGACAGGGCGGAGAGCAGCGAGAAGCGGATCAGCCCCTCGGGGTGCACCGTGGCATCGGTGCCCACGCACAGCGCCGCATCGGCCTCGCCACGCCTGATCGCCTCCGCCCCCATCTGGATGGTGGTCGCGCCCGAGGCGCACGCCGTGCAGAGCGAAATCGGTTCGCCCTCTGTTCCGAACCTCTCCTGCATCCGGTCCGCGATGCTCGCGAACTCCAGCTCCCGTTGAAAAGACTTGTAGCTTCCGGTGCGTGCCGCCGCGAGCATGCGCTTGTAGCCGGTCTTCGACGGATCGGGACTTTCCGCATAGAGCCGGCGCAGCAGGGGCCACTCGAACTCGGACGGCGGCGTCGCAATGAAGAGTGGGCCAGGAAACCGGCCCGGCCCGCCGAGACCCGCCTGATGGATCGCCTCCTCTGCCGTGGCCTCGGCAATTGCGGAGGCGAGTGCGTAGGCCGAGTAGGGTGTGCAGTCGAGGCAATCGACGGTGCCTGCAATCGTCGTACGCAGGCCGTCGGTTGGAAAGCGGGTGATGGACCTCACACCGGAGACTCCCTTGGTCAGCTTGGACCAGTTCTCGTCCTTTCCGCGCCCGAGCGAGGTCACGATGCCGAGGCCCGTGACCACCACGACGCGGCGGCCCTTCTTGTCGGTGTTGCATCTGGCCATGATGCGCCTCCTCAATTCGCCCGCTCGAGAAGGGCCAGCCCTTCGCCGCGCCAATGGCCGAGCCCCGTCACCAGGATCCGCTCGGGTTCCCCTTCGAAGGGCTGCTCCATTCCCGAAGCATCGAACGGCGGGAAGAGGGCTCTTTCCCGCAGCGCCAGGGCAGCGAGAGCCACGCCGAGGGGGAAGTGCGCCTCGACCGAATGCCCGAGCCGGGTCCCGAAGGCGCGCACGGCGCCGACGAGGCCCGCTCTCGCCAGGCCGTCCAGGAAAGCACGTTCCTCCGTCGTGACGGGCTCGACACCGCTGGCGCCGCTCAGCACCGGAACGGGACCTCGTCCGAGCGGGCCAGCCAGCTCTCTCGTGAGGCGGGTGAGCGTGGCTCCGACGTCGCCCGCTCCGCGCCGGGACCGGTCGGTGAACACACCGGCGACCTCAGCGTAAGGCTTGCCCCCTCGACGCTCCGCGTGCTCCCGAGCCTCCAGAACGAGAAACGCTCCGGCGCTGCCGGGCACGAAGCCACCCCCCGCATCCCCACGCTGCCAGACGGAGCGGAAAGGGTGTGACCACAGATATCGCCCGAGCTCGTATCCGAGCAGCAAATCCTCGCGCTCCGCGTTGAGCGCTCCCCCGACCAGAAACAGATCGCCCTCGCCTGCGCCGATCCGGCGCCAGGCGTTCTCGACGGCCGACACGCCGGACACCTCCTCACCCTTGAACGTGCGCGAGGAGCCGGTGGCCTTGTGAATGATCGAGATGTTGCCGGCCAGGAGATTGGAAAGCTCTCCCAGGTAGAGCGTCGGGCGAAGCCCGGTCATCAGCGCCTGATTGAGGTAAGCTCCGGGCGCAGGCTGAGCTTCAATCTGCTCCAGGATGCGCTGATCGAGCTCGCAATCGCGGTCGCCGTTTCCTGCCGCTATGACGAGGTTCGTCACATCGAGCAGCGCGGCATCTCCGGCAAGGCCCGCATCCGCGAGCGCCAGCCCCGCGGCATAGACGCCGATTCGCTGCCATCCCTCCATCTGCCGCTGGTCCGACTTCTTCGGGATTTGCCTGCCGAAGTCGACCGCCACGAGCGGATGCACGGCGTAGGGCGCAAATCGCGCCTCCTCCACCTTCGCCGCGGCAGTGGGGTCGAGAAGCTCGCGTACGTGTGCGCTGTGGCCCTCACCGATCGAGCTCAAGAGCCCGATGCCGGTGATCCAGACCTCTCGGCCTCTGGTCATGAGGCGCCCTGCCCCTCCGCGATCATGCCCAATCGGGCCCCTTCGCGGCGAACATGCTGTTCCAGCTCCGGAGTGCTGAACGGCAGGCTGCGAAATGTCATCGAGGCATCGCTGACCCGCCGGTCCTCACTCGAGATGTGCGCCCGCATGACGGAGTATCCAGAGCCGGCATGGACGCGCGTGGCCTCCACAATCAGGTCTGCCTCCGGGCGCACGAAGGCGCGGAAGTTCGCCTCCTTGGCACTGGCGAAGAACGGCATGCGAGCAAAACCGTCCAGCGCCAGCAAGAGATAGCCAGAGGCCTGCGCCATCGTCTCCAGGAGGAGGACCCCGGGCATCAGGGGGTGTCCAGGAAAGTGCCCCTCGAAGACCGGACTTTGACGGGGAACCTTCGAATGCACCACGATCGAGGCGGCCTCACGATCCAAGCGCTCGATGCGATCCAGCATCTGGAAGTATTCCAGCCGCATCGCTTGCCCCGTCAGGCCGCAGCCGCAACCGCGACCAGCTTGTCGATATGGCGGCAGAGGCTACCAACGACGAAGTAGTCCTCGGATTTGACCTTCCCCTCGTTGACGCTCTGCATCCAGTCCTCGATGGGCAATTTGATGCTAAACCTTTGGTCGATCTCGAAAGAGATGTCGAGAAAAGCGAGGCTATCGACCTCGAGGTCCTTCATGATGTGGCTTTCTGGCTTGATACGGTCGAGCGCGACATCGCTCGTGGACGAGATGATCTCAGCTACGGTCTCGAACGTGGAAGACATTTCCAAATCTCCTTTCTATCGACCGTGTCCCGAAAGCCGGCGGCCAATCACGACTCATCGCATTGTCCCCAACTATGACCCCAACTAGCAGGGCAGGTCCGACGGCCAATTAACCCAGATCAAATGGCTGGGCGGCAAATGAGAATATCCAGGGCAGACGCTGAAGGTGCGTCGGGAGAGTGGAGACACTGCCAGGGTGTCGCAGTCCGAGACAACGAGTGCGGTAGACCGGCTGAGCGAGCTCCGTATCGGGCAGACGGAGGCTGTGCGGCGCACGATCACGCCGGAGGATGTAGCCGCGTTCGCGCGCCTCACGGGCGACTTCAACGCTTTGCACATCGACCCCGAGTTCGCGGCACGCACCGAGTTCCAGGAGCCGGTGGCGCACGGCTTTCTACACGCGAGCCTGTTGTCGAGCCTCGTTGGCATGAAGCTGCCGGGGCCAGGCGCGCTTTATCTGTCGCAGACCATCGAGTTCAGCGCGCCGGTTTTTGCCGGCGACACCGTCGAGGCCCGCGGCACGATCGAGAGCCTGGACCCAGAAACGCGCGTCGTCTGCCTCGCGACGGAGATCGTCAACCAGAACGCCGTCTGCGTACTGCGGGGCAAGGCCAGGGCCAAGGTCCTGCGGCTGGCGCCGGCGCCCCGTGACACGAAAGCTCCGGAGAGGCCGGGGTCGCGAATGCTGGATGGCAAAGCGGCCCTCGTCACCGGCGCCTCGCGCGGCATCGGGCGCGCTACCGCGCGGCTTCTGGCAGCGCACGGCGCGACGGTCTGCGTCAACTATCATCGAAGTCAATCCGCGGCATTGAGCCTCAGGGACGAGATCCGCGCCTCGGGCTGCGAATGCGAGGCAGTGAAAGCCGACGTCCGGGAGCCCGGAGAGGTGGGCTCGCTGATCGAGCGCGCCGCTCGCGGAGACCGCCTCGATATTCTCGTCAACAATGCGGGTCCGAAGATTGCCTCGGCCGACTTCCAGCACGTCCAATGGCCCGATATGGCCACGGCCTATGCCGATATCGTCGGCAGCGCATTCACTGTGACGCAGGCAGCCTTGCCTTACCTCAAGACCGCCGGGGGAAGAATCGTCAACGTGCTCTCGACGGCCGCTCTGGGCCGCACGGCCTATCACTGGCTTCCCTACGTGTCGGCCAAGAGTGCGCTCCATGCCATGAGCAAGAACCTCGCTCAGGAGCTCGGCCCGTCCGGAGTAACGGTCAATATGGTCTCGCCGTCCATGGTCGACACCGATCTCGTCTCGGGAACGCCCGACCGCGTGCGGCAGATGATGATCAGCCGCACGCCGTTGCGCCGTCTCGCCACGGTCGACGACGTTGCCGGCGCCATTCTCATGCTCGTCTCGCCTTATGCCCAGTTCATCACGGGGGAGAACCTTCTGGTGACGGGCGGTGATGTTATGATCTAGGAGGATGGATGGCCCCCAACCTGCGCCACCTGCAAGCTGCGAGCCTGCGCCAGATCGGCAATGCCAGACTGGCCGGGCACGGCGAACGCGAGTGTGCGCCATCAAGGATCCTCGAGTCTCTGTTGGACGAGGCGCCGGAGCTGGTGCGCCGGCGCTCGCTTCTGCCTGCCTTCGACTGGCGCCAGGCTAGTGCAGACCAGGTGGCGCGATTGCTCCGCAGTCTTGCCGGCGCGCGCGTCAATGTGCCGTTGTGGCTGATCAAGGGGCTCCTGGTAGGCGGACATCGGTTGCCCACGGCCACGATGGAAACCTGCTCACAGGAGCTGCGCATACTGGCAGCTCTCAACGCCCTCGACGACGGCCAGATCCCCGATGCGCTGGCGGATCAGATCGGGGATTGCACCCGATATGGCGACATGGAGCCGGCGGTCGCCAGCGCTATGGTTGCCCGCCTCGTGGCCTTGAGCAACACGTCTCTGGCCTGCTGTCTGGCGCTGAGCCAGGCCCGTACGTCGCCCGAGGCCCTGCGTCCCGTCCGCAAAGAGCTTCAGTCCGAGATCGCGGGTCTTCCCTCGCTCCGGCTGCGCCTCGCCGGAACCTCGACGACGCATGGGCTCAAAGAAGCCCTCGTACCTGCGTTTGCGGCCGCCGGCCGGTGCGTCGAGATTGCCGAGGGTCCTTTCGGAAGCGTCATATCCGAGCTCTTGGAGCCCGACGAAACGGCCGACGCTTTGGCCGTGCTGTTGGATCGCGAGCACTTCTTGAGCCTTGATTGGCGCGGCAGTGCCAGAGAGGCCCGCAGACTGGTCGATGAACGCCTCGACACGCTGACGGACGCCATCAAGGCGTATTGCCGGAAATCGCCGAGACCGCTTCTCGTCACTACCCTTCCAGCGTCCATCTCGCCCACTTCGGGCCATATCGACCGGGTTCATGCCACGGGTGAGTCGGGCATCGTTGCCGAGCTCAACCGCAGGCTCGCCGAGATCGCAGTCGGCGTCCCGTCCCTCCATCTCATCGACGCAGACCACGCATTGGCGTCGATCGCTCCCTCAGAGCGCTCCGACCCCAAGCTGTGGTTCTATGGCAGGATCGCCTACGCGGAGCCGGCCCTCCGGGCCCTGGCCCATGGTTTTGCCCGCGTCTGGCAGGCCCGCGAGAGGGGCCGGGCCAAGGTCCTCGCGCTCGATTTCGACAATACGCTTTGGGGCGGCGTCTATGGCGACGACGGGATCGGCAGGCTCGAGTGCGGTGACGACTTCCCCGGCAACGCCTTCAAGGCCCTGCAGCAGGAATGCCTGCGGCTCAAGGCGCAGGGCACGCTCTTGGTCGGGCTCAGCAAGAACAACCCCGACGCCATCGACGTGCTCTCGAAGCATCCCGGCATGGCGCTGAAAGACGATGATTTCGTCGCGACAGCCATCAACTGGGAGCCAAAGCCGGACAATCTCCGCCGGCTCGCCGGCGAGCTTGGGCTTGGCCTCGAGAGCTTCGTGTTCCTGGACGACAGCCCGCACGAGCGCGAAGCCATGCGCCGGATGTGCCCAGCGGTAATCGTTCCGGAATTGCCTTCGGATCCGGCCCGGCGTCCCCAATGGCTGCGCTCGCTCGCCTGCACCTGGCCCTTGCGGCTGACGGACGAGGATTCGCGCCGATCGGAGATGTATGTCGCCGAGCGCAGGGGACGGGAGTTGCAGGAGAGCTCCGGCAGCTACGAGGATTACATCACGGGACTGGAGCAGCGGCTCCTCGTGGAGCCGCTTTCCGTCGGAACCCTGCCGCGGGCCGCGCAGTTGCACGAGCGGACCAACCAGTTCAATCTGACGACCCGGAGGCTCGGCGAGGCCGACCTTCGCACATACCTTTCCGGTGAGAGCCGTGCGGCCTTCGTCGGCCGCGTGAGCGACAGGTTCGGCGATCACGGGCTTGTGCTTGCGGCGTGTGCCACCGTTCAAGGCGACACGGCGCGGATTGAGACGCTCGTAATGAGCTGCCGCGTCATCGGTCGAGAAATCGAGGCGGCGTTTCTGGACGCGATCGCGGAAGCCCTTGCCAAACGCGGGGCGAAGCGGCTCGTCGGCCTTTACCGGCCCACGGCCAAGAACGCAATCGTGCGGGATTTCTATCCGTCCTTGGGCTTTGCAGCCGCAGGAGATGAGGACGGCGCCGACCTGTGGGAGAAGCTCCTGGTTGGGAGCGCCGCCCCGCGCTTGCGGCCAGTGACTGTGGAATGGGGGACCCAATGAGCGTGGCTGCCTTGGTTATCAACGACGTCCGGCCCGAGATCGTCGAGATCTTCCGCGATGTGTTTCAATTCGACGGACGAGTGACCTCTAGAACCTCTCCGGACGAGGTCACCCGTTGGGACTCGCTGCAGCACATCGCGCTCGTGCGAACGATCGAGCACACCTTCGGCATCTCCATGAGCATGGATGAAATGGCGGAGTTGCGCTCGGCCGGCGACATCGAGCGCGTATTGGTCCGCTATGGCGTTTAAGGTAGCCCGACCACTGTGCATCACTGTGGCGCAGGGAAACGCTCGTCCTCAAGCCCACTCGTGGTCCGGTATCGTCTCGACGTGCTGGCGCAGGGCGGTGGCGTCGGCGATGGCCACGACCTCGCGCTCGACGGTGACGCCCAGAGGTCTGAGCTTGGCGAGAGCTCGTGACAGGCTCTCGGGCTTCATGCCCAGGCGCTTGGCGATGAGTGATTTCTCGTAAGGAAGCTCGACGGTGCACGGGCCCTCGCGCTGGCCGCACAGGCGCAGCAGGAAATCGGCGACCCGCTGTGGCGCATCCAGAACCTTGATCTGCTCGATGTGCTCGACGAGGAATTTCAGATGCTGCGAGGATGACGCGAGCATGGCGAGCGCCAAATCCGGCTCCTGGCGTATTCTTCGCCGGAAGCTCTCCCCGTCGATGGCGAGCAATCTCGAGTTGGTCACGACCTCGGCGCACACAGGGTAGCGTCCGCCAAGGAAGATGGCGGCCTCGGCAAACGTCTCGCCGCGCCGAAAGACCCCGACGACGGCCTCCGTTCCCTCGGGGGTGATTCGAAAGACCTTAACCCAGCCATCCAGGATCACGAAGAAGGACTCGGCCGGAGCACCTTGCTGGAACAGTACCGTGCCCTTGTCGTAATTGCGTGCCCCGCTGTTACCAATCAGGCTCTCCGCGGTAGCGTGAGGCATCGCACTGAAGAGCGGGGTCGAGCGCACGGTCTGCCAGTCGCCTGGCTTCATCCTGATTGGTCCGGTGACACCGATGTGCATGTCCTCTTGCCGTGCCGAAGCCTCGCGCCTGGATCGGGCCGGCGCCAAGGCTATCGGGACAACTCGTTTGGCGAGGTTGCCGTAATGCGGGTGTGCGCAATGGGCCAGTCCACTGCCGCCTCGCACCAGCCTCGGATGGCCTCGGCATCGGCCTTCAGCATCTTGCCGGCTGCGCCCGAGAATATGTGCCACGCAGCGCGTTGCGACTGGTTGACCCCAATCAAAACCGGGATGTCGAGCTCGACAGCTGCTTCGATGAGGGGGCGGAATCCCCTTCCCTCGGCCTCCCGCTTGCCGAAACGGTTGATGATCACGAGATCGATGGCCGGCGTCAGCGATGAGATCGCAAGGCCGACGGCCTCTTCCAGAGCCGCGGTATCGAGATGACAACCCTTCGCCAGCGGACCTCGATTCTCGGTGGCGTTGATGCGTTCGCCCGACGCGAGATCGATGAGCGTCATTAGGCACCGGCAGCCGTCGGAGCGCGGCTCGTTGGCCTGAACGGTGCCGGCAATCCGCCAGCCCCTGGACCGAAGGTTACGAGCCGTCTCGGAGAGCAGCGCGTCCACGCGCTGCCCCTCGCCGGCGTCATAGTGGACGGCAGCCAGCTTCAATATGCCTGCTCCTTCTCCGTGAAAAGCCGGACTCGTCCCTGCGCCATCGAAGAGGTCACATCGCGTCGGGCGAGGCTGCGGAATCTGGGCGAGCCTCACCGGCCAATGGACACGTCAGAGCGTCGAGCCCGACCGGATCGGCTGCGGTTCCAGGGCCGGCCCGGGTCAGCGTTGCCCCCAGCCGATGGGCATCGCTCTCGACAGCGCGCGTCACGAGCCCGGCAAGGCTCGCATAGGCGGGTGCCGCGTCTGCCTGCCGGAGAGAGACCGAGAAGGCCTCGACCCAGCGGCCCAGATGGTCCTCGAGGAACCGCCTCATGGCGGCCCGCGTGATCTCTGCCTGCTCCCTGCCTCTGCGCTCGATCGCATAGGCGGTCTTGAGATTAAGGAGGCTCATGAACTCGAGCTCGGTTCCGAGATGGTCGGGTGGGCTCGCGGCCGTGGGCGGCGGTCCGAAGCCGAACGCCAGATAGAATCCGTTGAGGTCGGCAAGGTCCACGGGCTGGCCGGCGAATCTGAGGCCATCGCCGTAGCCACCTTCTCGCATCGGAACCAGCGCCGATCCCAGAAAGAGACGGGAATGCTCGCTCGAGAGACCTTCCAGCGAGGCGTCACGCCAGCTCCGCGCGGCGTTACGGAGCAAACCAGCAAGACGAGCCGGCAGCTCGCCTGCCCTCTGGGCGATGAGAGCGGCGTCGATCCCGCGGCGAACCCCGTCCACAAGGCCCGGCTCGGGATAGGAGAAGCCGAGCGCCAGCGTCCGGTAGAGGTCCGCTGCGGCGATGGCCTCCTCGCGTGAGAGCCATCCCCTCGATGGCCGCGCCTGGGGCAACCGTTTCGGCGTGAAAGCGCTCACGTCCAAAGCGTTCCGCAGTCTCATGGCTTCACCGGATCGAATGTCAGCTGGGCCCAATTGGCCCACGCCTTGCGCGAGCCGACCTCCTTGGTACCGCCCTCCCAGACGGCGAAGGCGGCAAGCGTCTGATCTCCGGGCTTGAGCACCGGCGTGTTACCGTCACCGGCCGCGAGGGGGTGCGTGATGATGACCTTCCAGCGGCCATTGCTCCAAACGCCGCGGCCGTCGGCGTGCTGCTCCGGCATGGCGGTCAGGCTGCCGAAACCCTCGGCCATCTGCTCGATGACGGCCGTCCGCTTGGGCCGCGAGATGGGATTGTCGACGCCGACCGCGCCCGTGTAAGCGCGTGCGTCCGTCGCCCGGAGCACCTCGTCCGGATATACGTCGACGTGCACGTTCGGATAGAGCTCGGCGATCTGGGGCCCGTTCTGCAATGGGGCATCGGCCTTCGAATTCTTGTCGACGTCGTGCTGGAAGGCGGCCCGCCATTGCATGATGTTCATGCGCTCGCCCGGTCCGCCCATCATCGGGTTGGGGGCGTCGCCGGGCTTGTAGTTGATGGGGAGCTCCAGAGCCACCTGGTCGCCGAACTGATCGAGGACGATGCGATCGCTCTTGGTCGCATCGGCCCACTCGATCAGAACCGCATACCACTGACCGTTGTGCGCCGCGCGTACCTCGATCTCGGTCACGGCAGGGGCCGTATTCTGAGGGTTCGCGATGTTCTGCGGCAGCATCGGCACCTTGACCGCGGGAGCGTCCTTCCAGAAAGCGGCCTCGAGATCGAGCAGCGGCCCCGCGCTGTTCGGTACTGCCACTGCACGCAGGGATGGGTCCTGAGCCAGCGCCGGACCGACAGCCATCAGCAACGTGATGCCGGCGGTAGCAACGACTTTGAGCTCTCTCATGCTCATGACTGCCTCCCTGCCTCAGGTGATGTTCGAGCGATAGGTTTCGAAGCGGCTGTCATAGGCCGCGCGCACGTGGATCGGCTCCTTCAAGGGCACGCGCGAGACCTCGTCGCCCTGGTCGTCGTAGCCATAGGCGATGCCGCCCTCGACCTTGTAGCGATGGATGATGCGCGGAGTCGAACCGAACAGCAGCAGGCATCCGAGGAGCTTGTCGTCGGCGGAAGCCTTGCGGTAGGTCGCAATCGCCTCCGGCACGCCGTGGCCGAACATCTGCGCGAGGAACGGGAGGGGCACGTGCACCGGCGGGATGTAGTAGACGTTCGGCTCGAGCCCGAACTGCGGGTAGAGGGGCTTGGCGATCTTGGCGATGTGAATGAGGTAGTCGAGCGGATTGTCCTCTCTTGCCTTGTCGGGCGTGGTGATGAATCCCTGGAGGCGGATCTTGCCGATGCAGGCCTGCGTGCACTGGGTCTGGAAGCCGTTCTCGACCGCCGGATAGCAGCCGATGCACTTCTCCGACACGCGCGTCACCGGATTGAAGAACGACTTCTTATAGGGGCAGCCCTTGACGCACTCACGGTAGCCGCGGCATCGCGCCTGGTCGAGGAGGACGATGCCGTCCTCCTCGCGCTTGTAGATCGACTGGCGCGGGCACGAGCCGAGGCAGGCCGGATACGTGCAGTGATTGCAGATGCGCGGCAGGTAGTACATCCACTGCATGTGCGGCACGGTGATGTAGTCACCCTGCTGCATGTTGCCGAGGCTGTCGTCCTCACCGATGTTGGGGTGGGCGTAGTCGATGTCCTCCGGGAGGTAGCCCAGCACCCGCTCGCCCTCGGGTGCCGCCTCGAACAGCGTCTTGCCCTTGTAGACGGGTCCCATCGCGTCCTGGATGCCGTGCTTCTCCAGGGTCTTCACGTCCCAGCCCAGCGGATAGAAGCCGTAGGGCTTGGATTCGACGTTGTTCCAGAACATGTACTCCTGGCCGCGGCCGGGGGTCCAATTCGTCTTGCAGGCGACGGTGCACGTCTGGCAGGCGATGCACTTGTTCAAGTCCATCACCATCGCGAACTGGCGTTTGGGCCGGGCCGGCTCGTACGGGTACTCCATCTCGCGGCCGATCTGCCAATTGAAGACCTTCGACATTGCTCGCTCCCATTGAATAGCGGTTTTTCGTTTCAGGCCTTCTTGAAGCCGCCTGCCAAGTACTTCTTGAACATCTCGTTCTCGACCGAGGGCCTCAATCCCAAGGCCGCCGGGCGCCATTGACCTTTGCCGTCGATACCGCCGTCCTCGGCCTTGGTGAATTTCGCGAGGCTCTCGCGCGGAGCGCTGGTCACACAGTGAACGTCGACGTTGAAGCCCTTGGTCACCTCGTTGGTCCACGACCTGCGCGTGATGAGGGTGGCCGTCTGATGCGTGGGCTTCAGCCATGAGCGCGTGAGCGACTGGTGCCCGCCGTAGCGGAAGAGGGCCTGGTAGTGCGTCTCTTCGTTCTTCGCGAGCTTGTCCTCGCGCGCCTCGTGGGCCTTCACCGTGCCGGGCGTGGCCATATAGCCGTTGAACCACATGCGCGTGATGCCCTTGGGCGTGCCGGGGTAGTAGCGGGCGCGGGCCACAAGGCGGGCGACCTTGTATTCCTCCTTACGCTTCGGGTCGTTCCAGCCGCGGAACGGCAAGTCGTTCGGATCGCCGTCGATCCACACATAGTCGCCGTCATTGACGCCGAGCGATTTGGCGTCGGCGGGATTGATGTCGACGTACATCTCGCCCGTCCCCGGCGTGCGCTTGTCGCGCCGGTACATGTCGCCGAAGGGTCCGAACAGCGCCGCCATGAAGTCGGTGTCGACAGGCATGGTATGGGCGCCGTGCCGGTACTTCGGCGTATGGAAGACGCGGTCGAAGCCCTTGTCCCTGAGCGGATGCTTGGAGGCGAGCAGGTCCTCGACCTTGTAGGTCGCGTTGCGCATCTGGCGCGTGATGTGGCTCCTGTCGTCGGCCGGGATCTTCCAGTCCTCGGGCCGCTTGGGCCGGATGGCAGGATGGGGCGCCGCGACGATCGCGCACGGGTCGTAGAACGTCGCCTCCGACGGCTCGCGGTGCACCACCAGGTTCTCGCCGGCCTCGATGAACTCGATCTCCGGCCGGTAGAACTCGAGGCGCCCGGTCTTGGTGAACCAGGGCTTCGATTCCTGCACCTGCTCCCAGGAGTTGACGCGCGGATAGGTGCGCGTGTTCATGAGGGCGGGCACGCCGCGCTTCGCCAGCTCCTCGAGGTCGCCGATGCGATAGCCCTTGAGCGGCGTCGAGCCGTCGATGATGCGTTGCAGGTAGACGTCGGCGCGCTTCTCGGCAATGAAGTGCCACATCTCCTCGAAGCGCTTGTCGCCGGTGATCTTCGTCAACTCGCGCGCGACAAAGAGATACGTGTCGTTGTCGGAAATGGTGTTGAAAGCGCGCTTGGCCGGCGTGCGCGGGAAGATTTGGACGAACGGATTGGTGTTCGACGCCGTCATGTCCGGATACTTGAACTCCATCCAACTGTCGACACCGTAGACGATGTCGGAGTATTCGCACGAGGCCGTCCACCACCATTCGTTGTAGGCGACGAGCTCGCATTTCGGCAGCGTGTTGTTGACGACGTCGTAGTGGCCCTTCTGGTTGCCGAGCGAGGAGTTCGAGTTGACCTGCCAGATCATCTTGGTGGGCGTGGGCATATGCGCGCCGGCGGTGATCTTCTTCTCCCCCGCCTTCATGATGCGCTCGCCGTTGGCCCAGTAGTGCATGGATTCAGGGCGCAGCGTGTAGCGCGGCTTGACCTCGCCTTTGGGATCGAGCTGCGGATGGAACGGGTCCTCGACCGTCCACTTGCCGATGCCCGAGAACAGCGTGTTCTTGTAGGTGCCGGCATAGGAGCCGATGTTCCCGCCGTGGCGTCCGAGCGAGCCGGCGAGAGCAAGGACGAGGAAGATGGCGCGGTCCTTGTTGTCGTTGTTCCAGAACTGGTTGGGGCCCATGCCACAGGCGATGAGCGTGCGGCCCTCGCTGCCGGCGATGGTCCGTGCCAAGGCCTGGATCGCCTCCTTGGGCGCCCAGGTGACCTTGCCCGCCTTCTCCGGCGTCATGTTGGCGTCGAGATACTCCCTGGTGAGGTCGAAGACGGTGCGGGCCTGCACCTTCTTGCCGTCGGCGAGCGTGATCTCGAACGAGCCTTCGAGGACGGGGTCGAACCCGGCTGATTTCGAGAACTGCTCGCCGATCTGATCGCGCGAGACGGCAACCGGCGCTTTCTTGGCCGCATCCCACATGACGAAATCGCCGAACTCCTCCTTCAGCGCCTCCGGGATCTGCATTCCGTTCTGCTTCGGCGTCGGCGGAGCCTTCTGGTCCTTGGCGACGACGCTGACCCAGTTGGTCAGTGTACTGCCCTTGTAATTGGGGAAAACGTCGGCCGCCTTGAGCCGCTCCAGCGTGTCCATGCGAACAAGCGTCGGCAGGTCGGTGAAGCGTTTGACGAAGTCGGCGTTGTAGAGCTTCTCGGCGATCATGACCTGGGCGACGCCGAGGGCCATGGCGGGGTCGGTGCCCGGCCGGATGACGATGACGTCATCGCACTTGGATGCCGTGGCGGAGTACTCGACGGTCACCGCGACGGTCTTCGCCCCCTTGAGGCGCGCCTCCGTCAGCCAGTGGCTGTCAGGCATCTTGGTCGCGATCCAGTTCATGCCCCAGGCGACGATGACCTTGGCGTTCTCGGTGTCGAATAACTCGAAATCGTTGGTCTGCTCGCCGGTCACCATGGGATGGCCCGGAGGCAGATCGGTGTGGAACGAATAGCTGTCCCACGAGCCCGAGCCCTTCGCGTCATCGTCAGATACTTTGCGCACGTGCTGATCGAGCAGCGACATGGAGTTGCCCATGCGGAAGCAGCCGAAGATGCGCACCGCGCCCTGCTTGGCCATGCCGCCGCGGAACTTCATGACGCGCGTGCCGGCGCCACCGACGGCCTCGACCATGTCCGGGTCGTAGCCCTGCGCGAGAAGGCGCTTCTTTCCATCGTCTCCGGAGTAGGTCTGCGCAATATTGACGAGTGCCTTGGCGTGGTAGGCCGCCGCCTCCTCGTGGCCCACCTTGACCCAGCTGTCCCAGCCACGGCGCATCAGCTCGGCAGGAGCCGCGCCGGTTGCGGGATCGCGCGGGAAGCCCTTGTCGACCCACTCCTTGAAGCCCTTGCGCAGGAATGCACCATTGACGCGCCGGTCGCCGTAGAAGCGCCGCGCCAGCACGAGGCCTTTCTGGCAGCAGCGCGGGTCCCACCTCGACGATGACTTGTTTCCGTAGAGATCCTCGGCCTTGGAGTAGCCGTAGCTCGGCTCGATGCGCACGACGACGTTGTTCTTGACGTGCGCGTTCAAGAGGCAGTTGTGCGTGTCGTTCGGACAGCACAGGAACGTGAATCGCGTATCCGTGCGATAGATGTCGCGATAGATGCGCTCCCAGTCGCGATTGGGATAGGCCGCGAGCGGGTTCTCGACGTTGACGGGCGCCAGATACCGGTATTCCGCCAGCGCCGACCTCGGAGCCAGAGCCGTCCCAAGTCCGGCACCTGCCATCTGCAAAAAGCGGCGGCGTGATTGACGCTTGCTGTCTTTGGAGTGCATGGCGTTCCATCCCGATTTCTGTGAGGGATTCCCTGGCCCACCCGGCGCCACGCAGAGGGGCCCGTCACCTACCATGCGAGGATGGGCGCCGTGCACCGGCCACCGCTTGACTCTGGTCAAGCCTCCGGTGCGTCACAGTGACGGGTGATGTGAAATTCAGGTGATGAGAACGGACGTCGGCAATTCCGCGCGATAGCGCGGGCTCCTTAAGGAATTCAATACCACTCGTGGACCGGTCCTCGACCGGCGCGCCGTGCTTTCTGCGGGCAGGCGGGCAATGGAATCCGGCGATGGCGAGATCGTACTCGGCGCCGGCGCGCCGCAAGGCGCAATCCTCGCCGCCTGCAGCAACTCAGAAGCGGCCGTCTCCGGAAAAGCTCATCTGCAGCACTATTCATGAGGCTCGCGGAGCGTCATCGCACGAGCCAAACCGTCGGCCGCCGCGGGGGCGCGCGCCGCCAGAGTCGCTCGCGATGCTGGCGGGGCAGAATTCGCTACCGGGGCGCTCGCTGACAAATGCGGACCGGGAAAACTAGAAATTGATCATGCCGCCGCCAGTCACCATGTGGAGGTCCTCGATGGCGTCGAGACCGGCCGCCGCGGGAGCCTCGATATCGGCCTCCTGCCGGCGGTACTTGAGCCAGAGCGTCATGGCCGCCGCATCGATCTCCTGGGCCACGCCACCGCCCCATTTCGTGAACTCGCTCGACGTCGCGCCGGCGGCGAGCGCGGCCGGTCCGATCTGATCGTCGTACTCGGTGTACTCACCCCACAGGATCGTCGTGCCGAGTGCCGTCCATTTCTGCCGGATGCCGGCCTTGACCGTCCAGTGCTCGCTGTCGGGCGGCGTCACCCCCGTGAGCAGCACCGTCTCCGAGTTGTCCTCGCGTCCGTAGGCAGCATGAAGGAACAGACCCGTGGCCAGATGCTGTGCGTAGCCGCCGACCTGGAAATAGTTGGAATCCTTCACCGCAAAGCCTGCGAACGGGGCTGCGGGTGGCTGGTTGCGCTCATCCGTGTTCTCGGAATAGGCAATCCCGGCCAAGAGCTTGAACCCGGCGACCTCTCCGGCATAGCGTCCCGCCACCTCCCAGAAATCGTCCTCGGCCCAGCTCGCCGACAGCGTGAAGCCCGCGAACGTCGGGCTGTCGTAGCGCACGCCCTCGTTGACGATGCCGTTGCAGTCTCCGCCCCAGGGCCGCGCTTGCGAGTAGCAGAAGCCGAGGTTGCCCCACGTCACGGGCGCGAGTGTGCCGTCGGCGCGCCTCAATTGAAAACCCGCCCCATCGAAGAGCACGTAGCTCGAGATGATCTGCGTCCCCGACTGGTCGGTGAACATGGCCGCGCTCTTGCCTGCATGAGCCTGCTGGCCCATGCTGATCTTACCGAGGTCCTTGCTCTGGATGTACCAGTACGACATCTGCGTGTTGAGGTCGTCGCGCGCATTCGGCCTCGCCTGGCTCGACCCGAACGGATTATCCGAGAGGTTCTGAATGCGGATCACGTAGCCGGCCGTCCAGCCCGGCGCGATCTGCGCCTGGCCGGTGAACTTCACGTGGCTGGTCTGCGTCGGGCCGAGACCCCAGAGGTAGGTATTGGCCTCGCCGCCATCGTCCCAGTAGGTGACGGCCTGGGCCACGTATCCTGAGATCGTGAGGCTGACCTTGCGGTTGCCCTTTCTCGCCGTCGTCGCCTCGAGCTCGGCGATCCGCTCCTCGAGATCCGCGCAACAGCTGCCGCCGAGGTCGGCAGCGGTCGTCGCGTTCGTTCCGAGCGCGACCAGTGTAGCCACTGCAGCTGCCAGTCGAAAACCGGTGTGCACGCACCTTGCCGCCATGGAGGGCTCCCTATTATCGTCAAAGCTGACCCCCAAGACGGCCCGCGTGCAAGGCACGCCAGCACGGCCGAGAATCGACTGAACCACTGATTTATTGTTAGCGCAGTCGGCGTTACGGCACAGAACAAACACGTCAAATCGCATGATGTGAGTCAACCGGCGTTGAATTCCCGCAAGACCGTGGCCCTCTTGCATCACTCTGGTCTACGAGCCGACACGGCCAGAACAACCAGTCCGGCCCATGCATCAGACCGCCACCGCCCTTGCGGCAAAAGACGATCAGTTGCGCGAGAGCAGATAGAGAAGCACCACGATGACGAAAGAAAGAGCCGCGCTGAGACCGCGCCAGAGAAGGAGCGGATCGCGCGCCAGGAGTGGCTTTGCCCTGTCGTAATCGAGCGACGGGTTGGGGCGTTTCAAATCCTCGACGAGAGCGGACAGCGCCTCGGTGCGCTCGGACGGTCGCTTGGCCACAGCTTTCGCGAGTGCGGCGTCCATCCAGATGGGAACGTCGGCGCAGAGCGTGCGCGCGGGCACGTAGGCGCGCCTGGCAACGTCCCGCGCGCTTGCAAAGCCCTTGCCGTACGGGAGCCGGCCCGTCAGCATCTCGTAGGCGACGACCCCCAGAGAATAGATGTCCGACCGGTTCGTGCCCCGCTCGCCTTGGATGTACTCGGGCGCCGTGTAGTCGAGCGTTCCGACCAGCGCCGGCTCGTCCCCGGCAGATGCCGCCTCCTCCTGGCTCGCCGCGCGCGAGGAGCCGAAATCGATGATCTTCACGAGCCCGTGACGGTCGATCATCACGTTCTCCGGCTTCAAGTCCTGGTGCAGGATGTCCTTCCTGTGGAAGGCGCGCAGACCCTTGGCGATCTGCTCGACGATGGCGCGCACCGCCGAGAGCTCGGGACACGGGTTGTCGTGCATCCACTGGCGCAGCGTTTGAGCCTCGAAGTATTCGGTGAGGTAGTAGAGCGACCGGCGCGGGGAACTGGGCGAGATCACCCTCAGGACGTTGGGACTTTGCACGAGACGGCCGACCCACTCCTCGCGGCTGAACATCTCGATGTAGACGGGATCGTCCTCGAAGTTGACCGACGGCGTCTTGAGAACGAGCGCCTCCTTGGTATCGAGACGCTCGGCCAGATACACCTGCGTGCGCTTGCTCGTGTGCAGCTCGCGCACGATGCCGAGGCCCTCGAACGCCATGCCCGGCGCGAGCTCAGGCGGGAACGGCAGCTTGGTGAGCGATTTCAGGTGGCTTTCGGCGTCGGGGAGGCCGGGATCGAGGACGCGCACGATCTGGCACGTCACGTTGTCGGTGCTGCCGCGCTTCAAAGCGAGATCGGTGATGGTCCTCGCCGCACGATCGAGGCCGTCGAACGACTGGCGGATGACATTGGCGATCTGAGCGGGAGTGACGAGCTCGTGCACGCCATCGGTGGTAAAGACGAGAACGTCGCCGGCTGCGACAGGCTCGACACGGTAGTCGATCTCGAGATCGGGATTGATGCCGAACGCGCGCGTGAGATAGCCCTCTCTGCGTCCGGCGTGGACGCGGTGGTCGCGGGTCAAGGGCTCCACCTCAGCCCCGCGAACGAGCGTGATCCGTGTATCGCCGGCGTGAAAGACATGCGCGGCGCCGGCCTTGAGGACGAGGCCGGAGAAGGTTGTCACCATGCCCTGCTCGGAGCCATGCAGGTGCTGCCCCTGGCCGTTGAGCCAGTTGTTGATCGCTTTCAGCACCACCGCGCCGGACTTCTTGACCGCCCAGGAGTCGGGCGTCGCGTAGTAGTCCTCGAGGAAATTCTTGACGCAGGTCTCGCTCGCGATCTTGCCGCCTTCACTGGACGACATGCCATCGGCGATCGCCATCGCGATGCCGCGGCTCACGAGCTCTGCGCCGGCGGGAATGGCGACGCCGTAAGAGTCGTCGTTGCGCGATTTGACGCCTGCGGCCGAGTGCTGTCCAACCTCGATCCGAGGACCGGGTGCATCGGGCTGGCGCACCGCGTCGGCGACTCTGTCCATTCAGGTCACCTCGATCATGGTGACCGTTCCGTCCGGCATGTACTCGGCGATGTGTCCCGCGGGCTCCTCGATGAAGAAGAAGGCCGTGAGGAGGCCGGCGAACGCAGATGCTGCAGCCACGACGAAGAATGTCTCGACCGGGACGAACGAGTAGAGGGTCAGGAACAGCACGCCGCCGACGTTGCCGTAGGCGCCGACCATGCCGGCGATCTGACCCGTGAGACGGCGCTTGATCATGGGCAGCATGGCGTAGACGGCGCCGTTGCCGGCGTTGACGAACAGCGAGCACACGAAGGTTGCCGCCACCGCGTAGGCGATTCCGAGATCGGGCGCCATGCGGCTCATGGCGAGGTAGCCTGCCGCCGTGCCTGCGAGACAGACGAGCAGCACGTTGCGCCGCCCGTACCGGTCGGAGAGCCAGCCGCCCATGGGCCGCGCAAAAAAAGTGGTCGCGCCGAAGCTCGCGCCGAGCAGGCCGGCCGCCGTCAGCGAAAGCCCGAACGTGTCCTTGAAGAACAGCGGCAGCAGCGAGACGACGGCGAGCTCGGAGCCGAAGGTGATGAGGTAGGCGAGGTCGAGCACCGCCACCTGCCGGAACTTGTAGCGGTGGATCTCCGGCACCGGCGCGCTGAACACGCTCCTGTTGATCCGCCAGGTGTCCCAGACCTGCTGCACGTAGTAGGCCGCAAGGCCGAGATAGGCCACCCACGTCGCCTCTCCCGACAGCAGGTTCAAATTCGCGGGGCCGAGCTTCCAGGCGAGCACGCCGAGCGCCAGCACGAGCGGCGCCTGCATGAGCGCGTAGAGGAAGAAATCCGAGCGGCTCGTCACCTCCATGGCTCCCATCCTCTTGGGCTTGAAGTAGGTCGAGCCCTTGGGCGTATCGGAGACCGAGAGGTAGTAGATCGCGCCGTAGACGATCGCGATCGCGCCCGTGATCGCGATGGCCGATCGCCACCCCTCGACGCCGCCGAGCCAGAGGGCGAGGGTCGGGAGCGTGATGCCCGCCGCGGCCGAACCGAAGTTCCCGAACCCGGCATAGATGCCTTGCGCCAGGCCCGTCTCCTTGGCCGGGAACCACTCGCCGATCATGCGGATGCCGACCACGAAGCCGGCGCCGACGAAGCCCAAGAGGAAGCGGCTGATGGCCAGCGTGGCGTAGCTGTCGGCGAAGGCGAACCAGAGACAGAGGAGGCCCGAGATCGCGAGCAGGCTCGCGTACATGAGCCGCGGACCGAGCTTGTCGACCAGCATGCCGACGACGATGCGGGCGGGGATGGTCAAAGCCACGTTGAGTATGAGAAGCGCCGCCACCTCCTGCTTCGAGAGCGAAAAGGTTTCCTGGATCGCGGCCATCAACGGCGCGTGGTTGAACCACACGATGAAGCTGACGAAGAACGCGGCCCAAGTGAGGTGAAGCGTGCGGATCTTGGGCTCGCCGCCAAAGAGCGCGAGCGAGCCGATGCGAAGTCTAGCCATGGGACCCCCGTGAAATTTGCTCTGGGGCCCAGGGGCAAGGGACGTGCCAAGTTGGAGCAGTCAGCGGCGCTCATCCAAGCTCCTGTTTTTGCGTAGAAAAATAGATTGCCTATTTTATAGGCGTCTTGGTCCATTGCCCAATTCATAGGCTCTTGACCATCGTGCTGATCAAATTTTTTGCACTGCAATAGATTCGAGGGGGCCCGGAAGGGTTCGAATGTGATCTGCATTTTCTTGTTTCTTTTCAAATGGCTGTAGGACCGGTTGGTCCCAGAATTAAGGATGGCATGGGTATTGCTGATAGACGTTTGTGTGCACCGCATAACAAGCACGGGGAGTCACCTGGGGATGAGCAGAAAACTCGTCGTCATCGGCAACGGCATGGCGCCGGGGCGCGCGCTCGACAAGCTTTTCGAGGCGTCGCCGGAGGCTTACGACGTCACGATCTTCAACGCCGAGCCGCGGGTCAACTACGATCGGATCATGCTCTCCCCGGTGCTCTCGGGCGAGAAGAGCTTCGAGCAGATCGTCATTCACGGCGACGGCTGGTACGTGAAGCATGGCGTCACGCTCTACAAGGGCTGCAAAGTTACGGGCATCGATCGCACCACGAAGACTGTCACGTCCGGGTCCATCACCGCCCCATACGACAAGCTCATCGTCGCCACCGGCTCTCTGCCCATCATCATTCCGGTTCCGGGTCACAAGCTGCCAGGCGTGCTCGCCTACCGCGATCTCGATGACGTGCACGCCATGCTGTTCGCGGCCAAGTCGCGTGGGCGCGCCGTGGTGATCGGCGGCGGGCTGCTCGGGCTCGAGGCTGCCGCCGGACTGACCGAGCGCGGCATGGACGTGACCGTGCTTCACCTCATGCCGACACTCATGGAGAAACAGCTCGATCCGGCCGCCGGCCACCTTCTGAAGCGCGCAGTCGAGGCGCGCGGCATCAAGGTGATCACCAAAGCCGACACGGAGGCGATCCTCGGCAACGGAAAAGTCGAAGCCGTTCGCCTCAAGGATGGAACCGAGCTGCCTGCCGATCTCGTCGTGATGGCGGTCGGCATCAAGCCCAATGCCGCGCTCGCCAGGGAGGCGGGCCTCACGGTCAACCGGGGTATCGTCGTGGACGGCGCCATGCGCACCAGCGATCCCGACATCTTCGCGCTCGGCGAATGCGCGGAAGCCCAGGGCCAGACGTTTGGACTGGTCGCGCCGCTGTACGAGATGGCCGGCGTCGTCGCCGCAAGGCTCACGGGAGACGCAAGCGCAGAGTTCACGCCGAGCGCCACCGCGACCAAGCTCAAGGTCACGGGCATCAACCTCTTCTCGGCCGGCGACTTCGCCGAGGGCAAGGACCGCGAGGAGATCGTGCTGCGAGACGCGGCGCGCGGCGTCTACAAGCGCCTCGTGCTCCAGGCGAACAAGCTCATCGGCGCCGTCTTCTACGGCGACACCGCGGACGGCGCCTGGTTCTTCGATCTCCTCAAGAAAGGCACCGACATCTCGCAGATGCGCGAGACCCTGATCTTCGGTCCGAGTTTCGCGGGAGGCGCGCCCCTGGACCCTACGGCGGCCGTTGCAGCATTGCCAGATGAAGCGGAAATCTGCGGCTGCAACGGCGTCTGCAAAGGCAGAATTGTCGGCGCCATCACGGCCCAGGGCCTGACCACACTCGAGGACGTGCGTGCGCACACCAAGGCGTCTGCTTCCTGCGGCTCGTGCACGGGGCTCGTCGAGCAGCTCATCAAGTCGACGCTTGGCGAAGCCTACGAGGCCGCCGCGGTGCTGCCGATGTGCTCCTGCACCAAGCTCGGCCACGACGACGTGCGCAGGTTGATCGTCGCGAAGGAGCTCAAGACCATCCCCGACCTGATGCAGGCGCTGGAGTGGAAGACCTCATGCGGCTGCGCCAAGTGCCGCCCAGCGCTCAACTACTACCTGCTCGCGACCTGGCCCGGCGAGTACCGGGACGATGGCCAGTCGCGCTTCATCAACGAGCGCGTGCACGCCAACATCCAGAAGGACGGGACCTACTCCGTCGTGCCGCGCATGTGGGGCGGGCTGACCACGGCGAACGAGCTCCGCGCCATCGCCGACGTCGCCGACAAATTCGAGATTCCCACCGTCAAGGTCACGGGCGGCCAGCGCATCGATCTCTTGGGCGTGAGGAAAGAGGACCTTCCCGCCGTCTGGGCCGATCTCAACAAGGCCGGCATGGTCTCCGGCCACGCCTACGCCAAGGGCCTGCGCACCGTGAAGACCTGCGTCGGCAAGGAGTGGTGCCGCTTCGGCACCCAGGATAGTACCGGCCTCGGCGTCAGGATCGAGAAATTCATGTGGGGCTCGTGGACGCCGGCCAAGGTCAAGATGGCCGTCTCGGGCTGCCCGCGCAATTGCGCGGAGGCGACCTGCAAGGACGTCGGCGTCATCTGCGTCGAGAGCGGCTACGACATCCACTTCGCGGGCGCGGCCGGCCTCGACGTCAAGGGCACCGAGGTTCTGGGCCACGTCGTGAGCGAGGACGAGGCCGTCGAGGTGATCGCCGCGCTCGTGCAGCTTTACCGCGAAGAGGGGCGTTATCTCGAGCGCATCTACAAATGGGCCAAGCGCGTCGGGATAGACACGATCAAGAAGCAGGTCCTGGATGACCGCGAGCGGCGCAAGGCGCTCCTCGAGCGGTTTGCCTTCTCTCAAAAGTTCGCGCAAGTCGACCCATGGGCCGAGCGTGTCGCTGGCAAGGATGCGCACGAGTTCGCGCCGATGGCAGACCTCACCTTCAAGGAAGCCGCCGAATGACCGCCACGGAGCAAGCCTGGATCGACATCGGAGCCATCGAGGACATTCCGCTGCGCGGCGCGCGCGTCGTCAAGACTGCGCACGGCTGCGTCGCCGTGTTCCGCACGGCGGAGAACGAGGCCTTCGCCATCGACGACCGCTGCCCGCACAAGGGCGGCCCGCTCTCCCAGGGCATCGTGCATGGCACGTCGGTGACGTGTCCCTTGCACAACTGGGTGATCAGTCTCGAAAGCGGGGCGGCCATGGGCACGGACAAAGGAGCGGTCAGGACATTCACTCTTCAGGTCGTGGGCGGGCGCATCCTGATCGATCGCGCCGCGCCGGTGGCCCGCAATGCCGCCTGACTCGGACCCCGCCGCGCCCGCCGTTCGCACGACGTGCCCCTATTGCGGCGTCGGTTGTGGTGTACTCGCGATGCCGCGCCTCGACGGCACGACCGATATCAGCGGAGACCCCGAGCATCCGGCCAATTTCGGCCGCCTCTGCTCCAAGGGCTCGGCGCTCGGCGAGACCTTGTCGCTCGACGGCCGCCTGCTCCATCCGCTGATCCACGGTGAGCGGGCAAGCTGGGACACGGCGCTCGGCCTCATCGCAGCCCGCCTCAGCGAGACGATCGCGGCGCATGGCTCCGATTCGGTCGCCTTCTACGTCTCCGGCCAGATCCTGACGGAGGACTACTACGTCGCCAACAAGCTGATGAAGGGCTACATCGGCTCGGCGAACATCGATACCAACTCGCGTCTTTGTATGGCGTCCTCGGTCGCGGGCCACAAGCGCGCCTTCGGCTCGGACACGGTGCCCGGCACCTACGAGGACCTGGAGCTCGCCGATCTCGTCGTCCTCGTCGGCTCGAACCTGGCGTGGTGCCATCCCATTCTGTTTCAGCGGCTCGCGGCCGCGAAGGAGAAGCACGGCACCAAAGTCGTGGTCATCGATCCACGCCGCACGGCAACGTGCGAGATCGCCGACCTTCATCTCTCCCTTGCACCGGGCTCGGACGTGGCGCTTTTCAACGGCCTCTTCGCCTTTCTCGACCGACACGGCGCTGTCGATAAGGTTTTTGTCGAAGCGCACACGTCCGGACTTTCCAAGGCGTTGCGCGTGGCGCGCTCCATGACGCTCTCCGAGATCGCTGCGATCTCTGGGCTCCCGGAAGCCCGGGTCACGGCGTTCTACGAGCTCTTCGCCCGGACGGCGAAGGCCGTCACCGTCTACAGCCAGGGCGTCAACCAGTCGACGGCGGGCACCGACAAAGTCAACGCGATTTTGAATTGCCACCTCGCGTCTGGCCGCATCGGCAGGCCGGGCATGGGACCGTTCTCGGTCACGGGGCAGCCCAACGCCATGGGCGGGCGCGAGGTCGGTGGCCTCGCCAACATGCTCGCCGCGCACATGGAGCTCTCCAACCCCGGGCACCGGCGCATCGTGCAGTCGTTCTGGGGCTCGCCCAAAATCGCAAGCGAGCCCGGCCTCAAGGCCGTCGACATGTTCCGCGCCGTCGGCGACGGGCGCATCAAGGCAATTTGGATCATGGCGACCAATCCCGTAGATAGCATGCCCGAGGCCGATGCCGTGCGTGCCGCGCTAGAAGCCTGCCCCTTCGTCGTCGTCTCCGATGTGGTGCGCGATACGGATACGACACGGTACGCGCACGTCCTGTTGCCGTCGGCTGCCTGGGGTGAGAAGGACGGAATCGTCACCAACTCCGAGCGGCGTATCTCGCGCCAGCGCGCGTTCCTGCCGATACCCGGAGAAGCCAGGCCCGACTGGTGGCAGATGGCGGAGGTCGCGAGACGCATGGGCTTCGGCGATGCCTTTGCGTGGCGCCATCCCTCCGAGATCTTCGCCGAGCATGCGCGTCTCACCGCCTGCGAGAACAACGGAACGCGCGATCTCGACATCGGCGCCTATGGGGCCGTCTCAGAGGCCGGCTACGATGCGCTCGAGCCTTTCCAGTGGCCGAAGCCTGACATCGCTCTTAGCGGGACGGCACGCCTCTTCGCCGAAGGCGGTTTCTTCACGCCCGATCGCCGGGCGCACTTTGTGCCCACTCCTTATCGCGCGCCCGCTGCCCCCACCTCGGCCGCAGCTCCGTTCGTCCTCAACACCGGGCGCATCCGCGATCAGTGGCACACCATGACGCGCACGGGGAAAACAGCGCGGCTCATGAGCCACATGTCCGAGCCGTTCCTCGAGATCAATCCTGCCGATGCCATGCGGCTCGGGCTTTGTGACGCGAGCCTCGCCCAAGTCTCAAGTCCTTACGGGCGCACTGTTCTGCGCGTGCTTGTCACCGATCGTGCGCGACCCGGCTCGGTGTTCGCCTCCATGCACTGGACCGATCAAATGTCGGGCCGAGCGCGCATCGACACCCTTATCGGCGCGGCGACGGACCCCGTCTCCGGTCAGCCGGAGCTCAAGGCCGCGCCGGTTCACATCGAGCGCTTTCGGAGCGCATGGTATGGCTTTGCGGTATCGCGATCGAGGCCAGGCCGGCCCGAAGCGGACTACTGGGCTCTGGCGCCCGCCCGGTCCGGCTGGCGCATCGAGCTCGCTGGACTTCATGACCCGCAAGACTGGACGGACACGGCGTCCCGGCTGTTTGGACTTGGGGAAGCCCGCGAGACGGACCTTCTTGCCTATCATGACAGGGCGCGGGGCGAGCATCGCTTCGCCGTCTGCGATGGCTCGGCACTCGTGGGCGCGCTCTTTGTTGCGCGAGAGCCGGTGGCGGTGGCCCGCGCCTGGGCCTCAGACACCCTGGGGCGCGCAATCGAGAGCCCGCGCGATCGTCTGGCCGTGCTCGCCGGCCGCCCCGGCGGCGCGACAAAGGACCGGGGCGCCATTGTTTGCGCCTGCTTCGACTTGGGTGTGAATGAGATTATCGAGGCCATCACGCGGCACGGCTCTTCAACCCTCGAGGCTCTGGGCGCGGCGCTGCGGGCCGGAACCAACTGCGGCTCGTGCCGCGGCGAATTGAAGAGGCTCATCGATGCAGAACGAATTGAAGAGGCCGTGTAAGCGCGGGCGCGTAACGCTGGTCGGCGCCGGACCCGGCGACGCCGAGCTCCTGACGCTGAAGGCGGTCAAGGCACTACAGGCGGCCGACGTCATTCTTTTCGACGCCCTGGTCTCGGACGAGGTCCTGGATCTGGCCCGCCGCGAGGCGAAGCGCATGCTGGTTGGAAAGCGCGGCCATCGCCCTTCCTGCCGTCAGGAGGATATCAACGCCCTGATGCTGAAGCTCGCCGGGCAGGGCAAGCACGTCGTGCGGCTCAAAGCCGGCGATCCCTCGATCTTCGGGCGATCCGGCGAGGAAATCAGCAGGCTCCGCGCGCACGGGATCGAGGTTGCGATCGTTCCCGGCATCACCTCGGCCTCGGCGATGGCGGCCGCGCTCGGCGTTTCCCTCACGCACCGGGATCATGCGCAATCCGTGCGCTTCATCACCGGGCACGCGAGGGACGGCGCGCTGCCGAAGGACCTCGACTGGCGCGGCCTTGCCGATCCCGCAACCACGCTCATCGTCTACATGGGCGGCCGGACGTGCCGGGAGCTGGCTCAACGGTTGATCGATGAAGGAGCACCCGCAACCACCCCGGTTAGCGCCATGACCGACATCTCGCGAGCCGGCGAGCAGCGCTGGCAAGGGACGCTCGCAGATCTTGCGAGCGGATCGCACTCCGTAGAGGACGGATCTCCGCTTCTGATCGGGATCGGCGCGACATTTGCCCATGCCCAACACAAAGGCAACAGCGCCCGCCCATCAATCCGGACACAAAGTGTGAAAATAAGTCTGCGGAGTTAGAGACTTAATGATGGTGGGTGTAGAAGGACTCTGATAGGCATTGTTTGTCTCGATGCCTTATCGGCAAAGGGGGTCGCGGAACCAGCATGGGGTTCTGTGCTAAGCAGGTTGGTCCGGGCCTTCCAACAGAAAGCGAGAACAGATGCTGTGGAACCCCACCATGAATGCGCTCGCCGATCTGTTGGGTAGGCCAGGAATCTCTGCTTAGCTGGCTTGCTTCACGCTTTTCCAAGCCGACACAATGTCTATCGGATGAACCCCACGATCTCCGCAGCTGCCATCCGACTTCCCGGCTTCGATGCAGCGGCTTCCGAGTACTGGCGCAGGCGCACCTTCAACTTCCGGTCCTCGAGCAGTCCGCCGATGGCGTCGCGCAATTCGCCCGTGGTCCAAGCGTAGCGGTCAAGACGACGCCCAACGCCCATCTCCTCGCATCGGGTCGCGTTGTCATGGCCGTCCCAGCAATATGGCATGATCACCGAAGGCACACCGAATACGAGCGCTTCGCAGAAGCTGTTGTTGCCGCCATGGTGGATGAAGAGATCGCACTGCTTCACGAGCGAAGGCTGCGGAAACCAGTCACCAAGATAGACATTGTCGGGAACCAGCCGGTAGGAGTCGCGCCACGCTCCCACGTTGATCAGGAAGCGATACGGCAGCCTTCCGAAGGCTTCGATCAGCCGGGCAATCATGTCGGTGTCGATCGCACCCAGGCTGCCGAAGCTGGTGTATATCAGCGGAGCGTGCTCGCGGCTGGCAAACGGCGGAGGCACATAGGGACCCTCGTTCCGGACGCAGCCTTCGAGATAGACGTAGAGAGCGGGATCGAGCGGCGTGCGGCGCGAATAGCGCATAATCTCTGGCGCCAGCAGGAGATTGAGATAAGGCGACGGCTCCAGAAACTGGGACCGCGGATATGCCGCAAGTCCGCAGCCTGTGAGCAGTTTGTTGAGGCGGTCGTGGGCCGGCGCCACCGCCCGTTCATATGCGACTTTGAACGTGTCCCAGCCGGACCGGTCAGTGCTCGAGCAACCCGAAAGGTGTGGTGGGACGTCCGCATCTGGAATCTCCGTCTCTGCGCACGATACGACCCTAACCCACGGTTTGCCGGATTTCAGAACGGCGGGAAACATCACGACGTTGTCGAGAACGATAACTGCAGGATCAAGCCGTGCGATCAGGTCTTGCAGCGCCGGCTCCGCGCGCATCGCCGTATCGACGATGGCATCCCATGTCGGACCCACATAGGCCTCTACCTGCTCGAGCGGGGACAACCGGAACGCGCTACGGTGACGCTGGATGAAAGAGTTCCAGTCGGCATTGCTCTCGATCGAGCCACCGTTGGAAGCCGGGATCGCGTACTCTGGAAAGCCGTACTGTGTGAAGACGCCGTGAAAGCCGGCATGGCAGATGAATACGGGCTCCGCGCCAATGCGGCGCAGCTCCTGCGCGATGCCGACGCAATTGAGCGCGGCCCCATAGCTGGCCTCAGGAAAGAGGGCGATGGTCTTATCTGAGCCGGGCATCGCTATCCTATTTCGAACCCATCGGGGAGCCGCGCATTTCCGTAGGGACACCCCGTCCGAGCAGCGCCGGCCGTTGCGCTTGCGACATCCGCAGGTGGACTCGCATCAAATCAGCGGCAGTCTCGAGCTGTCCCTGCTCAATGGCATTGAGGATCGAAATGTGCTCGCGGGCCGACTGCAGCACCCGGAAGGAGCTGGGAACGGACTGCTTCATGGCTGTCCGGCGCTTACGATGATGGACCGCGAGGGCATTGCTGATGTAGGGGTTTTCGCTGCCACGCGCGATCATCGCGTGAAAATCAAAGTCGGCAGCCTCAAATTTTGCGTAGTCGATTTGCTCCTCTCCGAGCGCAAGGATCGCCTCATGCGACTGGCGAATCGCTGCGAGGGCGGTCGCGTCCGCGGTAAAGTTCTTGCTCAGCAGCGCTGCGGGCTCGAGGACGAGCCGGAAGGCATAGCTCCAAGCGATGCTCTCCACGCGGGTGGAGGCAGGGCTAAAGAGCCACAGCTGGCCGGCGGCGCGCTCGACGAGCTGGTCAGCAGAGAGGCGCTGCAATGTGCTCTGCACGATCGCGCGCGAAGTGCGGTATCGCCTTTGCAGTGAGGCGATGGTCTGCGCGGCTTCGATGCGGCGTGCCTCGAGGTCGCGCAGGATCGAATTATAGAGGTCCTCCTCCTCGCTGCAGGCCAGCGCGCGCTCTGAGCCTATGCTTGTGATGCCATCCGACCTCAAGCGAAATCCGCCAGCCTTGTCACGCACGGCGATCCCTTGCAGGGCCAGTACATTTAGTGCACTTCGTACCGGCGTTCGGGACACATTGCATCGATCCGCCAGCGCCTGCTCCGGTAGCCGGTCTCCCACGCGGAGCCTGTCCTCGCGAATGACATTGAGAATGCGCTCAATCAGATCAACCTGACGCTGCTTCAGGCGAAGCGGGATAGTCTTCATCGGGGCCTGCTGCACGGCAACCTCGTTCAGCTTAGCTGGTTTTGGACAATCTTGACGTATGATTTCTCAAAAGTATACCATATGTGTGGCTGTGACAGCGCCGGGCAACAAGGACGCGACGCCAAAGAGAAGTGCTTCCTCTGACTGGCTGTCGGGGAACGTGCAAACTCGAATAGGGAGGTAACAAGCCGTGCTGAAGCGATCCCATCTGCGTGAGTACTCAGCTCGCGCGACTGCCATCACCTGTGTTCTGGCAGCCGTCCTCGTGGCAGCGGCGCAGCCGGTGCGCGCCGACAAGATCGTCGTGTCCAACTGGGATGGCTACATGCCCAAGGACATGGCCGAACGGTTCAAGAAGGCGACCGGCCACGATCTCGAGGTGGCGGTGCACGCCACCAACGAAGAAATAATGGGAAAGGTAACGGCCAATAAGGGTGAAGGCTACGACGTGCTTTTCGTCTCGGGCCAGTTTGCCCAAGCTCTGCGTGCGCTTGGCATTGCCGATAAGCTCGATCATGGCAAGCTTCCGAACCTGGCCAATCTCTATCCTGAAGGCCGGGCCTTGAAGCACGATCCCGGCAACACCTTCTCGACCCCCTACGCCTGGGGCACGACGGGACTGTGCTACCGCTCGGATCTGGTCAAGGACGCACCTTCGAGCTGGAACGACCTCCTGCAGCCGAAAGACGACCTGCGCGGCAAGTTGACCATGCTGGCAACCGATCGCTGGCTGTTGGCATCTGCGATGCTGGCCCTCGGCTTTTCGGTCAACGAGAAGGACACGAAAAAGCTCGACGACGTGAAGAACCTCTTGATCAAGGCGAAGAGCGGTCTCCTCGCCTATGACGACACCACGTTCTACTCGAAGCTCGTGTCGAAGGAAGCGCTCTTGGTTCAGGCCTGGGATGGCTGGTGCAACTACGGCATCACCGAAAACAAGGACATCAAATACGTTATTCCCAAAGAGGGCTCGGATCTCTGGGTCGATACGATGGTCGTTGTCTCATCCTCCAAGCACAAGGACGCCGCGCACGCCTTTATAAACTTCGTGCTCGACGCAGAAAACGGCAAGTGGGTGGTCGAGAACATCCTCTACAAGGTGCCAAATAAGGCCGCGATGGAAACGATAAACCCGGACCTCAAGCAGACCTATCCGAACCTCGCGATCACCCCTGCCGAGCTCTTGAAGTTCGAGCAGCTCCTCGATGTTGGCGAGACACAGAAGGCATACTCCAAGATAGTCGCCGAGATTCAGGCTGCGAAATAGGGACAATAGCGCGCGGCCTTTGCGCCGAGGGAAGGGGGCCAAGGCCCCCTTCCCAAAATCGGAGTGAGGCGCGCATCGCGACTTGGCCGTGCCAAAGCAGACGAGCAGCGCACCTGACCTATGACCGACCGCATTGCCAGATACCTTCTTGCCGCGCCTGCAATCCTCTGGCTCGTGGTGCTGATGGTCGTGCCATGTGTCCTCCTGCTTGTGAACTCGTTCTTCGAGCGCGGCGTCTATGGCGGCATCGACTACGTTCCGACGGCCGAGAACTATGTGCGGGCGATTGATCCGTTGTTCCTAAACGTCCTCCTAACGTCGGCACGCATCGCTGCGACGGCCGCAGCGATTGCGGTCATCATCGCCTATCCCGTGGCCTACGCAATCCACCTCACCGCGCCTGCCGCCCAAGCGAGGCTTCTCTTTCTGGTCATGCTACCGTTCTGGTCCAACTACCTGGTCAGGACCTACGCCTGGATGGTGATGCTGAACCCTTCCGGCATCATCAACAACACCTTGGCAGGCCTTGGGTTGCCCACCCTGCCCTTGCTGTACAACGAGTTCGCCGTCGTTGTCGGTCTCGTCTACAATTATTCGCCCTTTGTCGTGATGACGGTCTTTGCCTCCTTGGGGAGGGTGAACCGCGAGGTGCTCGAAGCCTCGGAGGACCTTGGCGCAAGCACCTTCGATACGTTCCGCCGCGTCCTCCTGCCATTGACGGTCCCCGGAATAGCCACAGGTTTCGTCTTCGTATTCGTGCTGTCGATAGGCAACTTCGTGACGCCGGCGCTGCTCGGCGGCAAGCGGGTCCAAACCGTTGGCACCCTCATCTACGATCAGTTCCTGTCGGCGCGTGACTGGCCGTTCGGCTCTGCGCTCGCGACGCTCCTGATCGCGATCATGATGATCCTTCTGTTCCTGCAGGCGATGGTTTCCCGCCGCGTCGAGACGGGTGAGGAGAAGGCAGGACTGCGTACCGTGGTGCCCGGCCATGCGTAAGCCTCCATTTCCCCGATCGCTCCTGGAACTGCACACGGGGGCCTTCTTTGCGTTCCTCTACGTGCCGGTGCTGGTGCTGATCATGCTTTCGTTCAACAAGTCCGGGCTGCCGACGGCATGGACCGGCGCGACGACAGATTGGTACGTGAAGCTCTTCACCAATGCCGAGATCGGTCGTGCGCTTGCCAATACGCTGATCATAGCGGTGGCGGCCACGCTGATCTCGACGGCGCTCGGAGTGGGGATCGGCCTCGCGTTGATGCGTACACGCGCGCCCGCTTGGCTCGATGCGCTGGTATTCGCGCCAATGATCATCCCCGACATCGTGCTCGCGATCGCCCTGGCGTCATTCTATCACCTGATCGGCATGTCGCTCGGTCTTCATTCCATCATTCTGTCACACGTCGTCTTCGACGTGGCGTTTGTCGCAGCAGTCGTCCGCACGCGTCTCGCAGGGTTTGACTACTCGATCATTGAAGCCTCGATCGATCTCGGCGCGGATTACTGGACGACTTTCCGGCGCGTCATGCTTCCGGTCATCGCGCCCGGCGTGCTCGCCGCCGCGCTCCTCGCCTTTACGCTCTCGATCGACGAGTTCATCATTGCCTACTTCACAGCGGGTGCCGGTACCGCCTCGACGACGCTTCCGATGAAGATCTACTCAATGGTTCGCTTCGGCGTCACTCCCGATATCAACGCGCTGGCCACTATCCTCATGGTGACGAGCTTCTTTCTCGTGCTCGCTTCGCGCAGGCTCGAACAAGGCCAGACATGATGACAGGCCGGCCAATCCTAGAGGCAATAGGAGTTACAAAGCGCTTTGGCGCCTTGACGGCCGTCGACGCTGTCGATGTCTCGATCAAGCCGGGCGAGTTCTACGCCCTGCTCGGTCCGTCGGGATGCGGGAAGACGACATTGCTGCGCTGCTTTGCCGGTTTCGAGCGCCCGGACGAAGGCCGAATTCTGCTCGATGGCGACGACATCACGGACGTGCGGCCTAACCGCCGCCCCCTCTGCATGATGTTTCAGTCCTATGCGCTCTTCCCACATATGACCGTCGCCGGGAACATAGCTTATGGCCTGGAAATGGAGCGTCTGCCGCAGGCCGAGGTCGACAAGCGCTCTCGAGAGATTCTCGAGATCACCGGACTGAGCGCGCTGAGGGACAGGAAGCCGCATCAGCTTTCGGGTGGCCAGCGCCAGCGAGTGGCACTCGCCCGCGCGCTCGTCAAGAAGCCGCGCGTGCTGCTGCTCGACGAGCCGCTATCGGCGCTCGACAAAGCCCTACGCGAGCAGATGCAGGTGGAGCTCAAGCGCATCCAAAAGGAGGCGGGGATCGCCTTCGTTATCGTCACTCACGACCAGGAGGAGGCGCTCGGCCTCGCCGACCGGATTGCCGTCCTCGACCGCGGTCGCGTTCAGCAGATCGGCGGCCCGCGCGAGGTCTACAACCGGCCAATCAACGCATTCGTTGCCGGCTTCGTTGGCGAGAACAATCTGATCCCGCTCTCCGCCGAGGCGGTCGGCGATCGCCTAGGAGGAGAACTCAGCGATGCCGGCCGCCTGGCACTGCTGATCGACGAGGTCGATGGCGCGCTCGGCCGCCGCAGCGATGTCCAGGGCGCGGAGAACCACCACGCCGCTGTGGAGTCGGCCTACATCCTCGCCATTCGGCCCGAGCGGATCCAGCTTGCCCGCACCACCACCGAGCTCGGTGAGCAGGCATTACCCGTTACCGTGCGTGAAACGGTGTTCCATGGCAGCGATATGAAACTCATCCTGACGCGCAAGTCGGGGGCAACCTTGATCGCCAGGCTCGCCGCTGCGCGCGCCGATGCACTCCAGCCGCGTCCCGGCGACCAGCTGTGGTGCGCGTTCGATCTTGAGCATTCTAGGCTCATCACAGCCGAGTCCGGATGGACTAAAGCGCAGCGCACGAGACCCCGACAAGAAAGGACAGATGCCATGGCCGACAAGAAAGTCATCGCCTTCTTCCCGGAGGCCGCCTTCGGGCCGGCACTGAATTCGGTCGCCATCGCGCAAGCCACCGAAAAGCTCGGCCACAAAGCAGTGTTCCTCAGCGATCCGGGGTTCACCCAGGTCTATCGCGACTACGGCTTCGAGGCGCACGACGTGAACCTTTCGGAGCCGATGCCGCCCGAGCAGATGGCGAAGTACTGGGTCGACTTCATCAACGGCCACATTCCGAACTTCAACAAGGCGCCCATCGACCAGATCGAGAACTATGTGAAGGACTGCTGGAACGCCATCGTCGAGACCTCAATCTGGGCGGAGAAGGACTTGCCCGGCGTTCTCGCGAAGGTGAGGCCGGACGTCGTCTGCGTCGACAACGTCATCCTGTTCCCGGCGATCAAGCGCTACGCCAAGGAGAACGGCAAGCCCTGGGTGCGCATCATTTCCTGCTCGGAGAACGAGATCCCGGACCCGGACATCCCGCCGCACCTCTCGGGCTGCGGCGAGAACGACAAGGCCGGTTTCCATGCCTTTGACGAGCGGTTCAACGCCGCGGTGAAACCCGCGCACGACCGCTTCAACGAGCACCTGATTGCTTGTGGCGAGGCGCCCTATCCACTTGGTCAGTTCTTCGAGACCTCACCGTTTATGAACCTGCTGCTCTATCCCGAGCCCGTGAAGTTCAAGCGGCGCAATCCACTCGATCCGCGCAGATTCCAATACCTCGATGGCTGCGTGCGCCAGGACAAGCCATATACGGTGCCGACCTTCCAGGCCAATAACGACAAGCCGCTCATCTATGTCAGCTTCGGCTCACTTGGCGCCGGCGACACGGCGACGATCAAGCGTCTCGTGGCGGCGCTCGGCAAGATGCCGGTGAGGGTGCTGATAAATGTCGGCGACTATCTGAGTGAATATCAGCCGTTCCCGTCCAACGTCATCGCCGACAAGTGGTTCCCACAACCCTCGGTCATCCCGCAGGCTGAGGCCGTGATCCATCACGGCGGCAACAACTCATTCACCGAGTGCCTCTACTTCGGCAAGCCGGCGATCATCATGCCCTATGTCTGGGATGGCCACGACAATGCCACGCGCGTTGAGGAGACCGGCCACGGCCTCAAGATGCACCGCGCCGACTGGACCGAGGATGAGCTCTGGCGCAACCTCGAGCGCATCCTCACCGATCGCGAGATGATGGCGCGGCTGTCGGCCACCTCCGCGTACATGAAGAGCCGCCATGGCCCGACCAAAGCGGCCGGTATCCTGAGCGGACTTCTGGAAGGCAGGGCGATCTGATGCCGACACGCCTTGAATCGTCCGCCCCGCATATCCATCCCGCGCTCACCTGGGCGGAGGACCTGAATGACTGGGGCGATCAGCCCGACGCCATTGCCGGGCGCTCGCGCTCGAGCGGGCGGCTTCTGTGGAAGTCGGAGGGCGGTGCGGTCGAAGCGGGCCTATGGATCTGCACGCCGGGAAGCTGGCGGCTCTCGATCGCGAAGGAGGAGGTCTGCCATTTCGTCTCGGGCCGTGCGCACTACCGCTCCGACAAGAGGGAGGAGATCGCGGTCGGCTCCGGTACGGTCGCCCATTTCCATCCCGGCTGGACCGGCACCTGCGAGGTCGCCGAGACCATGCGCGTCATCTACATGGCCGCTCCCTATGACGGACCGGCCGATCTGGGCGCTGCAGTCATGCGTGATCCGGGCGAGATCGGCGACCTCGTCGATTGGGGTCCCGTGCCGTCCATGATCGAGGGGCAGTCGCGCACGAGTGGCAAGCTGCTCTACCGCCGTCCCGACAGAGGCGCGGAGTCCGGCATTTGGGTCTGCACGCCGGGGCTCTGGGAATGCCACGTCAATGCTGGCGATGAGCTCTGCCACTTCCTCTCCGGCCGCTGCACCTACAAGCACGAGAGCGGCGAAGTGATCGAGATCCTGCCCGATACCGCAGCCTTCTTTCCCAATGGCTGGCTCGGCACCTGTCGCGTGCACGAGACCGTGCGTAAGGTCTACATGATCCGCTGAGGCGAACCCCGGATTGCATAGTGCCGACGATGAGCCGCATGACCTTCGATCCCGAGATCCCAGTCTTCTTCTTGAACCCGAGCTATGTGCGAGCGGAGGGGACTGCCGTCGGTGTTGCCGATCCGGCAAGCCTCGAGCCGGTCGGACGTTACGCCGAGTGCACCGAGGCAGAGATCTCCACCGCCCTTGCTCGCATCAATGCCGCCCAGGCCAGCTGGAAGCGGCTCGATGCTAAGTCTCGCGCGAAAGTGCTCCATGCTGTCGCAAACGCGATCGAGGCCGCCGACCTCAAGCTTTGCGCCGAGCTCATGACGCGGGAGATGGGCAAACCCTATCCCGAGGCCATCGGCGAACTGGCCAATTGCGCGCCAGTCTTCCGCTACTACGCCGAAATGGCCCGGGACGAGGCTGGCAAGGTGGCCGGCTCGACACAGGCGGGCTCCTTCCAGTTCGCCCGCTACGAGCCGCTTGGTGTTTCGGCCCATATCATGCCGTTCAACTTTCCCATCCTGCTGATGTGCTGGACGGTCGCCGCCTCGCTGGCCGCGGGCAACGGGTGTGTCGTGAAGCCGGCGCCGGCAACGACGCTGTCGACGCTCGAGTTCATGAAAGTGTTTCGCGACCTGCCACAGGACCTCATTGCCTGCCTTCCGGGCGCTACGGCGGTTGCCGAGTACCTTGTCGCTTCCGACCAGACGCACGCCATCGCCTTTACCGGCTCTGCGTCCGCAGCGCGAGCGGTTGCCGTCGCCGCAGCCTCGCGCCTCAAGCCCGCGGTGATCGAGGCCGGCGGCTCCGATCCCATGATCATCACTGCTCATGCCCCGATCGAGGTTGCGGCGGCAGGTGCCGTAACAGCGGCGTTTCACCTCTCCGGGCAGGTGTGCACCTCTGCTGAGCGCTTGTATGTTGTAGAGAGCGTGCACGACAGGTTTGTCGCCGAGTTTGCCGCCAAAACGAAACAACTGCGCATCGGGCATGGTCTCGACCAGTCGGAGATCGGGCCGCTTGTCAGCCAGGCAGCACGCGACAAGGTCATGCGCCTCGTCGACGACGCGGTGGCGAAGGGCGCACATATCGTGACGGGTGGCAGAATACCGCCGCAAATGAGCAAGGGCTGGTTCTACGAACCAACAATCCTGATCGGGTGCTCACATGACATGGCAATCATGCGTGAGGAGTGCTTCGGCCCGGTCGCCTCCATCTGCCGCGTGAAGAGCTTCGACGAAGCGATCGCGCTGGCCAACGACAGCACGTTCGGGCTCGGCGCCTCGGTGTTCACCACCAGCCTCGAGGAGGCCATGGAGGCTGCCGAGCGCCTCGAGGCCGGCATGGTCTGGGTCAACAATCCGCTGATCGACAACGATGCACTGCCCTTCGGCGGCTGGAAGGCCTCTGGTCTCGGCCGCGAGCTGTCGCGGTTGGGCCTTGATGCGTTCCGACGCGCGAAGATGGTGATTATCGACCACAAACCCGCGGTTCAGAGCTGGTGGTACCCCTATCCCAATTCCTGGTTCTACGAATCTGGCGGACGCAAGCACGTATAGCGGGGACCCCCATGCTCATCAGTCTCATCGGCGGCGCCGGACTCATGGGCGCCGGAATTGTCCGCGACCTGTTGTCGGAGCGCGCCATCGCTCCGATCAGCCGCGTGCGGGTTTGCGACAACTCCCATGAGCGCATGGAGAGGCTCGCGGCCGAGCTCTCCGATTCCAGAATCGAGTTGTTTGGTCTCGACGTTGCAGATCAATCGCGGCTGGCAGCGGCCTTGGCAGGGGCGGATCTTTGCATAAATGCGGTGCCGACCCTCGCAGGATTTCAGATGCAGATCTTCGAGGCGGCTCTTGCGGCGCGCGTCTCCTATATCGACCTTGGCGGTCTCGGCACATTCACCGTGAAGCAGATTGCCGAGCACGCGCGCTTCGAGACTGCGGGCGTCACCGCCGTCGTCGGCGTAGGCGCCGATCCCGGAATGTCAAATGTGATCTGCAGAGCTGTCGCCGACGAGCTTGATGAGATTGATCGGATCAATCTCTATTGGGCCTCCGAGCTTACAGGGCCAGAGAACCCAATATTGATGCCACCATATTCCGTTTCGACAGTGCTGGCCGAATATGCCCATCCCTCGACCCAGTTCCTCGATGGCCGGCACGTGACGTGCGAGCCTATGGGTGGCCGCGAGATCCTCGAGTTGCCCGCGCCCTGGGGCCGCTGCGAGTTCATGTACTCACCCCACTCCGAGCAGCTAACAGTCCCCTTGGCGCCAGGGATCAAGGAGAAGGGTATCCAGGAATTCACCTGGAAGCTTCACCTGCCGCGCCGGGAGCACGAGGCGTGGGTTGGACTCGTCAAGGCCGGGTTCGGAGACTTCGACGATCCAGTTACGGTCAATGCAGTTTCGGTCAAGCCGATCGATGTGCTCAACTCCATGATCAACCGTAACATCGAGCGCAATGCGCATCGCTTGCCTGACCAGCAGAGTCACGAGATCCATGTTGCAATTGGCTGTGGCCGCAAGAACGGCAAACCCTACACCGCACGCTACGAGGTGATCGTGCGGCCTGACCCCATGTATGCGCCATATGTCGACGCGTGCACATCAATGAATGCTTCGATCGCCGCTCAACTCCTTCTGACGTCCCCAAGGAAACCCGGCGTCTATGCCCCTGAGGCATACTTTGACATCGCGCCCTATATGCTAGAGCTTGAGAAGCGAAAGTTCCAGATACGTAAGGAGATAGCGGTGCCCTCGTAGCGTCGGCCCGAGCCAGCCGCACCTACGTCACGCCGACGTCCGAGAAACCTGCACCGAAGCAGACCTTGGAGATGTTGTTCGAGACGTTCCACACCGTCTCGCCCGTCGCCGGCTCGACAAAGCCCGTCACGTAGAGCCACTCGAAGCGATGGTGTCCGAGCGCGATGGGGCGTTCGCCGGTCGGCGCCATCAAGAAGCTGGAGGGCGAATAGTGGGGCTACCAATCGACGCAAAACGCGAGCACATGCGGTCGCTGGCGGCGTGACCAAACCGTGAACCTGGGAAACCGCCCCCGGCGCGTGGGAAACTCCCACGAATGAACAGCCATCACAATCGAGAAAAAACCATGCAAATGCAGAGACTTGGATTTGGTGGGTGTAGAAGGACTCGAACCTTCGACCCGCTGATTAAGAGGACGGACCAATCGACCGAATTTAAGCACTATCAACGACTTGTATGGGCGTCCGTTGCAAACTCCCTACTACGGTTCAGCACAATGCGGCACTCACTCCCGCAAAATTCCCGCAAAGCTACGTCGCGATCACAGCTCGGGAATGTCCTCGTCTGCTCTTCCCCAACTCACGGCCTGACAGGCCAGAAATCCCCAACCATCGGCGGCCGGTCCACGTCATTGCGCGAAACGAGGTTGTCGAGCGGATCCGTGATGATCCGGCTCTCATCCTTCACAAGGTCTTGGCCCGTCTGAAAAAGCTCATGACTGCAGATGAGGCCCCGCACGCGATCGAGCCATGTCTCCGATACACCCGCCGGCTCGTAATATTCTTTGAAATTGCGCCCGGTTGTTTCGCGGGAGATGATGTTTTACGCCGTCGGTTCACCCATCGTGTCCTGCTTCTGGCGACACGCCTCGTGAAAAAGCCAGCTGCTGTTCAACGCCCCGTACCGCCGCCGGCCCTGCAGAAAGACGGGTACGCAGACCGAACCGCACGTGTGGGACCAGCCTACAACGGTCACAAGATCATAGGTTTTCTTGATGCGCTTCAAGGCAGCAACCGCTTGCTCCACCGCTCTGGTCGAGCCGCCGCAGGAGTGAAGCTTGAGCAGCACCTCACTGACCCGTTCCTTCGCCTTGTCGAATTCGGCCTCCTTCTTTGCGTCCATGTCGCGCCCGATGGTGCCACCCAGAAGAGAGCCTACCGTAGCAAACGTCCGTAGCCTTCAAATCGCCTTCGCCACACGGATCGCCACCATGGGCCGTATCGCTCATGGCAAGGGTGGCGGCCACAGCCGCACCGGCCGCCCGGAGATATCCGGCCCGCCGCAAGGGGCCGCAGAAGATAGTCATGCCTTTCTCCTTCAAATTGCTCCGCCCCTTGACCAGCGCACCGGAAACACTGGTCGCGCAGCGTAAGGACTATGCATACAAGAGTTGGGTGACAGAAACTGGCACCGCCACCCGCACGTGCGCCGACTCTCATGAATTCCGGCGCTTACCGCGCCCTGAGAATTCCTGCGTGTTCGCACGAAATTCGGGCGTCGGCGCCACAACTGACCGCTTTGATGCCAAGTGTGGGAGGCAGGGCACATGTCATTCTGGAAGGCTGAGCAGCTACTTGCTCTCGGCACACTCGCCGCCGCCCGGCACGCGGGTGTAACCCTCGACGATGTCATCGAACGATTCGCCGTTTCCAAGCGTACCGCGCAGCGCATGCTGCACGCGCTCGAGGCGCAATTCCCGGACACGCACATTGCCCTCGATGGCGACGGGCGCAAACGCTGGCGCCTAGCCTCGGGCGCGTTGCGTGACCTGATGTCCCTTTGCCCGGAGGAGCTCGCGGCCCTCGACCTTGCCATCGAGACGCTCAGGCGCTCGGGTCTTGCCGTAGAAGCGGATGATCTCCTGACCCTGCGCGAAAAGATCGTTGCACTGGTGCCGCGCTCAAAAGTCGCCCGCCTTGAAACCGACCACGAAGCACTACTCGAGGCGCAAGGACTGGCGGCGCGTCCGGGTCCGCGCCAGCGCATTGATCGCAAGATCGCGGCAAGCGTTGCCGAGGCGATCAAGGCCTGTCGCATCCTCGAGATCGACTACCAGTCCCGCGGCGATGAAGGCCCCCGATCCCGACGACTGGCCCCCTACGGCCTGCTCACCGGATTGCGCCGCTACCTGCTCGCTCGCCCCGCTGATGAGCCAACTGGCCCAGTGCGGCTCTATGTGGTCGAAAACATCCGCGCCGCCAGGGTTACCCGCGATGCTTTCGAGCGTGATCCGAGCTTCAATCTGCAGGCGTTCGCCAATCGCGCCTTCGGTGTGTTTCAGAACGATTCCGAATTCGGGGAGGTCATCTGGCGGTTTTCCCCCAAGGCGGCAGCCCACGCACGCAGCTTCGAGTTCCACCCGCACCAAGTGCTGGAGGATGAGCCGGATGGGTCGCTGATCGTGCGTTTCCAGGCCGCCGGCCACCTCGAGATGGCCTGGCATCTCTACATGTGGGGCGACAACGTCGAGGTGATTGCCCCGGCATCGCTGCGAGCCTTCGTGGAGGATCACAGACGCGCCGATTTTCCGTCCCTGCCCTGAAAGCGCAATCGAGGTATCAATGGCTGTGGTGACAGAATCTGTCACCCTCAGGCCCGATACTCCCCCGAGCCAGGGCTCTAGTTCGGGTGCAACGATGTATAGCAAAGACGGCTAGACGGGCGGGAGAGCTCGATCTCGCGGCAGGGATACCGCGAATTATGCCCGCCTTCTTCCATCAAGTCTGATCGCACCTCTCGTGCCTTGCGCGGTCTCAAAACCCACTTCGATTTGGGGGCAGAAAACATGACCCACCTGACCCAGGTTCCCTTCGCAGACGTTAGTTTTGTCGACAATCCGGAGCCGCGCTGTCCATGCGTGCTCCTGCTCGACAACTCGGGTTCGATGGACGGCGCGCCGATCGATCAGCTCAACGCCGGCTTGAGGCAGTTCCAGCAGGAACTCGCCAGTGACCCGCTCGCGGCCAAGCGTGTCGAGGTTGCCATCATCACGTTCGGACCCGTGAAGGTGCAGCAGGACTTCATCACCGCCGACATGTTCAGCGCCCCACACCTCACGATAGAGGGCGGGACGCCTCTCGGCGAGGCGATCCTGGAGGCCCTCGATCTCATCAAACTCAGGAAGCAGCAGTACCAGGCCAACGGCGTCGCCTATTATCGGCCGTGGATCTTCCTCATCACCGACGGCGCGCCGACCGACGAATGGACGCAGGCCGCTGAGGCTGTGCACGCGGCCGAGAAGTCTAAGGCACTGGTCTTCTTTCCGGTCGGGGTCGACGGTGCCGACTTCAACGTGCTGAGGCAAATCTCGCCGCGCACACCGATCAAGCTCAGAGGCCTCGCCTTCAGGGAGCTGTTCCAATGGCTGTCGAACTCGCTCTCCAGCGTCTCCAAGAGCAAAGTTGGCGATGCCCTCGCTTTGCCGCCGCCGGATACGACCCCGAAGGGCTGGGCCACGATCGAATGACAGGCACTTGGGTGTGGGCGGGAGCGTGCGTGACCGGCACGGCCCATGTCGGGCAAGGGCTGCCCTGTCAAGACAGCGTTGCCTGCCGGACCTGGCAGCGCGCGGGGACGGCCTCCATCCTGATCGCGGCACTTGCCGATGGAGCCGGGTCCGCGCCGAGGGCCGAGGTCGGGGCGGCGCTCGCCTGCTCCCTTTTCGTCGACATCGTCTCAGAGGCCTTCGACGAGGGCGCTCGGATGGAGGAATGCGCAGAAACGCTCCGGTATGCCGTTGCCGAGACGAGGCTCGCCTTGGAGCTCAAGGCTGGCCACGATGGCCGCGAGATCAACGACTACGCGTCGACCTTGCTCACGGCCATCCTTTCACCCGCAGGTGGCGTCGTCGGCCAGATCGGTGACGGCGCCGTCGTCGCAAGCGATGCACAAACCCCGTGGCAGCCGGTGCATTGGCCGGATCACGGAGAGTATGCGAACACGACGAGCTTCCTCACACAGCCCGATGCACTCGACCAGCTCCGCTTGGCCGTCCTCGATGTGCCCATCCGGCGGATCGCCATGTTCTCAGACGGGCTTGAGCGTCTGGTGCTCGATTTCCGGAACCGCGCCGCCCACGCGCCGTTCTTCGATGGCATCTTTGCCCGCATGAACCCGCGCATCGGCATCGGACACTTGAGCGAGACCTCGGAGGATCTCGCGTCGCTGCTTGCGTCCGACAGGGTCAACGCCCGGACCGACGACGACAAGTCCCTCCTCTGTGCCGCGTTAGTGGAGGCTTGATCCGGTGGCAGCCATCGCAATGCAGCAACCTGTGCATGTGCAAACCTCGGGCGCAACCTACGTCGGATCCCGCAGCGGGCTTGCCTACAGGCTCGGCCAGGAGATCGGCGCCGGCGGCAACGGGATCGTCTATACGGTGTCCCGGCGGCCGGAGCTCGTTGCCAAGATCGAGAAGTACCCGCTCGCGCAACACGACGTCGACAAGCTCGATGTGCTAGTCAGGGCCGCCACTCCCGAGCTTCTGGCCGTCGCGGCATGGCCCACCGATCTGCTCAAGTCTGCGAACGGTCAGGTGGTTGGCTTCGTCATGCCGCGCATCCTCGATGCGCGCCCCCTCTACGAGCTTTACAGCCCACGCTCACGCATCCAGCAGTTCCCGTCGGCCGATTTTCGCTTCCTGGTGCACGCTGCCGCCAATGTCGCACGGCTGTTCGCGGCCGTGCATCAGGCCGGGTTCATCTGCGGCGACGTCAATCACTCAAATATCCTGGTGCGCCAGACGGCAACTGTGGCGGCCGTCGACTGCGACAGCTTCCAGGTCGGCGACGGCTCGCGGTTTCCCTGTCTCGTCGGCACGGAGCTGTTCGTGCCGCCCGAGCTGATGGGGGCGACACTCGGCGCCACGCGCCGCACAGCCAATCACGACAATTTCGGGCTGGCGGTGCTGATCTTCCATCTTCTGTTCATGGGCCGGCATCCCTTCGCCGGACGCTTCCTCGGTCGCGGTGAGATGCCGATCGAACGGGCGATCGCCGAGAGCCGCTTCGCCTATAGCCGTGATGACACCCGGACTCAAATGGCACCGCCGCCGTTCACGCCGCCGATGACGACCGCGGGGCCAGCGGTCGCCGGGCTATTCGAGCTGGCCTTCCATCCCAACGCTCGCAAGGGCGCGCGTCCTCCGCCGGAAGCCTGGATCGATGCGCTCGAGGCGCTCAAGGCCTCCATCGTTCAGTGCAGGTCAGTCGCCTGGCATCACCATCCGCCGAGCATTGCGACATGTCCCTGGTGCGCAATCGAGGCGCCCGCGCGCATTAAGCTGTTCGGTGGCGTCATCAAAGTCGCCGCCGCGGTGATCACCGACCTCGAGACATTATGGGCGCGCTACCTGGCGTTGGCCGAGCCGGGGCCGCCGCGCCCGCTGCCCGTTTTGCCTGCGAGGCCGAGATGGCGGCGGACCTTGAGGCGACCGCAGTTGTCGAGCCTGCCGGCACCGCGGAAGGTCTTTGATGCCGTCAAGCACCGAGTGCTCTCTTTCGCCGGCCGCGTACGCGGCGACAACGTGTTCTGGGCGGTGTGTGCGGTTTATTTCACAGCGAAATTCTACTGGGCCGAGCTGGGGGCGATGGCCCAAGCGGCTCCCGAGGTCATAGGACAGGTCCTCGCCCCGCTTCTGTCGGTGCCCTGGAACGCGATATCCGTGGGTGGCGCGGCTCTGCTCATGCTACTCGCGGGTCCCATGGTCTTCTCAATTCTGGGCTGGATGGGGCTCGCGCTCCTCAGGCTATTCCTGCGTCCGCCTATGAGAACGTCGGTGACACGTGGCAGAGGTCTCGTCGTGCGAGCCAGTGGCGGCCGCAGGGATGCCAAGCGCGCTTGGGCCAAGGCTGCCGCCGACTGGGAAGCGCTCCCGCCTCCCCCCGATATCTCCGACCTCAAGACGCCGGTCGAAACGCTGAAAAAGCAACTGGACGACTTGGCGACAGAGCGGGAGGCCGAGATACGAGGTTGCGCAAAGCCCGAGAGCGCCGAGGCACAGCTCGTGCGCTATCTGGGAGGGCTTCGCATCGAGGATGCCAAGATGCCAAACATTGGCCCTGCACGATGTGCCGTCCTGCGCTCCTGGGGTATCGATACGGCTGCCGACGTCGATGCTGCAAGGATTTCGGAGATCCCCGGCTTCGGCAAGAACCTGACTGAAAAGCTCGTCATCTGGCGCGAGATCAAGGAGAAGGGTTTCGTGCCGAGCACGGCCTCGATCATCGATCCCCACGAGCTGCAACGCATCGACCGCCGGCTTGCAGGCCGTCGCATGAGGCTCATGAAAGAGTTGCGGGAGCGGATCGCCGAGGTCGAGCGACGCATGACCGATTATGTCAAAGATAAGCAGGCTCGTTGGGCACGCGTCGAGGCCGCTTATCAGGCGAGACTGACCTCCTAATCCACGAGATCGAGCATCAACAATGTCTTGCCATATGTAAACCTAGAGGAAGCGCGGTCACGAGCACGCATCAGCACGCCCCCGGAGCACGGCAGAAGTACCCCCAGCAAGAGAAGCTCAACGGTCGAACGGCAGCTTGCCTCTCAGCTTCGAGCATGTGAAGGTGGAACGCGATCGGCAGCCCAGGGCCATTGCAGCCCTCATCGACCCAGCGATCTGGAGCTCGCAAGACGGCAGCTCGTTGGTGGGATAGCCGACCGTCGGAGAGTGGCAGAGACGTTAGACACGGCGCGTAAGGGGTTCGTGAATGCCGTCTGTAAGACCGCAGCTTTCACCATGACCGGAGCGGCAGCGCGCCTTCGATCGTCACATCTACCGCGCCAGAGTATCCGCAGGCTTGGCGGCTGCTCAACCGCCTTCGCGTTCCGCGACTCTGGTCCCATCGCTTATCCGGTCGCTGGGGTGCACCACAACCTGGTCGCCGGTGGATAGTCCGGAAAGAACCTCAGCCAGGCGACCATTGCGCTGTCCGATTTGAACAGAGGTCGTTCGTGCGCGACCGTCCCTCACGGCAAAGACTGCCCAATCGTCGCCTTTGCGAAACAGCGCGCTCACCGGCACGGCGAGGACATTGTCGCCGGTCCAGACGGTGACGTGGACGATGACACGAAAATCATGCCCGAGCCGAGACCAGGCGGCAGGCGGATCGGCGAAATCGATGACGGTGCGAACGCGTTGCTCCTCGATGCCGAGCGCAGAGACCTTGAGGAAGCCCGCGGGATCGACGCGCTTCACTTGTGCCCTGATCGGCGGCCCGCCCCACCCGTCGATGCGAACAGTCGCGCCTGGCTTGATCTTTACCGCGTCGGTCGAGAGGAGGTCGGCCACGACTTCGAGGTCGAGCGGGTCGCCAATTTCGATAAGCGGCGTGCCGGCCGGCACTGACGCCTCGCTCTCCTGGATGATCCTGAGCACGCGACCATTGACCGGCGCCTTGATTTCGATGCAGCAGCCCGGGCTCATCGGCGTGGCGATATTGGCCGGGTCGATAAGACGAGCGGTGGCCATCGCCTGCTCGCCGCGCCGAACGTCGAGCTGAGCCTTGGCGCTTGCCAGCGCGGCTTCGTTTGTGTCGACATCCAGCTTGGCCTTGTCCAAGGCCTTGGCTGAGATCGTATCCGAGCGGGCGAGCGATTGAGCCCGCTTGAGGTCTTCGCGCGCGAACTCCAGCGCCGCCTCGATTCTGCGTACCTCCGCTTCAGCGAGCTTCACGGCCGCCTCGGCGGCTGTCGCGGCGGCCTGCAGCTCCTGACGAGACCGGATATCGAGAAAACCCGGCGTGGCCGGCTGCATGATCGCAACCGCCGTTTCGTTGGCGCTTACCACATCCCCGACATGGATCGAGATCCCTTCTTTCCCAAGGGGATGGGAAATCCTCAACACCTTACCCGCAATGGGCGCTGAAACCGTGTAGATGTGGCGCACACGCGTCCTGCCGTCATCGTCGACGGTGACCTCCATCGGTCCCATGGTCGCAGTCGCAATGTCAACGGGGATAGGCGAGGGCCACGCAAACCACGTGAGCCCGGCGATCGCAATTGCAGTCCCGATGGCGCCTGCGGTTCGTTTCAGCCAGATTGCATGCATCGCTTAATCCCGTGTCTTGAGAACGGCCACAAGGTCGAGCTGGCTAACACGCCGACGAACGACAAGAGCCGAAAAGAGCGCCGCCATGAGCACGATCCCGCTCGCCAGCACATACGTCGAGTGTTCCACGACGAGGCGAACCCGCATGATCTCACCCGCCAACTGTGTCTTCATGATCCATGCAAGCCCGTAGCCGATCACCCAACCGGGCGGCTGGGCGACCAACGTCAGGAGGGCAAGCTCGAGGAGCAGAATGCGAAAGACCTCTCCTTGGGTGAACCCAAGAACGCGAAGGCTGGCCAGCTCCCGCGCCTGCTCCGAAAGCGAGATTCTGGCGCTGTTGTAAACTACCCCAAACGCGATGACCGCGGCGAGGCCGGTGTAGATGCTTGCCATCGTGTTGATGAGGAGTGCCACAATCTCGCGAAAGTTCGCCAGCGAGGCCCGCTGGAGAGCCATTGCACTGACCGTTGGCATGCGCTTGACCGCGACATAAAGGGCGTCAGCGCTCTTTTCATCGAAGCTCAGATTGACGCTGCTAACGGCCGGCCCCTCACGCGCCAGCCGCGACAGGGCTTCGGCGTCCATCATCCCCCTGATGCCGAAATAGTCTTCTACGAGCGCGGCGATCGGCAGAGTGACGGTCCTGCGTTGCCCCTCGAGCAGATCGATCTCGACCAGGTCGCCCACTTGGGCGCCGAGAATGTCGCCCAACATATTCGAGATGGCCAAGCCACCGGGCGGCAACTCCACCGGGCGTAGATTGACGTCGATGATTCGCTTGAGATCGGCATCATGCGGTCTTCCGCTGATGACGATCCGGCGCTCGACGTTTCCATGGCGGATGCGGACAGGGACCTCTCGATAGGGCTCGGTCGCAAGCACACCCGGCAGTCGCGCAACCTCTTGGAGTACATCGGACGAGCGCTTCTCTACGAAACTCAACGTGGCATCCTGTCGATCGGCCATAAAATACGTGACATCGATCAAGTTCTCCATGGTGCCTCGCGTGAAGAGCGATACGACGAGTATCCCTGTCCCAAGCGCCATACCGAGCATCGTCAGTGCCGCCCGGATGGGATGGTGGGCGATGTTGCGCATCATGATCATGGTCGGCTGCGACAGAATCCGATCGACGGCGAGCTGTGGCGGGAGGACGTGCCGGAACTGCGCCGGGGCCGGCGGCTGCATGGCAACGGCGGGTGCTAGCCTCACGACATCACGGATGGCGCGTGTGGCACCCACGATCGCCGCCAGAAGACTGAGCGCTCCTGCGGTCAGGTAAAGGTCGGGACTCTGCAAGAAGACGAGGAAGGGGAAGCGAAAGAAATTACCGAACAGCTTGGTGAGGTGTGCCCCCAGCCACGTCCCCGCGGTGGCACCGATGAAGATGCCGATGGCGACTATGGTGACGACAAACTTGATGTAGTGTCCGGCGATTGCGGCACTACCGTAGCCTACAGCCTTAATGAGCCCGATCTGCTCACGTTCGAGGGCGACAAGCCTATTGAGCGTGAGGTTGATGAGGAACGCCGCCACCAGGAGGAAGATCGGCGGCAGCGTGCGGCTCATGTTCTTCAGCATGTCGAGCTCGTGATCGAGCCAGGCATGCGAGGTCTGGTCCTTGCGCCCGTACGCGGCACGGCTGCCATACTTGTCGAGCAGGGAGTCGAGACGCTGGAGCACCTCGCGCTCGGAGGCGTGCGGCATTAGCTTGACGTAGGCCGAGGAGAACGCGCCCTTGAGATCGTAAACGTTGGCGAGCGTTCTCTCTGACATCCAGATGATGCCGAAGCGGCGGTCATCCGGCATGATGTCACCCGGCCCGACCGCAAAGATGAATTCGGGGGAGAGCGCAGTTCCGACAATCTCCAGCTCGCGCTTCACCCCGTTCAGAATGGCGGAGAAACGGGAGCCGGGTACGAATCCATGGGCCTTGGCAAAACTCTCGCTCACGACGACCTCGTCGACGCTGCCGGGTTCCGGCACGCGCCCCAGTCGTAGATAAAGCCGATTGAGCACAGGTTCGCCTATGTCGGGCAATGAAATGAATTGTCCGGTGGCCGGTTCCTGAAGACCTGGAATGTCGAGGAGCGCGAGCTTGGCAATGCGTGCGTCCACGGCCGCGACACCTGGTATCTCGACAATACGGTCGACCAGTGCCCTGGGCGCCCGCTTCACGACGGCGAAGACATCGGCGAAGCGGTAGCGCTCGTAATAGGCATTGCGCGTCTCCTCGAGAGACCGGTGGGAGCCGACGGCCATGACAAGGGTCGCCACGCCACCGGCGATCACGAGCGCAATGGCCAGGGCCTGCGCCCAGAGCCGCCTGAGATCACGCATCAACTTGATGTCAAGGGCCCGCATGCCATCACCAGCTGAGCTCGGCCGCAGCCATGCGCTGCTCGTTCTTGAGTGTCCTCGAGATTTGACCGTCGGCGAAGAAGAACACGCGATCGGCCACGCTCTGAATACTGGCGTTGTGGGTGATGATGAGCGTAGTAGTCCCGAGCTGCTTATTGACGCTCAACAACGCTTCGATGACGCGAATTCCCGTCTTGGAGTCGAGCGCTCCCGTCGGCTCGTCGCACAGCAGGACATCAGGCCGCTTGGCGACGGCGCGGGCGATGGCGACGCGCTGCTGCTCGCCCCCTGAGAGTTGTGACGGGAAATGGTCCATGCGTGCTTCGAGTCCCACGAGCGCCAGGGCTTCCTCCGGACGCATGGGATCCTCGGCGATCTCGGTGACGAGCGCCACATTCTCATAGGCCGTGAGGCTAGGCACCAGATTGTAGAACTGGAACACGAAACCAACGTGCTGCCGGCGATATGCCGTGAGATCCCTGTCTCCCAGCGCGGTCAGCTCCAAATCGCGGAAGAACAGGTGACCGCTGGTGGGGCGGTCGAGGCCGCCCATGATATTGAGCAAGGTCGACTTGCCACTACCGGACGGACCCAAGAGGACGATGACCTCTCCAGCCAGAACGTCGAGGTCGAGCCCGCGCAGCGCACGGACCTCTGTCTCACCGGAGACGTAGACCTTCGTCAAACCTTGCGCCGAGAAGATCTTCTTGTTCATCGAAGATGCCAATTTTCAGATATGAGGGAATCGTACGAGGGACATGCACCACATCAAGCTATCATACGCCATCCTATCCCTCACAAGATTCGCCGGATCATGGTGAGAGACACCTCGACCCCGATAATGCTAGGCGGCCGAAATGTCTCCCGCCAGAAGGGATTGCCATAGCTTTGGTATAGCAGAAAGCTCTCGTTCCACGGTTGCGCCGATGCTCCGCTCGATGTGGCGATCGATCTCGCGCTCGTGAGGTCGCACGCGCAAGTGAACGAGGCGCGGCCGGTCGACCGGTGTCCCGATCTGACTAACGAGAAAGCACTCGGCCTCGGCGATCCCCGGCACCTCGGCAACGATGGCGCGCGCGATCCGCCCGGCAGCGAGGTTGTAGAGTTTGCCGACGTGAGTGACCGGGTTCTTGCCGGCCACCGCCTCGAGTGTCATCGGCCGATATGGCGTTATGAGCCCGTTTGAGCGATTGCCGCGCCCGGTCTGGCCGTCGTCCCCCGCCTCGGCAGACGTGCCGCTGACCGTGAGGAAGATCGATCCGCCCTTAATGTCGTCCGCAGCGTTGACCTCGACCTCGATCTCGTTCGTATAGTGCTGCCTGGCCGTCTCTCGCGCGAGGTACTGCAGGCGTTCCTTGGCCTCACAATAAGCGCCGATATCCGGGAGAAATCGGTCGACGAATGCGCAGGAGATTGTCAGCGCAATCCGATCACGCTCGCGCACGCCCATCACCTTAATGTCCTCGCCCGCCGCCGGGAATATGGACTTGATCTCCGGTGAGTTGAGCCTCTGCTCGATGGCCAGCACCACCTTCTCGAGTGGAGTGAGCGGTGCAAAGCCAGCGCCGCAGGACGTGTCGTTGGCCATGAAAACTCCCGCGTCGCGCTGGCGAAGAAAAAGATCGACGAGGTCCCGCGAGCCCGGCCGGACGAGGCAGTGTATGCGAACGGCTCTGTCGGGATCGAGCGCGTGCATAGTCTTGAGAAACCACTCACGGGCACATTCCCCGGCCAGCTCGCGGATGGGCACCTCTTTGCCTCGCGCTTCGATCATTGCGCGCCCCGAGAGGTAGATCTCGATCGGCTCGAGGATACGCCCGCCACCGAACCTCGGCTCGGACCGCCCCGCCCTCAGTAGGGCCTTGTCGACGTTGTGGTGCAGGATGAGCCCAAAACTGTCGAGGTAACGCTTTGACAAGGCCAGGCTCAATCGTTCGCTCAGCATATCGCAGATTGTGTCGGGATGGCCGAGGCCCTTGCGCTCGACAATCTCCGCAGGCCGCGTGCCCACCCCAGAACTCTGGAGGACCTCGATGACCAAGTGGGATGGGTCTCGGCCGGCGGTCACAGATCTTTTCATGTTCGTCAGCTCAGCGGCGCTGCCGATCCGACGGGCAGGCCTGCGCCTCACACGTCAGAGCGCCCGCTCCCCTCGGAAACGGCCATAGCTGCTTCGCCCCTCGGGGCCAAACAGGACTACCTCGTAGTTCTCCGGCGGGCCAACTTCCATACCGGGCGATCCGATCGGCATGCCTGGCACGGCAAGCCCAGTTGCTTTGGGCTTCTCCGCGAGCAGCCGCAGGATGGCCGCCACCGGCACATGGCCCTCGAGCACGTAACCCTCGATCTCGGCCGTGTGGCAGGAGGCGAACTCGTCCGGCACGCCGAGCCGCCGCTTGACGGCATCGAGGGCCGACGTCTCCATCACCACTGCAGGGAATCTCGCCTGTTCGAGAAATTTCACCCAGGAAGTGCAGCACCCACATTTGGGGTCCTTGTGGACGACGATTCTCGGGCGCGCTTCTGCAGACGCCGGCAGGTCGCCCGCCACAATAACAGCTGTAATCATGGCGAGTGCGACACGACGCGACAGAATCATCCCGGCACTAGCCATTTCATGTCTCCTGATAGTTGCTTCCACCTGAGACGCGACGGAATCTGCTTCAAAAGCCGCCACCTGCGCCGTGATGATAAGCTCGGCAAAAGACGGCTCCTCATGGCTGCTTCAACGAGAGAATGTAAGCTGCAAGATCGGCGATTTCGGCCCGGCTCAACTGGATGTTGGGCATCGGCGGGTGTGGGATCACGATGCGGCCGGCAATCGCTTCGATCGTTTGATTGGGCCTTTTTTCAATGGTCGCAAAGCTTGGCACGTACGGAAGCACTGTGCCCTTCTCGGCCTCCTTATCGACAATGTAACAGGAAACGCGGAGCTTTTCGGCAGGGCGGTGTCCGCTGGCGGGATCTGGCCCGATTTGTGGGCTGACAGTTGCGCCCCAAAGGCTCAAGCCAAGGATGACGGAGCCGATTGTCATTACTGCGCCGTTGCCGAATGCTTTCACGTGAGCATTCTCCGATGCCGCCACGAGCGCTACTTGTTCACCTTGCCGCCTCGACAGCAGCCGCCCTCGCCATCCTGATGATGGGCGCCCTCGTGCATCTCGATGCCGGGGCGGGTGGTAAACTCTTTCTCCGCTGCCGGCGTCTTCTCAGCCTCGGAGCAGCAACAGCGATGATCATGAGGCTCGTGTGGTGGCTGTTTGTGCGTGGTTTTGGCCTTCGACATTTCTACTCTCCTCATCTCGCGCTCCCGAGACTTAACTATCCGGTGGGGTCTGGATATGTGCCCTTGATGCAGGTCACAGGAGTTGTGTACGTCGGCCGACAATTTTGTAACAAACGGTAACTGAGCGCCCGCGCGCACTTTTGCAATTGCGTTTCGACTGGCACCTTCGTCTGTGCCGAGGCTCGGTTGTTCTCCGGAAAGCCGTCGTGGCCGCGCGCTGGCGGCCACGACTATTTATTGGCAATTGGGGCGGCTACCTCGGCATGTTGGGGCAGGTCGCATTGTCATGGCGCTGGGCATACGGAGCCGCCTTAGGCGGGTTGATCAGCATGAGATGGGTTCCGGCCTTGGTCTTGGTCTTGGCCTCTGCGTGGCTGCCGATGCCCGTGATTGCGACCGCGGTGAGCGCCAGAGCGGCGATGAAGGACTTGATCATAGTCATCTCCTGAGTTTGGGTTTGTTTCGACTATGCAAGTGAGTTCGCATCCGCCGATCGTTCGGTTACAAGCAGCAGGGGGAAAATGAGCTTGCGGCTGGAGAGTGAGCATTGGATGGGGACGCAACAGGCCGAAAGAGCGCACTCGTGACCAGCGCTACCAGCGATCACACGCGAGCGGTCGCTCCTCTGCCTGAGGGGACCTCAGATTGCGGCCGATCTCTTTACGCCTTCCCGCCGGTGGACTGTAACCAGCGGCGCGGTGGCGACGAATAGGCAAAGAACGGGGGGTGCATGGCGGTTGACGAAACCGAGCTCAAGAGGTTGATGGTCACGGCGCTTGCGGGTGACGCGGGCGCTTACCGCGTGCTTCTCGATCAGGTAAGCAGGTATCTGCGCGGCTATTTCACAGCAAAGCTGACGAGGTACGGCCGGGGCGCGGCAGAAGCGGAGGACCTGGTGCAGGAGGTATTATTGGCCATTCACACCCGGCGCCACACCTACAATCCAGACGAGCCCTTTACCCCCTGGATGCATGCGATCGCCCGCTACAAGCTCATCGACCACTTGCGCCGGACGGACGCGATGCAGGCCAACCTGCCCATTGACGACGTTGGCGAGATTGCGTCACAAGGCGATCATGTCCAAGTGGAAAGCGGATACGATTTGCAGAGACTTCTGAGTAGGCTTCCGGAGAAGATGCGGCGCGCCATTCAGTGCGTGAAGATCGATGGGATGAGCGTCGCGGAGACCGCCAAGCGCTGCGGCATGTCGGAATCGGCGGTCAAGGTGAATGTGCACCGGGGCTTGCGGGCCTTGGCGGCGGCTATCGGGCGTGAGGACAGGACGTGAAGACAGACGACCTGATCAGGATCTTGAGCACCAACGTCGAGCCCATCGACCGCCGACAGGTCGAGCGGGAGGTGGCAGCGGCAGTCGGCATCGGGACTGCGGCGGCGGTTGGCGCTGTCTTGATCTTCAGCGGCCCCCGAGCGGATGTAAGCGACGCTCGCGCGCTGACCTTTCTCATGTTGAAGCTCGCCTTCGCGATCGCCATCATCGTCACGGCGTCGATCTATCTCGTGCGGCTTGCCCGTCCGGGGGGCGAGATGCGTACGAAGATCACATGGGCGGGCTGGCCCTTTCTCGGCATAGCGCTCCTTGCCGCGATCAGCCTCGTGCTCGCGCCACTCTGGCACTGGCATACCATGGGCACAGACTGGCTCGAGTGCCTCCTCTCGATTCCCCTCATCGCCATCGTGCCGTTCGCGGTTGTGATCTGGGTGGTGCGTCGGATGGCGCCGACCGATCTCACGCGCACCGGCGCCCTTGCCGGCCTTGTCGCCGGCGGCATGAGCGCGGCCGGCTACGCCCTCCACTGCACCGACGACTCGTTGCCGTTTATTGCCCTTTGGTATGGCGGCACGATCGCCCTTTGCATGCTGGCCGGCGCGGTGCTCGGTCCGCGTCTCTTGCGTTGGTGAAGCGGGCATCCGGCGCTCACCTTTGCGGAAATCGAAATCGCTGCCAGGGGGAAATTGCTCGTGGAAATATCCTTTCTGGGCGGCACTGGTACCGTCACCGGCTCAAAGTATCTCTTCGACGATGGAGAGGCGGCCATCCTCATCGACTGCGGGCTCTTCCAGGGTGTGAAGCAGCTTCGGCTGCGCAATTGGGAGCCGCTGCCTCTCGAACCGCGGCGCATCAGCTCGGTCGTGCTGACGCACGCTCACATCGATCACAGCGGATATCTGCCACTGCTCGTGAAGAACGGATTCGCGGGGCGCGTCTTCTGCAGCAAAGCAACCAAGGACCTCTGCCGGATCCTTCTGCCGGACTCGGCCCATCTCCACGAAGAGGAGGCGCGCTACGCAAACAAGCGCGGTTTTTCAAAGCACAAGCCCGCCCTGCCCCTTTACACCGTCGAGGACGCAACCCGTGCTCTCGAGCATCTCGAGGCCATCGACTTCGACCAGCCGATCAAGCTCAACGCGAGATCCACTGCACGCTTGCTGCCTGCTGGCCATATGCTTGGCGCAGCGATGATCATGATCGAAAGCGCCGGAAAGCGCATGCTGTTCTCGGGCGATCTCGGCAGACCCAATGACCCCATCATGCACCCTCCCGTGAACGTCGAGCGCGCCGACGTTCTTGTGCTCGAATCGACGTATGGAAACAGGCGGCACAGCGCGACGAATCCCGAGCTGGAGCTAGCGCTGCATCTTGATCGCGCGCTCTCGCGCGGCGGCGTTGTCATCATTCCAGCCTTCGCCGTTGGTCGGGTCCAGACGCTCTTGCACCTCATCGCACGGCTCAAGGCCAAGAGTATGATCCCAAATGCTCCAGTCTATCTCAACAGCCCCATGGCCATTGACGCGACACGCATCTACCACACCTACCGTTCCGAGCATCGACTAAGCGTCGAGGAGTGTACCGCGGCCTGCCAGGTCGCTCAATTCGTCAACAGCGTGGAGGCCTCAAAGGAGTTGAATGAGAAAGAGGGTCCGATGATGATCATCTCGGCGAGTGGCATGGCGACGGGGGGGCGCGTCCTGCACCATCTCAAGGCATTTGCCTCGGATCCCAAGAACATGATCCTGTTCTCGGGCTTTCAGGCGGCCGGAACGCGCGGCGCGGCGATAGTGGGCGGAGCGGACGCCGTCAAGATTCATGGTGAGTACATCCCGGTGCGCGCTGAGGTGGCCAACCTCGAGGGCCTGTCGGGGCACGCGGACTATTCTGAGATCCTGGATTGGCTCAAAGGGTTCGATCGTGCCCCGCGGAAGGTCTTCATCACGCATGGCGAGGCTGCGGCGGCAGACGCCCTGCGGCTGCACATTGAGGAAAGTCTCGGCTGGCCAGTTTGCGTTCCCGACTACCTCGAAAAATCGGTCGTCCCATGAGTGCCGCAGAAACTCCGCCAAGCGTTGTCCTCCGGCACGAGACGGGCCCGACGACCCCATCGCGGCTGACATTGCGCCGGCTGGGTATCGACACGTACCAGGAGCATGTCGTCTTCATGCGCGCAGACTGTCACGTCTGCCGCTCGGAAGGCTTCGAGGCGCGCTCTCGCGTTCGTGTGTCTGCGAACGGAAAGAGTCTTCTGGCGACCTTGAATGTGATCCGGTCAGACCTTCTCGGCACCGAGGAGGCGAGCCTGTCGGAGGCCGCCTGGGCGCAGCTTGGCGCCCGGGACGCAGACGTCATCGAGGTGACCCATCCCGAACCTCTCGAATCAGAGGGCTTCGTGCGCGCGAAAGCATACGGGGAGCACCTCAGCGATGCATCCCTTGATGCAATTGTGCGCGACATCGCAGCGGGACGTTACTCGGACCTGCATCTGGCCGCCTTCGTCACGGCGTGTGCCGGCAACCGTCTCGATCTCGATGAAACGATCAGCCTCACGCGGGCGATGATCGCGGTTGGGGATCAGATTTCTTGGCCCTATCCCATTGTGGCGGACAAACACTGCGTCGGCGGTCTGCCGGGCAACCGGACGACCATGCTCGTGGTCCCGATCGTTGCGGCGCTCGGCCTGCCCATTCCGAAAACGTCCTCGAGAGCCATTACCTCGCCCGCGGGCACCGCGGATACCATGGAGACACTGGCGCCGGTTGACCTCGATCTCGCGACCATGCGCCGCGTCGTCGAGCGTGAAGGGGGGTGCATCGCCTGGGGAGGAACGGCGCGGCTCAGTCCCGCCGATGATGTCCTGATCCGTGTCGAGCGTCCCTTGGACTTTGACAGTGAGGGCCAGCTTGTGGCGTCGGTCCTCTCCAAGAAGATCGCGGCCGGCGCGACTCATGCCGTCTTCGATGTCCCGGTCGGCCCCACGGCGAAAGTGCGCAGTCCCGATGCTGCCCGACGGCTCGGCGAGCGCCTTTCAAGTGTTGGCGCGACCCTTGGACTCAAGGTTCGCATCGTAGAAACCGACGGCAGCCAGCCGGTCGGGCGCGGGATCGGGCCTGCGCTCGAGGCGCGCGATGTTCTCAGCGTCATTCAAGGCCATCCCAACGCGCCAAGCGACTTGCGGGAGCGCGCACTCCATCTGGCTGGGCACCTCCTGGAGCTTGGCGGTCGGGCCCATGCCGGCCAAGGGGTGACACTCGCCAGGGACGCGCTCGAAACCGGACGCGCCTGGGACAAGCTCCAGGCCATCTGCGAGGCACAAGGTGGCATGCGGGTCCCCCCGAGCGCCGAGCATCTCCACGACGTAACGGCCTCTGTCGCCGGTCATGTCACGGCGCTGGACAATCGCCGCCTCGCCAAGGTCGCCAAGCTCGCTGGAGCGCCCAAATCGCCCGCGGCAGGGATCGATCTTCACGTGCGTCTCGGAGATCGGGTGGGTGTGGGCCAACCGCTCTTCACGGTGCATGCTCAGTCCCGCGGCGAGCTGGACTATGCGCTCCACTACGTCGCCGCCCAGCCCAATATCATCGGCCTCATGGAGGGCGAATGAAGCCGTTGCTTTTTGCCATGCCGGGAAACGAGGACTTCACCCGTCGCTTGAGGGCGATCCTTGAGGCTGAGTCTGGAGTCCTTGAAACGCGCCGCTTCCCCGATGGCGAGACATACCTGCGCCTCTTGAGCGACGTTGGGGGCCGATCCATCGCTCTTGTCTGCGCACTCGATCGGCCGGATGGAAAGACCCTGCCCCTCATTTTCGCGGCCCACGCGGCACGCGATCTTGGCGCGTCCCGTGTTGGCCTGGTCGCGCCCTATCTGGGCTACATGCGGCAGGACAAGCGCTTTCATCCCGGCGAAGCCATTACATCGAGCGCTTACGGGAGGCTTCTTTCATCGAGCTTCGACTGGATGTCAGGCGACATGGAAAATTGCCCCCCTGGCGACACGAGGAATTGCCCCCCTCGTTGATCGAGGGGAAGAGCAGTGGACGACGAAACGAGGGTAGAACGAATCGGGGCACCCGCAGGTCCGGTAACGGATCAGGGGGTGTCATCGATGAAGACGGCCGAGGACGTGGCCGAGATGGTGCGGCTCAAGGCGTGTGGATGGGGGCGCAAGCGGATCGCGAAGGCGCTCGGGTGCAGCCATCACACGGTGAAGACGTATCTCGATGCGGGCGGCGTGCTGCCGTTCAAGACGCCCGAGCGGGCGAAGACCCTCGCTGGGCATGAGGACTGGCTGCGAGAGCGCTTCTTGGCGCATCGCGGCAATGCCGATGTGGTGCGCCAGGAGCTCGCCGCGGAGAAGAGCATCGTCCTCAATCTGCGCACGGTCGAGCGGGCAGTGAAGCCCTATCGGCAAGCGCTGAAGGCTGAGGCTCTGGCGACGGTGCGGTTCGAGACGCCGCCCGGCCGTCAGCTGCAGATCGACTTCGGCGAGCGCTTCGTCGAGATCGCGGGCGCGAACGTGAAAGCCTTCGTGTTCGTCGCGACGCTGGGCTACTCGCGGCGGATCCATGTGCGGGCGTTCCGCAGCGAGCGCCAGGCGAACTGGCTTGCCGGGCTCGAAAGTGCCTTCACGACCTTTGGCGGCGTGCCGGAGGAGGTGCTGATCGACAACCCGCGCTCGCTCGTGACCTCGCATGACAAGGCGACGCGAGCGGTGACGTTCAACGCGACGTTCCTGGCCTTCGCGCGGCATTGGAAGTTCGCGCCGCGGGCCTGCGCGCCGTATCGGGCCCGCACCAAAGGCAAGACCGAGAGCGGGGTCGGCTACGTCAAGAAGAACGCGATCGCGGGGCGCCCGTTTGCGAGCTGGGAGGCGTTCGAGGCGCATCTTGCGGCGTGGGAGCGCGACATCGCCAATGTGCGCGAGCACGGCACGACGGAGGAAGCGCCGCGTGTTCGCTTCGAACGCGACGAGAAGCATCGTTTGAAGCCGCTCGGCGACCGGCCCTCGTTCGGCTCACTTCGCGATCTCTCGCGCATCGTCGGCAACGATTGCGCGATCGAGGTCGATACCAACAGCTACTCGGTGCCGTGGCAGTTGATCGGCGAGCGCGTGTCGGTGACGGTCGCGGCAGGAGGGGTGCGCATCCGCCATGGGCGCCGCCTCGTTGCCGTGCATGGCCTCGCTGAGGGGCGCCGGCAGCGGGTGATCGATCGCGCTCATCTCGACGGCATTGTGCCGGGTGGCAAGAAAGTGGGCTGCCGAGGGGAGCCCGTGGCGCCGTCCTCGCCCCATGATCCGCCGCCGCCCGCATTGCTGCGTCCGCTCAGTGAGTACGAAGCCCTGGCCGGAGGATCGTTCTGATGCCCCGCGCAAAGAGAACTCCCGATGTACCGACCGATCGTCTCGACGAGATGCTGGTGCGGTTGAAGCTCGGCGCCATCCGCGATTCCCTCGACAGCCTGCTCGACGAGGCTGCGCGCTCGAACCTGTCGGCGCGCGAGACATTGTCGATGCTGTGCGAGCGTGAGATCGCGCGCAAGGATCATCGCCGGATCGACATGGGCCTGAAGCTTGCGCACTTCCCGCACGTGAAGGAGCTGGCCGCCTTCGACTTCGAGGCACAGCCGTCGATCGACCCGAAGCAGATCCGCGATCTCGCCGCGTCACGCTGGATTGCCAACGGCGAGAACGTGCTGCTGCTCGGGCCCCCGGGCGTCGGCAAGACGCATCTGGCCATCGCGCTCGGCCGCGAGGCGATCCTGGCCGGCTACTCGGTGCAGTTCACGACCGCCATGGCGCTGG
>Ga0233425_10000186_pt1 | contig 159058 bp, 147 predicted proteins | sample Watercolumn_Towu_2_FD_181712 | JGI IMG/M metagenome (GOLD analysis project Ga0233425, IMG submission 181712) | Freshwater microbial communities from Lake Towuti, South Sulawesi, Indonesia - Watercolumn_Towuti2014_140_MG | ecosystem: Environmental > Aquatic > Freshwater > Lake | place...
ATCTTGGCGGCCTGAAATATTTTACAAACTACTGCACGCACACCTTTAGGGCATGCGTTCCGGCATCGTAGTAGTTTGAGCCGGAAAGATCAATGGAGGAATTTTTAGAATCTCCTCCGTAAAAAAATCTAAAGTGGCTGGCCGGAGAAAAGTGCCAGCTACTGACGAATTCGCCGCAGTTTTTTATAAAAAACTGCGGCGGAATACAAAACTAGTTTTGCCTTATTACCTCCCTTCCAAAATAATTAAACCTGCTAATGCCGGTTATTTTTCAATGAACCTTTATCATCCTCCGAAAACGAAAATTCAATAAATATCCTTCCGAATTGCCGCTTTCGCGCTGATGATAAATTACTTAAAATAAAAAACTGACGAATTTTCTTATCGCTGATAATTTTAAAATCTTTGTTTTTTCTCTTTCCTTTTTAAACTTGCCTGTTCGTAAACTTTTATTATCTCTTCCGTAATCGCTTTCCAGTTATAATATTTTTCCGCCCTTATTCTCGCCGCTTGCCCGGTTTTAACTGTTAAATCAGGATTGGTTAATAAAAAATTCATCTTATCGGCCAGATCAGCGGCGTTTTTATTAATAAAAGTAAATCCGGCCTCGCCGACAGCTTCCTTATTTTCCGGAATATCCGAAACCAAGGCGCATCTGCCATAAGCCATAGCTTCTAAAAGCGCTATGGAAAGGCCTTCTGATTCAGAGGGCTGGATAAAAAGATAAGAGTTAGCGAAAAGCTCTTTTAATTTTTCTCCGTTTTGCGCTCCGGTAAAAATAATATTTTTGTCTTCAGCGGCTTGTTTTTTAAGCTCGCTAACATAATTATCCGTAAACGAGCTCTCGCCCACGATTACTAATTTTTTATCCGTCTTTATCTTTTTATAAGCTTCGAGCAAATAATGAATTCCTTTATGGCGAACTAAGCGGGAAACAGTAAGGATATAATTATCTTTTTCAAGCCCCCATTCTGAAATTTTCTCCGCGCCAGCGACTTCTCCTAAGCTAACGCCGTTCGGAATATAACTGATACAGGATCCATATTTTTTTCCATATTTTTTTAAAGCATAATTTTTTAGTGATTGCGATACCGCTATAGTAGCGTCAGGCAAAACGCAAGCGGCTAATTCGCCGATCTTTAAATACAGCCGCGCGAACATTCCCCATTTTTTATGCTGATAGCAGCGAGTATGAAAAGTTGCGACAATAGGAATACCTGGCTTTAAGATTCTGACAAGCCAAATTAAAGACGAAGGGCCGATGGAATGAAAATGGATTATATCAGCATCGCGGCGGGAGACATCAAGGCAAGCTCTGAAAGTATGGCTGATCGCGTCAAAATTTTTCCTAGAAATACTGGGCAGGCTGATTAAATTCACCCCCTTAAATTTTTTTATTTCCGGACGGGTATAATTCGGCCGCGTATAAGCAAAAATTTCATGGCCGGCTTCTGCCAGGCGGACCGCCAGCTCTTCCACGTGCTTTTCCACGCCGCCTGATTTTCCCGGTATTCCTTTTTGTCCGATAAAATATATTTTCATATAACCTATATTTCTCTTTTATTTTTTATTCTATTTCAAAACCAATACTATAGCTCAGGCCGGTAATTTTTCCGGTTGCTTTTATGTCATATCCGCCCGGCTTAACGCTCGGAACGGAAAGCACGGTAATAAAACGGCCGTTCTTATCAGCGGCTAATTCTGTTTTCTGGCCGGCGAAATTAATAATTAAATTTTCACCCGGAACAAAGCCGCCGCCGCGCAAAGAAATATTTGATCCCGAAGCCGCTCTCTTTTTATCAAAAGATAAAAACAAACTTTCTTGCGGAGCTAAATCTTCTTCTTCGCTTGCTTTGTAATGGCCCAATAATTTTAAATTATCGTCTAAAACCAAAATAGCTGAATTATTAAAAACAACGATCCTTTCCGTCAATTCGTCAGAAATTATTTTCATCCCCATAGCCCAGCCGTTTTTTTCGCCCAAATTTAAAGTATAAGCCCATTTAACCGGCTCCATTGTCCGCTTATCTATTTTTACAATACCGTAGCCGTCGGAAAAATATAAATAATCTTTAGACGCGGCTGATTGTCCGACATCATAGCCGAGATTGGAAATATGCTTAAATTTAGCCAACAGCCTTCCTTCAAAATCAAAAACTTTTAAAGCTTCGTCGTCAGCTAAATAAATAGTCCCTTCTTCGCTGTCGTTATAAACGGTTCTGTTGTGCGCTCCTTCGTTGCTTTTAAAATCAATCGAAGAAACGATCTGCCTTAATCTAGAATCAAAAATATCTATAGTTCTGCTTCCGATATTAAAAATAAAATTTCCTTTATTGCTGAACTGAATATTGTAGGGAAAATTATTTAAAATAGCATAGTTATCGATAATATTAAAATTATAATCCCAAATTTTTACGCCCTTGGTGCCGATCGTAAAAATGCGATTGTCGAATTTTCCAATTCCCTTAAACCAATCCCAGGAATTGTCTTTTGTCTGCTTTGCTAAAACAGGAGAATTAAAATCGCTTAAATCATACTTATAAATATAGCGGCCGTCGGTCGTATAAGCGTATAAGCTTCCGTTTTCTTTATTTAAAACAACTGAATTAAAATTTTCAAAACCGCCGAATTTTGCTCTAAACGAATTAATTTCGGCTCTCTTATTTAATTTACCTTTTTCCAAGACAAAAATTTCCAAGCGTCCGCCCATATTTATAGAAGCCGCCACAATACGGCCGTTATAGCTTACGGCGTCTCCGGAAAAATAAGATTTAGTCTTGCTTTTAGCTCCGGGCATTAAAATTATGCCGCCAAGCAGAATAAAAAAAACAATAAAAGCAATAAATGATTTGTTTTTCATAAAAATAAAAATAAATAACCTTTATATAAAAGAATGGATTATATTACCATAATCATTTTTAACTGTCAATGTTGAAACAGTAAAATATTAATCGCTAAAATTAGCTAATTTTTTAAATAAAACTTGCTTATAAATTTCTAAAATTTTCTGCCCATGGCTTTTAATATTTAGTCCGGCGACGGTTGATTCGGCCCTCTTTTCCAAATCGACAATATTAATCCGATTAAGCGCATAGATTTTTCGGACTAAATCAGAGCTGTCGCCGGGTCTGAAAAGAAAACCGTTTTCTCCGTCTTTTATGATTTCCGGCATGCCGCCGATCCGGGAAGCGATAACTGCTTTGCCGGCCGCCATTGCTTCTAATAAGCTCATCGGCATATTTTCATGCCAAAGCGAAGGAATAATAACCGCCTTTGCATTCTTAATTAATTTTTGCAATTCCTCGCCATATTTAGGTCCGAGCAACTCGACCTTATCGTTTAGTTTTAAATCTAAAATTTTAAATTTTAAATTTTCATATTCCTCTCCCGCACCGGCGATTTTTAATTTAATATCTGTTTTAATTTTTTTCATCGCTTCCAATAAAACTTTAATTCCTTTTTCTTTTGTTAAGCGGCCGAAATAAAGAAGATAGTTATTTTCTTTATTGCTTCTCTCTCTTTTGATTAGAGGAGAAATCGGCAAAGAAATAAAATTATAAACGACTTTTATCTTTTTTTCCGGCCGGCCGAATCTTACCATTGTTTTTTTTATAAATCCGCTCGGCGCGATAAATAAATCTACTTTAGCATAGCTTTTTAAAATTTTATTAAACCAATACTGTTCGCTCATTGCTAAAAAGCTTTTAGCTAAAGAATTTTTCGCGCATTTTCTCAAAACGCAATTATAATACCGGCCGCGGGAACATCTTTCGCATATTTCATTTTTGCTGAACAGTTTTTTATTCGGACAGATTAATTTATAATCATGCAGGGTTTGGATAATCGGGATATTATATTTTTTTAATACATTAATAACCGCTCCGCTTAGCTGGTAGTCAATATTATGGAGATGGGCTATATCAGGGCTCGTTTCTTTAATCAGCTTTTCCAATTTTTTCGCGGCATCGTAATTATAAAAAATTTTTATAATATTTTTTATACTAAATTTATTTAAATCGACTTTGTCTATAAAATATTCTGCATAAGCTGAATTTTCATTCCGGCTGTCGCGCATTGAAAAAGGGATAACAGTATGCCCGTTCTCTTTTAAATTTTTAGACAATTCAAAAACATAGCGCTCGGCGCCCCCGCGCAAATAATAAAATTTATTAATTTGAAGGATTTTCATAAAAGCGGAAAAATTTATTCTTAATTATCCAAAAAATTATCTTAAAAATATTTTTTTTCATCTCGCCCCTGATCGTGCAGATTATCCAGCTTTCAGAAATATTTTCATCTTCTATTCTCTTTCTCGCTATTTCAGCATCTTTCGCCTGCCAAATATCATCTAATTTTCCCCCGCTCAGATTACCTACCTTTAAATTTATTAGATTGCTCGGAAAAATATCTCCATCCGGACTGATAAAAGATGAGTCAAAGCCAGCTCCGCTTGGCAGGAGACGCTCTCTATATTTAGCGTAATATAACAGGCCGTAATTATAATAAGCTCGAAGCCAGCGCTTCGGGCTGAAGCTTGCCAACTCTTTTTTTATTACATAATTCAAGCTATTTTCAATTTTCTCAATCTTATTTATTTTATTGTCGCTCTTGGAAAAATAAATATCTGAATTCTGGACTAAAGCTATAGCCAGTTCTACGCCTAAATTTCGGGACAAATCATAAACTTTTGGCAGTTCTTCGGCGTTAAAATCCATAATCGTAAAACTTAGCCCCAAATTTTTTACTCCTATTTTTTTTAATTTTTCTATGGTATTTAGGGCAGAATCATAAATATTAGTTATGCCGCGAACTTTATTGTGCGTTTCGCCAATTCCGTCCAAAGAAATCCTGACGCCGATCTTTTTATCTATCTCTAAAATTTTTTTCATTTTTTCCGCAATCAAATCAGTGGCCAGCCCATTTGAAGAAATTATAATTTGCGCTTTGGGGCTTGCTTGCTTTACTATTTTTACAATTTCATCCAAATCATTTCTTAAAAACGGCTCGCCGCCCGATAAATTAATATATTTTAAATCCGGACTTAAATTTAAAAAATAAGCTAAAGGCAAATCTTTAGGATTTTCCGCCTGCCAGATATTGCACATCCGGCAACGGGAATTGCATTTATAAGTAATGGCGATAGTCGCGTCAAGTAGCATATATTTTTTTATTTTCCGCGTAAAAAAAGAAAATAAATTAATTTTCATAGCAAAAATCCAGCCGATCAAGTATCTTGTTATTTTTTTCTTAGGATAATTTTTTTTAAAAAAATATTCTATCCCCTCTTTATCTTTTCTTATTCTCCATAGCGACTTTAATCCTCCGGAAGAAAGGGCGTGATAATGGACGACTTCTGCTTCTGGATAATAAATAATTTTATAGCCCGCGCTTTTTGCGCAAAGGCAAAAATCAATATCTTCAAATCCGAAAAAATAATTTTCATCCAGCAAGCCGATTTTTTTAATAACTTCATTCTTAATCAGCAAACATCCTCCGGAAAGCCAATCAACTTCTTGCGCGCTAATTATGTTTTTTTTAAATATTTTTCCTTTATTTAAATAATGGCCGAAAGGAAAAATTTTATAAAGAGCCGTTAAGCTGAAAAGTAGCCTTCTTAAATTAAGTAAAAAGCCGGCGCTAATCTGATAATCGCCATCCGGATATAAAAATTTCGGCCCGCAAATTCCGATTTCTTTATTTTTATCCAAGACAGAAATTATTTTAGTAATCGACCTGTTTTTTATTAAAACATCAGAGTTTAAAAGAAGGATATATTCTGCTTCGCTTCCTATTTTAATCCCCTGATTAACGGCTTTGGCAAAACCTAAATTTTCGCTATTTTCAATATATTCTACATTAAGCTCCGCAATAATTTCGCTATTTAATTTCTTTTCCGAATTATTATCAATTAAAATAATCTCCGCTTCTAATTTTGGCTCATTTTCCCTAAAAGCCCTGATCGCCCTCTCTGCCATCTCGGGAGTATTAAAGTTAATTATAATTATTTTAAGCTTAAGCATATATTCTATCTGCCTTTCCTGATTCAGGAAAGATTAATTAAATTATCGCTTTTATAATTTTCTAAATTTCCAAATATTCCCAAGACGCTCCAAAAAATAATAGCATAAGAAAGGGTAAAAAAAGTCACTTCTAAAAGACCGCTAATAAAACTTACTATTAGCGCCGCGGTAAAACCGTAAAATAAAATCTTATCGCTTCTATCGGCAGCGATTCGCCTTGCTAAGTTAAATATTTTTTTAAATAAACTTATTATTATTAAAACCACTAAACTAAAGCCGATCAGCCCGTAATCAATAAGCGCCTGCAGAAAAAAATTATTAACTAAATTAGCAGTTTCATAATCTAGAATCTTTTTAAAATATAATAATTGCTGGCCGGCGCCCACGCCGAATAAAAAATTATCCTTAATCAATTCCCAACCGACTTTGTATTCTAAAACCCTAAATTTGCTATTAATATCAATAAAAGTCGTGCTGGTTCTCTTTATCAAGCCGGAGGCGAAAGAAGAAAAAATAATAGCGCTTAAAACCGTAAATATTATCAAAGAAATAATAAAAATTTTTCTTTTACTCTTAAATTTCATAAAAAAATAAAATAAGCCGACAACAAAGCTTAAAATCGCGGCCTTGCCCAAAGTTAAAAATACGGCTAAACTGCCTAAAACAAAAGTTATAAAAATAAACGGCTTGGCCTTACTGGCGCTAGGAGTAGAAAAATAATGAGCTAATATTATCGGCAGTAAAAATGCTAAGGCTGCTGAAGCGGTGGCTAAGGGGCCGAAATTAATTATTATATTACTACGGTCAAATAAAATTTTCGTTGACCAGCCCATTTCGTAAAACTTAATAAAAATTTCCGCGCTTAAAATTAAAACGATAATAAGTAAACTAGATAAAAATAAATTTGCTTTTCTTTTCCCTCTTCCTTGATATAAAGTGCTTTGTTGGGAGTTCAGCCGAACTGGATTAAGGGGGTTATCACCTCCCTGATAAGGGGGGCTAGGGGGGTTATCACCTCCCTGATAAGGGGGGTTAGGGGGGTTGGTTCCCCCCTGATAAGGGGGGTTAGGGGGGTTGGTTCCCCCCTGATAAGGGGGGTCAAGGGGGGTTAAATTATAAAATAAAAAATAGGCTAAAAAGCTAAAAACCAAAACCTTGAGACCAAAAATAAATAATCTTAAATCAATCGCCTGCCAAAAGGAAAAAAGCGAAGCCAGCAAATAAGCCGAAAGCAAAATCATTATTAGATCAACCTTTATTTCCCCAATTTTTTTGTTTATGAATTTATCTAAGAAAAAAATAATAAAAATAAAAATGAGCAAAATTTCCGCAATGCTGGCTTCGTATTCCCATTGCCAGCCGATTGGAAATTTTAAAACTTGGCCAAAAGCTAAAGCAGGAATCACTAAACATAAAACCAATTCAAGATGTTTTCTTAAAAAAAGATAACCTAAGGCAATAATTAAAATAGCCGCCAAAGAATAAATATTGGCTAAATTTAAAAATGTTAAAATTATAAAACAGGCAAAAAGCAATAAAGACAATCTGATTAGCTTGCTTTTTCTCTCTGAATTAATAATATTTTCGCCTATTTTCATATAACTGTTTATTTCTTGAATTAACTCTAAACGCTATCATTTTTCAGCCAATCTGTCAACCGTTAAATTTTTTTAAAAAAAGAAGGGTGCTCTTTCGAACACCCTTTGCATATTTTAAATCCCTTGCCTACTTAACAAGCAGACAAGGAGATCCTTCTGACAAATCAATAAAGGCTTTGGTGACGCCTTTACTGTTCCAAAGTGGGTAAACTTTCTCAATCTTAGCCCACTTTGGCTCCCCGTTTCCGTTCAGTTGAACGGGGTGGAACCTTTCCCCCTTAAGTCCCCTAGCCCGCCAAAAATCTCCCTGCTTTATCATCAGGGTGTCCTTTTTGGCTTCTTCCGTGGCCCACTCTTCGCCGCGGACGAACCAACCATTTATGTCGGTCGCGGCATATACTGGCTTATCCGCAGAAAAGCCGGGAATGGCTTTAATTAGCCGATCGGGAACTAAAACATCATTCCCGTCGATCCGGGGGTACAGGGCGACTTCCTCGGCCGCGCATACGCCGGCCGTAAAAATGAACAGGCATAAAACCAAAAACAACTTTTTCATACTTTCCTCCTTCTTTTTCAGAACCTCTGTTCTGATTTTTGTTTTTATCAAAACTGCCCAGTTGCTAGGCGTTTTTTAATAAGTGACGCCTAGCGACTTTTCCCATTTGCTAACGGAAAAAATTTTCGGCATCACCCCCTTCTTATTTCTTTATTTTTTATTGTTTTTTGTCTTGAAAAATTTTGGCATGTTATGCAGATTAATAACCCCCAAAATCCCAAGACCGTTATTGTCTCGACCTTCAACCAGCTGATAAGAGCCTTTAATTTCCAAGACTTCCTTAAAAAACTTAAGCCCCAGAGTTGGATCTACGAGATAGTTGCGGTCAAAAGACCGATAACCAACCGGAACTTCAATAAAAGGCGTGGCTATCTTTCCTTTATATATATCCGCGCGAACGCGGATGAAATATTCTGACTGATCAGCTGGATGATCCTGGGAATAAGTTAATACTTCCCCGTCAACCGTTGACCTCTTGCTATTCAAAAAGGCTATATCGGCTCTGGCTCCAACCTCTAAAAGAGGGAGCCATTTTCTTTGATACCACTTCAGGTGGTAGAAATCAAAGCTTAGAATTTCAGCCTCTTCATCAGCTTTATATAAATCTTTTGGAGTTTCTGAATGTCCGTGCTTCACTCCTCTCCGGACCTTCAGGCTGGTTTTAGTGTTAGCAGTTAAATATTGGCCCTCCAAGCCGTATAACTGCCTCTGTCCCTGAAACCCAGTCCGGTTTTCCCCTATCTCGCCGTTCCAGCGCAGATATTGGAATGACGGACCTATTCTGAATCTGCTTTTCGGCATGGCGCAGGTCGCTACGAATATCGAGGTATCATTGCCCCAAAACCCGTAATCTCCTCCCCAGCCCTCGGGAAATTCGTAAATTCCCCCGAAAAGCGAAGATTCAAAATCAAAAGTCAATGAGCATTGCCCCCGACTCTCTGATTTTTCTATAACTTCAACCCTTGGCTCTTCCTGCTTAATAACAAGTTTTTCCTCGGGCTTTATCTCTGATTTTACTTCTGCCTTTTTTTCTATAACTGCCGGGGGCAAAAGCGGAATTTCTTCCTTCTTTTTTTCTTCCTTCTCCGCGGTTTTAGCCGCTGAGATTTGTTTGGTTTCTATTTCCTCGCTCCACCAGCCGAGATTATTGCATATTTCAGGAACTAACAGATAATATGCTTTATCTTCGGTGGCGGCGATATATACTTTCGCCTGCCTTGTGACCTTGCTGTAAGACTCAAGCCACAAGACTGTGGTTTCTTCCTTTATTTTATACTCGCCGAAAGCCATTTCGGCAAGATAAAGACCATTATAAATCGTGAACAATTCATACTCGTTGTCCGCGATTTTTTCTTTCCATTGTTTTTTTATTTCTTCCGGAACATTGAATTTATCTATCATTTTAAACATATTCCGGTTTCCAAAGGGCTCACGGTTAGGATTCTCCCAAGCAAACCCTTCCCTTTTTTCTTTTCTATCTTTCAGCTGTTGCTTATCGGCCTTTTTTTTCTGCGTTTCTTTTGCCGCAGTTTCTTTTTTTGCCGGCACAATCAAACTCCAGCCGATTTTTATTAAATCCTTATTTTTTATTATTGGATTAGCTTCTAGCCAATCCTTTACTTCTGTCCCGCTTTCCTTAAAGGTCTTTCGGGAAAGCTTCCAGAGACAGTCGCCTTTCCGGACGACATAATTCTCTAGTTTTATTGTTTCGGTTACTTGAGCTGAATCGGCCTTGACCATAGGCTGACTGCTCTCCTGTTTTCCTTTCTGCGTTACCGGCCTAAACGACTGACCAATAAACAGGCACAATAGGGCATACAGTAAAACGCCTATAACCAACGACTTCTTCATCTCGTTCACCTCCTTTTTTCTTTATTTTTGTTTTTTATCTGAACAGCCGATAGCTGTTATTTGTCAAAGGGCAAGCTATTTTAAAATAGCAAATAAAAAGAAAATTTTCTCGGTTTTTATTCTTAAAATTTATCCTTTTATTTATTATTTTAATTTACCCTAATATGTTTCTTATGTCCGCTTTTTTAATAAAATCGCCGTAAGTCAAGCCCTTATCCTCAAACTCATCTTCTCTTTCAGGGCCGTCTAAATTTTCTCTTTCTTCTTTTTCAGCTTCTATATTTATTTTAAAATCAGCTTCTTCTATTTTATAATCCGGCCTTAACTCCGTCTCCGCCCGCGCAGGTATCTGCTTATAATTTATTTCATTATAAATAATATTATCTTCTTTTTTCTTTTCAATAATACTAGCCGCTCTAACCCAGCCATCCTGCTCATTATCTCTTATTTCTTTTTCCGAGCTGAACGGCCAAAACTTTAAATCATATCTTTTTTCAGGAAAAAGATAAATATAAATAAAACCAAAAATTAATCCCAAGGTAAAAGATAGGGCTAAATTAAATATAATATTCGGCCGAACAGGCAAATTAGAAACTGCGGGCGGATCAAGGACTTTTATCCCAATCACGCTGCCTATGCCGTGATATTCGCTATTCTTTATTTTTAAAAGATGGGTAATAGCTTCCGCTATCTTTTCCGCTTCTTTTTTATCTTCATGCAAAACCTTTATAATAAGCAGGCCTGAATCATTATTGCTTAAAATCATCGCTGTTTCGTTCCATTTATTTTTTCTAATAATTCGCTCCTCAAAAAAATAACTGGAATCAATATTATATCCTCCGCCCACTAATTCCTTAAAAAATAAATCAGAGGAAACTACGTTAGTTAAAACTTTAGCCACATATTCATTTGTTTTAGTAATAACATAAGGATCAACCGGACCTCTGTTCTGCGTAATTAAAATTTTAGAAGCCGCTTCATATCTAAACGGCTGAATAAAGGTAATAATAGCTCCGGCTATTAAAAAAAATAAAATAAGCAAAACAATTGTTTCTTTTTTCTTATTTAATAATTTTAAATAATCTTTTAATTCCATATTTCCATAAACTACTAAAAAAGGCCTTATTAAAATTTGATTTTAAAACTTAACATATTTCCCCAAATAAGTCAATCCCAAAAATATTTATTATTAAATTAAGCTGATTAAATATAAAAAACCGCTAATTTAAGCGGATAATTTTATCTAATTAACCTATTTTTACCTGTTTTATCTAAATAGCTCCTATTTCATTAATAATTACTATTTTATTCCCCTCTAATATCTTATATAAAAAAACATCGGTCATTTCTTTCCTGTATTTAAACTCTTTGGCGTCCATTAAAGTATAATTTATCTCCCGGCAAAGATCTTTTTCTAAATTTTTTAAAAGGCGGCGGAGCTTAATTTTATTAAACTTGCCTACGATCAATATATCAGTCGGGGAATCAAGATTATTAATAAAAACGCCAGTCAGAATAAAAAGTTTCGGCTTGCCGATTTTTTTTAATCCTCTTACAAAATCTTTGCCGTAAAGAACCTGCGCTTTAACGATAAGCGATTTTATTTCTTCAAATAAAATAAAATTAGAATTTACTTTATAATATTTTTTTTCCTGCCCAGCGTCCTTATTGTTTTCTTCTTCGCCGCCAGCCGCGCTTAAGCGGGAAATAAGAATTCCGAATTCTTCTAAATTCTCAAGCTCGCGCCTGACAGAATTAACTTGAAGCTTAAGGTCGCGCGAGAGCTGCCTAATATAATACTTTTCTTTTGGATGAAGCAAAAAAAATTTCAATATTTTAACTCTTGAATTTGAACCGAATAATTTACCCAGCATATTTTATCCTTATTTTATCCTTAACTTTTCTTTTCCTTTATAGTATAATATAATTAAAATTAAGTCAAAATGATTGGAGCGTAAAACTAAACAGTTATTAAAGATGAACAAATAATTTATACACTTGATTTATGTATTACAAAATAGCGCAATTGATTCAAACGCCGGGAGTTAAAGGCAATACTATCGGTGATGTGTTTGTCTCTCAGCAAAACAAGGATAAAGAAGATTTAGCCGGAAAGCTTTTTGTTTTAGCTGAAATCGAATCAAAAAGCATTGATAACCTAAAAATAATTAATTTTCTTATTGAATCTCTGGTTAATAACTATTACCAGAATGATAAGCTAGTCTTAAGGGAGCGGATTAAAACGATTAAAATAGATTATATTTTTGAATCAGCCCTGTTTAAGACAAATAAGGAGCTAGCGGCTTTTCTTGAAGCTGAAAAAATAAAACTTGCCCCTGAGCTTATTAATATAACTGTTGGCGTTATTTTTGAAAATAATCTTTATTTTTCCTCTCTTGGCAAAAATAAAGCCCTGCTTATTTATAAAAATAAAGAACGGGCGGATAAGCCGGCGCTAGGGCGGCAAAGGCGAGAAATCAATAAAACGCCAGCCGTTAATTTAAAATATAAAATTATAAATATCTTAGATAAAGCCAAAACGTCAGATAAGCCGTCTTTTCCTTCGGAAGTTCCGGAGCTATTTACTAATATTATCACCGGCTCACTGCCTCGCGGCGGCTATATTCTTTTTGCCAATGAAACTCTGCCGGAATATCTTTCCGGTAAACAAATAATTGAAATTATTACCACTCTACCGCCAGCCAGCGCGGTAGAACAGATAAAAAATATTCTAGCTTCGGTCAATTCTTATATTTCTTTTCTGGGTATTATTATTAAAAATACCTTAGACCAACCGGAGAAAGAATTAAAAAAGAAAACTGCGCTTTCTTCGGCGCAAAGCTCTGTGTCTAATTTTAATACGATGGAGGAAAAAACGGAAAAATTTCTGGCGCCGCGGGGCTATATTAATTTTAAAAAAATAATTAGCCTGTTCGCAAAAATAATCCCCTCTTTTAAAAGCCAAAAAACAGGCGCTCTAATCTCAAAAACTTCAGCTAGCGGCTTGTTAAAAGATAAAATTATATTTAAAAAGAAATCCCGCTTCTCATCTCTTTTAAAAATTCTAAATTACCCGAAAAATATTTTTTATTGGCTTGTGAATTTTTTCCAATACCTTGCCGAATATTCAACCAAGGCGAAATTATTTGAAATTTTTAATAGAAGCAAGAATAAAATAAAAGCCAGCTTCCTAAATTTTAAAAATTTAAATAAAAAAAATAAAACTCTTATAGCAATAGTCCTGTCTTGCTTTGCTTTATTCGCCTTTAATTTAATTTTCTCAAATATTAATAATAAAAAAGCGGCCGAAGAAAATTTATTCAACGAATCAGCGCGCATAGCGGAGCAAAAAGAAAACCAACTGGAAGCCGCCCTGCTTTACAAGGACGAAGAAGGGGCTAGAAAGTTAGCTGAAGAAATAGAAAAATTGCTTAGCGCGCTGCCGGAAAAAAATAAAACGCAAATTTTGAAAAAAAATAATTTATCAGCCCGCTATAATATTTTAGCGGAAAAAATAAAGCATATCGTAAAAATAGACGGCTTGAAAGAGCTTACTAATTTTTCTAATTTGGAGCCGGCCGCCAATCCGAATGAAATAATTTTAATTCCGGAAAAAAATAAGATATATTCTCCGGATAATGATAAAAAAATAATCTACAGCTTAGACGCTATTAAAAATTCAGCCACTTTGCTGGGACAAAATTTAAGCAAAGAAGATATAATTAGCTTAAAAAATCCAATAGTTGATAAAAATAATAATATTTACTTTATTAATGGCAATAAATTATTATTCCTAAGCGCGGAAGAAAAATTTAAAAATTTATCCTTAAATCCTGCTATTAACCCGGCCGATATCGCCAATTCCGCTTTTTATAATAATTCTCTTTATCTGATCGATAAACAAAGCGGGCAGATATATAAATTTAAAAAAAATGGAGATTCTTTTGGCGCTAGAACCGCTTGGCTTAAAGAAAAAATAAATTTAAGCGATATAACGAGCATGGATATAGACGGAAGCATTTATATATTGACCGGCAACGGGGAATTAAGCAAATTCACAAAAGGTAAAAAGGAAAATTTTCTTCTTAATTCAGCGATTCCGCCCCTTGCTAAAACTGCTAAACTTTTTATTTCCAAGGATCGCGATTATATTTATATCCTAGAGGGAGTCAATAAGCGCGTTGTTGTTTATAGCAAACAAGGGGGGTTTCTTCTGCAGTATCAAATCGACGGATTAAATAATATTAAAGATTTCGCAATTGACGAAAAAAAGAAAATTATATACCTATTGAATAACGCATCGATTTATTCGGGAGAATTAAGCCATTTAAAATAAAAATAAGCCGCCTTTTAAAGGCGGCTTATTTTATATTCTTTAATATTATTTTAAAGCCACTTTTGCGCCGGCTTCTTCCAATTTTTTCTTTATTTCTTCGGCTTCTTCTTTTTTAGCGCCTTCTTTTACCATTTTAGGAGCGCCGTCAACTAAATCCTTGGCGTCTTTTAAACCCATGCTGGTAACTTCTCTGACTACTTTTATAACAGCTATTTTATTAGCTCCGGCGTCGGTCAGCTCTACGTTAAAGCTTGTTTTTTCTTCAACTTCCGCTTGAGCTCCGTTTCCGGCTCCTCCGGCTATCATCATAGTCGGCGCCGCGGCTGATACGCCGAATTTTTTTTCTAAAATTTTAACTAATTCAGCCAGGTCTAAAACAGACATTTTTTCAATCTGCTCTATTAATGACTTAAATTTTTCCGGAACTTCTATCGAAGTTTCCTCGTTTTTAATTTCTTCAGACATAAAATTTTCTTAACTAAATTATTATTTAAATTATTTTTTATCCTTGATAGCGCTTAAAGTATAAACTAAATTTCTTATATTGCCGGCTAAAGCGTTAACAAAGCCGCTGATAGGCGAATTAATCGAGCCAACTACTTTAGCATAAAGCTCTTCGCGCGAAGGCAGGCTGGCCAATTCGGACATTTCGCTTTCAGTAATAAATTTGCCTTCTAAAATGCCGCCGAAAAAATCCAGCTTTTTCTCAAATTCTTTTTTAAATTTAGCTATAATTTTTGCCGGGGCAATTTCGTCTTCGTAGCTAAAAACTAAAGCCATTTGGCCGGCGAATTTTTTCACGTTTACCGCCTCCTGTTTTTTCTCTTTAAGAGCTAAATTAATAAGCGTTTTTTTAGCAATATAATATTCGCTATTTTCTTTACGCAATTCTTTGCGCAAGGCCGAAGATTCGGCTACGGTCAGATTATTGAATTTTGCGAAAATTATAGACTTTGCCTTATTAATCTTCTCTATTAAATCCCTTAAAATTTCGCTTTTTTGCGCTTTTGATTTTGGCATATATTAAAAAATCCGCGGCTAGCCACAGATTTCAAAACAAAATAGCAAAGCTATTTATGCCTCGGCAGGTCTTATGCTATAGTCTTTTATTGAATGCGCTTTCATTACTACGAATTTTAAAAATTTTTAGCGAAAATTTTAACAAAGCGAGGAAGTTTATTTTATATAAAATTTATATAATTAAATAAAGCTAACGAGCTTTGTAAAATTTGTAGCCAAGATTTTTAAAATGCAGTAGAAACGGCATTTAGCGAAAGACCCTATGTAGCCTGCTGTCTCTGGCTAGACTAAATTATTATATTTAACTTTTTCTAATATACCACAATAATAAAATATGTCAATACGGAAAGAATTATGAACCGATGGGCAGGAATAGCAATCGTGGGAATCTGGATAGGAATTGGCTTATTATCATTCAATATTGGTCCTGCAATTACAACGATTGCAGAATATGGAGCAGCGACTTCAGTCGTAATTGCGACACTCGACATTCTATTTGGATAACATCACTCGGCTGACAGTGGACTCGAAACTCGAGCACCACGGGCCGATTTTTTTGGCAAAAAATCATAAAAAAGCTCAATCTAAAATGAAAAAATTATGCGGATTTTTCTCTTTTGTGAAATCAGATACTCGGTGTTGTGCGATGTAAATTTATTTTTGTCCTACCTTTTTTAATAAAAAATTAGAATTGGGCGGGAGTTAGGTGCTCCCGCTATGCTTATTCATGGAGTGGGTCAACGCCTATTCCGATGGCAATTAGGCCAGTTAATAGTATTGTTAAAACAATACATATTTCCATGCCTAGCAGTAAGAAATACTTTATCGCCCCTTCCTGACTTCGATGAAAAGAACTTATTTTTGTGCCAAGCCGTAGTAGACGATCGATGACAGTAAATACGATTTTTTTGCGCATATTTTACCCCCTTTATTTTGTTAGCCCAATTCTAATTTTTTATTTTAAATTCTAAAGGACAAAAAAAATTTATTTCGGCATAACGTATCCGAATATCCGAAGTTTTTGTTTCTCTTCCTTGATTTATTAAAAAGAGAAACAAAAATTTGCGTGAGGACTTTCGGAAAAGTCCGAGCCGGATATGCCGTGTTATCAGATATATTGCTCTTTTAGGCGATAGCCTTTTAGCGTCTAGCCAAATAAAACAAATACTTTTAGGAAGCGGGGATGGTTTTTAGGCATCCCCTTGTGGAAGCTAATTACTAGCCAAGTCTCGTTCATGAGCAATTTGCTGGCGCTTATATAAATTTTTGATATATGCGTCGCGTTGTTTTTGGCTCATTTCGAACATGGCGTTGATATCCATGTCGAGTGAACTGTGAAATTCATCTTTTCTGATCCAGAGACGATTCCACTGGAGCTTGACACCACGATCCCATGCAAACCTTCTTGTTTTTCCCGGCCATGACTTGATTTCAAACCACAAGTCGAGCCAAAAACGGCGTAATTTAGCGAAGAACTTTCTCATATTATCCTCCTTTTGGGTTAGTAGAACTTCCTAAAAATATTTGTTTTAAAAGAGCAATATTTCCGTTTCGGCATCATCCGAAGTTGCCGATTTTTACATTGATTAAAATATATTAAAGATAAAATCGGCAATTTGCGAAAAAGTTTTCGGAAAAACTTTTTCCAGATATGCCGTGTTATCGGATGTATTACTCTTTAGGCGATAGCCTGTCCCGCTAACTGGCGGGGTAAAACAAATACTTTTAGGGGAAGGAAGGATTTTTCCTTCCTTCAGTAGAGGGGATTAATTGTATTAATTAGCCGCGCTTACGATTTGTTTCGTAACCTTCATTGTTTCTGATCCGATGATCTGTTCAACTTTTTTTGTTTGTGGTTTAAGATTAATTAATCTGACTTTCTTTACAACATCTTCCATGTAGATTACAGCTTCTTCCTTTGTGTCAAAAATATGATCAGAAGAAATTAACGTTCTGTGAAAAAATCCTTTCTTATAGAGATTGATTGCACCAGCCCATTTGCCAGTTTCCCTGCTTTGTCCGTAAACTTCACAAACAATGTTATCACCCTGTCCTTGAATAATCATAGCATTAATCAATGTAACGCTCATATTTATATCCTCCTTTGTGTTGTGTTTATCCCCTAAAAGTATTTGTTTTAAAGAGCAATATTTCCGATAACGGCTTCGGAATAAGCGAAGTTGCCGGAGGGATTTCGAAGCGAAGCGGAGAAATACTGACAGGCAATTTCGCGTATTCCGTGTTATGCGAAGCCGCGAGCGTGAGCGAGCGGCGAGCAGAACCGGAATTATTTCCGAAGCCGTTATGCCGAAAAGGAGCGAGCGTACCCGACCGAAGGGAGGGGGAGCGAGCGATTTCGGCATAACGTATCCGAGTATGCGAAGCCGCGCCATTGTTTTCAGTATAAACTTTCGCTTTCAGATAACCATATCTTAGCACTTCAGCCTCACGATCTCAATAAGCGCGGTTTGGGTGAGCATTTGGCGTCAGCCAAGCGCGAACCGCATACTCGGTGTTATGCGATGTAATCAAAAATATTTCTACCTTGTTATAAATTTGGCGATTTATTTTTTGCGGTAACGTTCTAAAATTTCAGCAGGTATTAAATTTTCAGGAAAATCAACCTCGATAAGGGTATCGTACTCCTGCATTTTGGGATATACATGCGTGCCATTCATTACAATTGCTTCATGTCTTGATCCAAAAATTTCAAACTCAATTTCAGTGTAATCACCAGGAGAAAAAGACTTGCGCAGTTTTAATAATTTTACATTTTTGATTTCGGGTTCTCGTATTTTATATCCCTCTTTAAACTTTGATCCATGTTGCCAAGCAATCAATTTTTCTTCACTGCTTAATTTATTAAATAAATCCTCTGGAATAAAATTAACTATGTAGTGTGGATTTAAGTTTTGTTCCGGATAATACATGTTTACAAGAGGCGTGTTGGCAAACTTTGTTTTTAGCCACTCTTCACTCAAGGGTTCACTTAGCACACCATCGCGAATGCTGTCTAGCTCTCTAAATTCACCTCCCTTTTCCATTAGAATAGAAGCTGCTCCAAATTTTGGGTAGGGCTTTTTTCTTTTTCAGGTGATTCGCTCACACGTGGCATTTCCTCCATTGGATTTTTGCTCATATTTTTTTGTAAGTCGTGAAAAAATAAATCGCCAAATATTTCAAAATAGAAAAGAAATATTTTTGATTATTTCGGCATAACTCGTTTATATGCGAATAGTTTTCGCAAATTAGTTAATTAATTGTATGTTATGCGAATATATGGTAATATGCACCTAACCTTTACTTGTCTAAAATATAGCATAAAATTTATGCGATTGCAAGAATTTTTGCAAAAAATAGAAAACGAATTGAAACTGCGGAATTATAGCCGTAAGACGGTCAAAAGCTATATTTTGTGTCTGGGCGACTATTTTCACTACATAAAGAACATTACAAAAGATCCGGATGTGACGCTGATCAAGAGATATTTATTGGAAAAACAGGAAAAGGGAATATCTGCACAAACAATCAATCTATATTTACAGGCCATCAAATATTTTTACCGCGAAATATTCAAAAGCAAAATTTTAATTGAGATAAAATTTGCCAAAACTGCCAGTAAATTGCCAGTGGTTTTGGCGCGGACAGAAATTGAAAAAATTATCAGCAGTATTTCCAATATGAAACATCGGCTGATGATCTCCTTGTCGTATGCTTCCGGATTGCGGGTCAGCGAAGCTGTTAATCTGAAAATCAAAGATATTAACCTTAATGAGCTGACTATTCATCTTAAGGGCGCGAAAGGGAATAAAGATCGCATTACGATTTTCCCTGAAAAATTAAGGAAAGATTTGTCGGAGCTGATGGCGCTTCAGCACAGTAATAAATTTGCCCAATATTTTAAACTAATAAAACTATTATTTGCTTTCTTTATAATCAAACACCGGCCCTAGGGCAAAATAAATATTACCGCCTTCCTTATAAGCAATAAGCAATAATTTCACTCCCTCTATTTTTTCAAATACACTTTGGCCCTTGCCAGGCCCTATTCTTAATGTTTTGGGAGCTCCTGTTCCCCGGATCTCTTTTCCGACTAAATCAAGAATATTTTTTTGATCTTCTTCATCAAGCGCCTCCCCTTTTATTTCTTTTCTAATTATTTTTTTTATGCTTTCTAATTCTGCAATAAAATTAGAAAGCTGGCCGTATGTTTTATTTGTTTTCTGGATTGCGCTCAGGGCATAAAGAGAATCTTTAAGCATAGCCGCGTTAGCCAATAATTCATCGACTAAAACAAGATTCGGCTCTACGTAATGGATTGTCTTATTGCCTTCAAGCGATCCCAGCTTATTTATCGCAACTTTTTTGTGGGCAGAGATTATTTTTATATCAGAAGAAAGCTGAAGATCGGTCCAAGCTCCGAGAACGCTATTTATATTCTTCTTCTGCCAAGCAGGTGAGGTAAAAAATTTATTTTTACCAGCGCCTGTTCTTAAAACCGCATCCGCGATACTTAAATCAGCCCAAAAAATATTGCTATGCCAGTCAAAAATATTAAATTTTTTTAATTCGCTTTTTAGCCTGTCTGCTTGCAAAAAATAATTTTCATAATTAGCGTTCTCCAAAAAATACTGATCTTCGCGGCCGAGAGGATAAAATAAATTAATTATATCAAGGGAAATGGGACGGCAGCGCAGATATTTATCTTTAATTTTACTCGGGCAAAAGGTTATATTTTTTTTATCCGGCTTTTCAAAAGTAGAAGTTCCAACCTTGGGATAAATCAACTCTTTAAATACATAATCTCCGGGCCAGAACGGATCCTGCAGTATTCTCATGCCTATTTTCTTTTTTTCTTTTTCATCGCTTCTTTCAAATCCTCCTTGGATTAATAAAAAATCGCGCCTGCCAATTTCATCGCGCAGTCTTAAAATATTTTTTTCCCAATTGGAATTTACGTCTTCGGCAAAAATTTTTTCAATCTCATAATCATCTCCGAAAAGAGCAGCTGCCGCCTTGCGGTAGGAAATATAAGTAAGATCGCGCCTTAAGCCGGAAAAAAAGGAAAGCACCTTATATATTTTAGCCCAATCATTGGCTAAATCTTGATTATTTTTAAAATCTTCGGCTATAAAATTCGCTGCTAGGAAAGAAACCCGCCAATCAGCTTTATCCAAAAGACAGTCGGAGCAATCCGCGCTTTTTTCGTAAAGAGGAAAATTAGAATTAAGCCATTTAGTCGCTAAATAAAAATGCTTTAAGCGATAATCGCTGTTATATGCCGCCGGCGCGGCAAAATCTTTATAGTCCCGATAATAGAGAAAAATCGGGGAAAGATCGATCTTGTTTGCTTCTTTTATTAAATCAACTTCTTTTTTTACATATTGCGCTAAATAACTGGGAGGGGAAAAATTATACCCGCCCAAAATCGAACCGCTAATATTAATTTCCTGCTTTTTTTCTTCTTCGCTTAAATCAAGGAGCTCTAAAGCAGTTGCAAAATAAGCTACTTCCATTCTTTCAGCTTCTAAAATAGGATTATTCGCTATGCCTTCTTTTTCTTTTCTCGCTCTGTATCTTGCGTTTGCTATTTCAAACATTTTCTTATTTATATTCCAAATTTTCTGATAAAAAATTTCCGACTGAATTTCGTTAAAAGCTTCTTTTGCTATATTATGATAATAATAAAGCAAAAAATCGCCAGTTATAAGGATCGGGATATCGCGCCTGCGCGTTTCTTCATAAGCGAAAAAAAAATCATTTGCTTTTGAGCCGTAAATATTATTTAAAACTACGAAGCCGTTAGAATTCAAATCGGTTAAGCTGGAGTCTAAATTTATTTTCCTGGCAATATCATAATAATTCGCAACCTCTGTTTTAGCGTCCAAAGGCAAATTTAAAATATTTTCAATTTTCTCGTCCTTCTCTTTCTTATAATTCTTATAAAAACTTCCAAAAGCAATATTCTCCGCGCTCGGCAGATCAACTTCTTCTTCCGCGGCCATGCTGCTGCTAGCCAAAATCAGCCACTTAGGAGTAGAAGTAGCGGCAGCAACAGTAGTTGTCGCCGTGATTTCCTGTTCGCTTGTTTTTTCCGTTTCGGCCGGCCCTGCTTTTTCTTTTTTGGGAAAATATTTCCAAACTAAAACAAAGCCGACAAATAAAACAAAAATCGCTGCCAAAAATATAATCAGCGCTCCCCGGCTGAAAGGCGAGGTCTGCCGCTCTTGATAATAAAAATTTTCTCTTTGCTCTTCCGGCTGCTTATTGTTTTGCTCCTCAAACATATTAATTTATTTTAAATATTTCCTTTTATTAGCCGCATGTTCGGCAAATGTTTTGCCATAAATAATCTCCCCATTATCCGGCCGAACTAAAAAATAATTATACTCGGAATTTTCCGGATAAATAGCCGCCCGCAATGCTTTAAGCCCGGGACTGGCGATCGGGCCGGGCGGAAGGCCTTTATATTTATAGGTGTTATACGGCGAATCAATTTTTGTCTCTTCTAAAGAATGCCGAATTTTTTCGTCGCCTAAAACATAAGTAAGGGTAGCATCAAGCTGCAGGGGCTGACCGTTGGCGATTCTTTTCCATAAAATTCCCGAAGCTATTTTCATATCTTTTTCCGTTTTTACTTCCCTTTCTATAAGCGAAGCCATAGTTACAATTTCATAAATAGTCTTTTTCTGCCTGCTAATTTCCGCGCGCATTTCGCTTGATAATTTTTTATCAAAATTAGCCAGCATTTTTAAAACTACATCTTTTGCGCTAGCGTCTTTAAAAATCCTATAAGTGTCTGGAAATAAATATCCTTCCAGCCCGGAACCAGCCGGCTTATCTTTTAAAAAATTAAAATCTGCCGCAAAGCCGGATAAGGAAGGCGTGTTTTTGCCGGCGCGGTAATTAGTTTTCGCCTCGCCGGCAAATTTAAAAAAATCGCTTTTTTTAAATAACCCCTCTTTTTCCAAATAACCAGCAATATCATTTAAATTCCATCCTTCTATTATTTTAATCGCCCTTTCCTGTTTTAGTGTTTCGCCGGAAGTTAAAACTTTAATAATTTCTTTTAAATTAAGGCCTGGATTTAATATATGTTCGCCAGCCTGAAAATATTTTTCTTTATTCGTAAGCCAGATATAAATTAAAAAGCTTTCTTTATATTTAAGCAAGCCGTTCTGTTTTAAATCTTCAGCAATCTCCTTGACGCCCTCCCCTTTTTCTATAACAAATTTTATGTTTTGACCGCCGGAATTAATTGGAGCGGAAAAATAATAATTAAAGGCAAACAACCCCGATATTACAATAATGACTGAAAAAAATAATATTATCCGTAAAATTTTAAGCATATTATAAATTATAAACTTAAATAGAGAAATCGATAATAATATTTTACCAAATAATCGGCATTCGGGCAAACAAACCAAATAAAGCGAGAAGGTTGCCGATAAAGGCTTTAAAAAATTATATTTAATAGAATCAGCCCCGCCAAAGCGAATCTATAATAAGCAAAAATATTCAGTTTATTATTTTTTGCAAATAATAAAAAAAATCTGATAGCCAAAAGGGCGGAAATAAAAGCGGCTAAAAAAGCTATTATTAAAAAAATCCAATCATTGCTAGTTAAATTTAAAAAGCTTTGCGGCGCTTCCTTTATAGCCGCGCCCAAAGTAATCGGCGCCAATAAAAGAAAAGAAAAGCGCACAGCCGCCTCCCTCTTTAAGCCCGAAGCTAATCCTGCTATAATGGTAATACCAGATCTTGAGGTGCCGGGAATAAGAGCTATGGCTTGCGCTAAGCCGATAAAAAGCGCTTTTCGCCATGTTAAACTATTTAAATTTTCTGTTTTTTTGCTTATTTTTTCCAAAATAATAAATAAAATGCCGACGACAATAAGCATAATTACCACGATCAACGGCGAACGAAAGCTTGTTTCTATTAAATTATTAAAAAAATAACCGGCTAACGCGGCCGGAACAGTGGCTAACATAATAAGCCAGCTTATCTTCCCCGTTTCGCTTATTTGGCCGCTTAAAGTCATTACCCATGATTTCATAAGCTCCCAAATATCTTTTTTGAAAAATAAGACAGTCGCTAAAAAAGTAGAAAAATGCAAAGCAACATCAAAGGCCAGCTCGTTTTTAACCGGCAATAATAGAAAGCGATGCAGTATAAGCAGATGCCCAGAACTGGAAATAGGCAAAAACTCGGTAATACCCTGGATTAGACCGAACAAAATAGCGTTTAAATTATTAATCATAAATAAAAATATGCCTTATAGCATTCTCATCCTGCCTTTATTATCTGGCTTTATCGCCCAGATAATTAAATTTTTTATAAAATCAAACAAGCAGAATTTTAATTTTAAAAATTTAATGGTTTATTCCGGCATGCCGTCCGGCCACAGCGCCATGGTTGTTTCGCTATCCTCTATTTTATTTTTTCAGCAGGGCTGGCAATCTCCTCTTTTCGCTTTTTCTATAGTTTTGGCCATAATTGTTATCAGAGACGCGCTTGGCATTCGCCGCTATCTTGGCCAGCATGGAAAAATTTTAAATATTCTAGTAAAAGACCTTAAGGACGATTTTGTATTAGATAAAACTTATCCTCATCTCTTAGAGCAAATCGGCCATACCCCGGCGCAAGTCGTTGCCGGCAGCTTAATCGGCCTGGCTGTAAGCGCCGCCGGATACTGGCTTTTCTAATTATATTTTAAATTATTTCTAACAAAAATAAAAGCTCGCGATATCTGCCGCGAGTTTTTACAAATTAACAAAAAAGCAATATGAAATACAAGCTTTACTCAACTTCCCTAAAAGCCTGGGGGGCGATGCTGAAAGCTATTGAAGAAGCGGAAAAATCAATTTATCTAGAGATGTATATATTTTTAGACGATACTTCGGCAAGCCATGATTTTATCGGCAAGCTCATCCAAAAAGCAAAAGCAGGAGCGCGGGTTGTAATCGTCGTTGATTCTTACGGCAGTTCAAAAATAAAAAAAGAATCAATTAAATCCCTCCGGGAGGCGGGAGTTGAATTTATTTTTTTCAGCAACTGGCTCCGCCATATCCATAGAAAAATTCTAATCGTGGATGAAAAAACGGCTTTTATCGGCGGCGTAAATATTGGCAAAAGCTATGCCCAATGGAATGACCTGCAATTAAAAGTAAAGGGGAAAATCGTTAAAGCGCTTTTAAAATCTTTCGCCTATACTTATGAAATATCAGGCGGAAAAAATATAAAAATTTTAAAATTCCGCGCCAAATCGTTTTCAAAAAAATTCCGCACCTGGCTAATGGAGCACTGGCCGAAAAAAAATATGTATGCGCTAAAAGAAATCTATATAGAAAAAATTTCCCAAGCTAAAAAAAGCATTCAAATCGTCTCTCCCTATTTCAGCCCTCCCCGCTGGCTTATCGCCTTATTGGACGAAGCAGTAAAACGAAATGTCAGCGTTGAAATATTTCTTCCTAAAAATACAGATTGGCCCTTAATTGACAGGGTTAACTTAAGATACATGTCCAATCTCTGCCCTCTGGGAATTAAATTTTTTTTATTAAACAGAATGAACCATGCTAAAATACTGCTTATTGACGGCGAGGAAAGTTTTATCGGCTCTCCTAATATTGATCTGCTTTCATTTAATATTCTCGCCGAAGCCGGAATTTTTTCAAAGCAGAAAAAATTGGCCTTGGAATTAAAAAAAATTATCAGCTTATGGAAAAAAAACTCGGCTGAATTCAAGCCCTCTAAATTTAAAATGAGGCTTGTTGATTATATTATTTTTATTTTAGCTAAAATTATCCTGCCTTTGTTGTAATTTTTATTAAAGAAGCTTATATTTTAATACAATTTTTATTAACTTTTTATTAACATTTTTTGCCTTGCTTAATTAAAATTAGTATTGTAGTATATTGTTTATGATAATCAAGGACACAGTTGGCGAAAAACTTCCGCCGCAAAATATTGAAGCCGAACAATCTTTTTTAGGCTGTCTGCTGATTGATAAAGACGCTATTATTCGCGTAGCCGATATTATCTCGGAAAATGATTTTTACAAAGATAGCCATAAAATAATTTTTGAGGCCATAAAAGATTTATACTCAAGGCGGGAGCCGATTGATATTTTAAGCCTGACTAACCGTCTAGAAGGAAAAGGACAGCTGGATACGGTCGGCGGGAGAAGTTATCTGGCCTTGCTTTCCAACGCTATCGCCACTTCTTCCCATATAGCCCACTATGCCCAAATTATTCAACGCAAAGCCACTTTGCGCCGCCTTATCAACGCTTCTTCGGAAATTGCCGCTATGTCTTTTAATAAAGAGGAAGAAGATATAGACGTATTATTGGATACGGCCGAACAGAAACTTTTTAGCGTTTCCCAAAAATATTTAAAAAATGTTTTTATTCCTATTGACAATCTTTTAACTGAAGCTTTCGAACGCATCGACGAGCTTCATAAGCAAAGCGGAAAATTGCGCGGGCTTACGACCGGCTATCAGGATTTGGATAATTTGCTGGCCGGTCTGCAGAAGTCTGATTTAATTATTTTAGCCGCCCGGCCGAGCGTTGGCAAAACTTCCTTGGCCCTTGATATTGCCCGCAATGCCGCCGTTAAGGGCAAAGCCGTAGTGGGCATCTTTTCCCTGGAAATGAGCAAGGAGCAATTAGTAGACCGCCTGCTCTGCTCTCAAGCTAATGTAAGCTTATGGAAAATGAGGACAGGTCGGCTTTCCGATAAAACTGAAGATAATGATTTCAGCCGCGTTGGCGTAGCTATGGGCGAACTATCAGAAGCTCCTATTTATATTGATGACTCGGCTATAACCAGCATAATGGAAATAAGAACAAAGGCTCGTCGACTACAGATTGAAAAAGGCCTTGATCTTATGATTGTTGATTATTTACAGCTTATGGAAGGAAGGGGGAAATACAGCGACAACCGCGTACAGGAAGTAGCGGAAATAACCCGCGGCCTTAAGGGTATTGCCCGCGAATTAAATATTCCCGTCATTGCCCTATCGCAGCTTTCCCGCATAGTCGAGCAATCAAGGCCGGCTATTCCTAAACTTTCCCATTTGCGCGAATCTGGATCCATAGAACAGGATGCCGACGTAGTTATGTTTATCTACCGCAAAGCGGCTGACCGGAGTTATAGCCGGGAAGAATTATCAGAACAAGAAAAAGGCCTAGCGGAAATTCATATCGCCAAGCACCGCAACGGGCCAACGGGAAAAATAGATTTATATTTTGACGAAGAAACTGTCAGCTTCAAAAGCTTGGAAAAAACAGGCCTGTCCGAACCGCCTAAATTTTAAAATTATGCGCTATCCTCTCTCTATTCAGAATCTTATAAATATATTTTCCACTCTCCCCACCGTGGGGCCGAAAACGGCCGAGCGGTATGTTTTTTATTTGATGAAAAAAGATCCGGAATATTTAAAAAAAATGGCGCAGGCAATTTTAGAATTAAAAAATAATATTTCTGTTTGCGGCGAATGCTTTTCAATCGCTAATACTAATCCCTGTCCTATTTGCTCTGATCCAAAAAGAGATAAAACCGTTATCTCGATAGTCGCCGACTATCGGGATATGATAGCGATTGAAGCTCTAGGGCAATATAACGGCTCTTACCATATTTTAGGAGGCGCTTTAAGCGCCATTAACGGCATCAATCCGGAACAGCTTAATTTGCACACGCTGGTCAACAGAATAAAAAAAAATAACGCTCAAGAAATTATTCTGGCTCTAAACCAGAATTTAGAAGGCGAAACCACGGCTCTTTATTTAACTAAATTTTTAAAACAGCCGGGTATGCCCGAGCTTAAAATCACCCGGCTGGCCAAAGGCCTGCCGACGGGCGCCGACCTTGAATATGCGGATGAAATAACTTTAAGCAACGCGATTAAATATAGAAACGAGGTATAATAAAAAACGGGAATATTCTTCCCGTTTTTTGTCGGTTTAAGTTTACGACTTAAGCTATTGAAAAAATTTTTACTTTCGTGAACAACTGCCTATGCCCCACATTCCTTCTGTATCTTGTTTTTCTTTTATATTTTACGACTAAAACTTTTTTATTTTTTCCCTGCTCAATAATCTCCCCTTCTACTTTTTCTCCGAGAGATGGCTTGCCCAAATTTAAATTTTCTCCATCATAAGTAAGCAGAGTTTCAAATTTAATATTATCGCCTGCCTTTAAATTTATCTTTTCAATCTTTAAAGACTGCCCTTCGCTTACTTTATACTGCTTGCCGCCGGTTTTAATAATTGCTAATTTTGCCATATTGATAATTTTAATTTAGTAAGTTATTTAATAATTATAATTATTTTTCTTCGTTAGTCAAGAGGAAAAAATATTAAGCCGCTTTTTTCCTAAAATGCCTTATCCTTTCATTCTCGGTTAAAAATATTTTTCTCAAACGGACGCTTTTCGGCGTAACTTCTAAATATTCATCGTCCTTCATTATTCCCAGTCCTCTTTCCAGAGTAACTTCAACTGGAGATACCAGTCGAATTGCTTCATCAGATCCGGAGGCGCGCATATTGGATAATTGCTTGCCTTTAATCGGATTAACGGCCAAGTCATTGCCTTTAGCGACGCTGCCGATCACCATTCCCTCATAAACTTCCGTATTAGCGCCGATATAAAGCGAACCGCGCTCTTGCAGATTAAATAATGAAAAACCAAGCGCTTTTCCGCTAGCCATTGAAATCATTGATCCTAATTCGCTTTTTTCCATTTCTCCGACATAGGGCTTAAAGCCGATATTGCGGGCGCAAATTATGCCTTCTCCGCGCGTATCAACCACGAATTCATTGCGATAGCCAAGCATCCCCCGGACCGGCATTTCAAAAATTATCCGCGCGGCTCCATGCTCCGGCTTCATTTCTTTCATTATGCCTTTTCTTTTTGAAATTTTTTCAATTACAACTCCTGCCATTTCGCTCGGCACGTCAATAGTAACTTCTTCAAACGGCTCAAATTTTTCGCCATCCTTTTCTTTTATTATAACAACCGGCTGGGAAACTTGAAGTTCATATCCTTCACGCCTCATATTTTCCAAAAGTATGGCAATATGAAGCTCGCCTCGACCGTAAACTTTATACCGATCGGATAAATCAAATTCTATTTTCAGCCCGACATTTACTTCCAGCTCGTTTTTTAATCTTTCTTTAATCTGCCTGGTTGTAACGAATTTTCCTTCCCGGCCGGCAAAAGGAGAATTATTGACTAAAAAATTTAAGGAAATAGTCGGCTCGTCGATTGAAATGGCCGGTAGAATTTCCTGCTCGGCAACCGCGCAAATTGTTTCGCCGATATAAATATCCGGCAGACCGGCAATCATAACAATATCTCCAGCTGAAGCCTCGCTTACTTCTTTTTTATTTAATCCTTCAAAAGTAAAAAGCTTTGTAATCTTCCCTGTTCTTATTTCTCCGGCGGCGGTTTTAATAAAAACATTATCGGCCTGCCTGACTGTTCCTTCATAAATCCTGCCAATTGCTAAGCGGCCGATATATTTGTCATAAGCCAAATTAAAAGGCTGAATTCTAAAAGGCAAGGCGGTTGCTTTTTCTGAAGAAGCCGGCTTTACTTTTTTTAAAATCGTATCAAGGAGCGGGCTTAAATCCTTATTTTCGTCTTCTATTTTAATTTTTGCAATTCCCTGTTTAGCGATCGCATAAACAACCGCAAAATTCAATTGCTCGTCGTTTGCGCCCAAATCCAAAAAAAGCTCGTAAACCATTTCTAAAACTTCCGAAGCGCGAGCGGCCGGCTTATCTATTTTATTTATAACTACAATCGGCTTAAGCCCGAGCTCTAATGATTTTTTTAAAACAAATTTAGTCTGCGGCATCGGCCCTTCCTGCGCGTCTACAACCAAGATTACCGAATCAATCGATCTTAAAACCCGCTCGACCTCCGAGCCGAAATCAGCGTGTCCGGGCGTATCGACTATATTTACTTTCGCGCCTTTATATAAGACAGAAGTATTTTTTGAATAAATAGTAATGCCGCGCTCTTTTTCTAAGGCGTTTGAGTCCATGCTTACGCCCGCCTCTGCCATTCCTGTCTGACGCATCAGGGCGTCGGTTAAAGTTGTCTTGCCGTGATCCACATGGGCGATAATCGCTATATTTCTTATTTCCATATTAATTTATGCCATTTAATCTATTTTCCTTTTTCTTAATTTAAAAAAAATAAAAACCGCTCTAAAAGCGAAGCGGCTTTCTTGAACCACTATACCTTAAAAAGAAAAAATAATCAAGTCGCTCGTAAATTATGTTTAATAAAACACAAAAAACAAAATCGTAAAGACAGGACAATTTCCTATTTCTATGAAAAATATTTCTTGCCCTAAAATTTTAAATAAAAAAAAGCGCTAATTGCTTAGCGCCCTGTTTTTCCACAAAAGAGTCTCTGCCTTTAGCTCAAACCAGGCGATAAAGGACAAAGACATTTTTAATTTTTTTATTATATTGGGCTGGGGAATAAAAAAATCAGCCCCAGCCTCTGTTGCCAGCATTTCATGATCGGGAATTCCTGAGGTAGCGATCAAAATCGGTGCCGACCAAGAACCTTTTACCATAGATATAAATTCTATGGAGATTTTTTCATAAAAATTCATTCCGTAGATAACAACATCTGCGGTTTTAAGAGCTTCAGAAACATTCTCTTCAGCCGGCGAAGAAAAATATACTATCTTCTCGATAGCCCAAGCTTTAAAATTTGTACTAATAATATCTATTAGTAAATTCCTTAGTTCGGTTGTTTCTTCAATGATTACTATTCTCACTTTTAAAATCCTCCTTTTTCTTTTTTTATTTTTTAAATTTCAAAAAACATTTTATCTTACCTTAAAAACATATAACTGTCAAGCTTGCTTATTTTTATCTAAATATCTAAAGCAAATTACTACTGCCAGCATTATTAAAACTAAAACGCCTAAGGCCAACAATTTTCCCTGGCTTTGCAAAAACAAGGCGCTTAATCCGAAAAAGAAAGAAAGGCAATAATAAATTAAAACGGTTTTTTTTGTTCCCAATCCGCTGTCATGCAGGCGAAAATGAAGATGCTGGCGGTCGGAAAAGCTGAATGGATTTTTGCCGGCAAGCAGGCGCCGGATTATAGTCCAAATAACATCCATAATCGGAATACCAATAATCAGTAAAGCTATGGCAATCTTCCCTCCGGAAATAATAGCTAGAACTCCGAGAATAAATCCTAAAAAAAGTGAACCGCCTTCGCCTAAAAAAATTTTTGCCGGATGCCAGTTAAAAATTAAAAAACCCAAACAAGCGCCGGCTAAAATAAGAGACGCAAGCCCCATATCCGGCTGGTAATACTTGGTCGTCATTGTAAAAAGAAAAATAATAAAAGCGCCGATAGTTATTATGCCAGCGACTAAGCCGTCTAAGCCATCGAGCAGTTTTGTTGTATACATCATGCCTGCGAGCCATAGAACGGTAAAAGCGTTAGAAGCCGCGGCCAGATAATAAATTTTTCCAGTCCAGCTAATAAGAGGAAATTTAAAAATATCAAAATAAAAAAATCCGCCGAAAGGATTAGTTATTTTTTCAATACCAACTCCGCCTGCCGCCACGGCCAGCGCGGCTAAAATCGGAAAAATTATCTGCCAGCTTGGATTTAAGTTATATTTATCATCTAGAAGCCCGCCGATCATCAAAAAGCCGGCGCCGATAAAAACTCCCAGCCAATGGCTGGGCTCTAAATCTCCGGCCAAAACATAATCGCGGCTAAAATACAAAACTATAAAAAAAGATAAAAAAATAGATAGTCCCCCAAGAAGCGGAGTTGCTTGCTTATGCCTTTTTCTTTCCATATCCGGCTTGTCGATAATGCCGGAAGCAATAGCTATTTTTTTTACTGAGAAAGTAAAAAAAAGGGAAAGAAAAATTGTAAAAATAAAAATTATTAAATAATCAATAAGCATTCCTTAAAAATTAAATCTCCCTCCTTTTTTCCACTTCAACCTCCCCCTTGGAATTAATAACTATTGTATCTCTTCTTTTTAACTCCCCGGCTAATATTTTATTAGCTATAACATTTTCAATTTTATCCTGCAGAATCCGGCGCAAGGGGCGCGCTCCAAACTGAGGATCAAAGCCTTCCTGGGCCAGCTTTATAATCCCCTCTTCTTCGCATCTTAAATTTATGCCCTTACGATCCAGCATTTTTCCAATTTTTTTAAGCAGTATTTTGGCGATACTGACAACATCGCCCTGGCTCAAGGGTTTAAATACGACTATGCCGTCAAAACGATTAATTAATTCCGGCCGCATAGCTTTATTTAAAAAATCTTCAATCAATGATTTTTTAATATACTCTATCGGCATTTTAGCCCTGACGCTTTCCTGGATAAATAAGGCGCCGGCATTGGAAGTCGCAATAATCATTGAATTAGTAAAATCCGCTGTCCGGCCGCTACCGTCAGTCAGACGTCCGTCATCCATAACCTGCAAAAATAAATTCAATATATCCGGATGGGCTTTTTCAAACTCGTCCAATAAAATTAGGGAAAAAGGAGAACGCCGCACCGCTTCAGTCAAGAATCCAGCGGTTTTAGCGGACGGATCGCCGATCATTTTTTTAATGCTATCAGGATGCTGGTATTCGCTCATATCAACTCTTACCATTATATCTTCAGCTCCGAAATAAACGCTGGCTAAAGTTTTAGCCAGTTCGGTTTTGCCGACGCCAGTAGGACCAAGGAATAAAAAGCTGGCTATCGGCTTCTTGCCTTCCCGCATTTCCGCTCTCGCCCGTCGCAAACTGGCGGCAACCATATCAACCGCCTCTTCTTGGCCGACCATTCTTTCGTGGATTAATTTTTCCAGATTTAAAAGCTTGGCGCTCTCGCCCGCGCCGACGACCGTAATCGGAATATGGGTAATTTCGCTTAACACTTCCCGAATATCGCTTTCAGAAATTAAATTATTCTCTTTCCGCTTAGAAATCCTTGCGGCCGCTATTTCCATTATTTCTATCGCTTTCAGGGGCAAATATTTTTCATGGAGAAATTTATCCGCCAATCTGACCGCTTCATCTATAGCGCTATAAAAAAAATAAACTTTATGCTTTCCCTCCAAAAAGCCGACCTTGCTTTCCGCTATCTGAATCGCTTTATTTATATCCGGCTCGCCGATATCTATCTTTACCATGGCCTGCCCCAGCGGACTGGATTCAATAAATTGGCGGTAATTTTCCAAAGTTGCCGAAGCAAAACAATAAATATTATATTTTTCCAAGGCATTAATTAGAACTTCGGATAAATCAAGACTGCCGCCTTCGCCGGACGAAATTCCAGTGATATTCTCAATATTGTCAAAATATAAAACAATATTTCTGGCTCTGACGACTTCATCTAAAATAACTAACAGCCTCTCTTGGGCCTCTTCCGGCGAAGCTCCGCTTACCAAGCGGGCGATATCTATCTTCAACAGTCTTTTGTCATATAAAATTTTCGGCACATTTTCTTCAACCATCAATTCGGCTAGGCCGTGAATAATAGTATTTTTTCCGACTCCGGGAGGGCCGACCAAAAGCAAGCCGTTGCGGCCGCCTTCAATCTGCTCCCAAATCGCCTCTATTTCTTTTTCCCGGCCAACGCAGAATTCAAGGCGTCCCCATTTGGCGTCGCGGGTTAGATCAAAAGAGAAGCGGTCAAGCAGGGGCGTGGCTAAAGCGGTATAAGCCCTGTCCATATTGGAGCTGGGCTTGAATCTAGCCATTTGGCGGTAAATTTTATATTTTTTTATTAATTTTTCATTAATTCTAAACCAAGCAAGGCAATTGGCAATCTTGTCCAAATCTATTCCTAAATCAATTATTATTTCATATAGATTCTTATCTTTTCTTAAAATAGGAATAATCATATCGGCTGTTTCCGCTCTATCATTGCCGGCTTGATAGGCCTCCACATAAGCTTCAATAAAGATTTCCTTAACTTCATTTGTAAAAAAACAGGCGCTCTCTTCTTTCGCCTTTTTCAAGGAAAAAATTTGCTTTTCCGTTTTAGCCGCTAAAACGGAAATATCAATTCCGAGCCGAGAAAAAATAAATTCAATTTTCTTATCCTCTAGTAGAGAAAGGAATAAATGAATCGGCGCTACTTCTTTCTGGCCGAGCCCGTGGACAATCAAATAGGCTTCTTCCGCGCCCTTGTCCGCTTCCGGGGAAAAACTGTCGGCGACATCAACTAAATATTTTTTTTCAATTTTTAATTCATCCCAGTTATCGGGTAATTCATATTCTTTCTTTTTTTCCTCCCATTTTAATTTCTTTATTTTTTTGCGCCTTTCTCCTTCTTCGCTTAAACGGTAAACAACAAATAAGTCAGCAATCAGAGAAAAAGAAAAAAGAAGAAGAAAAATATTTTTTTGGCGCCAGAAAAAAAAGGTCTCTAAGTCATTCGGATTCCAATTCTGCCAAGCCCACCAAGCAAAAGCCAAAATCCCCGCTAGGCCGAAGAAAAAAGATAAAAAATTTACGAGTAAATTGATTTTATCCTTAAGACGGCCGAAATTTATTGTAAACTTTGTCAGATTTCTTCCCCAATAAAAAAATTTGCCGCTAAAAAAAACTCCTAAACCCATTCCGCCGCAAGCATTGCAGAATTTCCCTCCACTCTCGCCCGCTCCTTCGCAAACCGGACAGGAGATAAACTGTAAATCTTTTTTTTCACTATTTGTATTTTGTAATTGGCTTGGCATCTATGCTTTAATTTTTAAATTATTAGATATACTTTTATTTTGCTTCTTAGTTTATTTGCAAAATTATCAGATAAAATACCCCGAAAGGCAAAAGTAGCCAAAAAATAATAATTAATATGGCGATAATTAGCCAGAAAATCATCGCTATTCCTCTAAAAATTATCTGGACTAATCTCACCGCAAAGCTAATCAAAAAGCCGACAATATCATTCTGGCCGTACATAGGCGTAAAAATATTTTTCAGCCAAATAGAAAAAGCAAGGGACTTTTCTTGGCGGGCTAAAAAATTCTTTAAGCCGGAAAGCAATTTTAAAAATCCCTTTGTGTACCACCAAAGCGGAAAAAATAAAATATTGCTAATCAAATCAAAAAGTATAGCTAAACTGTAAGATGTCACATTTTTTCTCATATTAACGCCCTGCCGGTCATATCTTCCGGCTTTTCTATGCCCATTATTTTTAAAATTGTCGGGGCAACGTCGGAAAGTATGCCCTGCGGCTTAATAAGGCTTAGGTCGCCGTTAGGCGCTTCCTGCCCCCCTAAATTAAGGCCTTCAAACTGCCGGCTGACAATAATAAAAGGAACCGGATTGGTTGAATGCTCTTTATCAATGCTGCCGGTCTGCATATTAAACATATCTTCCGCGTTGCCGTGATCGGCTGTTATAAAAACCGCTCCGTCTTTAGCCAAAACGCTTTTTACGACTTTGCCTAAGCACTTATCAACCGTTTCAATCGCTTTAACTGAAGCTTTTATATTTCCGGTATGGCCGACCATATCGGCGTTGGCGAAATTAACTAAGAAAAAATCATATTCGTCATTGTCAATATGCTTAACTAATTTTTCCGCAACTTCCGGCGCGGACATCTCCGGCTTTAAATCATAGCTTGTTATATGGGGCGAAGGGATCAGCTCGTTATCCTCGCCCTTAAATTTAGTCTCTTCGCCTCCATTAAAAAAATAAGTTACGTGGGCATATTTTTCCGTTTCTGCGATTCTCAATTGCTTAAGGCCGGCTCTAGAAATTACTTCGCCTAAAGTATTTTTTAAAGATTCGGGTGGAAAAGCAACTTCAACCGGCAAATCTTTTTCATATTCTGTAAAAGTAACGAAATGCAGATTGCGCAGATATTTCGGGCGCTTGAACTTATCAAAAGTCGGCAGAACGAAAGCTTTAGTAATCTGCCTCGCCCTGTCTTCTCGATAATTAAAAAAAATAATAGAATCATTATCTTCGACTAAAGCAACCGGATTGCCAGATTCATAAATTACGGCCGGCGCAAATTCTTCGTCGTATATTTTTTTAAGATAACTTTCCTCAATAGCCCTGTTTGCTGTTTCGCTTTTATTGCCCCTGCCTTCTGTTATAGCCGCATAAGATTTAGAAATTCTGTCCCATCTATTATCCCTATCCATAGCGTAAAATCTTCCGGAAATAGTAGCGATTTTTCCTCTGCCATGCTCTCTGATGGCTCGTTCAAGATCTTTAATAAAATTTTGGCCGCTATTATAAGCCGTATCGCGACCGTCTAAAATGGCGTGAATGAAAATATCGTCAATTTTTTCATTTTTAGCCATGGCTAAAAGAGCTTCTAAATGCTCAATTGACGAATGGACGCAGCCGTTGGAAACAAGCCCGAGCAGATGAACTTTTGATTTATTCTCCCGCGCATGCTTAAAAGCCCCGATTAGAGCTTGATTGGAAAAAAAACTATTATCAGCAATTGTCTTATTTATTCTTGGCAAATTCTGATAGATAATTCTGCCTAAGCCCAAGTTAAGATGCCCGACCTCGCTGTTGCCATTTTCACTCCAAGGCAAGCCCACGGCTTCGCCGGAAGCGCGCAGAGTCATTGTTGGATAATGCGATATTAAATCATTTAAAACCGGAATCTTAGCTTGGCTAATTGCATTGCCGCTATATGGCTGGGCAATTCCCCAGCCGTCTAAAACTATTAAGCCGACCGGCTTCGGCCTTTTGAATTTATTCTGCTGCTTAATCATATATAAGACATATATAAGAATTATTTTTATTTATTAACTGCCGGATAATTAAATATTTTATTGTTTCCTACTTATCAACAACTGCTACTATTATAGCATAAAAAGCTAGTTTAAAAAAAGAAGTGAAAAACAAAAGCCAACAGGCCGGTGGTCTTGATTATTGAAATAAAAATGCTACAATTAAAGCTATGAAAAACTTCGCTAAATTTAAAAAAATACTTCTATTGGGCGGAGATATAGCTATTCTTTATCTGTCTCTTTATCTGGCTCTCCTTATCCGCTACCAGGAAAATCCAACCTCTGAACTTTGGCAGATTCATTTTTTGCCGTTCACCCCCGTTTTCCTTTTGTGGATAATTATTTTCTATATTTCCAACCTTTACAGCCTGCACACGGCCGTTAATAACTCGAAAATTTTTCAGCTTACCAATAAAAGCTTAATAACCGCCTCTCTTATCGCTCTGGCCTATTTTTATCTCACTCCTGGAATTAATATTACTCCGAAAACGAATTTTTTTATTTATTTGATTATTTTTTATATTTTCTTTTTGCTCTGGCGCCGGCTTTATAACTTTTTCTTAAAATCATATTTGCCGAAAAAAAATATCGCCTTTATTGGTTTAAATGGTCTGACCAAAGAATTAATCGCTGAAATTTTTGAAAAACCGCATTTGGGCTATATAATCTCTTTTATTATTTCCCTTAAAAATGAAGCGCTGGAAAAATTAAACGGAATTCCGGTTGTAAGCGGCACAACCGACCTTAAAGATTTAATTCTTAAAAATAAAATTTCCACAATTATTCTAACCGACGACCCGCATTATTCGGAACAATTAAGCGCGGTTCTTTTTAAGCTTCTGCCTTTGAAAATAAATTATTTAAGCCTGACTAATTTTTACGAGCTGATTACCGGCCGGATCCCTATAAACGAAATAAACCAGCAATGGTTTTTAGAAAATTTAAGCGAAGGGAATAAAAAATCGTTTGATATCTCTAAAAGGATTTACGATATCATCCTGGCTTTAATAATATTTTTTATCTCCCTTATTTTCTGGCCGTTCATAGCCCTGTTAATAAAAATTAATTCGCGCGGACCGGTTTTTTTTACCCAGATGCGAGCGGGAAAGGACGGAAAAAATTTTAAAATTTTAAAGTTCAGGACAATGGCCGTTGAAAATAACGACCTCTCGCCGACCAAAGAAAATGATTCGCGGATTACGAAAATCGGAAATTTTTTAAGAAAAACAAGAATAGATGAAATTCCGCAGGTTATAAATATTCTTCTCGGCGATATGAGCTTTGTCGGACCTCGTCCGGAAAGGCCGGAAATAATAAAAGAACTGGAAGAAAAAATTCCCTTTTACCGAGAAAGGTCGCTTGCCAAACCCGGCCTTACTGGTTCCGACCAAATTTCAGGAGAATATCATTCCCCTTCTTATGCCGACAGTATTAAAAAACTGCAATACGATCTCTTTTATATTAAAAACCGGTCGTTTTATTTAGATTTTTCCATTCTTTTAAAAACGATCGCCATTATTTTCTCAAGGAAAGGAAGATAAAAAAGTTAAAAGTACAAAGTTAAAAAGTCTTTAAGTATCTTGAATAGATACTTTTTTATTTTTATACTCTTGACAAAAGTAATAATTTTTTCTAATATCAACTATTACGCCTTTCGGATGGATTTTTCCATCTGCGTATAAATGAACCTTAAATTTTATTTCAAGGAGGAAAAATGCCACAAAACGATCTTGATGAAATCAAAGAACAAGCTGCAAAACTCTTAAACCAGGTCCCACAGAAAGAGCCGCTTGGAACCAAGCTTTTTAATGCCGTTGCCAGACATACCGTCGGCATTGCTTTTGAGGCGGTATTATTAAGAAGAAAGGGGGAAGACATAGAAGTTTTTTTGACGCTCCGCGAAAACATTGAGGCCTATGGAGGATTGTGGCATTGCCCAGGATCTTTTTTTAGAGCCTTGGAAACGGAGAAAGACGTATTAAAAAGACTTTCGCAGAAGGAGTATGGGGCAAAAATTACTTCTTGCTTTTTTTGCCAAGATTCTTTTGAGCCGGAAGAAAGGGGTGGAATCTGCCTTGATCGCATTTATTTGATAACGCTCAAGGACGAACCTAATCCTATTAATAAAGGAATGTGGTTTAACGTTGATCGCCTCCCAAGAAATATTGTTAATGGCCACAGGGATAAAATTATCCCGATTGCTGTAAAATATTTTCTGAAAAGGAGGAAAAATGCCACAAAACGATCTTGATGAAATAAAAGAACAAGCCGCAAAACTCTTAAACCAGGTCCCGCAGGGAGAGCCGCTTGGAACCGAACTCTTTAACGCGATTTCCAACCATTCCATCGGCATTGCGTTTGAAGGAGTTTGTTTTAAGGCAATAAACGGTAAAATATACGTCTATCTCACAATGCGCCCCAAAGAAGAGGCTTATGGAGGCCTTTGGCACGTTCCGGGAACATTTTTTCGCCCCATGGAAGACGAAACGGACGTCGCGAAAAGACTTTGCCAAAAAGAATATGGCGAGAAGTTCTCGTCATTCCACTTCTGTGAGGACCTTTTTCTGCCTGAATTGCGGGGAGGGATGTATCTGGCCCGGATTTACATTATTGAATTTCCCGGCGAACCCAAACCCAGGGTCGAGGGCAGATGGTTTAATGTTAATGACCTGCCCGAAAACATTGTAGAGCATCATCGGTATAGCATAATACCGATAGCTCTAAATTATTTTTATCTTTTACTTGAAGCGTCTGAATAAGACGCTTTTTTTATTTTAACTTTTTACTTCTCACTTCTTACTTTCTTCTGGCTCCTATTGACACCTTATGACACTTTGTTATATTTATATTATTACTAAAACTTCAATATCCACAACTCTTATGAGTAAAGAAATACTACCCAATGCAATTTATACTACCGAAGAAGCTGAAACTTTATTAAAAGTCAGCAACTCCACAATGAAAAGGCTTCTTAAAAAAGGCATTTTAAGGGCTAATAAAGTCGGCCGCCAATATAGAATTATGGGCTGGGAAATACTTCGCCTCATCTCGCCAAAGTTAAATAAAAAAGCTAATGTCGCTTATCTTAATTTTAAAAAGAAAGCAGTTGAGGAAATAAGTAAATGGTAATATGAAAAAAGCTCTCATTACCGGTATTACAGGACAAGATGGATCATATTTAACTGAACTGCTTTTAGATAAGGGCTATGAAGTCAATGGCATAATTCGACGCGCCAGCACTTTTAATACTTCCCGAATTGATCATCTTTATAAAGATTCGCATATAACCGGAGTAAAGCTTCATCTTCACTATGGGGATTTGTCTGATTCAAGTAATATTAATCGCCTTTTGGAAAAAATAAAACCGGACGAAATTTATCATCTTGGCGCTCAAAGTCATGTTCGCGTCAGTTTCGATCTTCCCGAATATACTGGCGATGTTACTGGTCTTTCAACAATAAGAATATTGGATGCTATAAAAGACATAGGTATAAACACAAAATTTTATCAAGCTTCGTCTTCGGAAATGTTCGGTAAGGCCTTAGAGATTCCCCTAAAAGAAACCTCGCCTTTCAATCCCCGCTCCCCTTACGGCTGTGCCAAGGTTTACGCTTATTGGATAACTAAAAATTATCGCGAGGCTTATAATTTATTCGCTGTTAACGGCATTTTATTTAATCATGAATCTCCTCGCCGCGGTGAAACCTTTGTTACCAGAAAAATTACCCGCGGATTGGCCCGCCTTAAATTAGGCAAAGAGGAAATATTGTATTTAGGCAACTTGGACGCCAAGCGCGATTGGGGCTATGCGAAAGACTATGTTTATGGCATGTGGCTGATGCTCCAGCAAGCTGAACCGGACGATTTTGTCCTGGCTACTAATGAAACTCATAGCGTCAGGGAGTTTGTTGAAAAAACTGCAAAATATTTTGAGATTGATTTAGTCTGGCAAGGAGAAGGTTTGAATGAAGTCGGCCTTGATAAAAAAACAAATAAAATAATTATTGCCATTGATCCTAAATATTTCCGGCCGGCTGAAGTTGATGTTTTGCTTGGCGACTATTCTAAGGCCAAAGCCAAATTAGGCTGGGAGCCGAAGGTTAAGTTTAATGAATTGATAGAAATTATGGCTAAAGCTGATTATGAAAATGAAAAGTAATAATATTCCCCCTTGACAAAGGGGGATAAAGGGGGATTAAAAATGAAAAATAAAAAAATAAAAGAATAAATTATATATATCTGCCTTATAATAAAAGCCTTAAAGAAAGAGCTAGATTTTTAAGAAATACCATGACAGCGGCAGAAAAAAAATTATGGCACAGTTGTTTAAAAAATTACGGTCACACTTTTTTAAGGCAGAAACCAATAGATAATTATATTATTGATTTTTACTGCTCTGAATTAGGATTAGTTATAGAAATAGACGGCGATTCGCATCTAGATGAAAAAAATATTAGTTATGATATTAAACGAACAAAAAATTTAGAAAAATACGGTTTAAAAATTTTAAGATTTTGGAATGACGACATGCTTAATGGGATTGAAATTATTAGTGAAATTATTGAAAAAGAAATAAATAAATTAAAACAATCCCCCAACCCCCTTTGTCAAGGGGGCTAATATACAGACTTTATGAACTTATCATCTAAAATTTATATTGCCGGCCATAAGGGTTTAGTCGGCTCGGCTCTAGTCAGAAAGCTGGAAGAATTGGGTTATAATAATTTAATCCTGCGCACCCGTGACGAACTGAACTTGCTTGACCAGCAACAAGTTGAAAATTTCTTTAAAAAAGAAAGGCCCGAATACATATTTCTAGCCGCGGCTAAAGTTGGTGGCATTCTGGCCAATAGCCAATACGGAGCCGAATTTATTTATGAAAATTTACAAATTCAAAATAATATAATCCATAACGCTTATCTGCAAAATGTAAAAAAATTATTATTTCTCGGCTCATCTTGCATTTATCCGAAGGACTGCCCCCAACCAATTAAAGAAGAATATCTGCTCTCCGGATATTTAGAGCCAACTAACGAACCTTACGCTATCGCCAAAATCGCCGGCCTAAAAATGTGTCAAAGTTATAATCAGCAATACCAAACCAATTTCATTTCCGTCATGCCGACTAATTTATACGGACCGAATGATAATTTTGATTTAGAGAGCTCGCATGTCCTGCCGGCTTTAATCAGAAAATTTCATGAAGCAAAAACAAATAATAACAACAGCGTTGTTGCCTGGGGCACGGGCGAACCGAGAAGAGAATTTTTATATATTGATGACTTGGCCGACGCCTGTATCTTCTTAATGAACAATTATAATAGTTCGGAAATAATAAATATTGGCAACGGCCTTGATATTACCATTAAAGAATTGGCAGAAACAATAAAAGATATTATCGGCTTTACAGGAAAAATTGAATGGGACAAAACCAAGCCGGACGGAACAGCGAGAAAATTATTAGATGTTTCTAAATTACATACCCTAGGTTGGAAGCATAAAGTTAATTTAGAAGAAGGAATTAGATTGACTTATAATTGGTATTTGGAAAAAAATAAATTATAACTATGGACCACGAACTGCAAGCAGGAAAAAATTTCGCTTGGGCAACTTTGGCGCAATTCGTCTTAAGGATTTTAGGGCTGGCTTTTTTTATCCTCATGTCCTACTTTTTAAAAGAGGCGGGCATGGGTAAATATAATTTTATTACCTCTTTCGTGCTTTTTTGGTTTCTTTTTGTCGGCTTTGGCACGGGCGGATACCTAGGCCGCGAATGGGCGAAGAAAAAAATTGAATTCAAGGAAATTGAGCATGATTTTTATGTTGTCCTAACGCTTCAACTTTTCGTTTCTTTTATTATTTTTATTCCCTTTTTAATAATAAATTATTTTCTTAACAAAGATATTTATTTCCCTTTAATTATCGGCTTTGTTTCCGTTTTTTTGGCGCTCTTTATCAGTTTCTCTGATATTTTTTTTCAATCAACCAGCCAATTTAAATATCCAGCCTTAAGACAAATAATAGAAAAGCTGACTATTGTAATTCTAGGAAGTCTAGCTCTTTATTTCTGGCCAAGAATAGAAACAGTTTTAATTGTTACCCTCTTGGCTCAAATTATTTCTCTTTTTTATTATCGCCTGTTTTCATCTTTAAAAATTAAATTCAATCTTATTTTTGACTTTGCCCGGATGAAAGAACTTATTAAAAAAGGCCTGCCCTTCTTATTTATCGTAATTTTTATAAGCATCTACGCTCGTATTGATATGATAATGCTAAAATATATGGTCGGCTACGAAGCTGTCGGCTGGTATGGAGCCGCTTATAAATTCTTAGAAATGTCTCTGCTTTTTTCTACTGCCCTCTTTATGCCAGCTATTTTCCCGGTTCTATCTAATCTTTATAACGACCCTGCCCAAAAAAAACAATATCAAAATTTTTTTACCAAAGCGACTAGAATCTTTTTTTCCTCCGGCATAATGCTTACCTTATTTTTTATTTTCTACTCCCCTCTTTTAATATCAATGTTGTTTCAAGCTTCTTTCGGTCCGAGCGCTCTTGCCTTAAGAATTTTAATTATCACCCAACTCTTATCAACCTTTACCATATTTTTTAATAATCTTTTAAATATCCAAAATAAAGAAAAAATCGGTCTGTATATTATTATTTTTTCAGCCATCCTTAATATCACTCTAAACTTAATTTTAATACCAAAATTTTCTCTTTATGGATCGGCCTGGGCGACGGTAATTGCCGAGATCTTTAATCTGGCGCTCCTCCTCTATTTTGCCGAATGGCAGGTTGAAAATAAAATAATTTTTAAAATGTTTGCCCTAGTTTCCCTTAATGCGGTTATTTTAATAATCTTAAAATCATTCGACTCGCTTAATAATTATTATCTAGGCACTACCATTTTACTAATTAATTTCTGGGCATTATTTAGAGTGAAATTGCTCCAAAAAGAAGATCTGGATTTATTTTTAAATCCACTTAAAGCTAAATTTAATTATAATAAATATAACGAACTCAACGAAAATATATGAAAACAATAATTTTATGCGGAGGCCAAGGAACAAGAATGAAAGAGGAAACCGAATTCAAGCCCAAGCCCTTAGTCGAAATAGGCGGCAAGCCCATGCTTTGGCATATTATGAAAATATATTCCCACTACGGCTATAACGATTTTATCCTCGCATTAGGCTATAAAGGAAATATGATTAAGAATTATTTTCTGAATTGGAGAAGTTTTACGAATGATTTTACGCTACATACAAAAAATCACGAGCTTGTTTTTCATAACAATAATTGCGACGATTTTAAAATAATTTTCGTTGATACAGGAGCTGAAAGCTTGACCGGCGAACGGATTCGCCGCTTAAAAAAATATATTGACGGCGACGCTTTTATGGCAACTTACGGGGACGGGGTCGCCGATATTAACATAAAAGAATTGGTTGATTTCCATAACAGCCAGAAAACGGCGGCGACTATAACGGGAGTTAAGCCGGCATCCAGATTCGGAACTTTAAATATTGACCATGCCGCTAAAAAAGTTGTTGACTTCTTCCAGCACAAAGTCACCGATCAGACCGATTATTCTAAAGACTATATTAACGGCGGCTTCATGGTATTAAATAAAGAAATTCTGGAAATGATTCCGGAAAATAGCATGATTGAAAGCATTTTTCCTGCTTTGGCTAAAAAAAATGAATTATCAGTTTATACCCATCAAGGCAAATGGAAATGCATGGATACTTATAAGGAAATGGAGGATTTAAACGATCTCTGGGAGAAAGAGCCATTTTGGAAGGTCTGGGAAAATGCCCAATAATAATACTATAATATAAATAATTAATCAGAAGAAAACCCCCATCTTTCTTGTCAAAATTCAAATGGATAATTTCTTAAAAAATAAAAATGTTTTAGTAACAGGAGGAACCGGTCTAGTTGGCTCGCACTTAGTTGAAGAATTAGCTAAGTTAGACGCTAATATTTTTGTCACTCTCCGGTCTTTCCATCCGGAATCTTATTTTAAAGAAAAAAAATTAGATGAAAAATGTATTACTGCTATTTGTGATATCAAAGACTTTGATAGAGTTTTTGATGTCGTAACTAGATACGAGATAGAATATATATTCCATCTCGCCGCCCAGCCGATTGTGGAAACCGCTTACTATAATCCCCGAGAAACCCTTTTGGATAATATTATCGGGACAACTAATATTTTAGAAGCCGCCCGACTTTATCCTAAAATAAAAGCTGTTATAATCGCCTCCAGCGACAAGGCTTACGGCAAAGACTGTCTGGATGCCAAAGAAGATAACCCTTTAGCTGGCGACCATCCTTATGATGTTTCAAAATCTTCGGCTGATTTAATCGCCCAAACTTATTATAAGACTTATGGTCTGTCGGTCGTGATAAGCAGATTTGGAAATATTTATGGCCCGGGAGACCAAAATTTTAATAGAATCGTCCCTGGAATTATGAAAGCTATTATTAAAAACGAGACGCTGGTCATAAGAAGCGACGGAACGTTTGTCCGGGATTACGTTTATGTTAAAGATGTTGTTAATGGCTACTTGGCTCTGGCAGATAATATTAATAAAATAAAAGGAGAGGCTTTTAATTTCAGCTCGGGGCTCAATCTTTCCGTAATTGATATAATAGAAAAAATTTCAACCGTGCTTGCTAAAAAATGCCAATATACTATTGTCAATAATCAAAAAAATGAAATTCCAGCCCAAATCCTTAATTTTGAAAAAGCGATAAACGTCCTTGACTGGCGGCCGGCTTTTACTTTTGCAGAAGGAATTATTGATACTTTTATTTGGTATAAAAATATATTAAATAAATAAAATGGAAAATAAAGCGAGGCAGGAAAAACTCCTGGAAATACTAAAATTAAAAAAATGTTTTAAACTCGTCTGCGGAGCCGGCAACGAAGACCTTATTGAAGTAGAAAAATTAGTAGCTGTTTACGCTAAAGCGGGCGCCAATTATTTTGACCTCTCACCCAGGCAAGATGTTGTTGGGGCTGCGCAAAAAGCTTTAAAACGAGTAATAACTCCTAATCGCCTAGATGAATATTTTTTAAACGTAAGCGTCGGCCTGCCTGGAGACCCGCATGCTAGAAAGGCTCTTATTAATCCTAATACCTGCTTAAAATGCGGGGCCTGTCAGGCGCAATGCCTGCAAAACGCCATTACTGAAAACGTCGGTTTATTTTCAGTATTGGAACAAAAATGCATAGGCTGCGGCCGTTGCGGAGAAATCTGCCCGGCTGGAGCGATAAACTTTGAGCATAAAAATAAAAATTTAAAAGAAACACTTAAGCCTTTAATTGAAATGGGTATTGATTCTATTGAATTACACGCCTCAACTGACGACGAGCCGCTTGTCAGAGAACAAATAAAAATTATTAACGAACTATTTAAGGGACCGTTAAGCGTATGCCTGGATCGTTCCAAAATTGGAGATAATAAATTAATTGAAAGAATAAAAAAAATAATCAAGGAGCGAGATAATCGCGCAACTATAATCCAAGCCGACGGAGCGCCGATGTCTGGTTCTAAAGACGATTTCAATACTACCCTGCAAGCAGTAGCGACTGCGGATATAGTCCAAAAAGCCAACTTGCCTGTTTTCATTCTTTTATCCGGCGGAACCAACTCTAAAACTACCGAACTAGCGCGCTTATGCGGAGTAAACGCCCACGGAGTGTCTATCGGTTCTTATGCCAGAAAAATAATAAAAGAATATATCCAAAAAGAAAATTTTCTTGATGATTCTTCCGAATTTGAAAAAGCTGTCGCAATCGCGAAAGAACTTATTGATAAAACCTTAATTAATAAAAATGAAAATTAACCTAAAAAATAAAAATTGGGAATTAAAAAATATAAAAGCCGTTATCTTCGACAAAGACGGAACTATTATTAACAGCCATTTTTATTGGGGAGAAATAATAAAAAGAAGGAGTATGGCCCTGATAAAAAAATATAGGCTACCGAAAAAATTATATAAAGATATTTGCCAAACAATGGGCTATTCTCTCAAAAATAAAAAACTTCTTCCTGCCGGTCCGATCGCTTTAATAAGCAGGGCCGAAGTAATTAATATAATAAAAAAATATTTATCGCAAAAAGGCGTTAAAACAACCGAAGAAGAAATTGAAAAACTTTTTAAAAAAGTTCATGGCATATTTTTAAAAGAAATAAAAAAATACGTAAAAATTATTCCTGGATCGAGAAGACTTATCTATAAACTGGCGAAAAAAAATATCCCCTTGGCTTTAATAACTTCCGATAGCGCAATTAACGCCTTGGCGATCAATAGATACCTCGGCCTGGATAAATATTTTAAAATAACAACCGGCCTGGAATTTGTTAAAGAACCGAAAACATCCGGATTGATCGCTAAAAAAGTCTGTAGATTGCTAAAAATAAAAACGCAAGATACTGTTTGCGTGGGTGACGCCCCCATGGATATAATTATGGGCGAAAAGGCGAAATTAAAAGCCTGTATTGCCGTTGCGACCGGCCAAACCCCTTATGCTGATTTAAAAAAACATACAAGATATATAGTGAAAAATTTATCTGAATTAAAAATAAAATGAATTTAAAAATTATTGACTGCACAATCAGAGATGGGGGGCTTTTAAATAACTGGGAATTTGACGAAAAAATCGTTAAAGCTTCTTATTTTGCCGCTGAAAAAAGCAATATTGATTATTTTGAAATAGGTTATAAAAATAATTCCGAAAGAAAGGGGTTGGGTAATTTTGGCTATTGTGATGATCAATATCTTTTTTCCTTTTTTAAAAAAAGGCCGGAAAATCTTAAAGTATTATGCATGATAGACGCCGGAAGATATATCGGGTACGAGATCCCGGACTGTCTTCCGGAAAAAACTTTAATTAAAGGCTTAAGAGTCGCGTCTTACCCCTACGAAATTAAAAAGGCTATTGGCATGATTGAATCTTTTAAGGAAAAAGGATATGAAGTATTTTTGCAGCTTATGACATTTTCAGAATGGTCTGACGAAGAATTTAAAATTCTTGCCGACTGGAAAAATAAAAATATCTTAAATGCTATTTATTTTGCCGACAGCTTCGGATCGTTTTTGCCTTCAGATATAAAAAATTGCGTTATCAAACTGAAGGAGCTTGGTTTTTCTTCTATCGGCTTTCACCCCCATAATAGCTTGCAGATGGCTTTTGCTAATACTCTGGAAGCGATAAACTCCGGCATGTCTTATATAGACGCGACTATATACGGAATGGGAAGAGGGTCGGGCAACCTCCCTGTTGAAGTTTTATTAAGTTATTTAAATAAAACCGGCGCGAGAAAATATAACGTCGTCCCCTATTTAGACGTCATTGAAAGATTTTACGTTGACTTTTTTAAAAAATATCAATGGGGATACTCTCTTAAATCTCTTTTCGGCGGAATTAAAAATATCCATCCTTACTATATAACGGAAATGTTTAACCAGGGATACTTTACCGCCGATGAAATCTGGAACCAGCTTGATCATATTAAAGAATCATGCCCAATCTCATTTTCAAAAGACGAACTAAGCAGCGCTCTTGAAAAAAGATTTTACGATCCTACCGCCATAGACGCCAAAGAAACTGTTGCCAGGGTAGAAAAAGAAAATAAAATCATTCCCTCTCTCGACTCCTTCCATTTAGATGAGCTAACTTTAAAGGACAGGCATAAAAATAAAAATTTCATAATAATCGCGAACGGATCTTCTATAGAAAAATACGAAAAAAAAATTAAAAATTTCATAAATAAAAATAATTTAATTTCAATAGGCTGTAATTATCTTAAAAAATTATATAATCCCGATTACCATATATTCGTAAGTAAAAAAAGATTTTTAAAGTACGCGCCGAGTATAAACGAAAAAAGTTCTCTTATTGTCCCGACGTTTTTTGGAAAAACTATGGTTGCTGAAAATTATGAAAAACAGACGGAATATATTGAAATAATTCCGTCCGAAAATTTAAGCTTACCCCCTGTTGAAGGCATAATACAACAACAGGTTTATTTAAACGTAGCTGTCGCCGCCATATTGACGGCCTACCAAATGGGCGCAAAAGAAATATTTGTTGTCGGCATGGATGGTTACGAAAACGAACATCCCGATAAACCTTTTTATTTTTATAATGAAGACGACCAGCCGGATGACAGGGTTACGGCTTCTATAAAATATAAAGATTTTGCCTTGGAACTGGAAAGAGTTAATTCTTTTTTAGCCGAACATGGCGTTTCTTTCTCCGTAATTACGCCAACCTCCCATAAAAAATATTATAAAAATATTCTCTAAAATTATGAAAAATAAAAATTTATCACTAAAAGAAAGGTTAAAAAATAAAGAATTTTTAATCGGGACTTGGTGTCTTCTTCCCTCTCCTGATGTTGCCAATATTCTGGCTAAATCCGGTTTGGATTTTTTGCTTATTGATTTTGAGCATGGACCGGCTGATTTTATTACTGCCTCCAGAATGATTATGGCTGCTGAAGCCGAAGGCGCGGAAGCCATAATTAGAGTCTCTTCCAATAATGAAGCTGAAATTTTAAAAGCGCTTGAAATTGGAGCCAGTGGAATTATCGTTCCTCACATCGAAACCCCCGCGGACAGAAAAAAAGCTCTTTCTTTTATAAAATACCCGCCATTGGGGCAAAGAGGATTTTCGCCCTACGCCAGATCCGGAGGTTATGCCTTGCAGGAAAATCATACCGACAGGGCCAATAAAAAAATAATTTCTGGTATTATTATAGAAAGCATAGAAGCTGTTAATAATCTAGACGCCATCATTGACGATCCGGAACTTGATGTCGTTTATATTGGCGCTTACGACCTTTCTGTTTCTCTCGGCATTCCGGGAAAAGTTAATGATGAAAAAATAATTAAAATAATTACTGACTGCGCTGGTAAAATTAACGCGGCCGGAAAAACTGCGGCTGGATTATTTAATACTAAAGAAGATATGAAATTTTTTAAGTCAATCGGAATAAACCTGGCTTGTTACAGTGTGGACTCGGCGATAATTTATAAAAGCTTCCAAGTAATAACTAAAAAAGTATGATGCAATTATCGGATTATGTAATGGATTTTATCGCCCATCAGGGTGTTAAGCATGTTTTTATGGTCTCTGGCGGAGGCGGAATGTTTTTAATTGATTCTTTGGGCAAAAGAAATGATCTGGAATATATTTGTAATCATCATGAACAAGCCTCGGCTATGTCAGCCGAAGGCTATCAAAGAGTTACTGGCAATTTAGGAGTCGCGCTTGTCACTACCGGGCCAGCGGCAACGAATGCAATAACCGGCCTGTTATGTTCATGGAACGACTCCATTCCTCTTTTAATATTGTCTGGTCAGGCAAATTCCAACTTTCTTATAGGAGATACGGGACTAAGACAAAGAGGTACTCACGAGGTTGATATTGTAAAACTAATAAAACCGGTTTCAAAATATGCAGTTACAATTACTGATCAGAAAACAATAAAATATCATCTGGAAAAAGCTGTTTATCTTGCCCACTCCGGTCGGCCCGGTCCTGTCTGGCTGGACATTCCTTTAAATATCCAATCGGCCATGATTGATGAAAATAACTTAGAATCATTTGATCCGGAAAAGGAAAATTATAAGACTCCAAAAATAGATGAAAATCAGATTAACCAAACAGCCGAACTACTAAGGCAGGCCAAACGTCCGATTATTATCGCCGGCCAAGGCATAAGACTGGGAAGGGCTGAAAATGAATTTTTAAATTTTATTGAAAAATATCAGATTCCAGTTGTCACTACTAAAAATGGCGCTGATCTTATTTGGGATTCCCATCCTCTCCTGGCCGGAAAAATAGGAACTTACGGACAACGCGCCGGCAATTTCGCAGTCCAAAATTCAGATTTTGTTTTAGCGCTTGGAGCCCGTCTACCTTTTACGACCGTCGGTTATCAGACTGACTGGTTTGCCAGAGAAGCTAAAAAAATTATCGTTGATATAGATCCGGCGCAATTGGAATATTCTCTGATAAAAGCCGACTTAAAAATTTTATCGGATTGCAAAAAATTTATTATTTCACTTGACAAAATTTTAGGGGGGGAGAAAATGGAAACCTCTGCTTGGATTGAGAAGTGCCATCATTGGAGGGCTGAATATCCGGCTGTCGCGGAAGTAGCAAAAAAACGCGAAGACTATGTCGATCCTTATTATTTTTATAAACTTCTATCGGAAATTTTAGATGAAAACGATATCGTTGTCACCGACCAAGGAGCCGCTTTCTATGCTTCTACCGTCGCTTTTGAAATTAAAAAGGGCCAAAGGCTTTTTACGAACGGCGGATTTTCTCCAATGGGCTATGGTTTACCAGCGGCCATTGGCGCCTGCTTCGCCAATGGCAACAAAAGAATTATCTGCGTTCATGGAGATGGCGGACTGGAGCTAAATATCCAGGAACTGCAAACAATCGTGCATTATAATCTTCCTATAAAATTATTTGTTTTTAATAACGAAGGCTATTTAAGCATAAAACATACTCAAACAGCTTATTTTAACGGCCATTTTGTCGGCTCTGATCCCAAAAGCGGAGTTTCGGTGCCGGATTATAAAAAAATAGCCACGGCTTATGGAATTGCTTCAAAGCAAATTAAAAATCAAAACGATTTAGGTAAGGAAATAGCTAGCGCGATAGCATCTGACGGACCTATAATTATTGAGGTTATGATGGATCCTATGCAACCGTTCGGACCGAGAGTGACAACAGAAAAAAAACCGGATGGCCGCTTGGTTTCAAAACCCCTTGAAGATATGTGGCCATTCCTTGATCGTGAAGAATTTAAAAAAGAAATGATAATAAAACCAATTGAGGAATAAATATGAACGAAAATTTTTTAAAAATAATAAACGAAGATTTGTCTTTTATAGCTGATTCCGATCTTCCTTGGGAAGAGCTTGAAGGAAAAAATATTCTAATTACTGGAGCTAATGGCGCGTTGCCGGCTTATATGGTCGAAACTATTCTTTTTCTTAATAAAAATAAATTCGCGAAAAAAGCCACAATATTCGCCTTAGTAAGAGAAAAGGTAAAAGCCGAAAAAAGATTTAAGCATCATTTTGGCAACGCTAATTTAAAATTTATATTTCAGGATGTCTGCGATAAAATTAATCTTCCTGAAAAAATAGATATTATAATTCACGCCGCCAGTATCGCCAGTCCGAAATATTATGGCCAAAATCCAGTAGGAACTTTATTGCCGAACGTATTGGGAACGTATAATTTACTGGGATTAGCCCGCGAAAAAAATGTTGAATCTTTTTTATTTTTTAGCGCCGGAGCGGTTTATGGAAAAATCCAAAATGACAGCCAACTAACGGATGAAAATACTTTTGGCTCTATTAATCCCCTTGCGATAGAATCATGTTATCCGGAAAGCAAAAAAATGGGAGAAAATATGTGTTATGCTTGGCTAAAACAATATGAGATACAAACTAAAATAGTAAGGCCATTCCATACTTATGGTCCGGGAATATCTCTTAATGACGGCCGCGTCTTTTCCGATTTTGTTAAAAATATATTAAATAATGAAAATATAATAATGACTAGCGACGGTAGCGCACGAAGGCCTTTTTGTTATTTAGCCGATGCCACTTTAGGATTTTTTACTGTTCTTCTAAAAGGAGAAGTTGGAGAAGCTTATAATGTCGCGGCGGATGAAGAAATAAGCATAAAAGAATTAGCTGAAACTTTAATAAAATTATTTCCGGAAAAAAATTTAAAAGCGATCTTTAAGGAGAATAGCGATAAAAATTATGTTCAAACGAAAATTTCTTCCTACTCTCCCGATACTACCAAAATAAAAAAATTAGGTTGGAAAACTAATTATTCTATAGAAGAAGGTTTTAAAAGAATGACTGAAAGCTACCAATAATATGATTTTAGAAAATAAAAATATCAAAGAATCAATTACCCTAAAGATAAACTCCCTTGTCAATAAAAAAATAAAAAATGGGGAAAAAATTTATAATTTCAGCATCGGGGAGCCTGTTATAAAAAATGACCCCGGAATTATTGAGGCTGTTTATAAAAAACTTAAAAATACTCGCGTAAGTTACCCCCCGGCCGCTGGTCTGGTTGATTTAATTTCTTTGTCGGACAAATGGTTTAATAATGATTATAAAGGCAACTACGGCCCGGAAGAAACTCTTATAACCTGCGGAGGAAAATTCGGTCTTTATCTGACCCTCCAGGCTATTATGGACCCCCAAGATGAAATTATTATAATATCTCCTTATTGGGTATCTTATCCGGAAATGATAAAAATTTTTAACGGGACAGCTAAAATATTAAAAACCAAAGAAGAGGAAGATTGGAAAGTAGATATTTCCGAGTTGGAAAAAATGATTAACAATAAAACGAAAGCGATTATTTTAAACAATGCTTCAAATCCGACCGGCAAGCTATTTTCCCGAGAAGAATTAAGAGATATACTTAAACTATCTTACGAAAAGGGCTTGTTTATTATTTCCGATGAAGTATATTCCGGCCTAGTTTATGATAATGAATTTATCTCAAGCGCCGAATTTAAAGAATTTAAAGAGAAAACGATAATAATACAAAGTTTTACTAAAAATTTCGCCATGAGCGGCTGGAGAGTGGGATTGGTATTCGCTCCGAAAAATATTATAAAAATCCTGACTGCCCTGCAAAGCCAAAGCATTACCAATACCTCGATAGTCAGCCAATGGGCCGCCTTGGAAGCTCTTAAAAGTTCAGCTAAAACTACCGAACAAATAAAAAAAGCCATGCAAAAAAGAAGAGATATTTTTGTTAATACTTTTAATAATTTATTCCCGGACAAAATCGCATCACCCGAATCTTCTTTATACTGTTTTGTTAATATGAAAAAACTGGGGCTAAGCAATAATAATGCGGAGGCGGATGAATTTGCCTTAAAATTAATAGATGAGGATGGCATAGCATTAACTCCCGGAAATGATTTCGGAGAAAAAAATTATTTAAGATTTTCTTTTGGCATTGAAGAAAACGACATAATTAGCGGTCTTAATGCCCTAAAAAAATATTGCGATAATATATGAAGAACGAAAAAAAAATATTTTTAACAGGAGGAACTGGATTTATAGGAAAAAATATATTGGAACAACTTAATGATAAATATGAAATAATCGCTCCAACCAGGCAGGAGCTTGATTTAATTGATACTAAAAAGGTTTATAATTTTTTAAAAAAAAATAATTTTTCTTTAATAATTCATACGGCTAACATAGGCGGGACTCGCAATGCCTTAGATATTCCAAATATTACTTATACTAATTTAAAAATATTTTTCAATTTAAGACGCGGGGGAAACTTCTATAAAAAAATAATTTTTTTAGGAACGGGAGCGGAATATGGTAAGGATGAAAAAATTAGCTACGTTAAAGAAACCGATTTTGATAAAAATATTCCGAAAGATGAGTATGGATTTTATAAATATGCATGCGCTAAATATACCGAAAATATGGATGACATACTACATCTTAGGTTATTTGCTGTTTTTGGAAAATATGAAGATTACCGAATAAGATTTATTTCTAATATTATCTGCCAAGCCTTATTGAATATGCCTATAACAATAAATCAAAACAGGAATTTTAATTTTTTATATATCGATGACTTTGTGAAAATATTAGATTTTTTTATTTCAAAAGAAAAAACAAACCATAAATTTTACAATATAGGAAGTGATTACCGTCTAGACTTTTTATCAATAACAAAAAAAATTCTTAATTTATTGAAGAAAGATTTGCCTATTACCATTAAGCTACCTGGTCTAGGCCATGAATACACCTGTAATATCGACAGGCTTAAAAATGAAATTGACGAATTAAAATTCATAGAATTTGATACAGCTTTAAAAATATTAATTGACTATTATAAATCAATTTTAGAAACTATTGATAAAAATTCATTATTATTAAATAACTAGCCATGAAACAAGAGCTAAAAAATTTACTTACGGACTATTACGACAATAATTTAAAACTGAAACCGTTTATTCCCGGTGAGTCAGCCGTGCCTGTTTCCGGAAAAATTTTTGACGAAAAAGAATTAATTTTAATGACCGAAGCTGTTTTGGACGGTTGGTGGACTGAAGAAAAATATTCTCTGGAGCTTGAAAATAAAATAGCGACCTACTTAGGAACGAAATATTGCGCCTTAGTTAATTCCGGATCATCGGCTAATCTTTTGGCAATATCAGTTTTAACTTCTAAAAAAATTCCAGAAGAAAAAAGATTAAAACCGGGCGATGAAGTTATTACTACGGCCGCGGCCTTTCCGACAACCGTCAATCCGATAATCCAGCATAATCTTGTTCCGGTCTTTATTGATGTTGATCTAAAATACGGAAATCCTGATTTAAAATCAATTATAAAAGCTTATTCTAAAAAAACGAAAGCTATTTTTATTGCTCATACTCTCGGCAATCCGTTCGCCGCAGAAGAAATCGCTGAATTCTGCAAAGAAAAAAATATCTGGCTGATCGAAGACAACTGCGACGCCTTCGGGTCGGAATACAAACATAAAAAAACCGGAACCTTCGGAGATATTTCGACTTTAAGCTTTTACCCGGCGCATCATATTACGACAGCAGAAGGCGGAGCTGTTCTTACTTCTAGCCCCCTGTTGCATAAAATTATAAAATCAATAAGAGATTGGGGAAGAGACTGTTGGTGTCCGACGGGCAAGGACGATACTTGCCACAACCGTTTTAATTGGCAATTAGGTAATCTGCCGAATGGCTATGACCATAAATATATCTATAGCGAATTGGGATATAATTTAAAAATGACCGATATCCAAGCGGCTTTAGGACTCGCGCAGATGGATAAATTAGAAAATTTTATTAAAAAAAGAAGGGAAAATTTTCAATTTTTTATGGAAAAATTAAAAATATTTGAAAATTTTTTTAATTTGCCTGATAGCCTGCATGAAGCTGATCCGAGTTGGTTTGGATTTTTAATTACTATAAAAAATAATTCGGGGATAGACAGGACCGAACTTTTAAAATTTCTAAACGCTAAAAAAATAGGAACTAGGCTTCTTTTCGCCGGCAATATCGTCAAACAACCATATTTTATCGACGGTGGATATAATTACCGTCTTGCAGAAGCACTTAAAAATACGGATTATATAATGAATAATTCTTTCTGGATAGGGGTCTGCCCCGGAGTAAACGAAGAAATGCGCGATTATGTTATAAGTTGTTTTACTGAATTTTTTAATTCCAAAAAATTATGAATATATTAATTACCGGCTCAACCGGATATCTTGGAAGTAATATATTAAAAAAACTAATTTCGGAAGATAAAAATAATTTAATAATACTTAAAAGGTCTTTTTCCAATACTTTTAGAATTAAAGACTGTTTAGATAAAGTTACCTCCTATAATCTTGATAATAACGATTTGGAAAAAATATTTTCTGAAAACAAAATAGATATTATTTTACATTGCGCCACTGATTATGGCCGCAAGGATGCAAATCCGCTTAATATTATAGAAGCCAATCTTATTCTGCCTTTAAAACTTTTAGAATTAGGAAGAAAATATAATATTAAAACTTTTATTAATACCGACACCATATTAGACAAAAGGATAAATTTTTATTCTCTTTCAAAAAATCAATTTAAAGACTGGCTTAAAAATTATAAAAACGACTTAATCTGCATTAACATCGCCCTAGAACACTTTTATGGTCCGGGAGATGATAAAACAAAATTTGTTTCTTTTATTATAGAAAATCTTATTAAAAAAACAGAAAAAATAGGTCTTACTAAAGGGGAGCAAAAAAGAGATTTTATATACATTGAAGATGTTGTCAACGCTTTTCTAAAAATAATAGAACATTCTTTAAGTTTGAAAAATGGCTTTTATGAATTTGAATTGGGGAGCGAAAAAACTGTAACTATAAAAGAATTCGTCTTAATGGCGAAAAAAATATTGGGCAACAACGAAACAATTCTTAATTTCGGCGCCCTCCCTTACCGAGAGAACGAGGTTATGGATTGCAAGGCGAATACGTCCGCAATAAAAGAATTGGGTTGGTCCTGTATTTATTCCCTTGAAGTCGGGCTTAAAAAAATGATAGAAAAAGAATTAATTAATCTAAAAAACAAATAAATGAAACTTCTTATTACTGGCGGCTGTGGATTCCTTGGATCTAATTTAGCCGCCGAAGCAATTAAAAGAAAAGATGATTTATATATTTTTGACGACCTCTCCCGTCTTGGCTCAGAAAATAATTTAAGCTGGCTTAAAACTCAAGGCGAATTTAATTTTATTAAGGGTGACATCCGCGCCCCCGGTAAAGTAAACGAATTAATCTCCTCGATCAGGCCTGATGCGGTATTTCATCTAGCCGGACAAGTTGCCATGACAACTTCATTAGCCGATCCGAGAAAAGATTTTGAAATTAACGCCCTTGGAACATTTAATCTTCTTGAGGCTGTAAAAAATTACTGCCCAGATTCAATAATATTATATTCTTCAACTAATAAAGTTTACGGCGATTTGGAGTGGGTTGACTACGAAGAAACAGAAACAAGATACATAGGCAAACAATTTCCTAACGGCTTTGACGAAAAAATTCCCTTGAGCTTTTCTTCTCCCTACGGCTGTTCTAAGGGAAGCGCCGATCAATATATTTTAGATTTTTACCGTATGTTTGGCATAAAAGCCGCGGTTTTTAGGCATTCGTCAATGTACGGAGGTCAACAATATTCAACCTATGATCAGGGTTGGATCGGCTGGTTCTGCGAACAAGCCATTAAAACAAAACTTGGTAAGCTGGACAAACCTTTTACTATCAGCGGAAACGGGAAACAAGTTAGAGACGTGCTTTATTGCGACGATATGGTTAATTTATATTTTAAGGCGTTAAAAAATATTGAAAACATAAAAGGAAAAGCCTTTAATATTGGAGGAGGAATGGAAAACAGCTTGTCCCTCCTTGAATTATTTTTATTTTTAGAAAAAGAGCTGGATATAAAACTTAATTTTATAACATTACCACCTCGAGAAAGCGATCAAAAAGTTTTTGTAGCCGATATAAGTAAAGCGAAAAACCTTATAGGCTGGGAACCGAAAATAGATAAAATTTCCGGAATAAAAAAAATGCTGGAATGGGTTTCCGGCCTAAACAAATAAACTTATGGAAGATATAAAATTAAGCGTAATTATACCATCCTACCTGGAAGAAGAAAATTTAAGAATTATTCTTCCTCGTTTGCGAGACGAGCTTAATAAAATTAAAGATGCATTTGAAATTTTAATAATTGACACTAAGGAAAAGATGGATAACACAGCTGAAGTCTGCGCGAAAAACAAAGCAAAATATATTAACCGAGAAGGAGGCAATAATTACGGAGATGCGGTAAAAACGGGCATACAATACGCCCGAGGAGAAAATATAATTTTTATGGACGCAGATGGATCTCATGCGCCGGAATTCATCAAAAACCTTTATGAATATAAAAATAATTACGATGTTGTTATCGCATCAAGATATGTTAAGGGGGGAGCAACCGACAACAGCAATGCTTTAATTTTTATGAGTCTTGTTTTAAATCTTTCTTACTCTCTTATTCTCGGCTTAAAATGCAAAGATGTTTCCAATAGCTTTAAGTTGTATAAAGGCGCTGAGCTTAAAAATTTAAACTTAAAATGCGACAATTTTGATATCGTTGAAGAAATTTTATATAAATTGAAAAAGAGTAAAAAGGATTTAAAAATTAAAGAGGTTCCTTTCCTTTTTAGAAAAAGAATGTTTGGCAGAACAAAAAGAAACCTTTTTTTATTTATACTTACTTATCTAATTACAATTTTTAAGTTGAGATTTGGAAAATAATATGGAATTTTTCTATAAAAATATAAAAATAAAACTCGACTATATAAAAAATTTTACAATTAACAATTTTTTTATAATTCTTTTCTGCGCCAGCATTCTACTTTTATTGTTTGGCGTAGCCTTTTTTAATATGCGGCTGAATATAAACATTACTAACGGCGAGGCTGTCGCTTCCGATTATAATAGTTATTATTACGCCGCCAAGCACGCGCTGGCAGGCGATAATTTATATTTCTCTTGGGCGCAGAAAATAAAATTTACTCCGGAATTTATTGATAGGTATGTTTACCCCCCTCTCTTAGCTTATATTTTTATCCCCTTCTCTTTACTTAATTTTAATTTTTCCTTTTTGATATACATAATATTTACGATTTTTCTATTTATTGCCTCAATTTATTTATTATCAGCAAGTTCATTTTTAAAAAATACCCGATTTAAATTTTTCTTTTCAATTATCGGACTTTTTTTATTTTCTCCAATCTTGTGGCTACATATCGCAAGAGGGCAAACAGATATAATTATATTATTTTTACTAACCTTATGTTTTTTTTATTACACGGCCGGCAATAAATATCTGGCCGGTATTTCTGTCGGAATTGCCGCCTTATTAAAACTCACTCCTTTGATATTTATTGCTTATTTTTTATTTAAAGATATTAAAATATTTTTTTCTTCCTGTTTAACAATAATTATTTTTTCTTTTTTAATAGGAATCGACAAAATTGCGGATTTTTTTAAAACTCTTTATTCATTCGCTAACGGCTATTCGGCGGGGGCAATGAATAATGGCTTATTGGGGTTAATCTATAATAAATACACCGCTTCATATTATTCTTTTTCAACGGCAAAAATAATTTATTTTTTTCTCTTATCGTTTTTAATTTATTTTTTTATTTCCTTAGTTTTAAAAATTAAAAAATATAATAGAAAAAGTCAGGAATCCGATAAGGTTATAATCTTTGAATTTGCGATTTTAGTAATATTAATGATTATTATTCCGACTGTTTCTTGGCTTTACAACGGCGTCTATATCATTTTTGCCTTATCTGCCTATTGGGGAATAAGATATAAAAATATTGATAAAAAAAATTTTTTTACCGATGGCCTCTTCTTTTTAATTTTATCATCTCCTCTGCTATTTCCCCTAAAAAGTAATCCTACTTTTTCAGGTTTATTCGCCTTGAGGCCTTTTTATTTACTGCTTTTACTAATAATATTCACTATTTATTATAAGAAGTTATCTTTGTCTTATGAAAAAATTAGCTAACAAATTACGCGCCAATACTTTTTTTCGCTTTTCTATAATCGGCGGCTTCGGTTTGGCAACGAATCTTTTTATTTTTTACATTTTTACCTATTTTCTTCTATTGAACGTAAATATTTCCGCTTTAGCCGCTTTTGTTGTGGCGGTAAGCCAAAATTATATTTTAAATCATTTTTGGACATTTAAAAATTATGCAAACGGCCGGCCCAACTTAAAAAATTATACTAAATACGTCGGCGTAAATATTTTAGGACTAAGCGTTAATCTTATCGTCTTAAATGTGCTTCATTATTATAAAGAAATAGAAGCGCTTGGCGCCCAATTCTTAGGCATAGCCGCTGGCCTATTAACGAACTATTCGGGCTCATATTTTTTTGTCTTTGCCGCCAATTCAAATTTGTCGGCCTTAGTTAAAAAACGTTTACTTTTTTTTATCAACGGAAAAAAAATACTTATAACCTTTTTACTTTCGTCTCTTTTCATTTTTTCGGTTATTTGGGTCGGGGAAATAATTTCCGTGATAACAAGCCGGGAAATTCTGGAGCCGCTGGTAATAAAAATTGAAGGGTTGGATAAAAAAAATCTGGACTCCGTCAAAGTTTTATCAACTCTTTCTCGAGCGGGAAATACAGTAAGCCTGGCTCGCGTCGGCGGAAAAGAAAATGGATGGGATAATCCTTGCCAAACTTTTATAAAAAAAATACTTATTGGTTTTAAAAAAGAGCAGCTAGATAAATTTTCTTATGTTGCCGTAAGTTTGGGGAAAGAAAATTTTATATTTGATAAAAAACAATTTTTAAATGAATGGAAAAAGTTAAACCTAACGGGAAAAGACTTATTTCTTTATGACGCCAGCGGCAATTCAGATTATTTAATTTATAAAGCCCCGACCAAAATTAAAGCTAAACCCTTAAATATTCCAGGGGCGCCAGGAATATTTAAAAGTCTTAATTTTAATGGGAGTGAAAAGTTAATAAAACAGCCCTTATTTTCAAGCTCAAAAATATTTTTTTTAGCCGAAATAATATTGATTATTTTTTTGCTAATTACAAAAATTGCTTACAAAAAAAACGATTATTTTGCCACGGAAGACGATTTAGAAAATAAAAAAAGAAGTTTTATGGCCGTAGGCCTTAGCCTGATAGGAACTTTTATTTCGATTTTTATTCTTAATTTGCTTATTTTATATTTTTACCGGCCTGATACTTCCGCAATAATTGCGCAAGCGGCAAAAATTTACCTGGATTCAACTTTAGGAGCGTTTCTGCCGAAGCCAGTTGAAAGACTACAATTCGTTTTTAGCATTTTATCCAGCCCCCTGCTGATTCTAATGTTCTATAAAGTGGCAATAAAAAAAATGGCTTCTCTGGCGAACGCTACAATCAATCGTCTTTACTATATTTTAAGCATCATCTTCCCTTTTTTCTTTTTTTCTGCGGCTTATATTGGTCTAGCTGTCAGTAATTTTTTATATATCCAAACTAGCTACTCTTTTAATAATGGGGGTAAATATTTTTATGGATTATTACTTTTTCCCCTGCTCTCTTGGGTTATTATTAAATTTAAAGGAAAAAAATATGATAAAATTTTAAATATTTTTATTTACGCCTTCTCTGCTCTATTAATCTTAATTCCAACTTTAATAATTGTGATAAACCTGAATAGTCCCAAATTAATCAATGACCTTTCTATCACCTTCCATTTAGATCCGATTATCTACCCTATGTCCCAAATTATGGCGGGGAAAACAATGCTCGTCAATTTAACAAGTCTTTACGGGCTTTGGCCGATTTTTCTGGAATGGATATTTAAAATTTTTAATTTTAATATTTTATCATTTACATTTCTAATGGGAATAATCTTGGGATTAAGCTACTTTTTTATTTTTCTTTTTCTTAACCGGATTATTGAAAATAAAATATTTCTGCTTCTTGGATTTTCAACTATAATATTTTATTTTTTAGAAAATGGAGGTAATCCCAGTCCTTACTTCCAATATTCGCCTATTAGAATATTTTTTCCTGCCTTAGCCCTTCTTCTTGTTTCTTTTTACGCTGAAAATAAAAATAAATTTCTTTATTTTGCCTTAAATATAATAAGCTCCCTATCCATTCTTTGGAATCTTGATTCTGGAATTATTATTTTCGCCGCCTGGTTAGCAACCTTATTTTTTATAGAACTATTTTCGAAAGATAAAAAAACCGCTCTTAAAAAAATACTCTTCCATCTAGTTTTTTCCTTGTTGATTCTATTTTCTGTCTTTCTGACATATGCTGGCTATACTTTTTTAAGAAGCGGTTCTTGGCCGGCGCTGTCTTTGTTGTGGCAATACCAAAAGATGTTTTTTTCCGGCTACTTTATGATACCTATGCCCTTCCCTCACGTTTGGGTCCTGGCGGCTGCCGTTTTTCTTGTCGGACTGGCTTTTTCTATAAAAAATATGCTTGATAAAAATTATTCCCGTAAAAATATTTCTCTTTTTTTTCTTACAATCCTCGGACTAGGACTCTTTACTTATTATGAAGGCCGTTCCCATGATTTAGTTTTTTACGGGCCAATATACGCGGCCTTAGCCTTGCTGACGGTTCTTCTTGATTGGACTTTCTCTTCCTTCCGTAGCGATCAAAGACTTTTTGGCAACGGACTTCTATTATTGACCGGCCTGTTTTTTTTAATATCCTCCCCCATTAATCTTCTCTATCATAGCGGAAAATATTATAATTGGATGAAGTCCGGAATTAGTTCTTTTAATAATGCCCCTCCCTCAGAAACAATGCTAGCTAAAAATGTAAAATTCATTAAAGAAAATACGAGAGAATATGAAAAAATTGTTATTTTATCAAAGAATTACTATGATGGAATTTTTTATGCCCAGTCAAAAACTCGTTCAGCCGTAGATCTGCCCGCCTCTACTGACGTTTTTTTTAAAAGTGAAATAGAATATTTAACAAGTTATTTAAAATGCAATAACGACTACAAGCTTTTTATCTATCCCGATACTGATTATTATTTTTATGATGCTAAAATTAATGAAATTATAAAAAATAATTATAAGATAGCAAAAATCAGCGACAGCCAAATGGCCTTATTAATAAAAAAGGAAAGGGCTGAAAAGTGCCCAACTCCTTAACTTCCTTCCATAAAATATGAAAAATAAATTATTAAGCATTTGTATACCAACCTACAATCGAGCTCATTACCTTGATGAGTCTTTGTCTAGTCTTGGTTCACAATTTAATGGTAGCCCCGATCTTCTTAAAAAAGTTGAAATCGTTATTTCGGACAATGCCAGCCCGGATAATACCGCCGAGGTTGTCGCAGAGCACCAAAAAAAATATAGCAATATAAAATATTTTCGAAATGACAAAAATCTCGGGGCTGACAAAAATTATATTAACTCAGTCTTAAGGGCGACTGGAGAATACGGCTGGATTATGGGCGACGATGATTTTGTTGTTAATGGCGGAATTAATTTTGTAGTTGACTTCTTAAAAAATAATAAAGTTTTAATGCTTACGTTTGGTTCAAAAACTTACAAAGACAAGAGTGACGCCCAGGAAAAAAATATAAGCATCAAAAAAGAAAAAATTTATTTTTCAAATTCGCATGATGATTTTTTCCAGAAAGGCTATTGTGTTGGTGTTCTCTGCACGATGATTTTTAATAGAGATATTTGGATAAATACCGACAGAACAGCTTATAAAGAAGCCTGGTCGTATTATGAAATCGCCTTAAAAATGCTTGCACAGTCAAAACAAACAAGCGCCCATCTTGATTTTCCCCTGGTCATAACCAGGGAGGATTGTAATTGGGTTAAAAACGGCGCTGAGTTATTCTCATTTTTGGGCTGGAAGCAGTTGCTTGCTCAGTTGCCTAATTACGGATATGAAAAAAAATTTATTAATTCCGAGCTTAAAATTTTCCCGAACAGGTTATTTATTATTCTCTTAAGAGCCAAAGGGCATGATCTTAATTGCTCGCTACAAAATTATAAATTAATATTTTTTGAATTTAAGAAATATCCGGCCAGACTTTTTTTGGCGACGCTACTCTATCTTGCCCCTAATTCTATAATTAAAATAATCAGGGATTTTAATAAAAAATTTATAAAAATTAAAATATGAAAAAAAATATAACTTTTGTTATTTTTACTTATAACGAAGAAAAAAGAATCGGCTATATAATTAAAAATTTTATTAATTACGGGGATGTTTTCCTTATGGACGGCGGTAGTACCGATAATACGAAAAAAATAGCGGAAGAACTGGGAGCAAAATATGTTCTTAGGCCTAAAAGTGAAAAGGACTTCGCTGAACACACGGAAAATTACAACTTCATATTAAAAAATATAAATACCGAATGGATATATTGGGGCTTCGCTGATAATCATGCCCCTAAAAGCCTTTTAAATAAAGTAAGTCAAGTAATTAAGGAAGGAAAAATAAAATATATTATGGTTCCTTTATATACTTACCTTTACGGAAAAACAAAATATCCTATGCTAAAAAGTTATAATCCTATGTTTTTTCATAAAAACTATATTGATTTTACCGAGAATACGATTCATGGTATGGGTAAATATCTGGGCAGGGGCGATGAGAAACTTATTCTGCCAAACCACGATAAATACGCAGTTAGGCATTATAGTCTATATGACCTTAATAAATTTATCCATAACCATTTAAGATATGCTGAAATTGAGGCAAAAATGAAATATGAAAACGGGAAAAAATTTAATATTTTTATTATGTTAGGGGCAATGGCGAGATATTTTATACTTTACTATAAATTTTCATATAAAGCCGGAATCAAGGGATTGTTGATGGCTATAATGTACTCTTTCTTTAGATTTATGGTTTATGCAAGGCTTTATGAAATTGAAAATAATTTAAATCTCGAAATAATTGAAAAAAAATTTATTAAATCAAAAGAGGAAATTTTAAAAGAATTTTAAAATTATGCTGACTTTAATAACTTCATTATACAAATCAGAAAAATATTTAAAAAACTATTTAAAAAGCGTAATAAAATTCGCCCAATATTTTCAATCGTCAAAAATCAAATGGGAGTTAATTATTATAATCAACTCCCCTTCTGAAAAAGAAAGGGAGATAATCTCTGCCTTAAAAAAATATAATTGGATTAATTACTTAGAAGTTGACCGGGAGCCGCTTTATGCTACTTGGAATCGAGGAATAAAAATGGCAAGATATAATAATATAGGTTTTTGGAATGTCGATGATATTCGCCATCCCAGGGCGGCAGTAGACGGCCTGAAATTATTAGAACAAGGCGCCGATCTTGTTTATTTTCCGTTTACTATAAAATGGCGCTTTAATATTCTTTCATTTTCCGTGCCTATAAAAAAGAAAGATATTAAACCAATTCATTTTAATAAAGAAAATTTTGGCAAAGGAATGCATTGCGGGCCATTTTTTATTTTTAAAAAAAGTTTATACCAGCAAGTCGGTCCATTTGATGAGCAGTTTAAAATTGCCGGTGATTTTGACTGGTGCGTACGCGCTTCAAAAAAAACCGACAAATTCAGTCTTTCCGCCTTTAACGGCGGCTTATTTAGGGTTGACGGCCAAGGATTAAGCGCCGGCAGTAAAAAAAGATTTATTTTAGAAAATAATATTGTTTTAGCACGACACCATCTTCCTTATAAACTCGAGGGTTTCAACCAAGAAGAAATTTCAAAATTTGAAATTAATCAATTATTATATAATAATAAATTTATTAACTTCTAAAAAAGTATGAATGACAACTAAATATCGGCTCAGAAGAAATGGTAACGATTAATCGTCTGGCAGAAATAGCCATGGAAATAGCCGGCAAAAAATTAAATATCAAACATATTGACGGTCCCCTGGGGGTAAGAGGAAGAAATTCGGACAATAATTTAATGAGAGAAAAATTAAAATGGGCGCCCTCCCAACCGCTTAGGGTCGGCCTGGAAAAAACTTATAGATGGATTGAAAGTGAACTTAAAAAACAGTAATAAATATGGCCTTAGTTATTCTTACAAAATCACCGAGATATATCTTATTCTCAAAAGAAAAAATTAAAGATTTCGCGCGTTCTTTAATTGGCAAGGAAAGGGGGCCCCAAGCGATAATAAATAGTTTGTGTAAAGGTCTAGATGAACTTAATTATAGTTATAAATTCAACCCAAAAATTAAAAATATATCCAGCAAGGACATAATATACGCGACCGGAAGCATAGAAGCACTAAAACTGGCTATTAAATTAAAAAAAAATAAAAAAATAAAAAAATTAATAGCCGGTCCAACGCTTGTTATTACGCCGGAAGATTATAATGGTCTTATTAGAGACGAAAATATAGATACCTATCTAGTGCCATCTCAATGGACAAAAAATTTTTATGCGTCATTCGGACCAGATGATTTTTCCCGCAAAATAAAAATATGGGCCGCCGGGGTTGATCTGCCCGAAAAAATCCGAACCGAAAACAAAAATATTTGTTTATTGTACAAAAAAAATATTGATTCAAGCGTTCTTGGTAAAGTTAAAAAAGAATTAAAAAGAAAAAAAATAAAAATGAAAACGGTTTATTACGGAAAATATAAAAAAGAAAAATATTTTAACATGCTCAATAATTCATCTTTTATGGTTTATCTCCAAGAAATTGAAAGTCAAGGCATAGCCCTTCTTGAAGCCTGGGCAAGAAATATTCCTACTTTAGTTTATAATAAAGGAAGTTATACTTTTAAAAAAATAGGTAAGACTGTTTCTGGGAATATAGCGGCTCCCTATTTAACTTATGAATGCGGCTTCTTTTTTAATGAAAACAACTTGGAACAAAAATTCGATTATTTTCTTAAAAATATAGATAATTTCACTCCGCGTGAATATATTAAAAAAAATTTTACAAACAAAATTTGCGCCCAAAATTTTTTAAATTCTATTAATTTATGAATAACGAAAAAAGAGAGAAATTGAAATCAAAAATATTAAAAAAGCACAAGCTTTATGTTCTGCAATACAGCCGTCTACGCAGGCTCTTAAAAGACCCATTAAGAACTTTCTTTTTTTATATCTTGGCCGCAGTAGCAAGAATAAAACCTTTTAAGGTAAGGGCTAAAACTTTATGGGGAGATACGATGACTTATTATATCCCCGAAGGTCAGGCTATATTATATTACGGATTTTTTGAGGCCAATTTAACAAATTTTTTTATAAATTATTTACAGCCCGGAGATTGCTTTTTAGACGTAGGAACACATGTCGGTTATTATAGCGTACTCGCTTCCCGATTAATTGGCGAAAATGGGAGCGTTCACGGCTTTGAGCCAACCCCGAGAACTTTTGCCTCTTTGCAAGAAAATACCAAAAAATTAAAAAATATTTTTATAAATAATTACGCGGTTTTTAATGAAGAGAAAGGAATAGAATTTATTGATTACGGACCGAAAAACAGCGCTTTTAACGGTTTTAAAAGAAGAACCTCGGAGGATACAAAATTTCTAAAAAATAATGATAAAGTTATTAAAGTAAAAACGATTGTCCTGGACAACTACTGCCGCGAAAAAAAAGTTAATCCTACTTTTATTAAAATAGACGCCGAAGGAGCGGAAAACTTTATTTTAGAAGGAATGAAATATATTATGAGCGAACTGCGGCCATTGATCAGTATAGAAGTCGCTGGCGAAGATGAATGGCAGGAAAATTGCCAAAAATCAATTAATCTTCTCCAGGCTAATAATTATTCGCCTTATGAATGCACTTTAGACGGCAAATTAAAAAAACATACTCCACAAGAAAAATATTTATATGATAATTTAATATTTATTCCTCGGGAAAAAGAGAAACAAATTATTAAGCTATACTCCTAATATGATTATTGTTAAGATAAGCGCCGGACTGGGCAATCAAATGTTTCAATACGCTCTGGGCAGACGTCTGTCTTTAGATTGGCAAGATGAGCTAAAATTTGATTTATCTTGGTTTAACAATATTAAAAAGGGCGATATTCCGAGAAAGTTAGAAATTGACAAATTTAATATTTTTTTAAAAGAGGCAACTACTGCCGAAGCCGCCAAGCTGGCTCCCGGATTAATAAAAAAGATAATAAAAAAAGTCAGGGGGCGCCTAAACAGAAATTTTTTTTACCAATTTTATCCCCGCCTGTTAAGAAAACGTAAAGCCGTGTATTTAGATGGTTATTTTCAGAGTTATAAATATTTTAATCCAATCAGAGAAACTTTATTGGCTGATTTTTCTTTAAAAAATGGCTTCTCTCCCGAGGGACAAAAAATAAAAAATGATATTGAACTTACGAAAGAAGCGGTCGCTCTCCACATCCGCCGCGGCGATTATGCTACTAGCCAAAAAGGTTATCATGGTCTTTGCAACTTAAAATATTACGAAAAAGCCTTGGGGGAAATAAATAAAAAAAATGAAAATGCTAAACTATTTATTTTTTCCGATGATATCGCTTGGGCGAAAAATAATTTAACCTTTAATCAAACAACGGTTTTTGTTTCCCGCCCAAACTTAAATGACGCCGAGGAGCTTATTTTAATGAGTCTTTGCCAGCATCAGATAATTGCCAATAGCACCTTTAGCTGGTGGGCTGCCTGGCTTAATAAAAATCCTGAAAAAATAATTATTGCCCCTAAATTATGGCTGGCCGCGACTGATATTAACACTAGCGACTTATTGCCCTCGGACTGGCTTAAAATTTAAATTTATTTTATGGCACCGGCTATTAGTATAATTTTAATAACCTACAACCGCGCCAACTTCCTTTTAGAAGCGATTGCCAGCGTGCTGGCGCAAACTTTTGCTGATTGGGAGCTTATTATTATTGACGACAATTCAACTGACAACACCCGTGAAATCGTTGAAAAATTATGCCAGACTGAAAAAAAAATAAAATATATTGTAAATAAAAATAATTTCGGCATCAGTAAATCAAGAAATATCGGCCTAACTCTTGCTTGGGGAAAATATATCGCTATTTTGGATAGTGATGATGTTTGGGCTGATCAAGACAAGCTTAAAAATCAATACGAATTTTTAGAAAAAAATCCTGACTATGCCCTAATAGGAGGCGGGGTTATAGTTATTGATAAAAATGGCCGGGAGAGAAAAAGGTATTTAAATCCTGAAACTGATAAAAAAATCAGGAAAAAAATTTTAATTAAAAACCCCTTTGCTCATTCCAGTGTTCTTTATTTAAAGGAAGCAGCTACTAAGCTGGAAGGTTATGACACTACTTTAAAAACTCTTGAGGATTATGATTTATACCTAAAAATCGGAGCTAAATATAAATTTTATAATCTTAATAAATACCAAATTAAATATAGAGCTCATGACGGAAATATCAGCGCGAGGGAAAGATTAAATATGATGAAGCTTAATATTTCGCTGATTAAAAAATATAAAAATAGCTACCCTTATTACCGGCTAGCTATTTTAAGAAGAAAAATAAGATTATTAGTTTATAAGCTACTTTCTTGAAATATTATCATCCTGTAAAAAATAAAACTGATAGTTGCTAAAAAAAATGATATAATTATCTGGGACAACATATACCAAATCTGAAAAATTTCAACCAGTAAATACATACCTACATAATTTAAGCTAAGATTGAAACAATTTATTGTTAAAAATAAAAAAAATTGGGGACTCGCCTCCATTTTTTGTTTACCCCTAAAAGCCCAAAATTTTTGTAAACAAAAATTAAAAATAATTGTCAAAACAAAAGCCAAAACCGAAGAAGTTAAATACCAAATTTGATAAATATCAGTAAAAAGATAAAGAAGAAATAGGGTTGTTATTGAGGCTAGCGATCCGGAAACAATAAATTTTAAAAGGCTGGCTTTATTCAATCTTAGTTTGATAAAAATATTTTTTATCATGAATTTAAAATTATTTTTTTTGTGCCCAAGTAATTGTTCTTCTAATCCCCTCTTTAATATTTACTTTTGGCTTCCAGCCAAAAATTTTCTCAGCCTTTTTATAACTTAGGCAACTTCTTCTCATCTCCCCGGCTTTAGCCGGCCCGAATTTATATTTTATTTTTCTCCCTAAAGAATTTTCAATATATTTTATAATTTCAAGCAGATTAGTTTCCCGGCCAGTAGCTATATTTAACTCCCCCACATAAGAAGAGGCTAAAGATTTTTTAAAAGCATTGACTACGTCGTTAACATAAACATAATCGCGAGTTTGCCGACCATCACCAAAAATTACAGCTGTTTCCTGATTAACAGCCTTATCGGTAAAAATCGCAATCACCCCAGCCTCGCCGCCCTTATATTGCCTTGGCCCGTAAACATTAGCCAGCCGCAAAGCAATATATTTCAAATCAAAAACTTTATAATAGTAGTTTAAATATTTTTCAAAAGTAAGTTTATGAATGCCATAAGGCGAAACTGGATCGGCCTGACTTTTTTCATCGGCCGGCAATTCGCCTTCGCGATAAATTGCGCCGCCGGTTGAGCTAAAAAATATTTTTTTTACCTTGTATTTCCGGCAATTTTCTAAAATATTCAACCCGCCTAAGATGTTTATTTTATTATCAAGCTCTGGATCAGCGACCGATATTCTAACGTCAATTTGCGCCGCTAAATGAAAAACATAATCGAAATTTTCCTTCTTAAAAATTTTTTCTATTTTTTTCTTATTGCAGATATCAGCTTGATAAAATTTGGCTTTTTTATTTATATATTCTTTCTTGCCGGCTGCTAAATTATCAATAACCGCAACCTTATATTCTAAATCTATTAATTCATCGCAAAGATGGGATCCGATAAAGCCGGCCCCTCCGGTTACTAAAATTTTTTTCATATATTTTTATTTTTCTCCCCATTAATCATCTCTTCTCCGTAAACTTCTTTTATTAAATCTAAGCTTTTTTTACTATTTAATAATAGCTCAAGATTCTTTTCCCTTATTGCCAGTAACGCTTGCGCCCCCCTATCATTGCCTATTTTTTCTAAATAAAACCTTAATAAAGCTTCATAGTCTTTGACAAGACACATGCCTCCCGCTCCCCGGCCGTCGGCATGAATCGGCTCCATATGGCTTTGATTTATTCTCGGATCAGCGCCAATAGCGTCGCGCACTAATTCCCAGTCACAACCTAATTTTTCTGCCAGATCATAGAGAATATTGGCATAAACAACTTTTAAATATAAAAAGCAGTTGCTTCCGTATTTTACCAATTCCGCTTCCTTAACAGGGCAAATTTTCTCAAAAAGAGCGCGTGGCAGAATGGCCATAACCTCTTCGGCCTTTTCTCTGTATTCAGGGCTATCGATTGGTATGCCAATAATATTTCGCTTAGGATGGGCGGCGTCATATTCTGCGGTCTTAGCCACTAAAAATTCAGGTGAATGCAAGACAAAAATATCGGGACTTTCTTTTTGGATTGATTCTGTTGTGCCTGGAAGAATAGTAGATTTAATAACGGCCGTTTTTCCTTGTCCGACTAATTTTATTGCTTCTCTTACAATCTTATCACTAAACCCATTCGTGGTAGTTGGCGTCGGCACAGCAATAAAAACTATATCGCAATTTTTTATTTCATCCTTATTTTTAACATGAGCTTCATTTAAAGAATAACGAATCGTCTGATAGCCCCTTTTTTCCATATCATCGGCATAATTTTTACCAATCCAGCCTTGACCGATAAAACCAATTTTTTTAGTCATTTTATTTTTGACAAAAATTAAAGCTTAATTTAGGATTATCACTTGAATTATTCGTTTATATAAGTTATTATTTAATAAATATAAAAAAATGTCAATAAAGACATATGCGAAAAATACTCTATTTAATAACCCAATCAGAAACAGGCGGAGCGCAAAAATACTGCTATGATTTGGCTGTTAATTTAAAAAGCGATTTTAAAATTATTTTTGCTTTCGGAGAGCAGGGCGAAAAAGGAGAATTGGCTAAAAATTTAAATGAAGCAAAATTAAAATTTTTTGCTATTCCTCATCTTAAAAGAAAAATATCAATACATAATGACTGGCTGGCCTTTTTGGAAATTATTGATATAATAAAAAAAATCGAGCCGGATATTATCCACTTAAATTCCAGCAAAATATCTATTCTTGGCTCCTTGGCTGGCGCCTGGATTAAATTAACTAGGAAAAATTTTAAAAAAAACGGGCTTAAAATTATTTACACGGCGCATGGCTGGGTTTTTAACGAGCCACTGCCCGCTTGGAAAAAATACTTTTATTTATATGCTGAAAAAATAACCGCCCCCTTAAAAGACAAAATTATCTGCGTATCTGAATACGACCGCCAAATTGCCTTAAAAGAAAAAATTGCGCCAAAGGAAAAATTAATATTGATTCATAACGGCATTGAGCCGGTAAAAATTCTCAGCCGCCTTGAAGCGCGCAAACGCTTAAAAATAAATAATGATGATTTTATTATCGGCAGCATCGGCAATCTTTATACGAATAAAGGATTTGAATTTCTTATAGAAGCGGTTAAAATATTAAAAAAATCAAAAATCAATATCAAGGCGGTAATAATAGGAAGCGGAAGGACAAAAAAATACCTTAAAAAAATAATTGCGGAAAATAAAATAGAAAATGATATAATTTTTACCGGCCGGATAAAAAAAGCGTATGAGCTTCTTTCCGCTTTTGATATTTACGCTTGCTCATCATTAAAAGAAGGCCTTTCTTACACGATTATAGAAGCTATGTTCGCCGGCCTGCCGATTATCGCTACGGAAATCTGCGGCAATCCTGAATTAATAGAAGATAATAAATCCGGCCTGCTCGTTGAAGCAAGAAAATCAAAACTATTAGCATTAAAAATAAAAGAGCTTTATGAAAATTCGGAGTTAAGAAATCTTTTAGGCGAACGCGCCAAAAAGAAGGCGGAAGAAGAATTTAATTTTACTAGAATGCTGAAAGAAACAAAAAATATTTACTTTAAATAAAAATGATTAAATTATAAATCCAGCTGCTGATAATTATGGGCTGGATTATAAAATAACCTCTTATTAAATTAATTTTTTTTAAAATTTTCCCAAATAACTAAAAGGGGCGAGGCGACGAAAATAGATGAATAAGTTCCAATAAAAATTCCGATTGTCAGGGCAAGGGCGAAAGTTCTGATAGACGGTCCGCCGAATATTAAAATCGCTAAAAGAGCGATTATTACGGTTAGGGAAGTATTAATAGACCTTATTAAAGTCTGATTTAAGCTCATATTGACAGTGCCCTCAAAATCCAAATCGCTTTTAGGCAAATTTTCGCGCACTCTATCAAAAACAACAATAGTGTCATGGATGGAGTAGCCGAGAACTGTCAAAATGGCGGCTACGAAAGGCGTATTGATTTCCGCGCCATAAAATTCCCCCAATACTGCAAAAACGCCCAAAGTGATAATAACATCATGAAACATCGCAATCAAAGCCGATAGGCCATACTTCCAGGAAGCAACCGGTCTGGAAATTTTTCTAAAAACGATGCTTATATAAATAACAATCGCGATAAAAACCCAAAAAATAGCAGCCACTGATTTTCTTTTTAATTCTTGCCCTATAGAAGGACCGACAGAATTAAATACGATCTCTTCGGCCTGATTGTTGTTTTCTTGCGCTATTTCCCTTAACCTGCCTGATGCCTCCTGATGCTTTTCTTCGCTTGTATTTTGAAACCTAAGCAATATATTCTTATCTCCTACTGGCTGGACAAGCAGACTCCCTAAATTAAGATCGGCTAATTTTTTTTCAATCTGCGCAACTTCCGGGCGATTTGGATAAAATTTCACTTCTAGCAAGCTGCCGCCGGTAAAATCAATTCCTAATTTTAATTTCCATAAAGCCAAAGCTATAATAGCAATCACAAAAAGGGCGCTTGAAACAGAAAGCCAAATATTTCTTTTTTTAATTATCTGGTAGTTGGTCATAAAATTATTTAATACTCATTTTAGGCGCGCCAATTAAAGCCCGTCTTTTTTCTAGCCAATTTGCCGGAATTAAATTTAAAAAATTCTTAGTTATGATAATAGCTGAAAACATGGACATCAAAACTCCAATTAGCAAAGTAATGGCAAAGCCCTTAACAACGCTGGTCGTAAAAAATATAAGGATCAAACAGGTAATAATAGTAAAAAAGTTTGAATCTCTGATTGACGGCCAAGCCCTTTTAAATCCTTCTTCCAAGGCGCTATCAAAAGGCCGACCGTTGGCTAATTCCTCCCGCAGACGGGCAAAAATTAAAATATTAGCATCAACCGCCATGCCGATAGACATAATAAATCCGGCGACTCCGGCTAAAGTCAAGGTTATTGAAAATATTTTAAATAAAGCCAAAACTATAATGCTATAAATAATTAAAGCGGAAACAGCTAAAAATCCCGGCAAACGGTATAAAAATATCATGAATAAGGCAACAAGCAAAAATCCGGCTAAACCGGCGATCAAGCTGGCTTTAACTGATTCGCTCCCCAAGCTTGCGCCAACTGTTTCCTGGCTGATTAAACTAACCGGCACAGGCAAGGCCCCGGCAGTTAACCTCTGGGCTAAAAGCTTAGCTTCCTGAACATTAAAATTACCAGTGATAACGGCTTTGCCTCCGGTAATTTTTTCATTAACAGTCGGTACGCTGATAGGATAACTATCTAGAAATATAGCTACTGGCTTAGAGACGTTCCTGCCGGTAATATCGGCGAACATCTTCGCGCCTTCATCGTCAAATTCCAAAGCAACTTCAGATGCCCCGCTACTCTGACTAAACTCGACTGACGCTCGTTTTAAATTTTTTCCGGTAAGCTCTGTGTTTTTCCAATCTTTCTGCTCTCCAATTATATCTTCAGCCTTCATTATTTTTATTAGAATGCGGCGCACTTTTAATTCTTCGACAATCCTTTCATCCTGCTTAAAAATTAAATGATAACCAAAATCAGTTTCCACAATATCGGAAATAGCTCCTATTTTCAGATTAAAAACTGCGTCTTCAAAGGGCTTGACCATTTTAGCCCTGCCAAACCAGCCTAAATCCCCTCCCCTTTCCCGTCCGCCCGGTTCGGTTGTATTCTGTCTTGCCAAATCCTTGAAATTAGCCGCTGTTGCTTCGCTTTTTAATTTTTTTATTTTTTCATAAGCATCTTCCTTGGTCAGGCCGCTTTCGCATCTTTCCTTGCCTTCATAGCAAATTAAAAGATGAGAGGCTTTTACTTCCTTTTCAATTTCGCTGTCATTAAATTCATCTTTTTTAACTCTTTTCTCCTCTAATTTTAATATTTCATATCCTTGGCTTGATTTTGCTAAATCTTTGCTTATTTCTCCTGGTTTCATCTTTTTAGCAATATTATAAATTTCCTGATTATTGCTTTCCAATATCCAGCCTAAGTCGCCTCGATTTATTTTGCTCGCATCATCCTGGCTATAAGCCTGGGCAAGCGCGGCAAAATCGCCGCCGGAAATAGCCTTACCTAAAACCTCGACTGCTTTTTTCTCGGCTTGCTTGTTAAAATCATCAATGCTTTTCTTCTCTTCGCTTGTCAGTTCCCTTTTGTCGTTATTCTGCTCTTTAAATTCCAAAAGCGGGGTTTCGCCGATCATTTTTATGGCTTGATTAACATCTTTTATGCCTGCTAATTCAACTATAATTTGATAATCTTCCCCATTTTTATTCGTTGTGACAACCGGCTCGCTTACTCCGAAAGTATTAACCCGTCTTTCAATAACATCGCGGACGCCCTCAATAGCAGGATTTCTTTCTTTCAGGGCTACCGCGGAAACATCTGCCTTATAAACTAAATGAGACCCCCCTAATAAATCAAGTCCCAGCCTAAAATCAATCTCTTTGACTTGCGGAAGCTGAATTATATTTTTAGTTTTATTAGCGAGCCAATTACTACCTTTATTATAATACTGCCCGCCGGCAATAAAGCCGAACAATAAAGCCAGCGCTAAAATAGCAACAAAAACCAGCCAGATTTTACCGCGCCGGGAAGGATTAAATAATTTTTGAGCGAAATTTTCCATAAATTAAAAAAACTTTTTTTAGTTCTTTTATTAATATATATTAAGATAATATAAAAAGCAAGCCCTTTATTTGCCTGAATTATACGCTCCTATTGTATATATCGTCATACCTTTTAATATCGTCTTCTTCCAGATATTCGCCTGTCTGCACTTCAATAATTTCTAAATTTAATTTCCCCGGATTTTCGAGACGGTGCTTTGTCAAGGACGGAATAAAAGTGCTTTCATTTTCTTTGAGCAAAATTTCGGCATCGGCGTTTATAATTTTCGCGGTTCCTTTTATTACGATCCAATGCTCAACCCGGTGAAAATGGGATTGCAGGCTTAATTTAGCCCCGGGATAAACAGTTATTTTTTTCACTTTATTCCGGGGCTCGTTTATTAATATTTCATATTTGCCCCAAGGGCGGTGCACTATTAAATTATGCTCCAGCTCTTTAATCTTTTTTTCCTTAAGCGCTTCAACAACTCTTCTTACATCTTCTCCTCTTCCCTTTTTTTGGATTAAAATACTGTCTTTATTTTCTATAACAATCATATCTTCAGCTCCGATTGTGGCTATTACCTTATTGCCTTCGCTATGGACATAAATATTTTTAGAGTCAATACTGATGTGGCGGGAATTAACCCTGTTTGTTCTTATAAGTATCTCAGCCAAGGCTTCAAATGAACCAATATCGCTCCAATCAAATTCTCCCTCAAAAACGACAACATTTTTTGATTTTTCCGAAATTGCATAATCTATGGAAGTTGAGGGCAAATTTTTAAAATTTTCAATGAAATATTCAAAATTCTTGATTATTAAATTATAAATATCCGGCGCGTGCTCATAAATTTCTCTGACAAAAGTCCTGATTGTAAAAATATACATGCCGGCATTCCAGACATATTCTCCGGAATTAACATAATTAGCGGCGGTTTCCGCATCCGGTTTTTCCTTAAATTCGAAAACCTTATAATAATTATTTATTCTCTCCCCTTTTTTAATATATCCCAATCCGGTTTCGGGAGACCTGGGCGTAACGCCGATAGTGCCAATATGGCCGTCAATCTCGCTCATAGCCGTTTTTATCAATTCTAAATATTTTTCTTTTGCTCCAATATAATGATCCGAGGGTAAAAATATAATCGAATCATCAACGCTGATCTTTGCTTTTTCCGCCAAATGCTTTACGGCGCAAGTAATTGCTGGCATAGTATTTAAGCTCAACGGCTCAACTAATACGCTTTCCTTCTGATAATTATTGTCAATTTCTCTTATCTGATTATAAGCGTTAAAATAATTTTCCTTATTAGTTATTAAAAAAATATTTTCAGCCGGCATTATTTCGCGCATCCTTAAAAAAGTCTCCTGCAGTAAAGACTTATCGCTATAAAGGCTTAAAAATTGTTTCGGGAAATTCTTCCGTGATAACGGCCAAAGCCGCGTGCCCGAACCTCCGCAGAGAATAACGCTATACATAATATCCTTATGTTATTATAAAACAACTCTATTTTAAGCTAATTTTATACTTTAGTCAAGGTAAAAAATAGGCCTAATTTCTTAGGCCTCGGCGATTAATTTATTAATTTTTTAAACTCTTTTTCTTTGTGCTCAAGCAAATCAACTCCCTTTTTTATTTCTTCTGCTTTAAAAGCACAAACCTTAATAAAATTGGACGGCTTTATTTTTTTCTCTTTTAATTTAGCAACTAAGCTTAGCAATTCCTCCGTCCGCTCTTTGTGTTTTTTTACTTCTTCAAATATTTCCGGAATAAATTCAACCACATTAATATACCTGTCTACACTTAAAATTATACTCTTAATGTGGCGGCGGCAGGAGAAAAATATTCCTTTCAAATCAGGAAATTTATTCCGAGCCGTTTTCATGAAGGGAATAGTTTGCTCTTTTAATTCCCTATTTTGTTTTTTTAATCTCCGGATCGGGAAAATAATAATCATGGTGCTCGCTATATTTTCCTTATCAACCGCTTTGACTGCTGAAGCATCTTCCGATTCCAGAATGCCATAATAATAATCAATTAAAGACTGGCCCGGGAATTTTGTCAGCCGCCTGATATCGTCGGCGATGCGATTGCCGAAAACCTTCCTTATGTCCTTAATCATATAAAATATTCTTTTATATTCATAAGGATTAATATTAACTGATTCGGCCTTGGCTGCTTCCTCAGCTGTTAAGGATATTAATTCTATCTTTTTCCTTTCCTCATCATCAGTAGCCGGAGCATTTTCGCCATTGTCATGCCCCAAGGCAATCGCGAGTCTTTCGTCAGTAAATCTACCCCTGTCAATAACCGCGCAAGCGATTGAAGTGGAATGGTCAATTTCATCAGCACCGTCGTCTCTTCTTAATCCTAAGAATCTTTTATTGGAATAATGGAGCATAAGAAGAGTTCTCCAATAATTGTTTTCTAAAGCGAACCTTTCTAGAAAAACTCCGTCCCTGTTCAACGGATATCTTTCCTCAATGAGTTTATTGGAATCATTACCGTTAACCGGCGCGGTTAGAAAAATTAAAGAAGAGAAATGGTTTTTAAAAGCCGCATCATCGGAAAGTTCCTTGGAAAGAGAAAATACGCTCTCGTATATTTCTTCCCCAAATAATTCTCTAACTTCTGAATAAGTCGCGCTCGTGCATTCTACTACCTTATAAAGAAGCGCAGAGGCCAATAGCGACTCCGATGTTTTGCCGCTCTTTATTAACTTGCAGCAAGTTTCTTCCCTTAGGTTAAAACTTATTTCAGCCTTGCGAAAATGCTTTAAGGCGAAATGCAAGGCCAGTAATACCTTCCACTTTTTTGTGTCAGTCGCGAATCTTTCTATGGCCGTTCCGAAACGGCTTAATGGAAATCTTTCCAGCATCTCTCTACCTCCTTATTATTTTTTTAAAATGTTCATAATTTTATAAGCCTTTAAGGCCTATTTTCCTCTTTTGTGTTCCTATTGGTTTAACAAAAAAATTTATAAAAGTCAAGGGTCATTGCCTTGACTTTATGCTTCTTCTAAAATTATTATTTAACTTTCCCTGCCCCTCCTTTACAAGGAGGGCGCTTATGTTTTTCTCACTTCCCACAACACTTTTTATATTTTTTTCCGCTCCCGCACGGACAGGGATCGTTGCGGCCAATCTTAGCGCCTTCAGAAGTTTTTATTTTTGGCTTAGTTAAATCCAGATTACCGGAACGGTTTCCTGCATTACCACCAATTTGCTTAAACATTGAAAATGAATTACTGCTCTTGTCCATTTCTTTGGCCGGCGCGGAAAAATCTTTCGCCATCTGCATTAAATTAGGAGCAATTATTTTTTGCACCTGGCCGACTTTAAATATACTATAAACGACTTCTTTTTGGATTAAAGCATTTAATTCATTATATAATCTAAAAGCTTCCTTCTTATATTCTATCAAGGGATCGCGCTGGCCATAGCCGCGGAGCCCTATTCCCTGCCTTAAGCTGGAAATCGCTTCCAGATGCTCAATCCAGAGAAGATCAATAGAACGGATTAAAATGCTTGCTTCAATTCCAGGCCAATCAAATCCTGCTTCCCGCGCCTTTTTAATCATAATTTCATATTGCGTTCTGGCTTCGGTTATTAAATATTCAATTATAATGGTTCTAGCTTTGACTTGATCAAATTTATTGCTATAACTATCGGCAAAACCTTCTAAAATTTTTTCTATGCCGTCATTGACAGGAAAAATAGTAGAAACAACTTCTCTGACTTCCTTTAAATTCCAATCGCTGATTTTTTCTCCGGCCGTATGGAAGCTTACGACCTGCTCAATTTCTTTTTCAATCATTTCTAAAATAACATCCGCCAAACTGCTTTTATCTTTTTCTAAAACATCTTTTCTTTTTCTGTAAATCGCCTCCCGGTGCTTATTTAAAACATCATCATACTCTACTAAATGCTTTCTAATATCAAAATTATTGGCTTCAACTTTTTTTTGCGCGCTTTCAATTGATTTAGAAATTATTTTATTTTCAATCGGCATATCCTCGGGAAGATTTAGGGTTCCCATTATGCTTTTCATCCTGTCGCCTCCAAAAATGCGCATTAAATCATCTTCGGTTGAAACATAAAATTGGGAAGAGCCGGGATCTCCCTGCCGGCCGGCGCGTCCGCGAAGTTGGTTGTCAATCCGCCTTGATTCGTGCCTTTCTGTGCCGATAACATGCAAGCCGCCAGTGGCCACTACTTTATCGTGTTCAGCTTTCCATTGCTTATACTGCGGGTCGTCTTTTTTCAGCTCGCGGCCGCCAAGCATAACGTCAACTCCGCGGCCGGCCATATTGGTGGCGATTGTTATTGCGCCACATTTTCCGGCTTCAGCGATAATTTGCGCTTCTTTCTCATGGTTTTTAGCATTTAAAATCTGCGGCCTTAGCCCTTCGCGCGCCATCATTTCTGAAAATACCTCGTTTTTTTCAATTGAAATTGTTCCGATTAAAACCGGCTGGCCGATTTTATTCCTTTTTTTTGTTTCTTCTATAACGGCTTTAAACTTGCCTTCTTCGGTCCGATAAATCAAATCATTCATATCTTTCCTAACCATAGGCTTATAAGTTGGGATTACAACTGTATCCAAATTATAGATTTTATAAAATTCCTCCGCCTCCGTAACGGCTGTGCCGGTCATGCCGGAAAGCTTTTTATACATCCTAAAAAAATTCTGGAAAGTAATAGTGGCTAGCGTCTGGGATTCTCTCTGAACTTTCACGCCTTCTTTGGCTTCAATAGCCTGATGAAGCCCTTCGCTATAGCGCCGTCCCGGCATCAAGCGCCCGGTAAATTCATCAACTATAATCACTTCTCCCTCGCGAACAACATAATCTTTGTCGCGCTTAAAAAGCGCCATCGCTTTTAAAGCCTGTTCAATATGATGAACCTCGCGCACTCCGCCGACCGTATAAATATTTTCCACTCCCAGCCATTTTTCCATTCTGGCAATTCCATTTTCAGTTAAAGTAGCGGCGCGCATTTTTTCATCAATATTATAATCCTCCCCTTCTTTTAGGCGATTGACAAGTCCCGCAAATTTAAAATATTTTTCCGTCGATTCCTCTGCCGGCGCGCTTATAATTAAAGGAGTGCGAGCTTCATCAATTAAAATAGAATCGATTTCATCAACTATGGCGAAATTAAGATCTGCTTGAACCGTGCTTTCTATGTCAGGCGCCATATTGTCGCGCAAATAATCAAAGCCAAATTCATTATTTGTGCCGTATAATATATCGCACTTGTAAGCTTCTCGGCGCGATATCGGCCGAAAATGCCTTAATCTTTCATCATATTGCTTGTCATCATTGAATTCCGGATCATAAATCAATGCCTGATCATGAATAATAACGCCGATAGTCAGCCCCAATAAATGATAAATAGGCGCCATCCAGCCAGCCCCCAGTCTGGACAAATAATCGTTTACCGTGATTAAATGCGCTCCCCTGCCGGCTAGCGCGTTTAAATAAAGCGGCAAAGTGGCTACTAGGGTTTTTCCTTCACCAGTCCTCATTTCCGCGATCTGCCCCTGATGGAGGATGATGCCGCCGATAAGCTGAACGTCGTAATGGCGCTGGCCGATCGTTCTTTTAGCCGCTTCCCGGACTAAAGCAAACGCTTCCGGCAATAATTTATCCAAAGATGCGACCCTATTTTCTTCGCTGGCGGCCAGTCTGCCCTTAAATTCCATAGTCATAAGCCGCAATTCCTGGTCGCTTATTTTAGAGAATCTATCTTCTAATAAATTTATTTTCTCAATAATCGGAGCAAGCGATTTTATTACTTTTTCATTTGGATTGCTAAAAAATTTGGCTAAGAAAGACATAGCTTAAAAAATTACTATTTTCTAATACTTATTAAACTTACTATTATATCTTATGTTTTTTTGCTAAAAAAAGCAACCGGCTTTCCGATTGGCTGTTTTAATATTTTCCTAGTTTATATGCGAAAATTATTCAATTTTATAAAATTTCCGCAATATTTTTATCCTGTCATTATTGATAAGCCCGCGCTTCTAATAAAAACCATTCTTCGGTTGTCAGATTCGCGCGAGCAAGGCCAAGATCCAAGCTCGCAAAATAAGTTAAGCCGTGAACCAAAGTCAGGCGAGCCCATTCCGAAGAAACTTCAACCGGCTTAATAATAAGAATGCCTGCTCCGGAGTATTTTTTATTTTACCTTCCTTTTTCTTTATATTTTTTTATCATTATTTCCAGATGATCCTTAACCTTGTCTATGGCTTTAAAGATTTCTTTTTCTGTTTTTTCAACCCGCAAAAGCTCGCCGGGAACGGATAAATTGGCTTCTGCGCGGTAAATTTCGCCTTTCTTATGGCGCTGAGTCGTCATCTCAACTTCGAACCGGGCCGAGGTCACGGTAAAATTGCCTAGATATTTTTCAGTCATATCCATTTTTTTTTGAATATAATCTTTTATTTCCGGAGTTAGCTTAATTTTAGTCGCCTTAATTTGTATTTGCATAAAATTTATATTTTTTATCTTAGCGGAATTCCGCCAGAAAACAATGACTTTAAATATTAAAATATCTTCTCCCAAATCCCCCCAAACCAATCGTTAAACTTCGCCACGTCCCTAAGAGTAACAATCAGAACAAGCAACATGAGCAGGGAAAAACCGATATTATGGATTATATTCTCAAGTTCTTTTTTAACCGGGGACCCTTTTATTTTTTCAATGGCTAAAAATAAAATCCGCCCTCCGTCCAGAGCCGGAATAGGTAAAAAATTAATAATGGCCAGATTGATAGAAAGCATAGCTGAAAATTGTAAAATATAAATAAAGCCCATTTTTGCTACCTGGCCGGTAATAACAGCAATGCCTACCGGTCCGGCCAAATCTGCGCTCACGCCTTGGCCTAAAATTATTCCTTTCAGCAGGCCGTAAAAAGCCACTATAATAGCCCATATCATTAAAAATGTTGATTTTATCCCTTCCCAAATAGCTATAAAAAAAGGATACCTGACTAATCCTATTTCAGAAATAGCCACGCCAATTCCGCTCCTTCCTGTTTCCTTCATTTTTTCCGGAATAACTTTAAAAATTAATTCCTCATTTCCGCGCCTGATTTTGTATTTTAATTCCTGGCCGCTTTTTTCATCTACGAATTTTTGCAGTTTTTCAACGCTCGTAAAATAAGTGCCGTCAATACCAATAATTACATCTCCTAATCTTATCCCGGCTATTTCAGCCCTGGAAGCCGGCAAAACATCCATTATTTGTATCTTCTTCTCGGAAACAGCCGCTCCGTAAGATAAGTCGCCGGCCATTTGCGGCATGCCGATCATAAAACCAAAAGAAATTAAAGCGGCGGCGAAAATTATATTCATAGTTACGCCTGCGGATAAAATTGAAGCTCTCTGCCAAATTTTCCGGCTAGTAAAACTGTCTTGTTCATTATCATTTTCCCCGTTTTCCCCTTTTATTTTTACAAATCCGCCCAATGGAAGCCAATTAAAAGAATAAACGGTCCCCTTAGCATCCGCCGCCTCTTTATTCCCTATGATTTTTTTCCATTTTTCATCACTGTTTTTATAAAAGCCGATAATCCGCGGCGGAAGCCCAAAACCGAATTCTTCGGCCTTAACTCCTAATTTTCTAGCTACAATAAAATGCCCTAATTCATGAACAAAAACTAGAAGCCCTAAAACTATTATAAATGTTATTATTGTTAAAATCATAAATAAGTTCTAATACTATAAATAAGCATGCAAATGCTTTAAGTATTTTTTACTTAAATAATTTCGAATAATTTTTATTGAAACTTTAGAATATTAATTCGAAGTTTTCGCATTATATTATATTGTCATAATATCCTCTTCTTTTTTATTCCTAATTTCCTTTAATTCTTCGTTTTTCTTCCTTACTTCTTCATCAAGCTCTTTGATAAAACGGAATTTATCATCTTCGCTTAGTTCTTTTTTTTCTTCTGCCAGCTCTATATCGTTTTTTATCTCTTCTCGTATTTGCCTTACTGCTACCCGGGCTATTTCAATCTTTTCATTTAATTTTTTAACCAAATCTTTTCTATTTTCTTCAGTCATAAGAGGAATAATCAATCTTATTTTATCGCTTTCATTTATTACTCCAAAGCCAAGCCGGGCTTCTACGATTGCTTTTTCTATATCTTTAAGAACGTTTTTGTCATAAGGAACGATTGCCATGCTTCTTGCATCGGTCACGGCAATGCTCGCCAGGCCGCTTAAAGGCATTTTAGCTCCATAGGCCTCAACTAAAATTCCTTCCAAAATAAGAGGATTGGCTCTTCCTGTCCGCAGAGCGGAAATATCTTTTTTAAAAAAATCAATCGCTTTAATAAATTCGCTTGTCTTTATTTGTATATATTTATTCATAAAAATATTCTTAGTTTTTAAACTTTTATTATTTTTTTATCGCCCTTACTCCCATATAAATAATATTTTCTTCTTCTGGATCAACTATTAATTTCCAGCAGGCGCGAGTGGTCGGAAGCTTCTTGGTGGCCCAGGTTTGCCCGCCGTCTAAAGAGCGCAAAAAGGAAGTGTTGGTTGTATAATAAACCTCTTTGGAGTTTTTAAGGTTTATAGTCGCGGCATTAATAACCGTATTTTTATCAGGAGTTAAAAGTTCAATTTTAGTCCAGCTATCTCCGTAATCAGTTGATTTTATTAAGCCAAGAGCGGAAACAAGAACGATCACGCCCGGCTCGTTCTTAGATAAAATTAAGTCCTTGAAAGACGAACTGTCTCCAAATTGCTTTAAGCTATCTTTTAAATCAATCCAGCTAGCGGCCGCATCGTTGGAGCGGAAAAGTCCTTTCTGCCTGGTGCCAACAAAAATCATCCTTGAATCAGACGGACTAAGGACGATTTTTGCGATTTTATCGCTAAATCGGCTAATAGCTCTCCAGCTCCCGCCTCGATCAGAGCTTAAAATAATATCTCCGCGAGAGTTTCCTATATAAATATTGAAATTGTTATAATGATCAATCGCCAAAGCATCAATAGTAATTTTTAAATCGCTGTCATAATAAATTTGCGACCAAGTCCGTCCGCAATCAGTCGTTTTAAAGACTTTATTTAAAGAAGTTGTAAAAATAACGCATTTTTCAATCGGATCTACGGCTATGGCTCCGATTGAAATTTTTCCCAAACCAGACATAAACCGCCATGTCTCGCCTTGATCATAAGTATAAAATAAGCCGTCTTCAAAAGTTCCGAGATAAATAGCTTTTCGGTCGCTTGGATCCATCTCCATCGCCATCACATTAACATTGTTTATCGCCTGCGCTTGGCCAAGCGCCGGGACTGAAACTTTTTGTGTCCAAACATCGCCTTTATTTGAAGTTTTAAAAAATCCGCCGTCCTTGCCGCCGCCCGATCCGCTTAAACTCACGGAGCAACCGGCCAGAAAAAATAAAGAGAGAATTAATAGCGCTAATAATTTATTTTTTAACATATGTTTTAAAAATTATAAATATTGACAGCGATATTTTCCATGACCGCCCTAGGATTGACGTTAGCTTCAAGATAATTTTTGCCGGCTTTTATATTTTTTGATATTTCCAGCAACTGTTTTGTATTAATTTTTCGGCTAATTGCCTCTAATTCCTTATTTTCCGCCCAATGCTGGGTTAAATCGCCCTGCCCAAATCTAAATAATAACAGATCTCTGGTTATAGCCAGCCAGATATCCAATTCTTTCTGCGCCGTCCTTACGCTTTCCTGGCCAGTTTCCCTTCCCAGCAAGCTGTTAATTGAAAAAAATCTTTCACTTATATCTTTTTGAAAAAATTCTAAAAAATTATTTACTTTCCGAGAATAATCTTCTAAAAAATTCTTATTTTCAAAAAATTTAGCCGCTAAAGCCGGCCGGCCTAGAGACAGCCGAGATAGATTCTGGGCAACGCTTCTCTTTGCTCCGCAATTTGAAATTAAATAATCATAAATAATGTCTGTTTTTACGGGGCGGAAACGGAGAATCTGGCTACGCGAAATAATCGTTAAAGGCAAATTATCAAGATTGGAGGTTATTAAAATAATTATTACTTTATTTTTTGGCTCTTCTAAAGTTTTAAGCAGAGCATTGGCCGCATCCAAACTTAAAAAATGGGCGTCCTTTATTATCCCGATCTTATAGCTGTTTAAAAACGAGCTTAAGGAAAGCTGCCTGATAAAATCCCTTATCTGATCAATGGAAATATTTTTTTTCTCTTCTGCTTTTTCCACTAAGAATAAATCGCTGTGGGAAAAATTTATCTGCTTGTTCTCGGCGGCGGCGCCCTGATTAAATCTTAGGCAAGAAGGGCAGTCGCCGCAAGCATTATTTTCTTTTCCTCTTTTTTGGCATAAAATTGTTTTTGCAAAATAAGCGGCTAAAGTTGTTTTTCCTAAATCTTCTGCTCCATAAAAAATATAGCTTCCGGATTCTGCTCCTTTTGCTATATTTTTACTTAAGAATTCAATAATATGGCTGTTGCCAACCAACGGCCAGTCTTTTTTTTCTTGCTTATTTTTCATGACTCTATTATAGCAAAAATCCAATAACTAGCAACCAATAATTCGATCGGTGAAATCTTTTAAAATTAAAATTTTATTTTGGAAAAATATTCCGCCCTAGGAAAGGAGGCGGCGAAGAAGGCAGAGGGCGATTGGCGATTCCGGCCGGGCCAGCGCTCTTGGGCTTTAATAAATCTGGGGCGGATTGATTTTTCGAGCTTTTACCATAAATACTGTCAGATAAATCCCGCCTAGTTAATAATCCGCCTATTTTTCTCTCCTCCCCTATCCTTTGCGCTAAATTTACCTTTAAATTTCTTTCTATTTTAGTTTTTTTTAGCTTGTCATCTTCCATTATTTTTTTAGCTAATTCTTTTTTTTCAATTTCTTTAGTCGCCATCGATTTCTGACTATAATTCTTCCCTAAATGACTTAAAATTTTTTTTATGCCCCTAGCGTCCTCAGTGGTTATTTTTTTATCGCCTGCTTTTATTTTTTCCCAAGCGCTCAGCTTTTGCAACCTAGAAAGACCGCCTCTTCTTATGGCCTGATTATAGCTCTCTAAAACTTTTATAATCGCGGCCGTATTATCTTTTAAACTGCTATTATATCTAACAGCGCTCTTAATTTTTTTCGCAAAACTGCCAGGGCCGATATTAATGCTAAATTTTCTGCCCGGACCGGGCAATGATTTTATATCCATATATTCATTATACCATAGAAATAAAAATAAAAAAACCGCTTTAAGGCGGCTTTGGCAAAATAATAAAAGCTATAAATATTACATACCTTCATATTCCCTCATTGTCAGCTGTGATTCTATCTGTTTGACTGTTTCAATAACTACGGAAACAACGATTAAAAGCGAAGTGCCGCCGATAGCCAGAGCGCTGACACCGGTAAAATATCTTAAAAATAAAGGCAAAATAGCAATAATACCTAAAAATAAAGCGCCGACAAGAATAATTTTATGAGTAGTATTAGCTAAATATTCGGCCGTATTTTTCCCCGGCCGTATGCCCGGAATAAAACCGCCATGCTTTTGCAAATTTTCGGCAATCTGATTGGGATGGAATATCACCTCGGTATAAAAAAAGGTGAAAGCAAAAACTAAAATAAAATAAGCAAAGCCGTAAAAAAGCTGATTATTAAATAAGGCGATAACTGATTCCGCGGCCCGCGCCAGCCAAGCCGTTCTGGCCTGCATAAAAAATTGGGCAATCATAGTTGGGAATAAAACTACTGAAATGGCGAAAATAATCGGGATAACCCCGGCCATATTGACGCGCAAAGGCAAATAAGTGGAAGTCCCGCCATACATTTTATTTCCCCTTATCTGCTTGGCATATTGGACAGGCACGTTTCTTTGGGCTTCCGTAATCGTTACTACGCCGATAACTGTTATAACCGCTATAGCCAGAAAACCGAGAAGCATAAAAATTTTAGAAGCATCCATAGAAACTGCTATTTGGGGAATTGATTTTGGTAAATCAGAAATAATACCGGCGAAAATAAGCAAAGAAACGCCATTGCCTATTTTTTTCTCAGTAATTAATTCTCCAATCCACATAAGAAAAACGGTGCCGGCGGTAATAACTGTAATCATGGAAAATAAATCAAAAGCTGTTATATTTTTTAAAATACCGGATGAGCGCCCCAGAATATTAATCATGCCATAGGCCTGCATAGCGGCCAAGGGAACGGTAAGCCAGCGGGTCCACATATTAATTTTCTGCCTCCCCTGCTCTTCTTTCTGCATTTCTTCTAATTTAGGAACGATCATGGCTAATAATTGAAAAATAATTGAAGAAGTAATATAAGGCGCAACGCCCATCATGACGATAGAAAAATTTTCCATAACGCCGCCGGAAAATACATTAAGCAGGCCGAAAATCTGATTATTGGCAAAAAATTTTTTAAGCGCTAAAATATCAACTCCCGGAATCGGGATATGGGCGAATAACCGAAAAACAGCAAACATGCCCAAAACAAAAAGAATATTATTTCTTAAATCTCTGGCTTTCCAAATTTGTGCTAATTTTTCTATTACCATAAAACAAATTGCTAATTTTTAATATTAACTTTTATTTGTTCTTTCGCGCTTTCGCTTATTTTTACCTTTTCAAAATGCAAATTTTTCAGCTCCAGCTTTCCTTTGCCTAAAATTTTTACCGGCAATGCTATTTCTTTAATTAAACCCCTTTTTAGCAGAGTCGCCGGCGTTATTTTATCCCCGTCTTTAAATTGTTTATTTAAATCTTCCAAGTTAACAACCTGGCTTTTCGCTTTTTTAGATTTAAAGCCTTTCATTTTAGGTATATTAAGCAAAATACTTCTCATGCCCAGACGCTTTAATCCTCCTACGCCAGATCTTGATTTTTGTCCTTTGAGGCCGCGAGTGCTATAAGTGCCATGCCCGGAAGCATTGCCCCTGCCTACTCTTTTTCTTTTTTTAATAGCCCCTCTGGCTGATTTAATAGTATGCAAATCTAACATATATTTATTTTATTTTTTATCTTCAGCAACTATTTTATTAATATTTATTTTTTTTAAGCTCTTTAGCGCTTCAATCACGCATTTAACATTAGTAACTTTATTATTAGTCCCTAAAATTTTACTGGTTACATTTTTAATGCCGGCCAGCTCTAAAATAATCCTAACGGCTCCGCCGGCGATTACGCCCCTGCCCTTACTTCCAGGCTTAAGCAGAACTTTGGAAGCGCCGTATTTTTTTAAAATGCTATGGGGAATTGTATTATTTATTATAGAAACATTGATAATGTCTTTTTTGGCTTTATTTACCGCCTTACTGACAGCTAAAGTAACATCCGCGCCTTTAGCTATGCCGATGCCGATCTTGCCTTTTTTATCGCCAATAGCAACGCAAGCCCTAAAGCGCATTCTTTTGCCTCCGGCCATAACGCGAGTCACTCTGGCTAAGTCAATAACTCTTTGTTCAAACTCTTCGTCTTTTCCGCTTCTTTCTTTATCTGTTCTTTTTTTTCTCATCGGCCCGCCGCTTCTTTTTCTTTCGCTATATATAAATCCCTTCGGCGCATCTGCCGCTTTTTTGTCAGCACTATTTTCTTCTGCTTGTTTTTCTATTTTTTCTTCTGGCATAATATAATGATTAAAATATTAATCCGCCTTCTCTGGCTCCTTCGGCGGCCGCTTTAATCCGGCCGTGATACTTATATCCTCCTCGGTCAAAAACTACCTTCTCAATCTTTTTTTCCCGCGCTTTCTTGGCTATTAATTTGCCTAATTCAAAACTTACATTAACTCTTTTTCCTTTTTCTTTTACTTCCTTAGAGTCCGCGCTGGCCAAAGTTTCTTTTTTTTCATCATTAATTAACTGCAAATACATTCCTATGTTCGATCTGAACACGCTTAAGCGCGGCCGCGCGGCCGTGCCTTTTATTTTAACTCTTATTTTCTTTTTTCTTCTGTATCTCTTTAGTTGTTTAATTTTATTATTCATAATAATGCTGTCTTATTTTATTTAGCCGCTGTTTTGCCCTCTTTTCTCTTAATAACCTCGCCGACATATTTAATCCCCTTTCCCTTGTATGGTTCTGGTTTTTTTATGTTTCTAATTTGAGCGGCAATTTCTCCGACTTTCTGTTTTTCTGTTCCTTTTATAGTAATAATATTTCCTTCCACTTGGGCGCTAACTCCTGCCGGCAAATTAAAATCAACCGGATGAGAAAAGCCTACATTTAAAATCACTTTTCCGCCGCTTGCCGCCGCCCGATAACCAACGCCGTTTATCTCTAATTTCTTTTCAAATCCGCTTGTCACTCCTAAAACCATATTATTGATTATGCTTCTGGTCGTGCCCCATAATGCCTTCTTTTTTTTATCTTTAACGTTGTTTATGCTTACTTCGATATTGTTGTCTTTAATTTCCACATTTACGCCCTTTGCTATTTTATCTTTTATCTCTCCCTTAGGACCGGAAATAACAATAAAATTATGCTCAATTCTAGCTTGAGTTTTTTCTGGCAATTGTATTGGCAGTTTTCCTATTCTTGACATATTAATATATTTCACAAATAACCTCGCCCCCGATTTTTTCCCGGCGAGCCTCCTTATCGGTCTTAAGACCGCGAGGGGTTGAAATAATAGCCATGCCTAAATTATTAAGCACTCTGGGGATATTATCTTTATCAACATAAATCCTAAGTCCGGGCTTGCTTACGCGCTTAAGAAAAGATATGGCTGGCATACCGTCTTTTTTATATTTTAAAACTATTTTTAATTCATCAAATTGAAAATTTTTATTTTTTTTGCCTTCGCTTTTTATAATATCAACTCTCTCAACCGATCCTTCGCGCTCTAAAATTTTAGCGATATTGTATTTTATTTTACTCATAGGCAAAACCACCTCGTTCTTTCTTACAGCCGAAGCGTTTCTTATTCTTGTTAACATGTCTGCTATTGGATCAGTCATATTATTTTATTTTTTCTAATTAATCTTTAATTAAATTTGGAATAACCCAAAAATTTATTATTTACCAGGACGACCTTTTAATCCCCGGGATATCTCCGCTTTCCGCCAGCTCTCTAAAGCAGATACGGCATAACCCAAAATCGCGCATATAGCCGTGATTGCGGCCGCAACGCCAGCATCGCCTTATAGTGCGAGTGGAAAATTTTGGTTTTTTATTTGCTTTTACAATTAATGCTGTTCTTGCCATAAGATCGTCTAATTAATCTTAAATAAAAATAAATTATTCTTTTTTAAACGGAAAGCCGATTAACCTGAAAAGTTCTAATCCTTCTTCTTTTTTCTTGGCAGTAGTAGCGATAGAAACTTCAAGGCCGTGAATAGCGTCTACTTCATCAGCTCTAATTTCGGGAAAAGCCAAATGCTCGCGGAAGCCAACAGTTAAATTGCCGTTTCTATCAACCTGTTTTTCATTCAGACCTCTAAAATCCCTAACTCGCGGGAAAGTGATATTAACAAGTTTTTCAATAAAATCATACATTCTTTTTCCTCTTAAAGTAACAGCCGCGCCGATAATCATGCCTTTCTTAGTTTTAAAAGATGAAATGGCTTTTTTAGCGCGAGTAAGCACCGGTCTCTGGCCGGCAATTCTCTCTAAACTGCTTTTGACATTTTCAATAAAAGCGCTGTCTTTAGCCTGCCTGCCAACGCCGACATTAACTACCGCCTTAACTAACCTAGGGACTTCCAGATTGTTCTTATAGCCAAATTCTTCTTTTAACTTTTTTAATATTTCTTTTTTGTATTTTTCTTGTAAATTCATAATCGTAGTAAAAATTAATCTATTGCGGCCTTGCATTTTTTGCACACCCTAACTTTTTTTTTCTTTTTTCTTCCAACACTATCCACGACTTCTATAATTTTCCGATTGCTTCTAGTCGGCCTGTCGCATTTAGGACAAACAAGTATTGCATTGGCCGAATTTAGGCGAGCCGGAAATTCTATCTTTTGCCCTTTCTCTCCTTGTTTTTTAGGGCGCAAATGCTTAATAAGCAAATTCAAGCCTTCAATGCTTAATTTATTATCTTCAATAAAAACCTGCAAAACTTTTCCAGTCTTGCCTTTGTCTTTTCCTTTTAATATTTTAACTTTGTCGCCTTTTTTAATATTCATAATTTTATTTATAGCACCTCGGGAGCAAGCGAAGCGATTTTAAGAAATCCCATCTGTCTTACTTCGCGGGCGATCGGTCCGAAAATTCTCGTGCCTTTCGGTTCTTTTTTTTCCTTATCAATAACAACGCAGGCATTTTCATCAAATCTTAAATAAGAACCGTCCTTTCTCCTTATTTCCTTTTTCGTTCTTACAATAACAGCATGAACGACATCCCCCTTCTTGACAGTAGCGTGCGGAGTCGCCTCTTTCACTGCGCAAGTTATAATTTCGCCGATGCAAGCGTATCTTTTTCTATAACCGCCCAAAACTCTAATACATTGAACGATTTTCGCGCCCGTGTTATCAGCTACTTTTATCATTGATCTTGGCTGTACCATATAATTAATAAATAACCCGCCATCTTTTATCCTTGCTTAAAGGACGGCATTCAATAAAAATTACTTTATCGCCTAATTTAAATTTTTTCTTTTCATCATGAACTTTATATTTTTTACTGACCATATATCTTTTTCCGTATTTTTTATTAATTTTAACCCGTTCAACCCTAACCACGACAGTTTTTTCCATCTTGTCGCTAACCACAACGCCATTAAATTTCCTTCTTGTTATATTCTTGCTTTTTTCTTTTTCTGTTTTTTCCATATTAATTATGATTTTTTCTTAAAATTTAACAAAGTTAAAACGCGCGAAATAATCCTTTTTACCTTTCTTATTTCTCTTACGTTCTTAAGCTGCTTGCTGGCGTCTTTAAAACGCAAATCCCTTAATTTATCCCGACTTTCAATCAATAACTTCTTTAATTCTACTTCATTTTTATTTTTCAATTCTTTTAATTCCATATTATATTTTGGCAATAAATTTAGTTTTAATCGGCAATTTATGGCTAGCTGATTCCAGCGCTTTTTGAGCCGCCGCCGGAGTTACGCCTTCCATTTCAAACATTACCATGCCCGGCTTTACTACGGCCACATAATGATCAACGCTGCCTTTGCCTTTGCCCATTGGTATTTCTCCGCCCTTTTGGGTTACTGGCTTATCCGGAAAAATCCTAATCCATACCCTGCCTCCTTTTTTAATATATCTTGTTAAAACGCGGCGGGCCGCTTCAATCTGCCTAGAAGTAATCCAGCAGGCCTCTAAGCTCTTTAGTCCAAAACTTCCAAATCCCAGCTCAATCTTCCGGCTGGCCTTTCCGCCTCTCTTGCCTTTGTGCGATTTTCTGTGTTTTGTCTTTTTGGGCATTAACATAATAAATAATAAAAATTAATTTTTAATTTTTGAACCGACTATTTCGCCTCTTTTATTTTCTTCTTTTTTAAATATTTCGCCTTTATACACCCAGGCCTTAATGCCAATTGCTCCGTAAGTAGTATTGGCAGCGCCGCGGGCATAATCAATATCAGCCCGCAAGGTGTGAAGCGGAACCTTGCCTGAAACAAGCATTTCCTCTCTGGCAATCTCAGAGCCATTTAATCTTCCGCTGACTATAACTTTTATTCCTAAAGCTCCTGATCTTTCGGCTCGGCTGATAGCTTGCTTCATAACTCTGCGAAAAGGCATTCTTTTTTCTATTTCCATAGCCATCTGCTGGACTAAAATCTGGGCGCTTAAGCTCGGCCTGTCAACTTCATTGATATTTAAACTTATTTCGCTTAACCTGATTCCGCTTGGCCGGGATAAAAATTCATTATGCAGCTTTTTTCTTAATTCGTCAACGCCTGCTCCGCCGCGGCCGATAACTAAGCCCGGCTTGGCTGTAAAAATATTAATATTTATTTTATGGGCGCTTCTTTCAATTTCTATTCTGTCCACTCCGGCTTCTTTTAATTTTTTAATTAAAAATTTTCTTATTTTTATATCCTGCTCTAAATTTTTTATATAGCCCTTACCACCGTTAAACCACTTAGAATTCCAGGTTCTAGTTATGCCTAATCTTAAAATTTTTGGATTTGCTTTCTGCCCCATATTATAAATAACTTATTTTAATTATCCTGACTTTCTTCTGAATATTCTGCCGGCAAACCCTTTATGGCTACCGCCCTCTATCTTAGCGTGCCCATGTCTGCCTTCGCGAGTAATATCAATTATTTTTTTATTTCTGTCAATATTTACTTTTTCTATATGCAAACCGTCTTTTTCTTCCTCTTTTTTGCTTTTTTCCTTAATTTTAACGCCATCCTCCTCTTTCGGTTTTACAGTTAATTTAACTGGTTTTTCTGCTTTAGTTTTTTTAACTTTTTTTTCATCTCCTTCCTTGATTTCCCCTAAAATTAAACTGATATGGCTTGATCTTTTTCTTATCGGGGTGGCGCGGCCATGAGCTTTCGGCATCCAGCGTTTTAATACTGATCCTTCATCAACTCTTATTTCTTTAATATATAAATTATCTTTTTTTAATTCAAAATTATTGACAGCGTTAGCTATGGCGGAATTTATCAGTTTAGCCACTGGCTTGGCTCCGGCTTTTTGATTGAATCTTAATAAAGACAGAGCTTTATCAGTTTCTTCGCCACGAACCAGATCAGCTACTAATCTAATTTTTTTAGGCGACATTTTTATAAATTTTGCTTTAGCTTTTACTAGCATAAATTTTATTTACTTTCGGTCTTAACGGTCTGCTCTTTGGCCATTTTACCGCCATGTCTAATAAATTTCCTAGTAGGAGAAAATTCCCCTAATTTATGGCCAACCATATTTTCAACTATAAATACTGGCAAATGCTGCTTCCCGTTATGCACTCCGATTGTAAATCCTACCATATCCGGAGTTATTATAGAAGATCTATCCCATACTTTAATAACCGTTTTATCTCCCGGCTTTAATCTGCTTATTTTTTTAGCGAGTCTTTCATTTATATATGGACCCTTTTTTAAGCTTCTTGACATAATTATTTTCCTCTTCTTTTTATTATAAACTTATTTGAATATTTTCCTTTTTTTCTTGTTTTCATTCCAAGCGCTACTTTTCCCCAAGGAGTTTTAGGTTGCTTAAGGCCGATTGATTGCTTGCCTTCGCCGCCGCCGTGCGGATGATCAACCGGATTCATGGCCGTACCGCGAACCGTAGGCCTTATGCCCATATGTCTCTTTCTGCCTGCCTTCCCTATTTTTATATGCCTTTTATCCGGGTTGCTTGCCTGCCCTATCGTGCACAAACAATCTTTTTTAATAAGCCTTATTTCATTAGACGGCATTTTAACTTGAGCGTATTCGCCTTCTATGCCCATTACATATAAAACATTGCCGGCGCTTCTGGCTATTTTTCCGCCCTTGCCCGGGTCCATTTCAATATTATAAACGCCGACGCCGGCGGGAATATATTTAATCGGCATGGCATTCCCGGTTTTTATTTCAATCTCATTCTTTGAGCTTATAACCTCATCGCCAATATTAAGTCCTGACGGAGCGATTATATATCTTTTTTCTCCATCCCGATAAAATAATAAAGCTATTCTCGCGCTTCTATTAGGATCATACTCCAAAGAAAAAACTTTAGCCGGAATTTCAAATTTATCTCTCTTAAAATCAATAATTCTCAAATATTTTCTAGTTCCGCCGCCTCTATGTCTTATCGTGATTTTTCCTTGAAAATTACGGCCGCTTCTTTTTTTCTTAATAACCATTAATTTCTTTTCCCCTTTCTTGCGGCTGATATCAAAAAAATCGCTAAAAGACATTCCTCTTCTGCCTGCTGATGTTGGTTTTACTTTTCTAATTCCCATATATTAATTATAACTTAATCTAAATTTATAGTTAGTTTTCGCAATTTTATACTCCTTCGTAAATTTTGATGCTTGCTCCTTCGGGCAGAGTTATGATCGCCTTTTTCCAATCTTTTCTTTCTCCTAGCGTGCGCCCATATCTTACTTTTTTGCCTTTATTCTTTATTATATTAATTTTAAGAGGCTTTACGCCATAAATTTCTTCGATCGCCTTAGCGGTTTCAATTTTGTTCGCTTTTATGCTTACTTCAAAAAAATATTTATTTTCGGCTCCAAATATGCTTGCTTTTTCCGTAATTAAAGGCCTGATTAATACCTTATAAGCGTTTCCAAATTTTCTGGTTTTCATTTCTTTTTTTCCATCTTCTTGCCCGCTCTTAACTTTCTTTTCCCCATACAATTCTTTCATGCTTATTTTCTTATCCTCTTTATCGGTTTTTTTGTTCTTTTCTTCGGTCTTATTTTTATCTGCAGTTATTTTTTTACTAAACAATCCCATATATTAATTTTATAAATATAAATTTAATTTTTATATATTTCCGCTATTTTTTTAATACCGTCAACGGTTAGTATTAATTTTCTGTATTTTAGTAAATCTAAAATATTTATATTCTCCAAATTGATTATTTTGGCGCCGACTAAATTCCTTCCCGAAAAAAAAACTTTTTCATCTTTTTTGTCATTAATTATTAAAACGCTTCTTTTCTCGGTAAACTGCGGCATAAGCGCTTTTAAAATATTATTAAAATTTTTAGTTTTAAATTCAGCCATTTCAAATTTATTTAAAACAATCAAATCATTATTTCCGGCTCGATCGCTTAGGGCCATAAATATGGCTTTCTGCTTCATTTTCTTATTAATTTTCTTTTTAAAATTTCTTTCTTTGGTCGGACCAAAAGTCACGCCGCCGCCGATCCAAATAGGGCTCCTGCTTGAACCGTGCCTGGCCCTACCTGTTCCCTTTTGCTTCCAAGGTTTTTTGCCGCCGCCGCGAACCTCGCTTCTGCCCTTGGTATGCGCTAAAACCTGACGTTCATTGGCCATCTGGGCTACTACCGCTTGATGGACTAGGGCTTTATTGGCTTTAACGCCAAAAAATCTGTCCGCAAGCTCTATTTCTCCGACTGCTTCTCCTTTTTGATTGTATGTTTTAACTTTTAACATGCCGCTTATTAATTTCAAATTTGTTATTATCTTAAAAATTTGTAAAAATTATTTTAATTTTTTGCTTCTTCTATTTTGCCTCCTTCTATTTTTTCAATAACATCCTTTTCTTCAATCTCGACAACTTTTTCATTTTTATTTTCCTCATTTTTTATTATTTTTAAATCTCCGGCGCCGGAAATCATTACTAATCCGTTCCTCGCTCCCGGAACAGCCCCTTGTATTAATAATATATTATTTTCATTATCAACTCCGGCAATTTTTAAATTAGAAGTAGTCACTCTTTTGCCGCCCATTCTCCCGGCCATTCTTACTCCTTTAAAAACTCTTTGCGGAGCCTGTGAGCCGATAGAGCCGGGCATTCTTAATTGATCTTTATTGCCATGAGTTTTGTCTTGCCCGTGAAAACCATGTCTTTTAACTACTCCCTGGAAGCCCTTGCCTTTTGAAGCGGCCGTTACTTTTACTTTATCCCCTGCTTCAAAAATATTAACGCCAATTATATCGCCGATTTTAATTTTAGAAATTTCATCCGGCAAGCACCTAAATTCTCTTAAGTTTTTCACATTAATTTTTAATTCTTGATTTTTGATTTTAATTTTATTCAGATGTCCTTTCTGCGGTTTTTTAATATTTTTTTCTTTTTTTTCTCCATAGCCAATCTGAACGGCAACATAGCCGTCTTTGCTTATATTTTTAACCTGCACTATGGGACACGGCCCTGCCTGAATGTTAGTCACGCCTATTACCTTATCGCCCTGCCAAATCTGAGTCATTCCTAATTTTTTACCTAAAATAAATTTCATATATAATATAAAACACTAATTGAATGAATATGGCGCGAAGCAAAATAATTGATTTCTATTTTTTGTCGCTGTTATTCGTGTTATATTCGTTCCTTTCGTGTTTAATAAACAAAAAGCTGGCTCTTAAATAAAACCAGCGCAAGAAAAAGGAGCTAAGCCATTTTATTGTTTTTTGCTGATTTTGTTAATTTTTCCTTGCTCTAGCGCCTATTTTTATTTTAAGCTTTCCCAAAGGAGCTTTTAAAACAAATATAGCGCTCAAAATAATGCTTGAATATTACTTCTTTTTTAAAAAAATGTCAATGACGCCTATAATTACATCTTTATTTCCACATCAACTCCGGCCGGCAAGCCCAAGCTTGATAAAGCTTCAATGGTTTGCGCTGTCGGTTCTATAATATCAACCAATCTTTTATGGATCCGCATTTCATACTGGTTGCGCGCGTCTTTATGAACAAAGGTCGAGCGGTTAACAGTATATTTCTTTTTTTCAGTCGGCAAAGGAATGGGACCGAAAATCTGAGCTCCGCTTCTTTGAGCAGTATCAATTATCGTTCGGGTTGATTGATCAATAATTTTATGGTCAAAAGCTTTTATTTTGATGCGGATTCTTTGCTTTTCAATTTTTTCCTCTGCCCCATCGGCTGTTTTCTTTTCTTTTTTAGCTTTTTCTGGCATTTTATTTTTTTCTAAAAATTAATTTTATAAATAAGCACTATAAACCCGCCCTTTTAAAGAGCGGGTGCAAGTGATTATTTGGTAATCTTTGTAACTACGCCGGCCCCTACGGTTCTGCCGCCTTCGCGGATAGCGAATCTTTGCTTTTCTTCTAAGGCAATAGGCGCAATCAGCTTAATCTTTAAATTAACCGTATCCCCGGGCATTACCATCTCGGTTCCTTCCGGCAATTCAACTTCACCAGTTACATCGGTAGTGCGAATATAAAATTGCGGCTTGTAGCCCTTAAAAAACGGCTTATGTCTTCCGCCTTCTTCTTTGGTTAAAATATAAACCTCGGCTTCAAAATCAGTATGGGGAGTAATACTTCCCGGCTTAGCTAAAACCTGGCCCCTTTCCACTTCTTCTTTCTTGGTGCCGCGCAATAAAATTCCGGCATTATCGCCAGCTCTGCCTTCGTCTAATGACTTATTAAACATTTCAATGCCAGTAACTACGGTTTTAACCGTATCTTTTAAACCAACTATTTCAATTTCTTCATTTACTTTTATTATTCCTCTTTCAATTCTGCCGGTAACTACGGTGCCGCGGCCTTCAATTGAAAAAATATCTTCAACAGGCATTAAATACGGCTTATCAACTTCTCTTTTCGGCTCGGGAATATATTCATCCAAGGCCTTAACTAAATCTAAAATCGGCTGAGCGTCTTCGCCCTTAGGATTTTGCAACGCCTTTAAGGCAGAGCCGCGGATAATAGGAGTAGTATCTCCCGGGAATTCATATTTTTTTAATAAATCCCTAATTTCTTCTTCAACTAAATCAATAAGCTCCTTGTCTTCAACCATATCGACTTTATTTAAAAAGACGATTATATAAGGTACGCCGACCTGGCGGGCGAGCACTATATGCTCTCTGGTTTGAGGCATAGGCCCGTCGGTTGCGGCCACTACTAAGACAGCTCCGTCCATTTGCGCGGCTCCGGTAATCATGTTTTTTACATAATCAGCGTGCCCCGGGCAGTCAACGTGGGCATAATGCCTGTTTTCCGACTCATATTCAACGTGAGCCGTGGCAATAGTAATTCCTCTGGCCTTTTCTTCTGGCGCAGAATCAATCTGGTCAACCGTTTTTTTAGATGCGGTTAATCCTTTTTCGCCCAATACATTTAAAATTGCGGCGGTTAATGTGGTTTTGCCATGATCAACGTGGCCGATAGTGCCGACGTTGACATGGGGCTTAGTTCGTTCAAATTTTCCAGCCATGTTTTTATAATACGGCCCCCGCTTTTTTAAAAAGCGGAGTTTTTGCCCTGTGTAATTTAAAAGGCGGGCTCCCAGCCGTCCTTGTTAATATTAATAAAAAAAATTAAAAAATTATATCTTCTAAATACTGCCTTTCTTCTTCAATCACGGTATCTTCTTCCAATCCCCGACGCCTTTCAACCGGTATTGACCAGCGTCCGTTTTTCTCTCTTTTTCTTTTTTCAATCATGTCTCCTATTCTTATAATATTGCCGATATTATTATTTTCAACGCTATCATTTCTCTCTGTCTTGTTTATTTTCGCCTCTTCTTCTTTTTCCCTGCCTCTTGGCCAATCTAAATTGCCTGAATTATTAGAATCATTTTCACTTTTCCAAATAGCAATATCGCGATTTATCCTATCAATTAATTCTTCTTCTGTCAAGCCGCGAATATCTAATTTCCCTTCAACCAGCTTTTCATAATCATCCAGTCCGATTACCGCATATCCTTCTTCTGGATTTTCTGAATCTAAAACTATTAATCTCGCTCCTGTTATTCTAGCTAAATTAATAATTCTTTTTAATTCATTCTGCATAGTTCTTGAAAATAAATTATAAAACTATACGAATATTTTATCTGAATCTAATATTTAAGTCAATTATTTAAATTTTATTTTCCGCCTCTCTCGCCGATAATCTGTTCTGCTATATTTTTCGGCACTTCGACGTAATTAGCGAATTCCATTGAATAGCTGGCCCGCCCCTGAGTCATGGAGCGCAATTGGGTGGCATAGCCGAACATCGCGGCCAAAGGGACTTTCGCTTTTATAACTTTAACCTGGCCCCGATCGCCCATTTCTTCTATTTGCCCTCTTTTCGAATTTAAATCTCCAATAACATCTCCCATAAACTGCTCTGGCGTTACTACATCAACCCTCATAACCGGTTCCAATAAAACCGGACCGGCTTTTTTAACTGCTTCCTGAAAACCCATTGAACCGGCTATTTTAAACGCGGCTTCGGAAGAATCAACATCATGATAAGTGCCGTCATAAACAGTTACTTTTATATCAACCATAGGATAGCCGGCGATTACCCCCCTGTCTAAAGCTTCTTTAATCCCTTTATTAATAGCAGGTATATATTCGCGCGGTATGGCTCCTCCTTTTACCTGATCAATGAATTCATAGCCCTTGCCTGCCTCATTCGGCCCGACTCTTAAATAGCAATGCCCATACTGCCCGCGGCCGCCTGACTGTTTTATGTATTTTCCTTCTCCCTCGGCTTCTTTGGTTATAGTTTCCCGAAAAGCAACTTGCGGCTTGCCTACGTTGGCTTCAACGCTGAATTCTCTTTTCATGCGGTCGACAATAATATCCAGATGCAATTCGCCCATGCCGGAAATTATAGTTTGATTGGTTTCTTCGTCAGTTTTTACTCTAAAAGTCGGATCTTCTTCGGAAAGCTTGCCTAAAGCAACTCCCATTTTTTCTTGATCAGCTTTTGTTTTCGGCTCAACAGCGATAGAAATAACCGGCTCCGGGAAAACTATGGATTCTAAAACTACGGGTGAATTTTCATCGCATAAAGTATTTCCGGTAGTAGTATTTTTTAAGCCAATAACAGCCGCTATTTCGCCGGCATAAACTTCCTGAACTTCTTCCCTGTGATTGGCGTGCATTCTGACTATGCGTCCGATGCGCTCTTTCCCGCCGTTAGAAGAATTTAAAACATAAGATCCGGATTTTAAAATCCCGCTGTATACTCTAATAAAAGTCAATTTGCCGACAAAAGGATCAGTCGCAACCTTAAAAGCCAAAGCCGCAAAATTTTCATTATCAGCCGGCTTTACTTCTATTTTCCTTTCTTCATCATTAGGATTAAAACCGTTAACCGAAGGCACTTCCACGGGCGACGGCAAATAATCAATAACAGCATCAAGCATGAATTGCACGCCCTTATTTTTTAAAGCCGAGCCGCACAATACCGGCACAATTTTTCCGGAACATACTCTTTTTCTAAGCTCTTTTTTCAATTCATCAATTTTTATCTCCTCTCCTTTTAAATATTTATCCGTTAATTCTTCGCTTTCTTCAACAATAGCTTCTATTAATCTATTCCTGTATTCTAAAACTTTTTCTTGCATATCTTCAGGCACGTCTATGTCTTCCCATTTAGTTCCTAAATCATCCAGATAAACGCGCGCTTTTTTTTCAAATAAATCAATAAGCCCCCGGAAATTGCCTTCTATGCCGATTGGAAGCTGGATAGGATAAGCATGCTTAGTCAGCCGCTCATGGATTGAAGCCAGATCTTTATAAAAATCAGCGCCGGTCCTGTCTAATTTATTAATAAACGCGATTCGCGGCACATTGTATTTATCGGCTTGATGCCAAACAGTTTCAGATTGCGGCTCTACTCCGGCTACGCCGTCAAAAACAACCACTCCGCCGTCAAGAACACGCAGAGAACGCTCCACTTCGGCCGTAAAATCAACGTGGCCGGGCGTATCGATTATATTAATTCTCGCATCTTTCCAAAAACAAGTAGTGGCGGCGCTGGTAATCGTAATTCCGCGCTCTCTTTCCTGCTCCATCCAGTCCATTTCAGCCGCGCCTTCATGCACTTCTCCGATTTTATGCTTTTTCCCGGTGTAAAATAAAATACGCTCGGTTACCGTAGTTTTACCAGCGTCTATATGGGCTATAATCCCGATATTTCTTGTTTTTTCTAAACTATATTCTCTGGGCATATATATTTATCACTCCTTTGATAAAGGGAACTGAAAGATTTAATTTATTTTAAAATTATTTAATTAAAATATTGATAAGAAAATTTCGTCAAGCCAGTTTTATCTGGAAAAATGAGCAAACGCTTTATTAGACTCAGCCATTCTATGCACATCGTCTCTCTTTTTTACGGCCGCTCCTTCACCGTTAACCGCATCAGTAATTTCTGCCGCTAATTTATTCTGCATAGCTTTTCCCTTTCTGGCTTTAGCGGCGTTAATAAGCCAACGGCAACCTAAAGCAAAGCGGCGCTCGCCCCTTACCTGAAACGGGACTTGATAATTAGAGCCGCCGACTCTTTTGCCTCTTACTTCTACTAAGGGAGAAACTCTTTTTAGGGCTTTATGAAAAATATGGCGGGGATCCTGCTTTGTTTCTTCTTTAATAATATCAAAAGATCCGTAGACAATTTTTTGCGCTACTGATTTTTTGCCTTTTTTCATTATGTAATTAATAAATTTGGCAACTTCAGCATCATTATATTTTATATCCGGCTCGATTTTTCTTTTTGGCGCTGGTTTTCCTCGCATAGTTTAATAGAGTTTTATTAATTATTAGTCTATAATCCAAAAATCTTAAAGATTTATTATTTTTTTGCTTTTTCCCGCTTAGCTCCGTAGCTTGACCTGCTCTGCTTTCTGCCTTCGACTCCCTGGGTATCGTAAACTCCGCGAATAATCTTATAGCGGACGCCCGGCAGATCCTTCGTTCTTCCCCCCTTAATCATAACAATAGAGTGCTCCTGCAAATTATGGCCGACTCCCGGAATATAAGCCGTAACCTCCATTCCGTTGGACAGGCGGACTCTGGCAATTTTTCTTAAAGCTGAATTCGGCTTTTTCGGAGTCATAGTGGTCACTTTTAAGCAGACTCCTCTTTTAAAGGGAGAGCCCTTGGGAAGATCTTTCTTTCTTCTATGTAAAGTATCCAGGGTTGACTGCAAAGCCGGAGCTTTTGTTTTCTTTTTTATTGTTTTTCTTCCTTTGCGGATTAATTGGTTTATTGTTGGCATATATTAATAGAAAATAGGCAAAAAAGGTAAAAAATAAAATTATTAAATTCGCTCTCCGGCCATTTATTTGCCTTGTTTTATATAAAAAAACTAAAACAAACCCCAAATCTTCGGGATATTGTTAATAATTACTTTTTAATTTAACAAAAGTTAAAAAAATAGTCAAGGATAAAAAAATCCGCAACTCTTTTAAATTCCTATTATTAAACTAAACAAAAATAATATTACCGGCAGAATAAAAGAAAAAAGATTAGAAGCGAGAAGAAAAATAATTATAAAAAAACCATAAGGCTCGATCCTGTAAAAAATTTGCCGCGCCTGATAAGGAAGAATTGCCGTTAAAACTTTAGAGCCGTCAAGCGACGGAATCGGTATTAGATTAAAAACCGTCAAAAGAAGGTTAATAAAACAGACAATAACAGACAAAACAAACAGGCTGGTTAAAAATGAACCTTGCATTTGGCTTAACAAAAAGTCGTCTCCTGATTTAAAATAGCTGAATACCAACTGGATTTTTAATATGCCCTCCAAGGGTATTAGCCTGGCAAGAAAGCCAAAAGTTAAAGCGATTAAAAAATTTATCCCCGGACCTGCGACAGCCACTTTTAATTCGCCGTATTTTTGATCGCGCAAATTATAAGGATTATAAGGAACCGGCTTTGCCCAGCCGATTATAAATCCGACTTCGCTTATAAAAAGAAGGAGCGGCATAATTATTGTTCCCATTAAATCAATATGGGCGAACGGATTTAAAGTAAGACGCCCCTCATTTTTAGCGGTTTGGTCTCCTAACCTGTAAGCCGCCCAGCCATGCGCGTATTCATGCATTATGACAGAAAAAATTAAAGCAATAAAAGAAAAAATTGATAACAGCATAATTTTAATTCATTAATTTTGTATTAATTTGTTTATTATCGCTGATCTGCTTGCTTGCCAGCGGCAATTTAAAAGAAAACTTCGTGCCCTTATTCTCGCCTTCGCTTTCAGCCCAGATTTTGCCCTGGTGGGCCCCAATCATTTCTCTGGCCACATAAAGCCCGAGGCCCGTGCCTTCGGTATGGACAAGGGAAGTGCCGGTGCCGCGGGAGAATTTTTTAAACAGATTGGCCTGGTCCTCCTTCCTGATGCCCATGCCGGTATCGGCGACAGAGAATAATATATTATGTTCAGTCTGCCTGATGGCAACTTTAATCTGGCCTTTTTTCGTGTACTTGATGGCGTTGTCAATCAGATTCATAATAACCTGCCTGATTTTTTCTTCGTCTATATTCAGCTTGGCGAGCGGCTTGGCCGGGTTATGATAAATTAATTTCAGCTCTTTCTTTTTGGCGTTGTTAGAGAGCTCGTCCACGACGCTGGCTACTGTTTTTTCCAGCTGGGTATCGCTTAGATTATATTGGATTTTGCCTGATTCAATGCGGGAGACATTGAGCAAATCTTCTACGAGATGGATGAGCCGCTCATTGGAGTCGAATACCTTTTCCAGAGAAACCTTTTCGTTATCGGTCAATTTGCCAAAATCACCTTCTAAAATCATAGAGATATAGCCCTTGATGGCCGTCAAGGGCGTGCGGAGCTGATGGGAGGCGATGGAGATGAAATCACTCTTGGCCGCGTCCAGCTTTTTCAGCTGTTCATTGGCTATAACAAGATCATGGGTTGCTTTTTCTACTTCTTTCTTGAGCTTGATATTGAATCCTTTAGTCTCTTCGTAGAGGAGGGCGTTTTCCATGGCAATGGCGGCTTGGGCGGAGATGATTTTTAATACGGCTAAATCTTCGTTATTATACATATCGCCCGACTCTTTCGGGCCGATCGCAATCAGGCCTATGACCTTGTCTTTGATATTAAGCGGGGTTAATATTTCAACGCCCAACTTTAAAAATAAATCAATATCCTCTTTGAATTCATGATAAGCCCTGCCTCTTAATTCTTCCGCCACGATAGAATTGCTTTTTTCAATATATAATTTATGCAATTTTTCGCTTATTTTAAAATTCTCCCGCCAGCCGAAAGCAAAGCCTTGGTTGTGCTTAATAAGATATTCCTGCCGCTCTTCGCCGTAAATTAAAATTCCAACCGCTTTAGTATGGAAATATTTTATTAAGATGCTGGAAACTATATCGTAAATTTTCTCGGTTTCCAAAGTGGCTTGCATTTGCTCGCTTAAGCTCGCAACAACTTCGCGGCTGTCATAAAGCGAGGAAAAAAAATACTTATTAGCCAGTCGATAATTATAATTTCTGACTGAAGGAAAAAAAGAAACTGCTAAAATAAGAATTGTCAATTCAATCCAGCCGTTGCTTTTCCAGAAATAATCCAATCCGGCCCTAAGTCCCAGCGCCGCCGCGAGGACTATTATAAAGGAAAAGAGGAAAACGGAATATCTCCTCATTACGAGCTTAATATCCATTAAGCGATGGCGGACTATGGCGTAAGTTACTATGGCAGGATATAAAGGAACTAAAAAATTCAAATAGGGATAAATTTCTACATTAAAACATGGTAAAAAACAAGTGCTTCCTCCGGTAAAACCAATCGCCGTAGCTATAAAAAAATATTTTATTTGTTCGCGTTTCAATCCTAAGGATATTTTAAATGCTTTATATAATTCCCAATGGCTATAAGCAATAATAGCGAACCAGGAAAAAACAAAAAAATAAAATAAAAAGGTTGGCGGAAAAACAAAATAAATGGAATTAAAAAAAAGTGTTATATTATCTGTATCGAAAAAAAAGCTGGCCCAAGGAGACCATTCTAAAATAAAAAATGAAAAGCCGTAAATATATAAGGCATAAAATAAAATTTTTTCTTTTATTCCTAAAAATTTATAAACAAAATGATAATAAAGGACCGGTATAAAAATAATTCCTATATAAGCAAATTTCCACCAAAAAAAAGCCTCCTTAATATCTAGGGTTAATCCTACTTTAAAACTTCCAAATCCCCATATGGAAACAGTAATGCAAAAAATAGCCCAAATCTTATTAATTTTATTTCTTTTACTTTTAAAATAAACAAAAGAGCCAAGAGTAAAACTTGTTACAGCGATTATTAATCCTGAAATAGAAAATAAATTCATATTAATATTTTAACATTTTTTTATTTTTTAGTAAAAGAAAGAGGGTTGAACGAATTCAACCCTTAAATACCTTATTTAGGTGTCTAGGTGTCGCGCCAAACGGAGGTTCAGCGCGACTAACGTTAAGATCGGAGGCGTTCCGGTGGCGAGCGGTAAAATGCTCGCGTCGGAAACGTAGAGGCCGGGCATCTTATATACTCGGAGATTCCGGTCTACAACTTCCCCGATTTTGGCAGTTCCCTGCGGATGGGCTCCGCGAGGAAATTTGGCGGTTCTTACTATGGAGCCAATTTGGCAACCAGCCTTAAGTAAAATATTTTGGGCAAGATCATAGCCTTTATCCAGCCTCCTTTGGGCCGCCGCGGGAAGCTGATAACTGATCCCATTAGCGTATACCCTGCCGTTGGCTTCTGGATCTGCTACCTTGACCATAATCCCTAAGAGTTTTTCTCTGGAATTTTTCAAAATCCATTTGGAGCCGCAGGCAAAAAACATCTGGCTTTTTTCATCTAGAAAGGGCGACAAAAGAATTTTCGGGACGGGTTTATAATAAGCGGCCATTGAAATGCCCTTTGTCTGCCTGGATTCTCCTATAACCTTTCCGTAAACAACCTCAAAGGGATGGATGGACAGCCCGCGTCCGGCGTCAATTCCAGAACGCAGTAAAATTTGCGGGGTGTTTAAAGCCCCGGCCGCGAGAACAACTCTATGGGAAAAATATTTCTCTGTCGTAAGTTGCACGCCTATGGCCTTATCTCCATGTCGGAGCACCTTTTTAACAGTGCCCCGAACTACGTCAACGTTAACCGCTGATGCCTGTTTTATCCAGGCACGGACATCCCACTTCGCGTTCCGATGGCAACCCTTAACGCAGTTGCCGCAGTTATCGCAGGTCGTCTTAACCGCCTTTGGCATTGGCGCCATAAGCAAACCGAGTCTGCCGGCCGCAGAAGTAATTGTTGCCGAGCCGGCCATAATTCTTTCGGCTGGCAATGCTTTTACGCCCAACTGATTTTCGGCTTGGGCAAAATAATCATTAAGGTCATCCACCCCGAGTTCATAAAATCTTCTTTCCAGCTCCGGGCTTCTGACCATGTTTCCGCAAGAGATCACCGTTGTTCCACCCAGCATTTCGCCGGCATAAATTATTACCCCTTCCTTGCTCCGGCTGCCAAGGACAAGTCTGCGGTAATATTTTAGGAAGAATGGCCAAAATTTACCGGCCTCTCCTTCTTTTACCACTCCTCCTTTTTCAATTAGGAGAATTCGTTTGTCAGGGCAGACTTGCGACAGCTGATAGGCCAGGGTACCGCCGGCAGCTCCACTGCCGACGATTATAACATCATATTGATCTTTCAATATTCCCTCCTTGTTTTGGATTAAAGGAAAAGGCCGAAGAAGCGCTGTAACGAAAGCCCCCATGATTCCCACCTTTCTTCAACTACTGTCTCCTCGCCCAAGGGCAAAGAGAAATTTGTAAGCGGCGCCAGATGGAACCCGATTTTGTTTGCCTCGCCCATAATGAACTTGGCAAAGTTCACATCTATCGGTCCCACATGATTGGCCGTATCGCCGATAAGCGCGCTAACCATTGTTTCGGTTAGACACCCAAAGGACGTTCCCGCCGGCGGACCCATTTCAAAACCGAGATTAATTCCGGGAATAGCCATATAGCCGCCATCCACGCGAAGCACGTCCGGCCTGGCCGCACAAACTTCCGGACTCATATTGAGAGGCTGAGCCATGTCAACGACAATAGCGTTAGCCTTCAGCATTTCCGGAGTTACGATTGAGGTCGGTGTCGTAGTCGCGAGGACCACAATATCAGCCTTCTTAGTGGCTACATTATCTGTGGAAATTTCTACCCAATCCACCTTGCTCTGAAACAATTCGTTTTTAACCCTTTGTAGTTTTGTCAGATTCGGTCCGGTTAAAATCATCTTTTCCGGTCCGAGGCCTGCCAAAAGCAGAGAAGCCGCCCGACCGACAAGACCATAAGCTCCGACAACCGCGATAGTCGCGTTGCCGATATTTACGCCTCTCATAGCCGCACATTTCTGCACAGCTGGTAAAACCGTGGCCGCTGATAGCCCGTCGCCGTGGGTGATGGCACAATGAATGCGCTTGTCTTCCACGACGGCTAAACCGTTGTTGGTAAAAGGAGCGGTATAAGCCCCTAACCCTATTCGGTCACAGCCAAGCTTGTCTTGAGCAAAAACAATGGCTTTCAGGATGCGCTCGCGCACATACTTGCGGCCGTCGTTGGTCGCCGAAATATCAACCATCTGCTGTCCGGTTAAAAGGACAGCGATAATATAGCCTTCGGCCTCGCCAAAAGCGTCAAAGCCGTTTGAGCAAATCGTATAGCCCATTCGGCCTCCAAGTTTCAGCATCATCCATTTCGCCAAGCCGGTCGGAAAAACTGCGGGCAAATATTTCATACCGGTCGCTTCCGACAGGCCGAACATATTTCCCATACGTCTGTACCAGTCCGAGATTTCTCTCGGATGAATCATAAAAGCAAATTTCTTTTTAGCCATTATAGCCCTCCTTTTCGTTTTTTTTAACTGTTTATTTTATCTATCTAATACCTATACTTCTTGTAAAAATAATCTCTTTGCAACCCTTCTAGCAATCCATTAGAGCTTATCCCATTGGTCGGTAGATACCTTGAGTTATAGGTATTCCAAAAAAGAATAACCTTATTTTTAATGGTCACGCTCTTTGAATCCTGTATAACTGCGGCTAAAGTTTTACCAGTATATGTTCCTTCCAGCGGAATATTTTCTAATTCAGACATTATTTGTAAAGCTGTCATTCCTTCTTTTGTAAATTGGGCATATTGTCCGCCGTAAAAACTATCCCTTATCTGAACATCATTTTCTTTTAATTCAAAAAGCGGAAACGACCAATCCAGTTTACGAAGATAATAATTAGTTAAGCGGAAAAGTTTTTTCATTTTTTCCCAATTAAAAAACTCCTCGCCTATAACTCTAACCGCCATAATTTTTGTTCTTAACCCTGCCGCTTTAAGCCCAAGGGCGAGTCCTGTCGCCGTTCCCATTGTGCCAGTTGAAACGTAAATATAATCCGGCTCAGGCATCTCACCTTTAATAACCTGCTCTTTTAATTCAAGGGCGGCATTAACAAAGCCAGCTGTTCCGAGTATATCTGATCCTCCCGGCGGAATGATATAAGGCAAGCGCCCTGAAGTTAAAAACTTTTTCGTGACTTGCCAAGGTAGGTTCTTTTTTACTTCTCTGCTGTCTTTACAGTAATAAAGTTCTATCCCTGCCATTGCCATACCAAGCAAATTTTTTCTGACATACTCCGCATTCGGCTGAGGAATAAGCATCGCTATGCTTTTTAACCCGAGCTGTTTGGCGTAAATCGCAGTTGCTAAGCAGTGATTTGAGCCAGCGCAGCCGAACGTTAAAACTGTTTTGGCTTTTTTATGCAAAGCTTGAGCTAAAAGAAACTCAAGTTTGCGGACTTTATTCCCGCCGTAAATCTTTCCGCTTAAATCATCTCTTTTTATATAAAAATTATTAAGTCCTAGCCTACGGCCTAATATCTCCAGCTTTTCTATGGGAGTTGGAAAATTTCCCAAAGACAGGTAGGAAAGTTTTTTTAATAAAGGATAATTTTGAAATAATGGCAATTTATCCTTGCTTTCATTCGCATTTTCTTTATTTCTCATTTCATTCTTCCTTTTATTTTTATTTAATTCCTATATTTCTATAATTCCCTCAAAGGCGGAATTTTTTTCAAAGTTCATTTCTTGCATCTGCTTTCAAATTTATTAAAAGCAAATTAAAAAATTATTTATAAAAATTTTATGGGAGTGAAAATATTTCTTTAATTAATACTTTCACCCCCTACTCGCTATTTTTTCTTTTTTCTTTTTCCACCTCCTCTGATTCCTCAATTCCATCAAGGAATCAAATTTTGTAAGGACTTCATCTCTGCTCAAAATGGAATTTTTTTTAATAATTCCATGAAGCAGAGTCCTCTTAATATAATAGCTAGCCGGGATAAATCCTTTCGGATAACCATTGCCATTAAGCGAGAAATTAATAAGGGATAGAAATCCTTTGTCCTCCATTACTTCTTTTTCCGTTAATAAGCCATCAAAGATGGCTTCATTAATCTGTTGAAACCTTAACCCAATTTCAACTAAATCTTTGATAGTCATCACTCCCTCCTTTTATATAAAAAACGTAATCTATAATAAAAATAACTTCAAATAGAGAATAAAAAGTGTTATTCAGAATAACACTTTTAAAATAGCATAAAAGTTAAAATTAGTCAAAAAAAATTAGTCAAAAAAATTTGTTTATTAACTTTCTGATAGTTATTAGCTAAGCTTTTAAATCTATTAATATATAAGAAATGCGGTTTTCGTCTTTTGGGAATAAAAGAATATAAAAATAATATTGCCCAGCCAAAAGTTTTAAAAATGTCCTTGCCTAAAAATAAAAAGCCTAATAATTAAATATCAGGCTTGATTTTGTTTATAGCCGGTAAGCTCTTCCATTAAATCAATAACCGGCATGTTAAGCATTTCTTCAGTAAGCTCATATCCTCTCGCGCCTACTGAAAAAAAGCTCCCTGATCGGTTTTTTCACCGGCTCGGGTAGCTTCAATAAGGGCGTTGCAGATGCAAAAATATTCGCAACTGTCTTTTGCCGGACAAAATGGAGCGCCGTCTTTTTTTTGCAGGACATATCCGCGCGTGCATTTTGGCATCCGCGTTTTCGCTTGGGTTATTATATATCCCGGAGAAGTCTTAATAAGCCGAAAAGGCATGTCTCCGCAGGGAGAACGAACAACTATTATATCTTCTTTTTTCAAATGAACCGCCGCTTTTTTAAATTCTTCGGAAGCGTCGCTTTCTTTGGTTATTAAAAATCTAGTTGCCATCTGGACGCCGTCGGCGCCTAAATTTCCCCAGTGGATAATATCTTGGCGGTTAAAAATTCCGCCGGCTACTAAGATCGGAATATCGCCGTTGTCTGTGGCATATTTTTTAACTTCAAAAAACAAATTCTCAAGCTGAAATTCTTCCCTGCTTAAATCTTCAATTCTTTTAAAGCCCAAATGCCCTCCAGCCTTGGGGCCCTCCAGAATAACAGTGTCAGGCGCCCTGTTATAATGCTTTTTCCACCATCTAATTATTGCTTCCAAAGCGCGCGCCGAAGATATGATCGGTATTAAAAAAACTTTTCTTCCTCTTATTTCTTCCGGCTCGATCACGTATTCAGGCAAGGAAAGAGGCAGGCCGGCTCCGCAAATTATGGCGTCAACCCCGCCTTCAATAGCGCCGATAATAGAGCTGATAAAATCCCGATCAATCGCCCGCATAATATTTATAGCAATAAATCCGCCCTCTTTTTTCGCCAATCCAATTTCTATTCTCGCCGCGTCTCTTGAGCCTATTTTTTTTCCCTCCCTTAAACTTACGATAAAATCAAGAGCCGCGCTGGAAACCGTTCCTATAGCTCTCTTCCATTTAGCAACAGCGGCCGCTAAGGACGCCAAAGAAATGCCTATGCCCATTCCGCCCTGAATAAAAATTAATTCTTTATCCAGCCCTAAAATTTTAATTCTCGGCAAAAAAATTAATCCTTCCATCTTATCACCCTCCTTATTCCTTATATTTAAATGATCATTTTCTTTTTAATAATTATAGCATATAAACAAATTTCTAAAAATTCCGTATCAAGGGTCTTGCTAATTTTATTTTTTAATGTTAGGATGAATTATTAATAACAAGTAATTAAAAAATTATGGCTAAAAGATGCGATATTTGCGGACGCGGATCAAAAAAAGACGCTAGCCGCTCCCACTCTAATATTAAAACCCTAAAACGGCAAAGCATTAATCTGCAGACAAGAAAAATGAACGGCAAAAAATTAAAAATCTGCACCAGCTGCATTAAAACAACAGTGAAAAAAAATAATAAAAAAAGCTTAATTTGAATTAAAAAAAATTAAGCTCTTTTTTATTACTCCTTTAACCGCGCTTTTCCTTCCATTTGATAATGCTTACGCCGATAAGCAGCCAAGCAAGTCCGAGTAAATAACCGCCGGCCACGTCGCTTAAATAATGGGCGCCCAAATAAAGACGGCTGAAACCGATAAAAGCGATCGCGGTAAAGGTGAAAAAAAATATATTAACTTTGCTTTTCCAATTATTCGTCTCCCTTATAAATAAATAAGCGAGAAGGCCGTAAAGAGCTAAAACCAAAGAAGCGTGGCCGCTGGGAAAAGAAAAAAACTTTTCTTTAAAAATTATATCTTCCGGCCGCGGGCGTTGGAGAATAAATTTAGTAAGATAAGTAATAGCTTCATTGCCGATAAAAACAGCCCAAATTGCCGGCAAATAATAATTTCTTTTTTTTAGCCAGAAAAAAACGGAAGCCGCGAAAGCAATGATAGCTCCCAGCCAAAAACGGCCGGCAAAAGATATAATATGAAAAAAATAAATAATCGTCTCCTGCCGAAAGCGGTAAAAATATTCTACTAAGGCATAATCAATCTCCGCTAAAATTCCTTCTTTTAATATCGCCTCCGCGATTCCGGCAAAAAGGAAAGCGATATAAGCGATCGTTAAAAGAATAAGGGTGAGAGGCAAGCCGAAAAAATCGTTCCAGCTAAGCCGGTTTTTAATAAAATAAAAAAATGCGGGATGCCGAACGATAAAATTATCAAGTCCGAAACGGACGCCGATCTCTCTCCATAAATATTTTAATAAAAATTTTAAAAGGTTTAAAAATCCGCTCCCCTTTTTTATAAAAGAAAGGCGGATTAAATAAATAAGGAAAAAAAGAATAAAAAAGGCGAGAGAAAAAATAGCGGCCCGACCGGCTAAAATTTCAATTTGCTTCCAGGCATGGCCGAAAAAATATCCTAAAAATAAAAAAGAAACTATCCAGACGAAAAGACTAAAGCTGTTGATAATATAAAATCTGCGCTTATCCATTTTTAAAAAGCCGGCTAAAAAAGGAAGGACCGGTCTTATCCAACCGATAAATCTGCCTATAAAAATGCTTTTATTGCCGTGGGAAAGAAGAAATTTTTCGCTCTTCTCCAAATAATCAGCGACTAGGGCATTCTGATTGTTCTTATCTAAAATTTTTACTCCTTTCGCGCCCAGATTAAAACTTAAATAATCCCCGATTATTGAGCCGAAAAAAACGGCTACAAAAATCGGCAATATTTTAAGCGCGTCTTCGGCGCATAAAAAGCCGATTAGCACTAAGATAGTGGCGCCGGGTATGAAAAGCCCAACAAAAGCAAGCGCTTCCAAAATAAAAACCGCTAAAATAACCCAGTAAGACAAGAATTGAAAATGCTCTATGGCTGAAATTAATGAATTAACAATATCCATATTTTGGTCGAAAATCCCGGACGAAGCTCGAACTTTTTTCGAGCAAAAAATGCTCGAATAGCTCCGCTCCGCGTTTCCGCCCGCCGAAACTCGGCGAGCAAAGCAAAACAATTTTCTTTCAATTTTTTATCGCCCGCCCGCCAAATTTTTCTTAAAAGGAATTGAAAATTGTTTTGCTTTGATGTCCCGCCAACTGCGGGACGGCGGAAACGCTTCGCTACGCATTGTCGCGCCTTCGGCGCGGAAAGCAGACGGGCAAAAATTCCTTCCCCCAGACTTCCTTTCTTTTTGCTCGCCTACTGGAAACCCACAGCGATTTTTTCGGACGGCGACGGGACTTTAATTTGGGCGGTGGGTGGGTAAAGAATAATTTTACCTTGAACTCCTAATTCTTTCCATAATTTCCATTTCTTCTTTTGTCGGTTTACTTAATTTGTGAATAAACTTTACGCCATTCAAATCCAAATCTTCATATTGACCTTCTGGACTCAAGCTCCGTCCCTTTTTTACTGATTCGTTGCCACCACCTCTTGCCATCTTTACTTGCATCGGTTCGGCAACCATTAAATCCACAAACAAATTGAAATATCTATCCATACTAACATCTCCTTTATAGACAACGGTGTAGGTTGGCTCCAGTAAAATCGCAGGATCGTTTTTGCGATCCCTTGTCATTTTGATTATAGAACGAGCAAGGCTTGCGTTTAACAAATCTTGTTTAGAAATTTTATCCTTAATTTCCTCAAATCCTTTTTCCTCAACCTCACTTCTGACGCCTTGCGGCAGTCTGTTTAAATCAACAAGATATGCAACCTTACAATTAGGATCACCAACATATCCCATTAGCTGATTGGCATAACTCCCTTCGGCGTAGTGCTGGCAAGAGCCATTACCGAGCGGATATTTACCAGCCTGCCATAACATTTGAGCGTTGTCTGTAAAAATCATCGCCAACCTTCTTTTCTCGCCAAAATCGATTTTTTCCTTCAGAATAAATTCAATATTGCTTATGTCTTGGACTATCGGACTGTCTTTGAAATACTTTTTCAGTCTTTCCAAAACGCTTGTTATGGTTTCGCCACCCCTTTTACCTTCTTTTTCAGCTATTTTATTGGTGGCTATCAACTTATTTGATAAATCAAGCAGACGCAATAAATCAATAGCGGATTTTAGTTCTTGTCTTTTTTGGAAGAATTGCTCCAAATTTTTAGCATTGTTTTTATCAAGCTGATGTTTCTCCCAAATATCTGAATTAAATGCGTCTTGGTAATTTTTTTCTATTTCTCTCGTTTTTTGTTCTATAGCCTGTCTCATTTCTGGGGTAAAAAGTTCATCAGCGGCCATTTTCTTCTGATCTTCTAACTTTGCGTAATTACTTTCCAACACTTTTCTTAATTCCGTAGGTAAATAAGCGGAGATAGAACCAATTGTATTTTTTATTTTTGACGACGGCGTGTTTTCAGCATTTGCCGATAAAATTAATTCAACCCCTTGTCTAACACGAGGCAAATTATTGAAATTTATTATAGCATCAATACTTCTTGCGTCAGAAGAAATGTTTTTTATTTCACGATCAATTATTTCAGATTGATTGTCAGGCGTTTTAACTAATTCAGTAAAAACCGCTTCAAGCATTCTGGAAACAAATTCATTTTTGGCTTGGCCCATTTCTGGATTAAAAATGTGCCTGTGTTGCAAAACCGCTTCTCGCAAAATATGTTGAATTTGTTTTGGTTTGTCTGAACTTGTCTCGGCAACCATAATGTCACCAATTTCTGAAAAATAATCACCCTTCCATATTTCAAGTTGTTCTTCGGACAGATGACCGATTTGATTCTTTACTCCTTTGTTATTTAAGTCATATCGCCAATTTTTCCAGTCTTCTGCCGTATCAATATTTGCAACTATTTCTGCTACATATGCTTTAAGTTGAGGAAAGCGCCCAAGATAAGTAAAAATTGGCTCGAGATTACCCCATTCTTTTTCAATCGCCTCGATTTTTTCAGCAGTTATGTTTTCATTAGGCAAAATTTCTTTAAATTTCCGAGTTGCTACTTCCTTGATCAAAGAAACTAGACCATTCAAATTTTTTGCTTCTTTTGAGAATATCTCGGCAATTTCAGGCGGTAATTGCTTCTCTTGCGGTTGTTCTTCGTAATCTTCATCGCGATCATAGCGGTCTTCGTCGTGTTGATAATTCTTGATATTTTCAATTCTATTCAGGAAAACAATCCTTCTCAGCAACTCCGACATTGACTCCGCGTCTTGTTTAGAGCTAAAGTCAATAGTTTCCAATTTTCCGCCCAATAGTTTTAAGATTTGTGGGTCGGTTTTCAAAACATTGGTAATCCCATAAAGCAGATTGTCCTTTTTACTGTTTTCCTTGCGTATGCTGGCAAAAAGTTTTTGAAATTTATCAAACAACCCTTCGCTTTCGCAAGCCCAATCAAGCTCCAGCACTTGCAGAAAAACATTTTGGGGGATATCGCTGTATTTTTCATTCCATGTTTTGTATAAGGGGAAAGCGGAAAGATCAAAATTTTTCAAAATAGACAGAGATCTAAGTGATTTATCCCGCAACTCTTTACTCGGAATTTTTTGAATTTCCCCGATAAACTGCATGTCGCGCCAATCAGCTTGTTTTGGCGATGTGAAATAAAGCCACGCATGGAGATTTTCTTTAAGCTGGCTATTCAAGAAATTGCTATCATTCCGTAATAATTTTTTCAGAACAGCGTATTTGACGGTTGAATTAACATTTTCGCCAAACACCAAGCCGAAAAGCGCGCGGTTTGAATCGGGATTATCCAACCGCATGAGAGTATAAAACGCACTTTCTTGAAGCGGATCAAGTCCCCATTCTGAATCGGCGATTTCCTTTTGTTTCGCTCTCTGCAATATTATTTCTTCAAATCCATGACTTATGTCTGTTTCTCCATTAGTGATTAATGCAGCTAACGCATCTAACGCCTTCTGTCGAAATGGAAAAGTGTTTCCTTGATTCTTTGCAATATTTAAAATTGATTCATTAGTAAAAAATTCATGATCTAACGATTTTACCTTATTTAGATTTTCCTCCCATTCGCGTTGGTATTCTTCTCTATCTTTGTAATCTCGAGTTGTTTTGTTTGTTGCCGATAATCTTTTTAAGCATATTTTATACAAATCTAAAAAATCATTTTCAAATTCAGTGTTTATAAATGGCAATATTGATTTGTTAATTTTACTAATACATTCTATTGGGGTTGGTTTAAAACCAGAAAATATCTGCTCTGGAGTTTTTGTTTTTAAAATATTTTTAAGATATTCTCCAATGACTTTTTTTAATTCTTGATTCTCCTGTAAAAATTTTTTTTGAAACACAAAATTGTCCGCAATAAGAACGGCTTCTTCTATTCCATAAAAAGTATTAGAAAAACTGTTAATAACTCCCTTCAGCGCTGCTTTTTCAACTGCAGGAGTAATAATAAATTCTGATCCAAATAAATCGTCTTTAATTTTTAGAGCTTGGTAAACCCTGCTGTCCTTAATCAGATTAGATATGCTCTTATGAGCAGTCTCCAAAATATCTCTGTCGTCAATAAATTCCGAATGATTTTTAAATATTTCTATCGCCCTACCTATTGAAGATATACCGGTTGATTGAATCAACATTATAATAGTTTCTTTTTCTTGTTTTTGTTCTGATGTTAAAGCATCCATTTCAGCTTTAACTTTTTCTACTTTCACGTGGTCTTTAGTTTTGTCATGTTTAATTTTTGCTCGCATGTTTTCAGCTTCTTCCTGTGCTTTTTCTAAATTGTATGGTTCAAAATTTTCTGGCATATACTATTTCCTAAATAAAATTTCAATAGACACGCCGAGAGCTTTGGCGATTCGCTCAAGCGTATCCACGGTTGGGTTGGGATTTTCTCCCGATTCGATTTTCACAATCGTATTATAGGCAACTTCCGCCTCTTTTGATAGGCGGTCTTGAGAGAAATTTTTCTCTTTCCGGTGTTTTCTGATATTTTTTGCGATTGTGGATAATTGTTTGTTTGACATTTGCTCAATTTGTTAATACTATTATAATAGGTATTATGAAAAATTCTGTTATTTTCTCAATGCTCAATATAATAGTACCAAATAAATTAACGATGGTCAAAAATTTATTCACAACAGGGAGCAGAAATTCAAAAACGTGCGCACGGGAGGGTAGGGCAAGCGTTTTTACCTCTTTTATTTTTTCTTCTCTTTCAATCTCGCCGCCGTCCTAAAAAATCGCTGTGGGTTTCCAGTGGGCGAGCAAAAAGAAAGGAAGTCTGGGGGAAGGAATTTTTGCCCGTCTGCTTTCCGCGCCGAAGGCGCGACAATGCTCGGACTGCTCTTTTTTCGGCGGAATGGGGTGGCTTCATCAACTATATCTTTCCCTTCTACTAAAAAATGTTTCAAATCGGGATTTAGAATATCATAATGAAAATCTGTAATTTCTCTCGTTTTGTATTCTTCACCAGTTAAAGGCGACTTGATCCCACTTTCATCGGATATTATATCCGCAGTATCAACCGCACGTCTGCTTGGATGATTGCTGGCATATCCTTTCAGCGCTTCTGCTTGTTCGCCAAATTCACGTCCTCGTTGCTTAGCGTGTTCTAATCCTTCCGGAGATAGTTCACCGGAAGGCAATCTTTCGGCATGGCGTGTAAAAATAATCTCGATTTCAGAGGTCGTTCACTTTCTATATTGTTTAAAATCTCTGAATTTCTCATATTTTATTTTAATATTTGGATTATTCCACTATCTCCGTTTATGGAAACTATATCTCCGTCATTTAATATTTTGGTTGCAATTTTCGTCCCAATTATGCAAGGCTTTTTTAGTTCTCTGGATACAATGGCCGCATGGCATAAAATACCACCCTCGTCAGTTATAATACCGCTTGATTTTTTGATAAGCATAATGTCTTTAGGGTGCGTCATGCTTGTCACCAAAATATCTCCGTCTTTAAATTTGCCACTATCCGAAAGATTATGATTTTGTAAATTATAAACCCCACCCTTTGCGTTGCCCTTGAACGCCACAAATCCCTTGATTTCCTTAATTCCGGTATTTTCAACAGAGAAAAATTGCTCTTTAATTCTACTTATAGTCGTTTTATTCAAAATTATTTCTTCACTTTTATTTTCAACATAAGTATAAAAATATCCCTCTCTACGCAAAGTTAATTCTTTCAAAGTTTTTTTCTTCAGGTTGTCCTCTTTGAAAAAATGATTGATTTCATCAAAAGTAAAATATCTTAATAGGTCGCCGTCTATCTTTTTTTGCTCGCCAATGAGTTGGCAGGACTTTTTGATCGTTTCCTCAATTTGCGGATATATTTTTGCGATTTTATCTCGATCAATAGAAATTTTTTCTATATCAGCTGATGATAAATTACTTTTGTTTACGTCATTGCCTATATATCGCCAAAAGCAATTATAAATTCCTATACTCAACATATATGCCGGATAAAAACCGATTATTGTCTCAAGACATTTTTTAGGATTGTTTTTTAAAAGTATATCAAGTTCTTCCATTTTGGATGAAATGTCGGAATAAATTTGTTTCGCTTTAACAAAAGCAATTTTTTCAATTTTCTTTTTATTTTTTTCAACAAAACTTCCTGTTTCTTTGGCAACGTGTTCTTCGTTTAATAAAGTGTGGAATTTTCCTTTCCCGCCGATTGCAGCAATCGCTTCATAGGAAAAACCGAGTGAGCCTCGTAAAAGCAAAGTATAACCCTTTGCAATACAGCTTAAAGTCAATAAGGGCAGTTCTCTTTGGCTGGCTGGTTTTAAGCCATATTTTTGAATAATGTTTTTTATTTCACTAAAATTTTTCATAAACTTTTTACTCCAATAATTTTTCAATCGGTACTTCTAATGCCTTGGCAATTTTTAATAAAGTTTCAATAGTTGGGTTTTTCTGTTTTCCAGCTTTAATATTCACAATTGTATTATTGGAAACATCTGCAAGACGAGCTATTCGAGCATTTTTTGCTTAAAAAAAGTTCGAGCTTCGTTTAGCAATTGCGACCAGTTCAGACATTTTGAAAATCCAGAGGCATTTTGTTGCTCGCTCGTCCCGCCGCAGGCGGGACGAGCGAGCAACAAAATGCCCGCAAAATCCGCAATGTTTCGATTGGTCGGGATACCCGGAATTGAACCGGGGCTACATGCACCCCATGCACGCGTACTGCCGCTATACTATATCCCGAAATTTTATTTATTTATAGAAGCGCTTTTCCTAAAGCTAATCCTGCTTTAAAAATACTGCCGATATATTTACCCGCCTCTGGCAGGCTACACTTCGCAAAATTATTTTAAGCCGAATTCTTCCTTGCATTTTTCCACGTACTTTTTCTTATCAGATCTTAAAAAATTATAATCTTTTTTTTCTCCTTTTTTTAAAAATCCGGCTTCGCTTCCTAATTCCCCTTTTTCAAAATCTCTATTGCTTGTTAAAAGATTAGCATAATCTTTAAACGCATTAAAATCTTCTAAAATCATTTTTTCATAGCTTTCATCCAAGCCCTTTCTTTTCACGCGATTAACGCTTCCTAAAAGGGAGGTTTCCAAATTTCTCATTATATCAATAGCGCTATTGTTAAATTCTATTTTTTTAGTTCCCAGCCGTCCCGAATATTTCCATAATTTGTCAGCCAATTCTTCGGCTTCGCCTTCTCCAACGACTTTATTTATTATTTTATAATTTTCAGGCAAGCATAATCGACCGACAATACTATCCATTAAAAAAGAAAGCATATTGGCTTTAGCCAAGCTATTTTCCCGCCATTCTTTTTTTAAAGCATGCGTATCTTCTATCCTATTCGGAGATTTTTGCCCGGCGGAAAAAACAGAAGATTTTGCATCTTCTTTATACTTTTCCATAGAGCTGATTTTTCCGAACATTTCTTTCATAATTTCATCTTACCCTTTTTTATTTAAATTTTCAATCTTGCAACGCGCAAAAAAAAGCCGCTACTTTATGTAACGGCTGTTAAATCAACTTACAGCTTTCTTTTTTTATCTACGAACCGGAGAAGTTTTTTTACTTCTTCTTCTCCGAATTCGTGGGTTAAAATATCTTTTACCTGCCCAGAATTCTTTTCATAGGCCTCTGGGTCAGCGAGCGCGGCCAGGGCGGAGGTAACGGACATTTTGTCTTGTATTTCTATATCCGGATCCGGCATTATTCCTTCCCCCTTATTGCTTTAACGCGGCTGATAACTTCTTCAGCCGTTTTTCCAAATTCGCGCCTTAGGGCCGCTTGCCCTTCCGGCGAATCAACGTCGAGCTCATGGCCGCCGTTTAAAAAAGCGATCTTTTCTTCTATTGTTTCCGGTCGTTTCATATTTTTTCTCCTCCTTTTAGTAAATTTCCCTGTATAAGCCAATTAACTTCTGCTTATCCAGCTTTTTTCCGTCGACGAAAATTTCGCCGGCTTTAATTCTTATAATCCCTTCTACCATTTCACCTCCTTGAAAATGAACTGCGATTTTTATTCCATCTTTTTTTTGCAGTTCTTTTCTTAAAATTTCATCCCATTCTACCCTTTCCGGGCTTACTTTGCTCATAACTAACGCCTCCCTATTTTTTATTTTAGTCGTTTCCACGGAAAAGAGACTATTTTCTTATTTCGCTTTTCTATGGAAACGACAATATTGCAAAGATCGATTACATAAAACAAAACCGGCCCCCTTGCGGAGGCCAGTTGTTGTTTTCCCTAGTGAGTTTTAACCTTTTAATCAGTTAAAACACCACAAAAAACTGGTCTCCGGAAAGAGCCGTAAAAGAAGAAAAACCAAGTAAAGAAAACAGTTTTTTGTATTGTCTTAACCATATATTTATATCTGTGGATAATTATAGCAAATATTTTAAAAAAAGCAAATTTTTTATTTTTAAAATTTTTTTAAATAAAAAAGGGTGATTTTTATCACCCTAATAGTTTTTACCCTCCGTTTCTTTTGCGCATTTCCAAGCGATTAAGGGCGTTTACATAAGCCTTAGCCGCGGCTACCACTATACTTGTGTCCGAACCTCTCCCCCGGATTTCAACTCCGCCTTCTTCAATAACGACCTTGACTTCGCCTTGAGAATCTTTACCCGGAGTAATATTTTCAACCTTAAATTTTTTAAGGTTGCTCCGCGTCCCCGTTAAAATAGCAATAGCGCTAAAGGCAGCATCAACCGGACCATCTCCTTTGCCTAAAAAATCCCTGGTCTCGCTGCCCAGCTTTAATCGCACAGTTACGGCATTCGAATTAGATTTATGCATACTGCCTTGCAGATATAAATCAACAAGCGAAATTATTTCCGGAATACCGAGGATGTCATTATCAATAATTGCTTCAATATCTTCGTCAAATGCCTCCTTCTTCTTGTCGGCCAGCGCCTTGAATAATAAAAACGCCTTTTCCAGCTGTTCATTGCTAAGCTCATAGCCGAGTTCTTTGACTCTTGCGAAAAAAGCTCTGCGACCGGAATGTTTGCCTAAAACCAGTTTTGATTTAGGAACGCCAATGTCATCAGGAGACATAATTTCGTAATTTTTTTTATCTTTTAATTGACCGTCCTGATGAATACCGGCTTCGTGAGCAAAAGCGTTCTCGCCGACAATAGCCTTATTGGGCTGGACCTTAACTCCGGTTATTTTAGTTAACAACCTGCTGGTTTTAAAAATTTCCTTAGTATTTACCCCCGTAAAGGCCTGATAATAATCTTTTCTGGTCTTTAAGGCCATAACCACTTCTTCTAAAGAAGCATTGCCGGCTCTTTCGCCAATACCATTGACCGTGCATTCAATCTGGCCAATGCCCAAAGGTACGGTTATTAAAGAATTGGCTGTAGCCAGACCAAGGTCGTTGTGGCAATGGACTGAAACAACCGCCTTGTCGATATTAGGCACGTTGTTCATAAGATATTTGATCATCTCATAATATTCCAAAGTTTGGACATAGCCGACTGTATCCGGAATATTAATTGTGGTCGCGCCAACCCTGATGGCAGCTTCAATGATTTGGCAAAGAAAATCCAGATTGGTTCTGGTTGCATCTTGGGCAGAAAACTGAATATCGTTCGTATATTTTTTAGCCTCCCTGATTGATTTTATCGCCATAGCAAAAGCTTCTTCTTGGGAAATTTTAAGAATTGTCTTAAGGTGAATATCGGAAGTCGAAAGAAAAAGATGGATTCTTTTTCTGGCCGCCGGCGCTAAAGCCGCTTGCGCTTCCAGAATATCTTTAAAACCGGTTTTTTTATTCCAGACCCTGGCCAGAGAAGCGATGACCGGTCTTTTTATTTGTTCAGCAATCTTTTTAATTGCTTCAAAATCTCCCGGCGAAGCAGCGGCAAAGCCGGCTTCAATAATGTCCACGCCCAATTTTTCCAGCTGATAAGCCATGGCTATTTTTTCTTCAACTGTCATGGAACAACCTGGCGACTGCTCCCCGTCCCTTAAAGTTGTGTCAAAAATCTTAATTCTTCGTTCCATTTCATCCTCCTTTTTCTTTTTTATCCCCCTAATAATCGTTGGGGGGTTATTATTAACATCTCTTCCATCTCTTTAATTTTAAATTTCGCTTTTTTATGTATTTGGTTTTAAAGAGCTGCTCTGCTTTATTGCTCCGCAATAAGCAGGATAATTGCCGCCCGTAAATCAAAAAAGGCCGCCCTTTTTTCGGGTGGTCTTTTTCGTTCGTTATCTAAATTTATAACTTATTATGCACGAAAACAAACCGCCCGGACAGGAAGTAAAAGCAATAATCCTAATAATAAGTTTTTCGCAGTTTGTTTCATACTAAAATAATCTTAGCACAGCTATAAAAAAAAGCAACCCCCTTTTAAAAGAGGGTTGAAAAAACTCTAAGCAAATCCGGTAATCCCGTCAGTTTCGCCAATATGTTTCGGCAATTCTGTCAGGGCCATTTTGTCGCATTGATCGCAGAGGTCGAATTTACCTACCGGGAATTTTTTATTTTGCCGGCAGTCCCCGCAAAGATTCAGAACTCTATATAGATCATGGCGCCTGTTTCTCAGGCTGGATTTCTTTTCCTGAGAAACGTCAGGGTTATTTATTTTTTCAATAACCCTTTTTAATTCATTTAAATTAACTTGCCTCGCCTCTTCCGGCGAAAGCTTTCGCTTTCGCTTTTCTCCGGCCAAACCATCACTTTTAAAAACTTCCATTCTCCCTCCTTTTTTAAAAACTTACCCCTTAAGGAACAGGCATGCCTATTCCCCGCCTATTTCTTTGAGAAAATTTTTAACTCCAGTGGCCAAAGCGTCCCAGGAAGCGTCAAGCACATTTTCTGACCTGCCATAGGTGATCCACTCTTTTTCTGTTCCGGATACTATTTGAACAAACACTTCGGCTTCGGTGCCTCCTATATTTCCCGCTATTTCAACTTTATAATCCTTAAGCTTAAAATTTTCAAGCTCAGGATAATAGCTGATTAGCGCCTTGCGCAGGGCTAAATCAATAGCGTTCACCGGCCCAACGCCGCCTGAAGCAGTATGCTCAACATGGCCGCCAATGTCCACCTGAATACTCGCCTCGCAATCAGACCTATCGCCGTCTTCTCTTATATTAACGACGGTTAATCTGATTAACTTAAAAAAATCTTTTTTCAATTTCATTTCCTCCTTTTTCTGTTTGTTTTTATTTTATATATAAATTAGCTATCTTTAAAAGAGGGGGAGAAAATCTCCCCTTTTTTTCTAAGCCATTATGGAAATTCTTTTTTTTAAATTGGGAATAACGTCTCCCTGAAGAACTTCCTTTCTGTATTTCAATTTCTGTTTTTTCCCGCCCGGGACGGACGGGTTATTTAGCTTCTCTTTAATTCGCGCGAGCTCTTGCTCGTGGCCCATTAAAGATTTACTTGCCCTCTCCAACCGATCAATGGCTGAAGAAAGAATAAAGCCTACCGTACTCCCTATTTCGTCCATAGTTCCTCCTTTTTTAAAAAAAATGACATGATATGAAAAGACCATTTTAAAAGCCGCCTTTTGTTGTTTTGGCGGCTTTTATATTTTTATATTATTTTCTATAATATTTATCTATAAGCCGCCCTGCAACTAAAGCCAATAGCTAACTTGGCCATGTAAATGGTTTTAATAATATTTTTCCAAATTGCGGCGAATATTTTTTTCATTTTTTAATCTTAGCCGAAAAATAAAATAAAGTCAATATTAATTTTTTATTTTGTTTTTTATTTAATATTGGCTAAAAATCTAAAACAACTTAATTATTCCAATACGCCGTCAATATTAACGTCATATAGAATCTTATCTTGAACTAAATTATAATTGATAATTTCCTTTTCTGAAAACCAATGCGCAATTTCCATATCAGCTTCCTCTACTGTTCCGGAAGCATGCACTAAATTCCTGATCGCCCGATTATCAACGTCCGACATCTGATAAGAATCCAAAACAAAATCGCCCCGGATCGAGCCGACGTCTGAAGACAAGGGCTCGGTTCCGCCGGTAAGCTTTCTGACGATTTTTACGGCATGCGCCCCCTGCCAAATCATAGCGATCAACGGGCCGGAAGTCATAAATTTCATTAAATTTTTTAAGACTATTTCAGTTATTTTAAGAGGATCGTCATAAGGCGGTTTCTGACCCTTGTCTAAATATCCCTTTATCGTTTTTTCGCCGGTAATCCTTCTCCATTCCGGATCAAGAGTATAATGCTTTTCAATATGCTCCGGTTTGGCAACCAGCATTTTTAAAGCTACCAGCTTTAAGCCGATTCTTTCATAGCGCTTGATAATTTCGCCGATAAGCGATCTTTGCAGAGCGTCAGGTTTTATTAAAACTAATGTTCTTTCTTCTTTAAAATGTTTCATAAAACTACTTTAAATATTCTTTTATTTTATCGCTTACCTGCGAAGGCGTAAGACTCGCTTTCACAATATAATCAATCGCTCCCATCCTTTTTCCCTTTTCCATATCTTCCTGCGTCCCTAAATTAGTAAGCATAACGACCGGAATATCTTTCGTTTCCGGATTTCTTTTTATTTCCTCCAAAACGGTGAAGCCGTCTATCTGGGGCAGGATAACATCAAGAAAAATAATATCAAACTTCTCTTTTTTCGCCGTTTCCAAACCGGCCGGACCGCTGGCCACGGTTATAACCTCAAATCCATCCAATTCGAATTTTGTTTTGTACATTGAGCTTAAAACAGGATCGTCTTCAACGATTAAAATTCTTTTTTTATTTTCTGCCATATTAATAAATTTAGTTTATTCTTAATATTTTATATTATATCATTAAAGCTAAATTTGGCAAGGCCGGCGGATTAGATTCGGCGCCTGCTGATTTTAAGTCCAAAACCTTAATAGCCGTATATTTTTTTCCCATTGCTGATTATTTTAATATCGCCATGCTTATCGGTCTGATAAATTTTAGCTCCGATTCGCTCAAGTCTTTTTATAACCCGTCTGCTCGGCAGATTAAATTTATTGTTTTTCCCTACTTCTATAACGGCTATTTCCGGCCTAACGGCCTTTAAAAATTTTTCAGTGCTTCCCGTATCAGAGCCGTGATGGCCGACTTTAAGAACGTTAGAGCGCAGATCAATCGAGCTTTTAATCAGTTCTTCTTCGGCTTCTTTTTCAAGATCAGCGGCAAATAAAAAATTAGTTTTCCCGTAAATTATCTTAACTGCGATAGAAGCGTTATTCAAATTTTCAGTTTCCTGATTAATAAAACTTTTTAAGGGGTAAATTATTTTCAGGCAGAGGCCTTGGCCTAAAATAATATCCTGCGGCCCGTCTGTGACAAGTAAGGGAATATTTTTGGCTTTTATTTCTTTAAGCCAGGCCAAATAATTAGGGCCGGCATGGACCGCTCCTGTATATATTATTTTTTTTACTTCCAATCTTTTTAAAACTTCCACTAAGCCGGTAACATGATCGTCGTGCGGATGGGTTAAAATCATAAGGTCTATCTGCCTGTCCCAACTTGGCAGAGTCGCCGTTAATTTTCTTATTACGGATCTGTCCGGCCCGCCGTCAATTAAAATATTTTGGCCAAACGGCGATTTTATAAGCATAGCGTCGCCTTGGCCGACATCTAAAAAATAAACCTCTAAATTATGGCTGGGATTGTAAAAAAATAAAAAAATAATAAATAAAGCCGCTAAAATCAAGGCGCCGGATATAATTAAAAATTTATAAAATTTGCCGCTCATAAAATTATAATTTTAAAAATTCAGCCGACGCCGCGCTGCCGCAATAGAATAAATCGCGGTTAAATAATAAGCGGCCAAATAAAAACCACTGATTGAATAAAGGTCTATTTCTAGAGCGGCATAGGGAAATTCAGCTAAATTTTCTGTAATAATTATAATATATTTTAAAATTATCTGCGAGGGGAAAAAAAGAAAAATAGCCGCTCCTTTGATAAGCATGCTGAAAATAATCCCAAGAGTAGCCGTAACCATAAAAATCGGCTGGGTCCAAAGAACAAGCAGATTGGCAATAGGCGCAATCAAAGAAATGCGGCTAAAATTATAAGCTAAGAAAGGCAGGGTAAAAATCTGCGCCGCCAAAGTAATAGCTAAGGAGTCGTAAGCCGCTTTAAAAATCAGGATAGAAATAAAAATATTTTTATTTTTAAATATTCTCTCGCTTAATTTTTCAAAAATAGGATAAGCATAAATTATGCCTAAAAGAGCGGAGAAAGAAAGCTGAAAACTGATATCATCGCGCAAAAGCTTCGGATTTATAAAAAGCATAATAGCGGCGGCTAGGGCGATAGAATTTTCCATTTTATTAAGCCGTCCGAGATATAATGCCCAGGCCGCTAAAAATCCCATTGCGCCGGCGCGGACAGCTGAAGCCGGCGCGCCAATAAGAATAACATAGCTAAATAAAAAAATTAAAACAAAATAAAAAGAAATTCTGCGGTTAAGTCCGAAAACCATAAATACACTCGTAAGCATAGCCGCAAAAATAGTTATATTCATTCCGGAAATAGCCATAATATGGCTTAAGCCGGTTTGGGAAAATTTTTCGCTTAAATTATCCGGAATATTCCTTTGCTTTCCCAAAATAATAGCTTCGGTTAAAGCCGCTTCCGGCTCGCCCAATCCCCTTTTTATAGCTTCTTCCGCCTTCTTTTTAAAAATTAAAATATTCTTAAACAGCCGGCTTCCTTGATTATTTTTTAATAATTTTATTTTCGGATAATAGCAGGCCGAATAAATATCGTAGCGGGATAAATATCGATCGTAAGCAAAGCCGTTGAATTCTTCTATTTTTTCCAACTTGCCTTCTATTTCTATTTCGTCGCCGTAGTTATATTCCGGAAATGAATTGGCAGAGATTAAAATTTTTCCGGAAATACTCGCGCTATTAATCGCTCCCTTTTTAGAAAAATCTATTTGGTCAAGGCTTATTAATTTTTTTGCCGATAACGTATATTTTATTTGGCTTACTCTCGCGTCCGGCTCTTTTATAATTATTCCCGAGATTTTTACTCTTTTGCCATTATAATGCCAAATCTTATCCGAAGTTTCTGCCGGCAGAGAAAGTCCGTAGCGCCAAATTCCTAAAAATAAAAAAAGCCCGAGTAGGGCTCCTAATCTGATTTTTTTATTTTGCCAGAATAAAATTAATGCGGCGGCGCTTATAATCAACGCGCCGAACCAGCATAAATTTTTTTTAAAAAATACGATCGGCAAAAAAGAAGCGATGGCGATTGCGGCCAAAAAAGAAAAACAGCAGAATAAAAATATTTTTGGCCTGCTTAAATTATTATAGTCCATAGTCCTGCCGCAATTTATGCCTTAACTATAAAATTCATGCTTAATTCAAATATTCTTTAAGCTTTGCTTTTTTTAAGTACGCCTCTGCTAATTCATCTAATCCGCCATCTAATACAGTTTTAATATCAGCTGTTTCATAATCGGTTCTATGGTCCTTAACCATTTGATACGGCTGCATTACGTAAGATCTTGCCTGCTTTCCCCACTCGGCTTTCTGCGCTTGGCCGCGAAGTTTTTTTTCTTGCTTTTCTTTTTCTTCTTCCTGCAATTTAAAAAGCTTTGCTTTTAAAATCTTTAGGGCGCGCTCCTTGTTCTGATGCTGGGAGCGTTCGCTCTGGCAGGCGACTGTCAAATTAGTCGGCTTATGGATTAGGCGCACAGCTGAATCGGTTGTATTAACTCCTTGCCCTCCCGGGCCGGATGAACGGTAAACATCAATCCGCAAATCTTTATCTTTAATTTCTATGTCTATCGCTTCCGGAAGTTCTGGTATAATTTCTACCAAGGCGAAAGAAGTGTGGCGCATCGCCTCGGAATCAAAAGGCGAAATGCGCACAAGCCGATGGACGCCTGCTTCGCCGCGCAAATAGCCGTAAGACCACCTGCCTTCAATTTTTATAGTCGCATTTTTCAACCCTGCTTCCATGCCGGCGCCGTAATCTAAAATTTCGGTTTTCCATTTTTTTCTTTCAGCAAACCTTAAATACATGCGCAATAAGATTTCCGCCCAATCCTGCGCGTCAACTCCTCCTGTTCCGGCGTGAATTGAAAGCAGGGCGTTATTTTCATCAAACCTGCCTGAAAATAAAACTAAAAATTCATATTTTTCCAGCTCCTTTTTTAAAATATTATATTTTTTGCGAGCTTCTTCTTCAATAGAGTTATCTTTTTCATTTTCGGCAACCGCTACTAATTCTTCCAATTCTTTTATTTCTTTTTTTATTTCTTCCCATTTTTTAATCTCTTTCTCTTCGCTTTCCATTTCTCTGCTTATTGCAATTGCCGTATTTTGATCTTTCCAAAAATCAGGAAGCGCCATTTTCGTCTTTAATTTTTCAACTCTGACTTTGGCATCGTCAATCTTTAAAAGCCCCCAAATATTTTGGAGGCGTTCGCGCAATTCTTCAATTTGTTTAAGTAAATTTTCCATGGCCTAAATTCCGCCTGTCTTTCTTAAGGATTTAATATCCGGGCTTTAAAAAAACTTGATCAATATGCTCAAAAGATAATTAATAACTCCCAAGCCGATAATAAATAAAAATGATTTTAATAAATTATATCTTAAAATAAATTTAACCGCTATTAAGTTTAAAATCCAGGCTAAAAAAAGACCTAAATTTCCAAAACGATAGCCGTAATAATTAACAACAGTAATAATAAGCGCTAAAAATAAAGCCCTGACCAGCTTCCTTATATGAGGGGCGTATTTATTTTCAGTAAACAAAATAAAAAGGAAGATAATTATAAATTCAATTAAAAATATTACTGCTATCATAATTTAAAAAAATTATTTTTTCTTTTTTGGCGCCTTTTTGCCGCTGTACTCCTTCGCTGTTTCAACTAATTTTTTTATGCCCTCGCCTATTAAAAGGAGATAAGAGGCGCTATGCTCTATTTTTTCCTTAAAAGCCCTAATTGCTTCATCAACCTTATTAAATCTCTGCCTCATTTCTCTGACCGAAAAATATAGCTGCCTAAAAATCATAATTAAATAATAAATAAGCCAAGCGGTAAAAATAGTCAGCCATAAAACGCAAAAAGAAAGCGCTACATAAAGAAGATCTTTGCTTGTTTGGATAAAATACATAAAATTAAAAATCTATTAAAAATTTCTTATTTGCGCGCCGAATTTTTCTTCTAAGTTCTTTATTAGTTTTTTTTCCGCTTCATCAACTTCGGCAGAAGTAAGCGTTCTGTCAGAGCCGTAATTAATATGGAAAGCTAGACTTCTTTTATCTTTTCCTAATTTTTCTCCTTCATAAACATCAAACAACCCAATCTCCTTTATCAACTGCCCCCCGGAAGCGATAATTTCCTCCTTAATTTTATTATACGGTATTTTAAAATCAATGACAAATGCCAAATCGCGCCGGACCAAAGGAAATTTTTCCGGCTCTTTATATTTTTTCTCCCCGACGGCCAAGGTTAAGCCGAGCAAGTCTTTAAAATTAATTTCCGCCATCGCCACTTCCTTTTTTAAGCCCAGCTCTCTTTCTAGTTTTAAATTCAATTTAAGAGCAAAGCCGATATTTTTTCCGGCTACGGCTATCTGCGAATAAGGGCAATCAGCTAACCACTTTTTTCCTTCTTCGCCCGGCTCGAAATAAACGGATAAATTAAGCCCGCTTATTAAAAACTCTACAATGCCTTTAATTTTTCTGTAAACATCTTTTAGCTCACTTGAGCCGATAATAATGCCGATCCGTTTTTCCTGAAAAGGCAAAAAGCCGCCGCCGTTCTTTTTAATATCGCCTTCGCTTGGGGAAAAAATACTTCCTATTTCAAAAAGCGAAACGGTTTCATAGCGCGCCTGATTAGATCTGATATTATTTATCAGATTAGGCAATAAGCTTCGGCGAAGCAAAGATTGGTTCAGGGCGATAGGATTTTTTAAATTAATGCAAAACGACGGATCAACGCCTATTTTTTTCAACTGCTCGCTGTCAACAAAAGAATAATTATAAACTTCAGTAAGGGCGGCGCCGGCAAGCGCTATTTTAATTTTTCTTTCTAGCTTCCTCTCTTCGTTTTCTATTGGCGGCTTTATTTCCATAAGCGGCATCTTCGGTGCAATATTGTCATAGCCGTAAATCCTGGCTACTTCTTCAACTAAATCTTCCGGCAATGAAATATCGCGACCGGCCCGCCAAGTCGGAACGGCAATCCTTAATTTCCGCCCTTCCTTTTTTACTCCAAAACCTAAGCTGACTAAAATTTTTATAATTCTACTCTCGCTTATTTTTTCACCCAAGCGCCTATAAAGCCATTTTAAATCCAATTCTATCGGCTCTTGGTTTAAGCTGAATTTATTTTCATCAACCAGGTTGCTCGCGACTCTTGCCTGCGGGCACATGCTTTTTATTAATTCCACAGCCCGGCCGAGAGCCAGCTCGCAATTAATCGGATCAAGCGATTTTTCAAAACGAGTTGAAGATTCAGTGCGCAAACCCATTTTTTGAGCGGTTTTTCTTATGCTCACGGCGTTAAAATTAGCTGACTCCAAAATAATAGCAGTCGAATTATCGCTTATTCCGCTTTCTTCGCCGCCAATAATTCCGGCGATAGCTAATGCCTTCCTCTTATCTGCGATAACTAATACGCTATCGTCTAACTCTCTTTTTTCGCCATCTATTGTTTTTATTGCCTCTCCTTTTTTCGCTTTTCTAACATTAATTTCACAAGCGCTATCTTCAGCGATTAGGGCTTTATCAAAGGCATGCAGAGGCTGGCCCAGTTCAAGCATGACATAATTCGTGATATCAACGATATTGTTTATCGGCCTCATCCCCGCGGCGACCAGTCTCTCCTCCAGCCATTTCGGCGATTGAAAAATTTTTATATTGTCAATGGCAACGGCCATATAGCGGGGACATAAAATTTGATCTTCAATTTTCACGCTTATCTTTTCCGCGCCGCAGTCTTGATCGGCTATTAAATCATTCTGATTTATTTTAAAATCTTTTTTTAAGCGCGTCTTTAAAAAAGCGGCTATTTCTCGAGCCATGCCGTAATGGCACCAAAGATCACCCCGATGAGTAATGGATTTATTATCAACTTCAAAAATTATATCTTTAAAGCCCAAATAATCGGAAAAATTCATTCCTGCTTTTGCTTTTTTTTCTAAAATTAAAATTCCGGAATGATCATCGCCAAGCATAAGCTCGTCAGGAGCGCAAAGCATTCCGCTTGATTTTTCTCCGCGCACCTCAACCTCTTTAATTTCCAAACCACTGGGAAGAATAGCGCCTGCCAGGGCGACCGGCACGAACTGCTTAACTTTAATATTGCCAGCGCCGCAAACAATATCGATTTTTTCTCTGCCAATATCGACTTTAACAAGCTGAAGCCGGTCAGCGGCCGGATGCTTTTTTATTTCTAAAATCTTGCCGACAATCACATTCTTATATTTTTCTGCCTGACTGATTATTTTTTCAACCTCTACTGTATGCAAGGTAAAAAGCCGGCCAAGTTCAGCCGGAGTAATTTTTTTCGGTATATCAACATACTCTTTAAGCCAATTCAATGATAATTGCATAATTTTTAGTTAGCGATTATTAAAATTGTTCTAAAAATCTCATATCGCCGCTATTAAATAATCTTATATCGTTAATTCCGTATTTTATCATGGCTAATCTTGTTATGCCGAGCCCAAAAGCAAAGCCGCTGTACATATTCGGATCAATCCCGCCCGCCTTTAAAACATTCGGATGAATAAGCCCGGCGCCGAGCATTTCAACCCAGCCGCTCTGTTTGCAGGCGCTGCAACCCTTATTCAGGCAAAAAGCGCATCCCATATCAACTTCAAGCCCAGGCTCAACAAAAGGAAAATACCCCGGCCTTACTCTTATTTTTACCTGGCGCTTTAAAATCCGGGAAAGCATTTCCCTTAAAACAACGATTAAATTGGAAATAGAAATTTCTTTGTCTATTATAAATCCTTCTATCTGATCAAAAGTATGCTCGTGGCTCGCGTCAATCGCTTCTGCCCTAAAAACGCGCCCAGGAACGACTCCTCTTAAAGGAGCTCCGTATTTTTGCATAGCCCTGACTTGAACGGGCGAAGTATGCGTCCGCATAACTAGATCGTATTCCCCTTTTTCATTTTTCTTATCCACATAAAAAGTGTCTTGCATATCGCGCGCCGGATGATATTTCGGAATATTCAAAGCTTCAAAATTAAAATAGTCAGACTCCAATTCCGGCCCGTCTAAAATCATAAAGCCCATAGAAGTAAAAATATCCTCCAATTCATTCTGAATAAGAGTGATAGGATGAAGCCGGCCGGCTGGAAAACTCAAGCCGGGCAAAGTTATATCAATCGCCTCTTTGCTCTCTTTGCCTTCAATAATCATTCTAGCCTCGCTGATCTTATTTTCAATATCATTCTTCGCTTCATTGGCCAGCTTGCCGATAATTTTTTTATCATTTTCGCTTAAATTTATTATGCCTTTAAGAAAATTAGTCAGCTCGCCCTTTCTGCCCAGATATTTTATTTCTAAATCCCGAAGCGCGCTTAAATTTTTAACCTTGCTCAAGTTAGCGATAATTTCTTTTTTAATTTGTTCTAATTTTAATTCTAGCATATTATTGGTTTTCAGGGTTTATTTCCGGCCTTCTGCAGCTTAAAAGAAAAAATTCTAAAACCGAAAGCCCGATAATTAATAAAAATAAATTCAGCCAATTAAATAAATTTTTAGACAATAAAAACAAAACCGCAATAATTAAAAAGGCGAATAAAAAAGACTGGCGAAAAGCTTCTTTCACCGAAGTAAAGGCCAAGACATGTCTTAAGCCGATAAATCTGACTAAAAATCCGATAATTGCCCCGCTCCCCGTTAGCCCTAAAAATAAGGAGGCATAAAAAAGAAAAAAACCGGTTAAATTCGTTGTTTCCGGATTCACTAGAGAAACAATAAAAGCAAAAGAAAGCCAGCAGATAACGGTAGCCAAAATCATTATTATTAAATAAGAACGGAGAGTCATATTATTTTATATTAATAATTTACCATTTTTATATTTATTATTCAAGCATCAATTTCTGCCTCTGTTTTATTATTTTCTAAATTCGCAAATATCTCTAAAATCGCAATAGCCGCAGAGAAAACCGGGGCGGGCCGAAAAATCACCTTTTTCTATTTCCTTGATTTCTCTTATTATTTCTTCTATTAATTTTTTCTCTTCTTTTTCTTTGCCAGAAAAAGACAAGGGGCTATTATTATCCAAATAATAATAAGTCAATTTGGAAACATTTAAGCCGAGTAGTTGCTGAACGGCTATTTTATAAATTAATAGCTGCCTCTTATCGCCGGCCAGCAGCTGTTTTTTAGGGTTGCCGGTTTTATAATCAATAATTTCAGCCGTTCCGTCCGGCAGCATGTCAATCCTGTCTATTGCTCCGCTTAATCTGTATTCGCCGATCCTAATATTAAAATTCTTCTCTAAAAATAAAATTTCCGGCCAGCCGCCATTATTTAATTTTTCATAAAATAATTTTAAAATTTCCGCGCCTTTCTTTTTATAACTCTCTCTTTCCTCTTTGCTCTGATAACCGTCGGCTTGCCAGTTTTTTTCATATATTTTTTTAAGATCTTCGAGGGTTGGCTTAGCGCTCCCGTTTTTTTCGCCTTCTTCTTTTTTAAATAAGCTTCCTTGCAAAAACTCCGGATTCGCCGAAGAAATAAAAAAATCCCTTAAGGCGTTATGGATCGCTTTGCCAAAAATAAAATTTGCTTTTTCTTCAACCGGAATTTTTAAAATATAGCTGAATTTATACTGCAAAGGGCAATTTGAATAGGCCTCCAGCCGGGAAAAGGAAAATTTCGCCGGCAAGTCGTGTTTTGTTTTTATTTCCGGCTTAATTTCTTTTTTCTGGATTTCGCCCAAATCTTTAATTAAACCGTTAACCGCATTTATTTTTTTCATTTCTTGCTTTTTAGGATTTGCAACCAAGCCGGCTTCTTCTAAAAACTTAGAGGGCCTTTTTTCTCTTTCCCCGCCATAGTCAGAGGCGCTGGTTAAAAATATTCCGCTTTCAGCCCGCGTTAAGGCTACATAAAATAATCTTCTTTCCTCTTCTATGTGGGTATCCCCTTCCGGAAGCTTTTCCCTGACTAAAGCATCGGGAATAGAAATTTTTTCCGGCCTGTTTACAGCCGGAAATTTTTTATCAACCATGCAAGGGACAAAAACATATTTGAATTCCAGGCCCTTGGCGGCATGGACGGTCATTATTTTTACCAAATCGGAATCTTCCTGAAAAATTTTCAGACGGCCGGTCTCGCCTGCTTCTAATTCCAGCTTGATCATATTTAAAAAATCTTTAAGCCGAAAATCCGGCTCGCTTGCTTCTGATTTTTTCATTCTCTGATAAAATTGGTTTAAATAATCAAAAATGACGGCGTTGCGGCTATAATCAAGCGATTCTAAAAGGCCGGAATCGCGGATAAAATCAAGAAAAACTTTTGCCGGCGGATTTTTTTTAACTGCCTGGGAATGCTTCCGGATTAAAGCTAAAAGCTTATTAACGCCGGCGGCTCCTTCCGGGCTGATTCCCGGAACGGCCTGAATATTAAGCAGAGCCTCGTAAGTTGATAAGACTTTTTTCCGGGCGAATTTATTAATATTAACAATATCTTCATGGCTTGCTTTAAAAATCTCCATATTAAGAACGCGGTAAAGAGCCGAAGATTCATGATAATTATCTAAAAGCTTTAAAAAGGCAAGGCAGTCAAGAATTATCGGCTTATAGTAGAGGCCTCTTAAGGAAACGAAAAGATTCGGAATTTGGCGGCGCGTTAATTCAGCCACGAATTTATCGGCCGTATCATTGGCGCGCACTAAAATAGCAAAATCAGACCAGTTGGTTTCTTTTTCTTTTTTATAAAGCTCGATTATTTTATCAGCTATGCCGGCCGTTTCTTCTCCCTCGCTAAAAAAATGATTATGTTCAGCCAGGCCATTATCTTTTTTTTGCGCCTCCAATTTTTTATTCAGCCCTAATTTTATTTCTAAGCGGTTAGGATTGTTATAATTAATAAATTTATAAGCAATATCTAAAATATTTTTCCCTGACCGGTAATTTTTAGCCAAAACGACTTCCTTGGCTTCCGGATAATCGTCTTTAAACTGCATAATATTGGAAATTGAAGCGCCGCGGAATTTATAGATTGACTGGTCGTCATCGCCGACAACGACCAGATTGTTATTCGGAGCGCTCAGTATTTTTATCAGCTCGTATTGCGACCAGTTCGTATCCTGAAATTCGTCAACCATTATGTATTTAAATTTATCGCGATAAATTTTTAAAATATTGGGGCGCTCTTTAAAAAGCTTCAGCGCCAGAACTATTAAATCCCCAAAATCTAAAAAACTATTATCCAGCAATAATTGATTATAAACGTGATAAGCGTTCGCCAGCTCGCTGATCCGGCTTGCTTCCATATTTTCATCGCTATCTTCTTTGTTTTTTTTTATTTTTTTATTTCCGCCCAGCATAGCGTCTTTATTCTGCTCCAATCCTTCCGCATATTCCAGATATTCCTGCGGCGCTATATTTTCGTCTTTTAATCTTGAAAAGTGCTTGATAAGCTCAAAAATAAATTTCGTCGGATTGCCCAGCGGCCGATAATAATCCAAATTAAATTTATCCTGATTTTTTCTTATCAGCGCCCACTGTTCGGCTTGGTTAAGCAGTTTAAAGTCGGCCGGAATTCCAATATCTAAGGCATGGTCCCTTAAAATGCGCTCGCAGAAACCGTGAAAAGTATTTATCCATAATTCCACATAGCCATAAGGCAGGACTTTATCTGCCCGCTCTTCCATTTCTCCAGCGGCTTTTTCAGTAAAGGTTGCGATTAAAATTTCATCCGGCTTAGCTAAGTTATTTTCTATAAGATATTTCAGCCGCTCTACTAAAACCGTTGTTTTTCCGGTTCCGGCGCCGGCCACGATTAAAAGCGGACCCTTGCTATGGGCAACGGCTTTAAGCTGTTCGGAATTTAATTTTTTACCGGCAGAAATCATAATAAATAATTTTACACTTTTAGTGTTTTAATAAATTTTTTGCCGTCTTTATACGGTCCGATTATCGCTAAATTCAATTTTTTTTCAATAAATATTTTTTGCGCCACCCTGTTAATATCAATCGAATTAACATTGCAAATTTTTTTTAAATATTCTTCGGGAGTTATTACTTTATTTTTAAAAATTACCTGCCGAGCATGCCAAATAGCTATACTATCAGACGCTTCCAGGCCGATTGCCATTCTGCCCTTAATCATTTCTTTTACGCGCTTAAGCTCGCTTTTAGCAATCAGTTTTTCTTTTATTTTTTTATACTCCGCCATAATCACCCTAATCGCTTCTTCGATTCTTCCAACCGGCACGCCGGCCGAAGTCGTTAAATAACCGGAATCGGTATAAAATTCGGCTTCTGTTTTTACATAATAAGCCAGCCCTCTTTTTTCTCTCAGTTCGGAAAAAAGGCGCGAGCTCATGGAGCCGCCTAGAATATCAGCCATAACCTTGACGATAAATTCGTCTTTATGCCCGGATCCGAAAGTCCGCACGCCCAAGGAAATATGGGCCTGGTCTGTTTTCTTAAAAAAACTTAATACCCGAGGAGCAACTTGCTTTTCCTTGACGGCTATTTTTTTATTAACAGCAGATTGTTTTTTGCTTGAAAAAATACCCTCAACAAGCTTAATATTTTTTCTAGCCCCTCCGGCTATGCAAACAACAACATTTTTCGGACCATACTGGGAATTAAAATAATTTAAAAAATCGCTTCTCTTAAATCTTAAAATATTTTTTTTCGGGCCGATCGTTTCCCAGCCAGCCGGCTGGTCGCCATAAAGGCATTTTTCAAAAACATCCTCTAAGTATAAAAGCGGGGTATCCTGATACATATTAATTTCTTCAATAATCACTCCCCTCTCTTTGCTGATTTCTTCTTCGGCTAATTTAGAATTTAAAAAAATATCGCCGATTATGTCTATAGCCAAAGGCAGTTTTTCCGAGCTTACTTTCGCCCAGTAGCCGGTGCATTCTTTTCCGGTAAAGGCGTTATAAATTCCGCCGATCGCGTCAAACTCGCTAGCGATAATTTTAGCAGCCGGACGCTTTTTCGTTCCTTTAAAAAACATATGCTCAAGAAAATGAGAAATGCCGTTATTGGCCTTAGTTTCATATTTTGAGCCGGTTCCAACCATAACTAAAACCGTAGCGGTTTTAGCAGCCGGCATGGGTAAGTTTATAATCCGCAAACCGTTCTTTAATTTTTTTATTTTATGCATATTTTTTTATTATACTACTATTGGCCGCGCTTAGCCATCCTGCAATAAACCAGAATAATAATAAGCCAAAATGCAGGCTTGCAAGCCAATGATCAAAAAACAAAAGCGGCAAAAATAAAATAAAAATCGGCAAAGCCATTAAATTCTGTTTTCCAATTTTCCATCCTAAAAATCCTAAAAATCCTAAAAATCCTAAAAATCCAATTATGCCGGCTTCCGCCCAAACCAGCAAAAAAGCATTATGCGCCGGCTGATAATAATAGCTCGGCCTGCCGGGAAATTCAGTTGCTTCGGCTAAAGTATAATTTCCCATACCAACTCCCAAAAACCAATTTTCTTTAATAATTATCTTAAAATTACTATAGTATTCCGCTCTTTCGGATATTGATTTATTTTCCAAGCGGGTATTATTATTTAATCTAATTAAAAATAAACTGCCATAAAGATTAAAAAGAATAAAAAATAAAGCGCCGCCGGCTAAAATTACTTTACCTAATTTTTTTAAGGCCGGATAATCTTTTTTTATAATTAAAATAAAAAATGAAGAAATAATTCCTAAAATAACCGCCAGCCACGCCGCTCGGCTAAAAGTAAAAATTAAAGCTGTTAAAAAAATAAAAAATAAAAAATAAAAAATAAAAAATTTATAAAAATTATTATTTAATTCTCTTTTTTCAATAAAGGGAAATTGTTTATCCGCCGAAGGCAGATCCGCCTCTATGGAAAAGTTTAAAATTTTACCAATTAACGCGGTTATTAAAATTATTAGACCGACAGCCAGCAATCCTCCCAGCATATTAGGATGATCAAGTCCGCCGTATGCTCTTAGCCAGCGCTCATAATCGTTCGTTTCAATAACCGAAGCTCCTAATTCTTTAGCGCTATGGCAAGCTAAGCCCAGCCATTTAAAGGCAAACGCTTTTTGATTTAAAAACTGCCAGACGCCTAAAACAGCCTGCAGAAAAATTCCAGCTAAAAAACTATATAATAATTTTATTTTATCATAAGCCGCGCAAGAAACGACCGCAAACAAGCCAATGCCTAAAAGAAGGCGCGCATAGGCAAAAACAGCCAGTATCTTATTCGATGCAAAAAAAATAGAAATAAACGCGCCTAATTCCAATAATCCAATAAAAAGCCAGATATAATTATTCTTAAATTTAAAATTTAGATTTTTAAATTTTAATTGAAAATTATTAAACAAATATAAAATTAACAACAAGATTAAAATAATATCAGTTCCATATAGACTATATGTTCCATATTCCCAAATCTCGCCGCTCCCTTCCCCGGCCTTAATAATATACCTTGCCTGAATTGGCAAGAAAAAAGCAAAAGCGTATAAAAAATATTTCAATAATTTTTCTTTATTCATAATTTTCATTATTCATCTTATTTATTTTTTCCCGCCATAGTTTTCTATATAATTCTCTTCTATCGTTAATATGCGTTTTTATTATCTTATCGCTTATTACAACTCTTGTATCCTTATTCATTAAAATTTTCATATCAGGGGGCATAATTTTTTTTTGAATTATCCGCGCTAGCGGCTCAAACGGGCTGAAAAGAAAACTGGCCGTATTTTTTAAAAGCCGAAAAAGGGCGCTACCGTCTTTTTTCGGCGCCAGCGGCTTTGTCGCTTCCCAATTAGGCAGATAATTTTTCAGCCATAGATTTTTTTCTATTAATTTTTCATACCAGCCGCCGATTTCGTAAATCGGCTTCAAGCCGGAGAGCCAATAAATAAAATAGGCATCCTTTCCGCCAGCTTCGTCCGAAAGCATTAAATCCTTTAAGCACATACTATCTTCAGCTATAAAAAAACTTAAGCAGATTTTATCCTTAATATTATTTTTTTGCGGGCGCAAATCCATAAGCTTCACAAAAATAATAGAAAAAAAACGCGCGAGCCAGATTCTGCCGCGCTTTGTTACAATAAAAAAATCTATATCGCCGCTGCTTTTTAGGTTATGCGCGCCCATAATATTCCCGATCGCGATCATTTTCAGCCAAGGAATTAATTTTAAATACCGGACGGCTCTGGCCGCTATTTTAATTTTCTTCGCGAATGTTTCGCGGCGTTTCCGTCTGATTCTAATAATTTCCTCTCGATCGGCTAAAAAATAAAATCCATCCTTAGAATCAAGCCCGTTGCCGCCTGCGGCCAGAATTTTCTCAATATCATTTAATTCGCATTTTTCCGGCGAATATTTCCAAATTTCAAAACAAGTAAGCGGATAGTCAAATATATCAAAATAGGCAACCGTTTCCGCGATTGCCTTCGCTATTTCATTTTTTTTTAAAGTATAATTCATAATTTAATTATTCGTCGCTTGCTTTCGGCCTGTCTATTAGGGACGCTTCAATTTTTGATTCATTGCCGATAATTTTACAAACATCCTTGTCTATTTTTTTAAATTCCTTAGAGGCGTTATTATAGTGGTTGACGGTTGCGGACATGCTGACTCCCAATTTCTTCATAAAATCGTCATAGCTAGCGATATGCCGGCCTAATTTTTCAACATTAGCCATTATTTCTTTAGCGCTCTCTTCTATCTGCATCGCTCTTAAGCCCTGCAGAACTGTCTGCAAGTAAGCCAGAAAAGAAGTCGGCGAAACAATTATTACATGCTTGCTTTTAAAGGCGTATTCAATAAGGTCCCGGGTATTTACTTGCACCGCGCCTACCTTGTTAATCAGCAAATCATAATAAATCGCTTCCGAGGGAATAAACATAAAAGCAAAATCCATTGTCTTTTCTCCGGGCTTTATATATTTTGAGGTTTCATCAATCCTGTTTTTCAGATCTTGTTTAAAAAGCTTCTCCATTTTTTCCTTATCTTCAACCTCTTTCGCATTTAATATTTTTTCATAATTTTCCAAACTGAATTTTGAATCAACCGGAATAATCTTGTCTTTAACAAAAACAACAGCATCCACAATCGTCCCGTCCTTAAAGCCGTATTGCATCTGATATGAATTCGGGGGCAAAACATTTTTTAAAGTTTCTTCTAAAAAATATTCCCCCAATATTCCCCTTTGCTTTGGATTGCGGAGAATATCCTGCAGATTTTTAAGCTGCTCGGAAAAATTAACAACCTGCCTGTTGGTATCGTCAAGCTTAGTCAATTTTTCCGTAACTTCGGTAATTATCTTCGCGGCCTGCCCGAATTGAACTTGAGTGGCGCGGTGGGTTTCCGATAATTTCGCGTCCATTGACTGCCTTAAATCTTTATTAAAATCGGCTAAATAGGACAGTTGTTCCCTTATGGCAATAATTTTTTCGCTGTCGGGGCTGTCTTTCTTTTTAAGAAGCAAATAAATTACAGCCGCAATGCCGGCTATTAATAAAATTAAAAGTATGTTTGTTAAATTTTCCATAAAATCATTTTAATATTATTTTAACTATTTCCGGGTTGTTGCCGATCCGCATCGGCGGCCCCCAAGTTCCGATTCCAGCGGTCGTATAAAGATTATAGTCGCCTATTTTATGCAGACCGTAATCGTATCCTTTATAAATCAACTTAGTAATCAAACCAAAGGGATAGATCTGGCCTTTATGCGTATGGCCTGATAATTGCAAATTGATTCCGGCTTCTGCGATCTGCCTGATTTTAACCGGCGCGTGGCATAAAAGAATGCTTGGCTTTTCTCGCGCAAAATTCAATTTTTTTAATTTAGAAATAATGTCGGCTTCCACTCTGCCTGCGGCTGTTTCTCCAAATTGGGAATAGCTAACTCCGATTAACTGTAGCCCGTTAATATCAAGCAGCTCGTCATTTAAAATTTTTACGCTTGTTTCGCTTAAAATATCAAAGGCCTTCTCAAGGCCTAAATAAGCTTCGTGGTTTCCAGTGACGAAATAAACTCCTTGCTCGGCCTTAATATTATTAAGCGGCCCGGCTAATTCAGCTAAATTATCGCCCGCCCCATCGAATAAATCCCCGGTAATAACGACTATTTCGGGATTCAAATGATTAACTTCGGCAATAATTTTATTAAAAAAATCTTTTTTATAAATACGGCCTAAGTGGATATCAGATAACTGGACTATAGTTTTATTCTGCCACTGCCGGGGCAAATTTTTTATTTCTACTTCAATTATTTTAATAACCGGATTAAAAGCATTCCAAGCGCCGTAAATAGAAAAAATAAAAGCTAAAATAAAAAAAGCGGAAGCAATTAGAAAATCGCCGGGATTAAAGTTAAAATTTTTCAACGCCCAAATCGTCAGCCGGCTGGCAATTACCGCCAAAATCAAATTAGTCATGAGGCCCAACCAGAAGCTAGAGCTGATATAAAAAATCCCGGTAATAAAATTATCCTGCCAAGCGGCCAAAAAAGACGCGGCGATAAAACTTAAAGCGAATAGAAAAAATAAAAAACTTAACCACGTCTTTACATCTTGATTGCTTATATTAAATAAACGATTAATAGAAACGTACAAAAAATAGTGGGCAAAGGCTAATATAAACAACGCCAAACAAATAAAAATAATTATTTTAAAAACCATAAATAATCAATAAATTCCAATATTTTATACTAATAGTTTATTATATTTTTAAAAATTGCGCAACTTGCCCTTGCCCATATCTTAAATATAATGTATAATAAATTTCGTTTAAAACTAAACGGTATTCATTAACATTTATATGCCAAATTCAAATGTAATAAAAATAAAAGGCGCTCGCGTCCACAATTTAAAAAATATAAATGTGGAGATTCCGCGCGATAAACTGATTGTTATCACCGGCCTTTCCGGATCCGGAAAATCTTCGCTTGCTTTTGATACTATTTATGCCGAAGGCCAGAGGCGCTATGTTGAATCATTGTCGGCGTACGCCCGCCAATTTGTCGGCGTCATGGACAAGCCGGACGTTGATCTAATTGAAGGGCTTTCGCCGGCTATTTCCATCGATCAGAAAAGCGCCTCCCATAATCCCCGCTCAACAGTCGGGACAGTAACGGAAATATACGACTATCTCCGCCTGCTTTTCGCGCGCATCGGAATTCCCCATTGTCCGCGCTGTGGAAAAAAAATAAAACAATATTCGGTTGATGAAATAGTTGATCAAATTATAAAAAATTACTTCGGGGAAGAAATTATGATCCTTTCCCCCCTGATCAAGGATAAAAAAGGCGAGCATAAAAATATAATTGAAAAAATAAATAAAGCCGGCTATAGCCGTATCCGCTTTGACGGCGATATTTATCCGACTGAAGAAATCGAAGATATGACGATTGATAAAAATAAAAAGCATACGATTGAAATTATTATTGATCGGATAAAAATCTCAAAAAATAAAGAAGATCTGTCGCGGCTCAGCGAAGCTGTTGAAAAAGCATTGGATTTAGCAAGCGGCCTTATTACTGCCGCCGTTCTTTTAATAAAAAAAAGCAATGCATCTTCCCCGATCCAAGCCGCTCGGCAAACCGGCAAACGGGCGGGAGAAACTACTTATTCTAAATTCTTCGCCTGTCCGGATTGCGAAATAAGCATGCCCGAGCTGGAGCCACGTAATTTTTCCTTTAATTCTCCTCATGGCGCCTGTCCGGCCTGTTCTGGATTGGGAACTAAGCTTGAAATAGATCCGAAGCTGATTTTAAGCCCGAATTTAACTATTGCTCAAGGAGCTATAATTCCTTGGACGCACGGAACAACTGTCGGCCATACCTGGCTTATGAGAATTTTAGGGACGGTCGCTGGCGGCAACGGCTTTGATTTAAATACTCCCTTAAAAAATTTAAATAAAAAACAGCTTGATATCGTTCTCTACGGATCAGGCGGACGGAGCTACAATGTTAATTACGAAAGCGACCGCTTTTCCGGCGAATTGACAACTGAATTTGAAGGCGTTATCCCGAACCTGGAAAGGCGCTACCAGCAGACTGAATCAGATTATATAAGAAAAGAAATAGAAACATACATGCGCGTTCTTATCTGCCCGGAATGCGGGGGTAAAAGATTAAAGCCGGAAATTTTAGCTGTTAAAATAGCCGGGCATTCTATCTATGATATTACAACTAAAAATATCCGCGATGAAAAAATATTTTTTAATAAGTTAAGCAAGCCCAAAACGCTTACCCAGAAAGAGGAAAAAATTTCAGCCCAGATTCTTAAAGAAATAAAATCGCGACTTGATTTCCTGTCTAACGTCGGGCTTGATTATTTAACCTTAGACCGCCCTACTAATACTCTTTCCGGCGGCGAAGCGCAGAGAATCAGGCTAGCAACGCAGATTGGAGCTGGTCTGATAGGCGTTCTTTATGTTTTAGACGAGCCTTCTATCGGCCTCCACCAGAAAGACAACGACAAGCTTATAAATACTCTAAAAAAATTAAGGGACATAGGCAACACAGTTATAGTTGTCGAGCACGACGAGGCGACGATGAAAGCTTCGGATTGGATTATTGATATCGGCCCGGGCGCGGGCGAACATGGAGGCAGGCTGGTAGCTGAAGGAACTCCGGCTGAAATTATGAAAGCCAAGGAATCAATAACCGGCCAGTATCTTTCCGGAAAAAAATCAATTCCTGCTCCGCTTAAATACAGAACTGGAAACGGAAAAACTCTTAAAATAATAGGCGCTAAAGAACATAATCTTAAAAATATAGATATTTCCTTCCCTTTGGAAAAATTTATCGCCATTACCGGAGTTTCCGGCTCGGGAAAATCAACTTTAATGTCCGATATTTTAGCCCGAACTTTAAACCAAAAATTTTACCGCGCCAAAGAAGCTCCGGGTAAATACGAAAAAATGGAAGGGCTGGAAAATATAGACAAGGTAATTGATATTGACCAGTCGCCGATAGGGCGCACGCCTCGCTCTAATCCGGCAACTTACACTGGCGCGTTTACGCCGATCAGGGATTTATTCGCCGCTCTGCCGGAAGCAAAAATAAAAGGATATAAGGCCGGACGATTTTCTTTTAACGTTACAGGCGGGCGCTGCGAAGCTTGCGCCGGCGACGGCTTGGTAAAAATCGAGATGCAGTTTTTGCCGGATGTTTATATCGAATGCGAAGTCTGCCACGGCAAAAGATACAATAAAGAAGCTCTGGAAATTTTTTATAAAGGAAAAAATATTTCCGACGTCCTTAATATGACAGTGGAAGAGGCTATGGCTTTCTTTAAAAATATTCCGGCAGTCCATCAGAAGCTTTTTACTTTAAATGAAGTCGGGCTCGGCTATATTAAGCTCGGCCAGTCAGCCACAACTCTGTCCGGAGGCGAAGCGCAAAGAATCAAATTAGCGACAGAATTAGCTCGCCGTTCGACCGGAAAAACCCTGTATATCCTTGACGAGCCGACAACCGGCCTCCATTTTGACGATGTAAAAAAACTTTTAAAGGTTTTAAATCAGCTCGTTGATAAGGGCAATACTGTTTTAATTATTGAACATAATCTAGAAGTTATTAAATCAGTTGACTGGATTATTGACCTCGGGCCAGAAGGCGGCGATAAAGGCGGGGAAATTATCGCTCAAGGCGCGCCCAGAGAAGTTGCTAAAAATAAAAAAAGCTTTACCGGCGGCTATCTGGCTAAAATTTTAAAATAAAAAGGAGCGTTATCCGCTCCTCTTGCTGAATTTTTTAGCTGAAGAAAAAACAACCGAACAGCCGCCGCATTCCAAGTCGCCATCGCATCTTACGAAATAACTCCGCGCGCCGCAACAAGGGTAATTAAATTTTATTTTTTCATTACCTTAAGCTGGCGAGCGACGAACTTTTCTATGCAGCGACAACATCCTCTCTTTTTCATCAGATTCCTCCTTTCTTATTTTTTAAAAAATAATTATTTTCCCCTCGCTTTTATAATAACTCTGAATTTAAAATAACCTTACTACGGAAAAACAGCAAAATCAATATGAAAAAAAATAAAAAAATAATGGTTTTCGGAACTTTTGATTTATTGCATCCGGGGCATATTTACTTTCTTTGGCAGGCCCGAAAATATGGCGCTTATTTAATCGCGGTTATTGCGCGCGACCGAACTGTAAAAAAAGTAAAGGGAAGGTTGCCGCAGAATAAGGAATTAAAAAGATCGGCTAATTTAAAAAATCTTAATCTGGCTGATAGGATTATTTTAGGAAATTTAAAGGATAAGCTGGCGGCAGTAAAAAAATACAAGCCGGATATAATCTGCCTCGGATACGACCAGAGATATTTTACGGAAAATTTAAAAAAAGAGTTGCAAAAAATAAATTTAGCTAAAATAAAAATAATCCGGCTTAAGCCTTATAAGCCGGAAAAATATAAAACATCGTTAATAAAAAAACTTACATAATTTCCAATATTTTTAATTCCAAATCATTATTTTCAGCATTCCAGACAGCAAAAGTCGCTTTCGTAAAAACTCCGCCCAGCGTTCCGGGATTAAAACATTTAATTCCCCTTTTTTTCATTTCCCAGGGCTTATGGGTATGGCCGTAAAAAATTAAATCGCATTTTCCTGATTTTATAACTTCTTCAATTAAATACGGCTCATGACAGAGACCTATTTTTTTATTTCCAATCTCCGCCCGGCCAATCCGGCCGCAATACTCTACATTGGCATACAGGCGCGTTTCCTGTTCATCGTAAATTTCCAAATTGCCGCGCACTAGATAAATTTTATTTTTAAATTTTTCAGAAATAAGCCTCAAAGTTTCTCCGTTAGTCACATCCCCTAAGCAAATAAGCTGGCCTATTTTTTCTTGCTCGCACCAATTTAAGCATTTTTTTAAATTAACTAAATTGTCATGGATATCGGATATAATAGCTAATTTCATCTTTGTTTTATTTTCTTATTTTTATCTCATAGCTTATCTGCTCTATTTTTCTTAAGTTTGTTTTTGCCTGGTCGTATTTTGTCCTTAAATAGCCGGTCATATCAAATTCAACCAGTTCGGCCATAATATCATTTATAATATCTTTCACTTTTTCAACTTCTTTTAATTTTCCTTTAGAGGCTAAATTTACGGCTCGGCGGACTAATTCGCCGGTCAAATCGCAAATTCCGCCGATATAGCTGTCAACATCTAAATTTATCTTTTCAAACTCATCAATTTTTTCTCCCCTAGCAACCAGATAAAAAAGCTTCGCTTCCGCGAATTCTTCCATCGCGGCCTTAAAAGCGCCTTCCTCGGACAGGCGGGAATGCCCGAATTTAGAGTCTAAAATTTTTATCGTTTTTTCAATTTCAGCAAGCGATTCTTCGGCTTTTTTAAAATCTTCGCGGTGCAAAGCGAAAATAATCCGCTTGGAATCATGGAGAACGGCGTTGGATAAGCTTATTATCTGCCTTCGCTCGCTTTCATGCTTATTATAACTTTCTTTTAATTTTTTTATAAATTTTTTATTAATCATAAATATAATGCGAATACTACAAATTAATATTCAAATACTTCAAATAATTTAAACTCTTAAAGCCAGGCATCTGAATCTCTTAATAATCTGTATTTTAATTCAAGCTCTATTCGCGGCATTCGCATGCTAATTTGCAATATTCGCATTATGTTCTACTCAGCTACTCTAAATACTTCTTCTACGGTCGTTGTCCCGGCCAGGGCCTTAAGTAAACCGTCCTGCGCCATAGTAATCATTCCATTTTTAACGGAATTGGCGCGCATATCATATTCGCTTGCGCTTCCTGATAAAATCAATTTTTCTATTTCCGTATTCATATCCATAATCTCAAAAATTCCCATCCTTCCCTTGAAGCCGATCCCCTGGCACGCCTCGCAGCCCTTGCCTTCATAAAATTTCAAATTATTAAAATCAATCTTATTTTTTTCTTCCGCGGGCAGGCTGTTTAATAAATCAACGACCCTTTTTTCCGTCGGTTCGTCCAGCTTCTTTTCTATTTTGCATTTCTCGCAAATTTTTCTGACTAATCTCTGCCCGATCATGGCATTAAGAGCCGGAGCGAGAAGAAAGGGCTTAACGCCCATTGATAAAAACCTCGGCACTGTACCGGCGGCGTCATTAGTATGGATAGTGGAAAGAACTAAATGGCCGGTCAAAGCCGATTGAATCGCGATTTCAGCCGTTTCCAGATCGCGAATTTCGCCGATCATTATCACGTCCGGATCCTGGCGGACAACCGACCTTAATCCTTTGGCAAAAGTATATTTTTCGCTGGCCTGCGACTGGTTGATCCCTGCAATCTGGTATTCAATTGGATCTTCGATTGTTATTATCTTGGTTTCGGGAGTATTTAATTTCTTCAAAACGGCATAAAGCGTTGTGGTCTTTCCCGAACCTGTCGGCCCGGTAGTTATAATCATGCCGTTGGGCCTTTCCACTTCTCTTTTTAATCTTTCAAAAGCGCGGCTGTTAAGGCCGAGGTTCTCAAAACTGATATCTATTAAAGTTGATTTTAACAACCGCATTACCACGCTCTCGCCGTAATTAGTCGGAAGGAAAGAGGCTCTTATATCAATCCTGCCTTGAGATAGATAAATAGCCATGCGACCGTCTTGCGGCTTTTCTGTAACATTAATTTTTACGCCTGTCAGGCTTTTCATTCGGGAAACAATATTTTTCCATATTTCCTTGTCTAAAATAGCCGCGTCATGCAAAACTCCGTCAATCCTAAACCTTACTTTTATTCCGCTTTCTTCGGCTTCAATATGAATATCGGAAGAATCTATTTTAACCGCCGCGGCCATTATCATGGCTACGATCTCGGAAACTTTTCCGCTATGCCTGAGATTATTGATAGCTTCCTGCAAATCCTTAAAGCTGGAAAAGCTATCTGAATACATATTTAAATCATCTTCGGTTATTTCTATGCCTCTGATTATTTTTTTTATTTTGGGAATATTGCGGTAAAGCCCCAGAGCAAAATCAAGGCTATGTCGGGAAATCAAATAAACTCCCACTTTTACATGAAGACTATTCTTTAATTCTTGCGCTTTTTTTGCAACCTCTTCGCTTTGGGGATTAAGAGCGGCCAGACGCAAATTACGGCCATCATAAAAAAAACAGACAGCCGCAATCTTTCCGGCCTCTTCTTCTGAAATCAAAGAAAGCGTTTCGGAAACAATCGGAAATCCGACTAAATTAATATAAGAAACGCCAAGGCCGGGGGCCATTTTTTGGGCCGCTTTTTCTTCGGCCTTGACTTTCATCTCTTTTTCTTTAAAAATAAGCTTTTCTTCAGCGCTTCCTTCGGCTACATTATCACTTATAATATCTTCAATTGATTGGATATCATTAGGCATAAATATAAATTCTAAATCAAAAAATTCTAGCAACTTAAAATCTTCCTATTTTTTCCCGATTAAATTATTAACGACCCTGACTAATTTACTAACGCCTCCCTTAGCAACAAGCTCGATAAATAAAGTTGTCCAAGAAGAAATTTGAAAAGCATTAAGCAGGGAGCCGCCGCCGATAATAATCGCGAAAATCGCCAGCAGGCCAATTACGACGATGCACCAGAATCCGAATATGCCGCTCAACTGATAAAAAGCAAAGGCTAAAAATAAAAATGGGCCGGCCAGGGCGATTGTTAAAAGTATTATCAAAAGACTGCTAAAAAAATAAATAAAAAACAGAATAAAGGCCATCTCCAAACTAGTCAGCCAATTTTTTCTAAAAAGATCCCAGCCCAATTTAAGCGAATTTGTTAATTTTTCTTTTTTAATCACTGCAAAAGCTATAGAATATTTTATCAGCAAAGAAAAAACTATTGCAAGAGGAAGAAAAAACATAAATAACAAAAGGAAAAAAAGAGCGGCATGCCAGGTCAATCCGGCAGAAGCCGAAAAAACAACAAGCAAGCTTAATAATAAAAAACCGCCGCCGATAACTAGCCGGCTGATTATATTCAAGCCTAAAACCGGCCAAAAATTCAGCGCCCCCTCTCCGATTTCATTGATAAAACCTATTTTTTGCCCGGAAGAAATTTTGGCAGTCGCCTTGACAATCGCCGCCTGCGAAACAACGGCTAGCCATATAAAAAATAAAGATAGGACAAAAAGGATAAAAAAAATAATAAAAATTTTTAACACAGCCAGCGGATCGCTTTTAATCAAGCTGAAAGCGTTACTACAGTATTCGGTCAAATTCAGCCGGCTTAGCTTTTCCCAGAAAGCGAAATTACTTTCTCCTCCGCCGGAAATTCCCCGCCATAAAATTTCGTATTCTCCGCCCTGGACTAAAAAAGTTGCAAAAAGGCCGAAAAACCATAAAAATTTATGGTTCCATGTAATTGCCCAGGCTTGTTTTAAAATTTTTCTATACATCATATTTTTCCTCCTTGCATCGGTTTGGTCGCCGATATTATTAAAAAATAAATTTAACTGCAAAAAAAATGCTCACTCGCTGCATGCCTGATTTTAAATAAAATAATTCTAGTCCGGACTGCTTACTTATTATAATAACAAAACCCCGGCTATTAGGCAAAGGACGGCTTCTTGCCGACTATTTTTTCAAATTCCTCTTTTTCTACTGTTTCTTTTTCCATTAACTCAGCTACTATTTTTTCTAAAATCTTTTTTTCTTTAACAATTATTGACAGGGCTTTATGAACGCCCTGATCGATAAAAGCTGAGATTTCCCTGTCAATCTGTTCAGCTATTTTTTCACTGTAATCCCTTTGCTCATGAATCTCCCTGCCCAAAAAAATCATTTCTTCTTTTTCGCCGAAAGTCCTCGGGCCGAGTTTTTCGCTCATGCCAAAATCGGTAATAAGCCGACGGGATAATTTAGTCGCCCGCCTTAAATCAGAAGTGGCGCCGGTTGTTACTTCTCCAAAAATTTCCTGCTCAGCCACATAGCCGGCGACTAAAACCGCAATTTCTTCCACGAATTCGCTTTTAGTGTGCATATGCTTATCTTCTATCGGCAGTTTTAAAGTATAGCCGCCGGCTTGGCCGCGGGCGATAATAGAAATTTTCTGCACCGGATCGGTATTAGGCAGAAAATGAGCGGCAAGAGCGTGACCGGCTTCATGATAAGCGGTAATTTTCTTTTCTTTCTCCGTTAATATTCTTGATTTTCTTTCCGGGCCCATCATTACTTTTTCTATGCTTTCTAAAATATCAATCATTTCTATTACTTTTTTATTTCTTCTAGCCGCTAAAATAGCCGCTTCATTAAGAAGGTTGGCCAGATCGGCTCCGCTGAATCCGGGCGTGCGTTCGGCTACGCGCCTTAAGCTTACGTCTTTATTCAACGGCTTTTTGCGCGCGTGCACTTTTAATATTTCTTCCCGGTCGCTTATATCAGGATTGTCTAAAACAACCTGCCGGTCAAAGCGCCCGGGCCTAAGAAGCGCCGGGTCCAAAACATCCGGCCTATTAGTCGCCGCCATGACAATAATATTCATATTCGGATCAAAGCCGTCCATTTCCACTAAAATTTGGTTAAGGGTCTGTTCGCGCTCGTCATGAGAGCCGCCCAGCCCCGCGCCTCTTCTTCTGCCAACAGCGTCTATTTCATCTACAAAAATAATGCAAGGCGTATTTTTCTTGGCGCGGTTGAATAAATCGCGGACCCGGGAAGCTCCGACGCCGACGAACATCTCCACGAATTCTGATCCGGAAATACTGAAAAATGGGACATTGGCCTCGCCGGCAACAGCGCGGGCCAATAAAGTTTTTCCTGTCCCTGGAGCGCCTAAAAGCAAAACTCCGCGCGGGATACGCGCGCCCAATTCAATAAATTTTTTCGGGGTTTTTAAAAATTCAACTACCTCTTTTAATTCTTCTTTGGCTTCTTTTACGCCGGCCACATCCAGAAAAGTTATTTTATCTTTATTGTCGCTCTTAAATTCTTTCGCCTGCGACTGGCCGAACATAAAAGCGCGCGTATTCGCTCCCTGCGCCGAGCGCATCATAATATAAATAAAAACTCCTATCAATAAAAAAGGAACTAAAAAAGGCAAAACAGCGGAAAGCCAGAAAGACCAGCCAGATTCGCCTTTTATATTAATATCAATCGCGCCGAGCTTAAGCTGATCAGTATTATAATTTTTAAGCATTTCAGCCAAGGATTCATTGGCCTCTTTGCGGGCTATCTCTTTTTTTCCATCCTTCAAAATAATATTAAGCTTTTCATTTTCAACTTCAATGCTCGCGACTTCGCCCTTATTTATCTGCTCAATAAATTTATTTATACTCACGCTTTCGTCTTTTTTTCCGGAATTGCCATATAAGCTGAATAAAGACGTTATAATTAAAAAAATTAAGAAAAAAATAAGAAAATTTTTAATTAAATTTTTCATAATGATTCCTATAAATCTGGAAATATTATTAAATAAAATTCCGCTAACTATCTAAAATTATAATATACTGCCCATTTTTTTGCAAATATAAAACAAACCGAGAATATTTTTTCTCGGTTTGTTATCGGATGACATTATTTCTATTTTTTAGCCTTGCTTTTCTTTTCTTTTTTTTCCGGCTTGCCTTCTTTTTTTAAAACTTTCTTTTCTTTCTTTTCTTTCTTTTCTTTCTTTTTTTCTTCCTTTTCTTCTTTATCGCCGCTATCGGAAAATACAACCAGCCCTAGGCGATGATCCTTCGGCTCGATTGAAACAATAGTAAAATCTTTTTCTTCTCCGGCTTTAAAAATTTCATTTATTTTCTGGGTTTCGGCTAAATTCATCTGGCTGATATGGGCCAGACCGTGGATTTCTTCGTCTAATTTTACAAACAAGCCGAAAGGATTGACTTTTAAAATTTCGCCTTTTACTTTCTGGCCGATCTTATATTTTTTTTCTACTCCTTCCCACGGATCCTGCATAAGCTTCTTGGCGCTTAAAAATATTTTTACTCCGTCTATGCCTATGATTTCCGCCTTAATGCCGTCTCCGATTTTAAATAAATCAGAAGGACTGTCTATTCTTTGCCAGGCCAGTTCGGAAATATGGATAAGCCCTTCTAGATTATCGCCAAAACCGACAAAGACTCCGAAATCGGTAACTGCCGTGATTCTCCCGTCAATAATGCTGCCGATTTTATGCTTAGCGATAATATCTTTCTGCTTTTCATTCCAAACTTCTTTCTCGCTGAAAATAATCTTATCTTCTTTTTTTTCTTCATCCAAGGAAGCCACTCTTACTTCTATTTCATTGCCGACAAAAAGCTTGAGTTTTTCAAGAATTTTATTCTTATCGCCGCCGCTGACTCTTGGATAATTTTCCGGAGAAAGCTGCGAAACCGGAATAAAGCCGTTTATCTGGCTAAAAGAAGCAAGCAAGCCGCCCCTGTTCGCTCCGACTATTTTTACTTTAATGATATTTCTTTCGGCAAAGGCCTCTCTAAGATTGGCCCATGCTTTTTCTTCGCCGGCATATCTTAAGGAAAGCTCTAATTCTCCATTTTCATTTTCTTCTTCAATTACGGTCGCTTCCACTTCGTCGCCCGGCTTTAAGGAAGCGCCGTCTTCCTTAGCGTCATAAAGCTCAAGGCCGCGGATAACCCCCACGAAAATTCCGTCAATATCCAATTTTATTTCTGATTTTGACGCGGAAACAATAATCCCTTTGACAGTATCGCCTGACTTGGGAACTGTAATATTATTATTATCCAATAATTTAGCAAAATCTTTTTCTTCGCCCATTTTATTTTTAGTCATAAAAATTAATTATAAACAAAAAAAGATCCCTTAACCGTCTTGCCTTGCGGCAATAAAGCTCTCCGGCCGCCTTGCCCGAAGATTTTTTTAAAGGCGGATATTAAATTGAATATTTTTATTATACACAAAAAATTAAAAAAGGCAAGGGCCGGCTCCCCTATCCACCCACAAACTTCATCCAGCCGAAGATCTGCTCAAAGTTCTTAATAATCAGCTCAAACACGGTTTCAGTCTGGCGGGGAGCCAGAACAGTATAGGTTTTGGAAATGGCGGTGTTGCCGGAAGAGTCGGTTGCCTCGACTTTAAAGGTATAGATCTGGCCAGGCTCGAACTTAGTGATGACTATGACATGCTTTTTAGCATAGCTCGCGTCCAGATTGGTTTTTTCCATGCCCGAAACATCGGTTTGCTCGGTCGCGCTCGCGCCAAACCCTTTCTGGTAATAAACGCGGGAAGTCGAAGGCTCGTCTGTAAGATAGCTGATGATCGTTTGCACTCTTGTCTGCTTGCCCGAAGACATGGCTGAATCAGTCTGAACTTGATAGATTTGGGGCGGAAGAGAATCTTTTTCCGTGGAAAAAGAGGGAATAGTTTTAGAGGTTTGGTTGCCTTTGGCGTCTTTGCCAGAGAGTTCAATCTGGTAGATAATGCCGGCTTCCAGATCGTCTATGGTTAATTCATGGATAGTGGTTATGGCCTTATCATGCTTAGACTTAGCTTCTTCAACTGCCAGAGCATTGCCGCGATAGGGAGTATATTTTATTCCTGAATCAGCCTCTATGTTGGTTGACCAGCTGAAAACAGCTTTGGACGAGGATAATGATTTAACAGAATAGGCTTCAATAGAGAGGGATTCTTTCTTGGTCTTGAACGTGAAATTAGCTGATCTGGCTAATGGGCCGACGCTGGCCTTGCTTCTTAGCTGGTAATGATAGAGAGTATCTGGCGAGAGATTATCCACTGTCACCTTATGGCTGGTTTCATTGGCATAGGGCTTGCCAATCACTTGGGCATAGGGCTCTTCTTTTTTGGGATCATACTGGCTCGCGCTGGCTATGGCTACGAGAGAATTGGCTTCCTTGTCGGTTGTCCAGCTGATCGTGGCAGTGGTTGCGCTTACTTCTACCTTGGGCTCGCCGGACATAATTGGGGAAGGAATAAAATTAGATAAATCTTTAATAGCGTCAAATTGGCTGGTCATGATATTGGTCAGAGTTCCGACTGAAACCTGATTAGCCAGCCGCTTCATCAGATCCAGAGTTTTTTCTACTGTGTCTATTAATATATTGCTGTTTTCTTTTTCCTGTTCCGGAGTTGTCGGGGCTTCATTTATTTGCTCTTCATTCTTAGCTAGTTCCTCGGCCAGGGAGAGGGTAGTGAAAGTGGAGGGGTCGGACTCGGAGAGATTGCCGGAAAAATCTCTTGCTAAAATTTTATAGTTATAAATATTTTGCGGGATTAAACTAGTTATTTGTACTTTATGATTTACTACCATTTCATATTGGCCGCTTAAATTTCCATAATTATTATTCGTTCCGTATTTTAAAATACTATCCGCCCCTTCATCCGTCTCCCATTCTACTGTCGCTTCAGTGCTTTTAACGCTGGCCATTCTGATATTCTTAATCATCGGTCCGGTTTTGTCTGTCTTGTCTATAATCTGGAGTCCGCCTCCGCCCGAAGATTGGTTGGCGGTCCGGGCCGCTTCTTCAGCCGCTTCTTTCTCGGTTTCCGAGTACTGGGTTTCCAGGGTGGTAAAAGTTTCTTCAGTAGAAGTGGCTGTATTGGAATTGGAGTCAGAGGAAATGACGCGGTAATAATAATTGGTCAGGGCAGAAAGGGAGGAAAGGGTAAGAGAATGGATTTTAGTCAGGGTAGAGCTGATAGCCGAAAGAAGATAATTGCCTGTGCTTGTTCCGTATTCCACTCTTGAGGACGCATTTTCGTCCGTCTGCCAGGTGATGACGGCCCTGGTATCGGTTATGGGGGAGCTCGTGACATTGGTTATTGCCGGAGCGCCAGTGTCGCCGGTTGTAAAATAGTAAATCGGCGACTGTTTGCTTTCGCTTCCGGCTGTGGAGCTGGCGCGGTAATAATAGGTTGTATTCTGGGAAAGGTTTGTAAGAGATATGCTGTGGGTCTGGGTAGAATTGCTGGGGCTGGCCGGATAGAGGGTTGAGCCGGAGAGAATTGAGCTGGTGGCGTATTCAACCTGGGAGCTTGCATTCTCGTTCGTGGACCAGTTGATGTCTATTGAATCTATGCCGGTTGAGGAGGCGGCGACGCCTGAAAGGGAAAATGTTTCAGTGGTAAATGTATAATCCGATGAGGTGGCGCTATTGGTGTTGGTGTCTATGGAATTGACGAGAAAATGGTAGAGGGTGGAGGGCAGAAGGTCAGAGAGAATGATAGCATGAATTTTGGTAGTGGTTGAATTGGAGCTCGTTAGCCCATAGCTTGTGCTTGTGCCGTAGGCAATGCTCGAATCAGCGTCTTCATCCGTCTGCCAGGTAATTGTGGCCGAGGTGCGGGCTGTCGAGGTTGCGATATTAGAGAGGACCGGAGCCGTGATATCATTGTTGGTCCTAAAATAATAATAGCTGTTGGCATTATTATCTATGGCTTCGTTGCCGGAGCCGTCGGTTGATTTGACATAGTAATAGTACCAGGTGTTCTGGATAAGGCCGGTGACTGTGACTGAATGGTAAGTAACGGCGTCAACCGATCCTTGGAACGTGATGGCATTGGCCATCTGCGAGCTCGTGGAATAAACAACTTCGGAATTGGAATTAACATCAGTATACCAGACAATAGTGGCCCGGACATTGTTAATATAGGTTGTAGTCGGGCCGGTGGTTATCCTTGGGCCGGGCTTGGTTGTGAATGAATAGCCAGGCCCGCCATTATCGTTCGTTCCGGTATTCCCTGTCGGGTCGGATGACTTAACCTGAAAATAGTAGGTAGTGGAGGGAACAAGATTAATTATCGTAACTGAATGGCGGCCGAGAATAGAGGCGTCTTGGCGCATAGAGGAAACGCCTGTTTCAGTGGTGAACGCGGCCGAAGTGGTGGAATAGCCCACAACCGAACCGGACGGCTCGTTCGTGTCCCAGGCAATAGTGGCTGATTGGGTAGTGGTGGTTGAAATCTCCACATTAGTAATAACCGGGGCTGTCTGGTCAGTGCCGCCGCCGCCTTCGCCATAGTCCTGGATGCCGTTGGCTTTGCCGCTGACTCCGGAAGAATAGAAAGAAGTATTATTGTTCGCGTCAATCGTAAATAATTTGTAGTAATAGATTGTGCTGGAATTGATATTCGTATCTGTATAATAGTTGAGATTCCTGTCAGTGGTGGAGGAGACTTCGGTAAATGTGATATTATCTTCTGATTTTAATACCGAGTAGCGGCCAAATCCGGGCGTGGGATTAGCTACGACTTTCCAGGCCATAAACAGCCGGTATTCATTAGTATTGGTATTGGTCGTATCTTGCACCATGAGAGCGGACGGAGTTTCCGGCGTGGCGACTGATTGGACAGTGGTAGTATTGTTGTACTGGTCTTTAAACTGGACATAGACTGTGGTTGAGGCCGGATTGTAGGAATTAATATTAATCGTCGAGGTTGGAGCATAGGCAGTGTAGCTGTAGCCGGAGAGGTCGGTAGTGGTGCCGATCCGCATAGAGATGGTTGAGGAGTCAACGCAGGACAGATTGAGATAGGCCGGGGAGCTGGTAGCTTGGATGAGGATTGGATTAGCTCCGGGAACCGGATTGGTCGTGTCCAGCGTGAATAAATTGCTTACGCCATAGCCGAGATTGTTGGCCGCTTCCGAATCATTGGCTTTTATTCTAACTTTATATGTATTGTTGTAGTATTTGGCATTGTAGTCGGCTTTTGGGTTCCAGGTGATTGTGCTCGTGCTGGTTTGCCAGCTGCCGTCTATGGGAATGCTGGTTGTGCCAATGGCGCCGGAAACAGCAACTGCCGTTGACCAGTTAGCCGTGCCAGTATTAGCGCAATCGGTTGAGCTGGCGGCCGCGCAGTATTCCAGCGTGACATAAACGCTGCCGGCAGTTGTGCCCGAGGCAGTATCAGGGTCTTTTAATCTGTATTCCACTGTTACTAATCCGTCAGCCCCTTGGGAGGCAGAGCTTACTGCTTCAGGCGGGGCGTTAACAACATAGGTAATGGTGATATTGGCTAATACATTAGTGGCTGTGCCATTAGAATCCAAAGTTACTTTGTATTGAAACCAGCGGTCGCCTGTCCCATCCCGGATAGAGCTTGGCAGGGCTGAAGTCGGACAGGTGGTTGTGGCTCCGGCGCGGGAGCAGGTTGAGGAGGCAAAAGTAAAATTTATCCAGGTTGAACTGGCGAGCAGGGCTGAAGTTGAGGCGGTTCTGATTAAGATAGTGGTTGTAGCCGCGGTTGAGGTAGCGCTTTCAGCCCAGCTTAGCGCGCCGATCAGATTGCCGTCCGAGGAGGAATCGAATGGGGAGGAGGTGAGGGTTTGGGAGGTGGAGTAATAATTGTAGGAAAGAGTCGTTGAATCAAGCGTCGGAGTGGCGGTATATGGCGAAACAGAATTTAAGGTGGCGCGATATTGAAAATATCTGGAATTGGTTTCCACGCAGGAAGTGGACATGGAAAAAACACTGGCCCCGCTGGTGATTGAACACCAAGATTTTCCGGAAAGATCGCCGGAAGCGACCGAGCCCCTAATTTCCATTGTTATCGAACCGCCGTTGTCGGTTTTGGTCCAGCTGAAAGTGCCGGCATTCGTGAGAGCTGAAGCGTCCATGACTCCAGAGGTATATGTGCCGGAAGAATAGTATGGAGTCGAAGAATAATTGGGAGTCGGACTGTTTCCGGAAAAAGATCCATAACGGGCAAAAGTTCGGCCGCCGCCGGCGTTACCACCATTTTTTCTACCTGTTCCTCCAGTACCAGCACTTGCGCTGATACTGCCACTATTTGAAAGTGTATTTGATGTAATAATTATCGATCCGCCAGCACCAGCACCACCGGCACCAGCATTAGTGGAATCACTGCCATTGTTTCCATTAGCAGTTATTATTGCACCAGAAGAAACTGTCAAATTATTAGTACTAATAAAAATTATTCCGCCACCATTTGCACCATTTCCACCATCGGCAGTTCTAAGACCACCAGCGCCACCACCGGCGCCACCGGCGCCACCAAAATATGCACGTGCATTTAAAGTACTTGAATCAGATAATCCATCAGAGCCTCCGCCTCCGCCTCCGCCAACACAGTTACTTCCCTCATCACCGCCAGTACCACCAGTAGAACCATTTCCACTACTTCCATCTGTACAACCAAAACCACCAAATCCA